>Ga0070738_10000416_pt1 | contig 122483 bp, 135 predicted proteins | sample Coa_R2_2_FD_66446 | JGI IMG/M metagenome (GOLD analysis project Ga0070738, IMG submission 66446) | Surface soil microbial communities from Centralia Pennsylvania, which are recovering from an underground coalmine fire - Coalmine... | ecosystem: Environmental > Terrestrial > Soil >... | reverse complement strand
GCTGTTGTCGGCGAGAACCAGAGTGAGCGGCGCCGCCGACAGACTGCCGCGCTTCTTGAAAGTCAGGTATTGCGCCTCGGTTACTTTGAAGCGCACCCAGATGGGTTCCAGCGGAACGATGGTCGTCAGCGGCTGCTGAGCGTTGGCCGTGACCAGGCCGCCGACGGGCACCAGTGTGTCGCCGATAAGACCGCTGATCGGCGCCCGGATGGTGGCGTATTCAAGATTCAGAGTCGCGGTCCGCAATGCGGCGCGCTGCGCCTCTACTTTGCCTTCAGTGGATGCGATTTGTGTTTGCGTTGATAATCGCGCCTGGTCGACGGTGGCCTGGCTGGCGCGCACCGTCGCTTCGCCGGCGTGGAGCGCGGCCACGGCAGCATCCAATTCCTGCTTGGCGGCGGCCTCTTCTTTCGCCAGCGGCGTGAGCCGGTCATAATCCTGCTGCGCCTTTACCAGGTTGGCTTGCGCGGCGGCAAGGTTCGCTTGCGCCTGCAGCAGCGCCACCTGCTTGCGTGCGAATTCCAGGTCTGCCTCGCTCTGCGCCAGGTTCCCTTTGGCTTGCGCCACGGCTGCTTGGTACGGGCGCTGATCCAGCACATACAACACGTCGCCGGCATAAACGTGCTGGCCGGGCTGGAACATCCACTTGTCGATGTAGCCGTCAACCCGCCCGCGCACCTCGACACTGTTGCGCGCATAGGTTTGCGCCGGATACTCGGAAAAGATCGGAACGTCGGCTGAGGTGACTTCGGTCACCAGCACCAGCGGCGCGGGCGGCGGGTTTGCGCCGCGGCTCTGTGCAGCGGAACTGCAGCCGGCCGTCTGGAAAAGCGCGGCGGCTGCGACGATCGCGAAGAGACACCGAAAGTACATGGCGCGTGACACTGTTTGCGAATACTCCTGTTGGATGAAATCGGCTGCTCGATCGGTCCCGAATTCCCGTGAGGAGCGGCTATCAGGCCGTAAAATTTAATTTTACGACATCGGCGTTAGCGAGGCACTGCGGCGCATCCTGACTCACTGCGGGCTGCGTCCTAGACGCGCTGCGGAGGTAGAATAAATCCCATGCTACGTCGCAACCTTCTGGCGCTCTGTTTTGCTGCTTTGTGCGCACAAGCGGCTGTTACCCGGGTGGAGATTACCGAGCGGACCGATCTGCCGATTGCCAATTACGAGAAGATCGTCGGGAAGGTCTACTTTGCGGTGGATCCCAAGTTGCCCAACAACCAGATCATCCGGGATATCGGCTTGGCGCCGGTGGACTCAAAAGGCCTGGTGGAGTTCTCGTCGGATCTCTATGTATTGCGGCCCAAAGATCCGAAGAAGTCCAACGGCACGGCACTGCTGGAGATCTCGAACCGCGGCGGGAAGGGGACCATCGGGATGTTCGACCTCGCACCCGGCGGCGAGCCGAAAACCGCGCAGGACTATGGCGATCCGATGCTGTTCGAGTCCGGCTACACGTTAGTGTGGGTGGGTTGGGAATGGGATGTTCCGCCGCGTGCGGGTCTGATGCATCTCTACGCCCCCGTGATTAAGGGCATCACCGGCCCAGTGCGTTCCCAGATCGTAACCGAGAAGCGCCTTACTTCTGTCTCGCTCGGCGATCGCACGCAAGTCCCCTATGCAGTGGCGGATCTGAACGGCGGCACATTGACTGTGCGCGACGACATTGACGCGCCGCGGACCACCATTCCGCGCGATCAATGGCATTTCAGCGCGGACGGCACGCACGTCGAATATGCTCCCGGTTTCGAGCCGGGCCGGATTTACGACGTGGTGTATACCGGAAAGGATCCGGCCGTGGTTGGGCTCGGGCCGGCCGCCGTTCGCGACTACATTTCATATATCAAGCAGAACGGCGAGGTGAAGCGGGCCATCGCGTTCGGAACCTCGCAAAGCGGCCGTTTTCTGCGCAACTACGTTTACGACGGTTTCAACGCCGACGAACAGGGCCGCCAGGTTTTCGACGGCGTGTGGGCGCATGTGGCGGGAGCGGGGCGGGGAAATTTCAATTACCGGTTTGCGCAGCCCTCGCGCGACGGCATGCCGCGCATGAATCTGCTGTATGCCGTCGACGAATTTCCGTTTACCGATTCGCCGGAAAGCGATGCCGGACGCACGGACTCGATACTGGCGCGCGCCAACGCAGCTCACGTGCTGCCGAAGATGTTCTATACCAACGGATCTTTTGAGTATTGGGGGCGCGCCGCGGCGCTGATCCATACCAGCCTGGACGGCCAGAAGGACGTCGCGCCGGTTCCGACCACGCGTGTTTACTATCTGGCGGGAACGCAGCATGGCGCCAACGCGCGGCCGCAGCGGACGGTGACGCAGAATACGCCGAATCCGGCGGACTATCGCTTTGTCATGCGCGCGCTGCTGGTGGCGATGAACGATTGGATCACGACCGGCGCTGAGCCGCCCGATTCGCAGATGCCGCGCGTGGGCAAGGACAATCTGGTCCAGGTGTCCGCGTTGAATTTCCCGAAGATTCCCGGCGTGAGCCTTCCCAAGGAGCCGACGCCTGTGTTCCGCTACGATCGCGGCCCAGATTTTCTGACCAAGGGAATCATTTCTATCGAGCCTCCTAAGATCGAGGGCCACTACACGGTTCTGATTCCGCAGGTGGACAAAGACGGCAACGAGACCTCGGGAATCCGCCTGCCGGATCAGGTAGTGCCGCTCGCGACGTACACCGGTTGGAACCTGCGCGATCCGCAGATCGGCGCGCCGGACGCGATGTTCGACATGGTAGGTTCGATGATCCCGTTCGCGCGTACGAAGGCCGAGCGGGACAAGGCCGGCGATCCGCGTCCGTCGATTGAGGAGCGCTACACCAGCCGTGAAGAATATCTGAAGAAGGTGGAAGCAGCCGCACAGCCGCTGGTTCGCGACCACCTGATGCTGGAGCGCGATGTGCCGAAGTTCCTCGAAAAAGCGGCCGCGCGCTGGGACATGCTTACGAGCTCGCCCGGGACAAAGTGATCGAGGCGGACGTGTGTTGCAACCACGGCCATAGTGGCGATGCGAGTCTCGACCCGGCGTGCACGAGGCGTGCGCCACGGGTAGGATTTGCATAGAATGGCTCAATATCGGAAGGAGCGGTTACGAATGTTCAGACGCACGATCGTTGCAACCCTGGCGGCCATGACTCTATTGACGACACTCAGCTTCGCGCAACAGCGCGGCTCGAAGCTGACGGCCGACGACTATATCGAGATCCAGCAGCTTTATGCGCGCTACAACAACGCCATCGATTCCGGAGATGCGGAAGGATACGCGGCCACATTCGTGCCGGACGGCGTGTTCAATACGTTTACCGGACATGACGCATTAGTGGGTTTCATTCACGCCTGGCGCGATCGGATGGGCGGGGCGAATCGCCGGCATTGGAATACGAATTTGACCATCACGCCGGCGGCGGATGGCGCCAGCGGATCGGTTTATCTGCTGCTGGTGGATGTAGGCCAGCGTCCGCCCGTCATTCAAGCGGCGGCGAAATATGAAGACCAGCTGGTGAAGACGTCGGATGGCTGGCGGTTCAAGAAACGCGTCACTCACAACGAAGGCCCCGCTGCCGCTCCAGCAGGCGCCACGGAGAAGAAGTAGGTGCCTATGCGCACGATCTCGATAGTGATAACGGCGACGGCGTTCGCGGCGAGCGCGTTGGCGCAGCCCTCGGCTCCATCCATGAAGGAATTCGCTTCCTCTGCCGATGTGCAGGCCATGATTGCCAAGGCCAAGAGGGAGCGAAAGGAAGGGCAGCCGCTGGTGGCGCAGCGCATTCTGCAACTCGCGCCCTACAACGTCAACCTGGAATACCGCGCTTCGGTGGGACCGGCATCGATCCACGAAAAAGAAGCGGAACTCTTTTACGTGATCGAAGGCTCGGCGACAATGGTAACCGGCGGCAAGCTGACGGAGGAAAAGCGCACCAATCCTGAGAATCTATCGGGCGCGGGAATCGAGGGCGGCGAATCGCGCCCGATTGCTAAAGGTGACTTTATCATCGTGCCCGAAAACACGGCGCACTGGTTCAGCAAAATCGATGGCGTGCTGGTACTTATGTCGCTGCACGTGCCGCGCCCGGTGCCGCACTAGGGCGGCCCTCAGCGCAGGTACTTGTTGAACCAATCCAGGGTGCGCTGCCAGGCGAGCTTGGCGGCGGCTTCGTCGTAGCGCGGCGTGGTGTCGTTGTGGAAACCGTGATTGGCGCCTTCGTACACGTAGGCGGAGTAGGTCACGTGGTTGGCCTTCAGCGCTTCTTCGTAAGCCGGCCACCCGCCGGTTATGCGAGTGTCGAGCGCAGCGTACTGCAGCAGCAGCGGAGCTTTGATCTTGGCGGCGTCGGCGGCTGGAGGCTGGCCTCCGTAGAACGGAACGGCGGCCGATAGATCCGAGCCCATGCGGACTGCAAGCGCGTTGGCGATCCCGCCTCCGAAGCAGAAGCCGACCACGCCAATTTTTCCCGTGCAATCGGAGCGGGCCTTGAGCCACTGGGCCGAAGCGACAAAGTCCTCCATCATCTTGCCTCGGTCGACCTTCTGGAACAATTGGCCGCCCTTTTCGTCGTCGCCAGGATATCCGCCGACGCTGGTGAGCCCGTCGGGGGCGAAAGCGATGAAGTTGCCGACTGCCAGCCTGCGGGCGACATCCTCGATGTACGGATTCAACCCACGGTTTTCGTGCACTACCAGCACGCCGGGCAATTTGCCCGAAGCATGCGCGGGCCGGACGAGGTAACCGCGGATTTCGCCATTGCCCTGCGGCGAGGACACAGTCGCCGTCTCGGCTTTGATCCGGCTGTCATCCTTCGGAACCTGAACCGCCCAGGCGTAGTTAGGACGGAGGCTCTCAAAGATCGCCGCTGCGGTCACGCTGCCAGTGGCGAACTTCTTGGCGCCGTCCATAAACGCGCGGCGGTCGATTTCGCCGTGTACGTACTTGTCGAAAAGATTCAGCAACTCCTGGGGGAATTCGGAGGCTTTTTTGCGTTCCATGTGCGACTCCCTTCGAGCCGCAAGAATACCACACCGGCAGGCTGGGCGAACACTTTGGCAGTCCGCGAAAAAACGTGCAACGGCAACGGCCCTGGTGTTGCGTGCCTAGTTCGTAATATTGAACCCGACGAAGCCGATACCGTCCACAAACGCCTGCGCGAGGCCTAGCGCGAGGCCGCTGGCCGAAAATGTAGACAGAGTCGCCGCGCCACCCGGTCCGTCGCCGGGCTGGAAGTTGAATTGGCCGCCGTTTCCGATGGGCAGCGCGAGCAGGACATAGTCGGGAAATGTGAGTGTTCCGGCACTGACCGGTGCGGTGCAGGTGACTCTAACGCCGACGTTGTTGCCAATGAAGCTCCCGATTTGAGCTTCCACGTGTGTGGACGAATTATTGGGTGTCCAGCTGATGGTCAGCCCTTGGCTTCGCGACACGGTAAAACCGGCCGGCGTTGCCGGACTCGTTAGAGTGGGCAGGACCGGGACATTGACCTTGGCGGTAAACGGCCCGATATCCTTGCCGCCTACGCCGCTGAGCGTATAATCGCCGGGCGTTAAGAACGCACCGGTATTGCTGAGCGTGATCGTGTCGCCGCTATTGCCAGTGACGTTCATGCTCCCGTTCGGACCCGCTATTGTGAATTTGGAGCCGCCGTCCAGCGGCACCTGGTGAGTGAAAATCTCACCCTGAATCCCGCCTGGAGTCTTGGCGGAGCACGTGCCGACCGCGAAGTTGGCGAAAAAAGTCCCCGCAAAAGGCTGCAGGGCCGCGGGCATTGTGAAGGCGACGAAGTTGAATGCGGCGAAGTCCTGGAATCCGGTGTTCGTGTCGTTCAGCAAGTGATCAATCTCAACCGATCCGAACGGGACCGTCCCGGATAATTGCGCCGGATCGATTTTAGCGATAGCGGGATCGATGAAGTTGCAACTGCGGCTGCCGGCCGCGACAGGCATGGGCGTGGTATTGCTAACGATGTTGCCGAGCTGAACAACCAGCGGGACTGCGCATCCGGTAGGTACGTTATTGGGAACGGTAAATACGATCTGATCTTCTCCTACGCAGCATCCGGAGCGGCCCTGGTACAGCACTGGGGCTTGCAATCCGCCCAGCCAAACCTTGAGCGGGAGATTGGGCATGTTGACGCCCAGTCCCGCTCCTGAAGCATCGTCCCCTTTAACGGGACCGAGGCCGGTGGCCCAAAGAATCAGCGTGTCACCGGGATTGGCTGCGCCGCAGGTTGTATTGGGACCTCCGCAATTCGCGGCCTTATACGACGAGACCAAGCTGTAGTCGGAGTACGTGACGATGGCCGGGCCCTTGCCGGTTGAATCGACTGTAAAAACCCCGGGTGCGCTCACGTCGATCCCGTGGGCGACCGAATTGCTTGTTTGGCCGTTGTAGGTGACGGTAAAGTTGCCCAGTCCGATCGGCGTATTCGAAGGCAAGAGCGCCGCGACCTGGCCGTCAGATGTGTAGTACATGAGCGCATTCACGGTGGTGCCACCGGAGGTGACGGCTACCGACGTTCCGTTCAATACGGTCGATTGAAATGGCGTCGAGGCCATTGATAGTGTGGCCGGGCCTAAACCGCTTCCCTTGATGATGAAGATCGAACCCTGCGCGATGGAGGCGTTCGGCAATCCGAGCACGATATTGCTGGCTGCATTTTGGACGCTCGTGATGGTGGGAGCCGCCACGAGTGGCGCAACGGTTACGGCCAGCGAAAGCAACAAATGAAAACGAACCCAGCCTGAGCGCGCTATTCCGCTATTTGGCAAAGGAACAGTCCTCCTTGAGCATGACCAAATTTGTCCTTCCTCACTTCAGCGAGAAGCCACCAGACCCCCAGCCGTAGCCGAAGCCGGCGACATTGTTGTAAGTCGAAATACTTCCTGCGTTGAGACCCGTTGCCGTGAATGTTCCGAACGAGTATGAGGACAGCACCAGACCGGCGAAGTTGCCGGCAGGAAGCGCGTCCAAGACGTAAGGCGGAATGGTGAAAGTCCCCGCGCTGGCATCCAAATGACAGACGGCCGCGGCGCCATTGTTGCATGAGCTGTCCGTGCAGCTATTCACTTCGATCTCAATACTTCCGCTGCCTCCGCTCCAGGTCACGGTCATTCCATTGGCACGGGTAGCCGTGCCGTTGTTTGTGGGAGAGGTTAACGCAGCAGCGGCGGGTATCGTAACGTTTGCGCTGAAGGGACCGACGTCGGCTCCTCCGGTCCCGCTGACCGTGTACATGCCGGGAACCAGAAAAGCTCCCGTCATGTTAAAGGCGCTGAGTTTGCCTGAATTCGAGGGGAGCGTCAAACTGCCCTTGGGGCCATTCACTAGGAAACTCGATCCTCCATCGAGGAGACTTCCGCCCGAAATCGGGCTGCTGAAGCTGGCGTTGAGATTGCTGTACGTGATGCAGGTGCTGGGCGCTTGGTCGTCCAACCATGAGGCCAAAAACGGCTGAGTGCCGGAGACGAAGCCGGTGACCTTTATGAATTGGAACCGCGCATCGTCTTCGAACGCGCCACCGCCATCGGAGAACTGGTTTAGCTTCACTGAGCCGCTGGAAACGGTTCCAGCGATAATCGCCTGCTCGAGTTGATTGCTGCCGAACGATGCAAGATCAGGCCGGGCAAATGGGCAGGAGCGGCCTCCGCTGGCCACCGGCACGAGCGTAGTATTGCTCACCTGGTTTCCGATCTGGACTACCAGAGGCACCGCGCAACCAACTGGGGCATTGTTCGGAACGGTGAAGACAACCTGATCTTCCCCGACACAGCACCCGGAGCGGCCCTGATAGCTGACCGGCGCCTGCACACCGCCCAGCCAGACGGTGAGCGGAAGGTTTGGCATGTTGACCCCGAGGCCCGTGGCGTCGTCTGCCTTGACCGGACCCAGCCCGGTCGCCCACAGGATGAGAGTGTCGCCGGGATTGGCTGCTCCGCAGGTAGTGTTCGGTCCACCGCAGTTGGCGGATTTGACCGCCGAGAGCAGGCTGTAGTCGGGGTAGGTGACGATGCCGGGACCTCCGCCGCTTGAATCGATCGTGAAGATTCCGAGATTGTTCGCGACTACAGCAATCGGAGCCGTGGCGCTGATTTGACCATTGTAAGTGACCGTGAAGCTGCCGGCGCCGGTGGGCGTATTGGATGGTAGAAGCGCGGCGACCTGGCCGTCGGATGTGTAATACATCAAGGCATTGACGGTTGTGCCGCCGACCGTAACCGCGACGGAGGTCCCGTTCAAAGTGGTCGATTGAAATGGCGTCGAGGCGATAGAGAGCGTCGCCGGTCCCAAGCCGCTGCCCTTGATGATGAAGATAGAGCCTTGTGCGAGCGGCGCGTTCGGCAATCCTGGCACGATGCTACTGGCCGCATTCTGAATGCTCGTGACGGTGAGCGCCGCCCCGAGGCTGGTCAGACCCGCAGCAGAGAACAGCGCGAATACGATCGTCCCTTGCATTTAGTCGTTTCGCTTTCTTATGCCGAAAGTTTTCCGCGGTTTTTCGCGGTTAGTTCGTGATCGGGAATCCGTTGAAGGTTATTCCATCGACGAACGTCTGTGCGATGCCCAGGGCTAACCCCTTTGCAGAAAAAGCCGATTCATTGGCCGGGCCTCCGGGTCCATCCCCAGGTTGGAAGTTGAAAAACGTGCCATTTCCAGTGGGGAGCGACAGGAGAACAAAACTCGGGATTGTAAGTGTTCCAGCGCTAATGGGCGCAGTACATGTGATTTGGACGCCAAGGTTCATCGCAGCGAAGCTCCCGATTTGAACTTCAACGTGTCCCGGCGAATTGTTCGGTACCCACGTGATCGTAAGAGGGGTGTTCCGAGAAACGGTGAAGCCGTTAGCACTGGCTGGACTCGTGAGCTTCGGCAATGCAGGAATTGTTACCGTCGCGCTGAACGGCCCGATATCTTTCCCCCCGGTGCCGGTGATGGTGTAGTTGCCGGGCGTCAAAAATGTTCCGCCCGCGCTCAACAGCACCTGGTCGCCTGGGTTCCCACTTACCATCATGCTTCCGTTCGGACCGCTTATGGTGAAGCTGGACCCGGCATCCACCGGCGCCAGATTCGTGATTACTTCATTTTCGATCCCCTTGAGCCCGATCTGGGACGCCGTGCAAGTACCGATAGGCATGTTGGAAATTAAGGCGCCGGCGAAGGGCTGGAAAGCTGGCGGAACAGTAAAGCTAAGGAACGTTGGTTGGAAGACATCCTGGAATGAGCCGGAGTTAATGACGTGATCCAACTCAGGGACGCCCAGCGCGAGCGTTCCGGCTATTTGCGAGGCGTCCACCTGTGCGATGGCGGGATCGAGGAGGTTGCAGCTACGGCTTCCAACCGCCACAGGCATCGGCGTAGTGTTGCTGATGTTACCGCCGATCTGAACCGCCAGGGGAACCGCACAGCCTGTAGGCACACTCTGTGGCACCGTGAAGACGATCTGATCTTCACCGACGCAACATCCGGAGCGGCCTTGATAGATCACTGGGGCTTGTACTCCGCCGAGCCACAACTTCAGCGGGAGGTTCGGCATGTTTACGCCCAGCCCCGCTCCGGAGGCATCGTCCCCATTAACGGGGCCCAAGCCGGTTGCCCAGAGAATCAGCGTGTCGCCGGGATTCGCTGCGCCGCAGGTAGTGTTCGGTCCTCCGCAATTCGCGGCTTTAAACGACGAGACAAGGCTGTAGTCGGCGTACGTCACTATGGCCGGACCTCGCCCGGTTGAGTCCACGGTAAAGACTCCCGGACTGCTAACACCAACAGTGTGGCCGACGCCGTCGCTTGTCTGCCCATTGTAGGTGACCTTAAAGACCCCACTGCCTGTCGGCGTATTGGACGGCAAGAGCGCGGCCACTTGTGAGTCGGACGTGTAATACATCAGCGCATCAACGATCGCTCCGTTAGGGCTGCTAGGTGTCGCTGCGAAGGTGATACTGATTGAGGTGCCGCTGAGCGTAGTGGATTGAAAGGGCGAGGACGCAATCGATATAGTAGCCGGACCCAAACCGCTGCCTTTAATAATGAAGATCGAACCCTGCGCGAGCGGCGCGCCGGGCAGCCCCGGTGTAATGTTGCTGGCCGCGTTTTGAATACTTGTAATGCTGGGCGCTGCCGCGAGCGGAATCGCAGCAGAGACTAGAAGACCTATAAGAGAAAAGGCGTTCGAGCGAACTCGACCTGCAGCTGGTTGGGATATGGCATTCATGCGAGACGACCTCCGTAGGGGATGAGTATACTTAAATGTATTACCCGGCCGCAGTGAATTAGGCGTAAAATTTTTCTGAAAAAATTCTCGCCGCCCGGGATAGTGCTGATATGGCTCGGGTTTTTGAATTCGAACCGTTTCGCCTGGATGAGGCGGAAAGAACACTTCACTGGGGTGGCAGATCAGTAAGCCTGACCCCAAAAACTTTCGACGTCTTGCTGGTGCTCCTTACCAACGCCAAGCGCCTGGTCGACAAGAATACGCTTTTGCAAACGGTCTGGGGCGATGTCCATGTGGAAGATGCGGTGCTCGCGCGCGCCATCTCGGATCTCCGCAAAGCGCTGGGGCAGACCGATAGCCAGGTCTGGATCGAGACCGTTCCTAAGTTCGGTTACCGGTTCGTCGCGGAAGTTCGCGTGATTGGACCGCAGCAAGAGCCAGTCCCGGCATCGCGCTGGCGGCGGTGGGTGTGGCCGGCTGCGGCGCTCGTTGCGTGCGGTTTGCTGGTGATGATGATCGGATGGGGTACTTCGCCATTTAGCCAGAACATCCACTCGCTGGCGATCCTTCCTTTTCAGGCGGTAGGCGCCGCCGGAGATCAGGCTGTGCTGCGCGTCGGGTTGGCCGATGCTCTGATTACGAGGCTCAGCCGGTTGGATGGCTTGGCCGTTCGTCCGCTATCCACCGTTCGCCGATTCGAGCGCGACCCGGGCGATCCAATTCAGGCCGGCCAGGAACTGCGCGCCGACGCGGTACTGGAAGGAACCTTACAACTGGCTGATGGCTCAGCGCGTGCCAGCATCCGGTTGATTCGCACCTCCGACGGCAAAACTCTTTGGGCTGAAACTGTCGATTCGCACTCTAACCGGCTGTTCGAGTTGGAAGATTCACTGGCCGAACAGGTGGTCTCCAAAGTCGCGCTACTGCTCCACGAGGAGCAGCGCCGCGACGTCGCTGCCGGCTCGCCTCCGGCGAACGGTGAAGCTCACCGCTTGTACGTCAACGGCCGGTACGAATGGGGCAAGCGGACGTACGAAGGGTTTGAAAAGGGGGCGGAATTTTTCCGCGAAGCGATCGATCGCGATCCCACTTATGGGCGCGCCTATGCTGGCCTGGCGGATTGCTATTTGTTTCTTGGTCTTTTCGCCTACGATCCCCCGCTAGAGATGCTGGCCAAAGCCAAGGTCATGGCATGGCGTGCGCTCGAGCTTCAACCCGGGCTGGCCGAGGCGCACGCCACGCTCGGGCTGATTTCACAAAACCTGGATTGGGATTGGAAGGAGGTAGAACAACACTACCGCGAGGCCATACGGCTCGCGCCGAACTTCTCCACCGCTCACCACTGGTACGCAGAGTTCCTGTCCATCCAGGGGCGTTTCGATGAGTCTCGGTATGAGTTTGAGCGCGCTCGCCAGATAGATCCGATCACTCCCATTGTCCAGGTAGACGAAGCGCAACTCTATTTTTTCCAGAGACGGTACGAGCGGAACCTGGAACTGCTGAATAAAGTTGCGCGCGAGGATCCGTCGTTCGCGCTAGTGCGTGAGCGCATGGCTTATACATATATGGTCCAGGGCAGGGAAGAGGAGGCTTGGCAGGAGGCAATGCGTCTTCCGGAATGCGCGTCGGAAGACAGCGATTGCCGGCGCACCTGGACAGCATGGCTCCCGCACCGGAATCCGGTAGCTGCTCATGCGGCTTTGGCGCGTCTCGAGGCAGATGCCAAGGCCGGTCGCGTACCGGAATACGTCGTGTTGTTCGGCCATGCCCGGCAAAGCAATATCCCTCAAGCCTTAGATTGGCTGGATCGCATGGTGCAAACTCATGGCGTCTGGCTGATCACAGCCAAAGTGAACCCAATGTTCGATCCGCTGCGCGCGGAACCTCGCGCCAAAGCGGTGCTGGCGAAACTTCACCTGGATTGAACTCAGCCGGCCGGGTTACTCGCCGCCCATCACGTCTTCGCCTAAGTCGTTCGTTCGGTTTTCGAACTTAGTGAACTCTTTCATGAAGACCAGGTTTACTTTGCCGGTTGGACCGTTGCGCTGCTTGGCCAACAGCAACTCGGCCAGGCCTTTCAGGCTCTCGTCCTGCGGCTTGTAAACTTCTTCGCGGAAGATGAACGCCACCAGATCGGCGTCCTGTTCGATCGAACCGGACTCGCGCAGATCGCTCAATTGCGGCCTGTGATCCCCTTGACGAATTTCGGGCGCGCGATTGAGCTGCGAAAGCACCAGCATGGGTACTCTCAGGTCTTTGGCAAGCAGCTTCAGGCCGCGCGAAATGGTGCTGATCTCCTGGTTGCGGTTCTCATAGCGGCCCCGGCCGCTCATCAGTTGCAGATAATCGATCACGACCAGCGCCAGACCGTGCTCGGCTTTCAAGCGCCGCAGCTTGGCGTGAATGTCCATCAGGTGCGCGCCCGGTGTGTCGTCGATGAACAGAGGCGCCTGTACGAGGTCGGACGCGGCCTTGGCAAGACGCCGCCGCTCGTCTTGATTGAGGTAGCTGGCGCGGAATTTCTGCTGGTCCACGCGCGCAGCGGCGCAGATCAAGCGTGTCAGTAAGCTTTCCCGCGACATTTCGAGCGAGAAAAGCGCCACCGTCTGCTTTTCCGTTGGCCGGAGCGCAACATGCTGCGCGATATTCAAAGCAAATGCTGTCTTGCCCATGGCCGGGCGAGCGGCGAGGATCACCAATTCGCCTTCATGCAAGCCGCCCGTCATCTCGTCCAGCTTGAGGAAACCAGTGCTCAGGCCCTTGATGCGCTTGCCCGGGTCGAGGAAGACGTTGAGTCCGCCTTCGTACTCCTCGATGATGCGCTTGGGATTGACCAGGGTATCGCCGGTGCGCGTGTCGCCCAGTTTCAGGAGACTCTCTTCGGCGCTGGCCAAAATCTGGTCGGGCTCGTCTTCGGCGAGCAGGCAGCGATCGATCAAAGCCTGCGACGTAAAGATGATGCGGCGTAGGGTCGCCTTGTCCTTGACGATCCGGACATAGCTCTCGAGGTTGGAGAGTACCGGAAGACCTTCGTCCAGTGAGACCAGGTAACCCACGCCGTCCACGGATTCGAGCTGGTTATGCTTCATCAGCTCGTTGGCGACGGTAACGCGGTCGATTCGCTCGCCGCGGTCGTAGATCTCGGTCATCCGCAGAAAGATGCGGCGATGCTTTTCCAGGCTGAAGTCGTTGGCTTCCAGCGCGCCGGCGACCTGGACATACAGCGCGTCGTCCATCAAGATGGCGCCTAGCACGAAGCGTTCGGCGTCTAAATTGGCGGGAAGTCCCTTTTCGAGCGCGATGTCAGGCGCTGCTGCCATAAGCCAACCGTTCTACCTTAGCGAGTGTGCGGAAAGACCCGCAATGAATATTTTCGAGCCACGCTTTGAAGCAGATAGCTTGTGGGAATCCCCGTGGAAAAATTGAGTGGCGGTGGTGCGCTGCAAGTCGTGGGAAACACTGGGGCGGAAGTTCTTTTCCAAAGATTTCCACAAGCGAGAACATGCGCAGCTAATTATGTTTTATAGCATGGCGCCGCCTCGCGCGGCTAGAGGGCGCCGTTCGCCGTTCGGCGGAGGCCTATGCGCCTGCTTCCATTCAGCTCGTCTCAAGCGTGGCTCGAATGTGCCGCAGCGTAACTACCAGTGTCATCGCCTCAGCCGGACATGGGTCAAAACCGAGCGCCATATAAAATTTTCGCGCCTCCTCGGAAATCGCATGGACGACGATTCCGCGGATTCCAATCGTGTCTGCAGCCTGCGAAACGCGGCGAGCTGCATCTCGAAACAGTGCGCGGCCTAAGCCTCTCCCCTGATATCTTCGATTTACCGCCAGACGGGCCAACACGGCAACGGGAATGGGATCCGGCATGTTCCTTCGGAACCTGCCCGGTACCGCTGCTTGCGCGATGGCGCCAGAGGCGACGGCATAATATGCGACGACGGCATTCCCCTCGCAAACTACATATGTTCTGGAGGCGCCACTGGCTTGGTTCGCCCGAGCGCGGCGTCTGAGCCAATCGTCCAATACCGGTTCGCCCGAATCGAAACTGTCAATCTGATGCTCTTCAGTGAGCGGCTCGGGCGGCGACAGGGGAACGCTTATTCCCACGGTGCGCGCGACTGCATGGTCTTAAGAAGCCGCTTATTTGGCTTCAGCGGAGCATCCAGGCGTGCCAGGAATTGACGATACGCCTTGGGGCTGACCGTAAACACAGTGCGATCCATAAGCGTGTCCTCGGCGGCGCGGCGGGCAGCGTCCAGAACAAAATCCGTGCGGTTTTTGCCTGCGAGTTCTGCTGCCTGATCGATCAGTTCACGGGCCTCCGGCTTGATGCGAATGTTGAGGGCTTCGCGTTTACGGGCCTCACGTTGTGCTGCTCGCATATCGTCTTCCTGAATCCAGGATAGCAAATTGTAATGACGTCGTCTTTACTGCCTAGGTTAGCTCAGGAGGCCCCAAGTAGCAGTGGGCATTAGGCCAAAAGTTGGTCCGCGATATAAAAGCTAAGGAAATAGCAGACGTGTCAAAGCATTGGTCAGGTGTTCGGAAGCGGGCGTTGGATCTTTAGTAATCAAGCCGATCTGATGGCCAGCCCCCGAAATTCCTGGGTTCCGCCGTTATGTGTGGGCGCTCAGCCACCGGATCGGCTAGCGCGAGTCGCCGTCACGGGCGACATCGCCGGCGGTGGCGCGTGCCGCTTGGCTGAGTTGGACCGTATCGTGGGGCTCGTTCTGTTTTTGAGGCGCCGCTGGTCCCTGGCTGGGTTGGGCGGCCGTCGTGTAAAGACTCGACACCGAACTGATTGCGCTAATCATGGGGACTCCTACCTCTTCTTATCGCCCTATGCGTCCCGAGCTTGAATATTTTTTTGCGCTGCCGGTCTCACTACGACGATGTGCGTGAGAACAGCGACAGCAAACCGGATAGCGAGTTGCCCTTGCGCGACGGCTCGGCCGAGCCTGCCAGCCGGTCCACCAGCGCGACCACGCTCTTGCCGAAGCTGCTGGAGGACGTCATGGGCTTTCCTTCCATCAAAGCCTTCTGGATAGCGTCGTAATCGGCGGGCATCAGGTGGAAAATCTCGGTGTGTAATGCGGTACTGATCACGTCTTTGCTGAGCCCGGTATGGCGGTCATAGCGATTGACAATCAGCTTCACCTTATAGGAAGGCACATTGTTGGCTTCCAGGTAAGTCAACGACCGCTGGACCGCCTGCAGCGCTGTCAACTCGTTGGTAGTGACCAGGAGAATCTCGTCGGCCAGCTGCGCTTGGCTCAGGTTCCAGTCGCCATAAACGCCGCCTGCGTCCAGCACCACCAGATCATAGGCGCCGCGGATGAACTCGATCACCCTGCTGGCGTCGTTCACCTCGCCCATGCCCTCCGGCAATAGCTCCGGCGCTAGCAACACGTCTACTCCCTGGCGATTGGTAACCAGCGCTTTCCAGAGATCGGCGTCGATCTCGTGCGCGTGCGCCAGAACATCCATGAAGCTGTAATTCGATTTGATCTTCAACAGAAAAGACTGCGTGCCGGCCAGCGGGTCCAAATCCGCCAGGAGCACCCGCTTATCCGGGAAGCGCTTCAGCTGGTATGCGAGATTCGTCGCCAGCGTGCTTGCGCCGCAGCCGCCCTTGGCGGGCATGACGGAATACACCTTGCCAGGATTTTTGAACCGTTCCGGCTGCAGACGCGTGATCTTCTGGAGAGTGGCCTCCACCTGGTCGGAGGTGAACGGTTGTATCAGAAAATCGCTGGCGCCCTGACGCAGGCAACGCAGCCCCAGCGCCGGATCCGTCTTCCCCAACACTGCGACAATGGGAAGCTTTGCGTCAGCGCGTAGCAGTTCGGGAATTAGAGCCAGCGATTGCTCGGGTGGATCGCTCACTTCCACCAGGCAAAAGCTGGGTTTTTGAGCCATGATATCCAGGATCTGCTGCCGATTGGGGAAACTGTTGACATCCTGGCTACAAAAACCCGGTAAGTGACGGCTCAGGAGGGGGCTTAAGTCCCGAACTATCTTCTGGTTCGGGCAGACAAACAGCGCCTTCCAACTACCTTGCAGTTTTGAGGCGTCATGGGACATTGGCGGCGGACGTACCTGCTCCCCGTCGGGAGCCTATTGGTTCCATCGGCTAGAAGTAACAATAACATGAGAGGGTTTATAGGCCTGAAGAACTAAAGCTTCTGAAGAGGGAACCGATAGGGCTCGCTGATATTCGGATCTGACACCGCAGCGAGGCGGCCGGGGCGGTTTGGATGCCAACGTGTCCTGTTGCGCCAACTCCCGCTGCGGCGCCGTTCCGGCACGCGCGTTCTGGAAGAACGTGCTCAACGTGGGATCGAATCGCTTTCTCATTTATAGCTATGATCTTGTGCCAAGAGAGATAAACGAATGCCTGAAGACAATCGCAAAAAGACCGTCGCTGTCTGCGACACACAGCCAGTAACTGCGGAAGGTCTGAAAAATCTGATCTCAGCAACCTGGGATCTCGCCTTCACCGATACGCTGGCTTCGCTCGCCGCAGCCACCAGACTTGTCCACGCGAACCCGCCAGATCTAATAATTGCCGACAAGGCATTCGGCATGCGCGCGGTTTTGGACTGGATCCACGAGTTAAAACTGACCGGCGCCACACCGGCCGTGATTGTTTGGGGCGTCTCCATGACGGAAGCCGAAGCGTTGCGGTTATTGCAAGCCGGCGCGCGCGGCATCGTGCGGAAGACGGCCGAGCTGAAGCTCTTGCAGGACTGTCTCCGAAGCGTTGCCGAGGGTCGCACCTGGATGGAAGACTCCGTGTTTCGCGAAGCCTCCCGCCAGCCCGCCGGTTACCCTCGATCTGACTTGACCGCCCGGGAACAACAAGTGCTTGAACTGGTGGAACAGGGATTTAAGAACAAGGAAATTGCGCTGGAGCTAGGAATTCGGCCCGGCACTGTCAAGATTCACTTGAAGCATATTTTCGAGAAAACCGGAGTTCGTGGCCGGTATGGTCTCGCCATCAGCGGACTCAAAGACAAGGGTGTGGTGTCGCTGGCGTCCTAGAATTTCGATCTGCTTGCCAAGCCTATTTTCGAGCCATCTTCGGCGCCGCGAGATCGGCGACCGACACGCTTTGTTCATCGGCGCCTAGCAAATCCGTCACCTCAATCCAATTCGTCGCGCCCGGATGCACCACCGCGTTGCGCTCGAGCACTGCACATCCGTGCGCTGATATGCGGAGGGAATATCTTCCCGGCGGCAGTGGCTGGAGTGCAAAGCGGCCAGCCTCATCGGTCGTGGCGCTTTTTAGGAATCCTCGGTTGCTGATGGTCACGATGGCATCCGGTACGGGAACGCCATGTTTGGAGACTTGTCCCATGAGCGTAGTTTCAAACGGGCCGGCGCGCAAACTCAACGCAAGCACCACTATAAAACTTGCTCGATTCAACCACCGCATACTGGCTCCTTCCATCCGGGATAGTGCAGGCGACAGACCTTTCCCTAGTCACTGCAATCGCCTGAATCTAAACCGCCTAGGCCGGAGTTACTGTAAGTGCTAGAGACAGAATGTTCTCTCGGCGAAAGACTTTGTGTCTCGTTGGAGCTGCGCGGCAGCTGGTTTGAAGCCAGAGTGGATCGCGGCTGACCGTCGCTATTCCTCGACGAACAGCGCCTGACCGGCGAGCGCGGTTCGGAATCCGAACAGAGCCAGGGCCAAAACGACGGCGATCGTGAAGACGATCTGGCCGGCGTACCACACCGAGAAATTCGTGCCCAATGGGAACGAGCCGATAAAGATCGATAGGAACATCCCGACCACGAGCGAAAGCAGGCCGAATCGCATCAGCACCAGCACCATGACGCCGAAGAACACGATGTTTACCGGCCACCCGATCAACTGGCTGGGTTCGTTGAGCGCCAGGATACCGGCGAGCGCCACGGTTGTCACACCCGCGGCCAGCCATTGCTTCTTAAGCACCAGGCGCGCGAGGAAAATCAAAAACAGAATGCCCAGCGCCTTATAAAGCGCGTCGTCGATCAGAAACAGCGACTCGCCGACCATACTTCTTCCGCCCATCAAGGCGGCCTGCCGATATCCAATTCCGATCGACGGTCGTCCGACAATGCGATACGACATCACTCCCAATGCCTGGATTAGGGACAGTATCACTCCCACAGAAGTGCCAACGAGCACGTCGTGACCCACCAGCGGGTCGCGCAGCCCACCGGCTAGCAGACGGCTCCAGGCAATGATCGTTTGAGGCCACCGCCGGCGGACGAACGGTTCAAACGACAAATACGTGATGCCGACCAACACACCGCCGACCAACGCGCGCATCAGAGCCATCAAGAAGAGGTCGGTCTCCTTGACGCTGGCGACGTGCGCGCCTCCGATGATCCAGGCCAACATCCCGACCGTCAAGAAAAAGATGCCGACGCGCCGCGCTCCGCGTGCGTCCCCGCGCCCGAGCCGCATGTTGTAGCGCGCGAACGGAATCGAGCCGAACATAACCACCAGTTGCAAAATAATGTAGACGATCTCTCCAGGCGACTTCTCATCGCCGCTGGACTGCGCCGGTGTGGGCGGCGCTGACCACGGCCCGTAGATGTTGAAGGAGACCGGTTTGCCGTGAAACGCTCCAGCCTCGATGTGCAGCGGAATATCCGGGGCTTCCGGAAAACTGCCTGTCCAGGCCGCGCGCGCGTCCGTATTCACACCGGGCGTCCAGCGCAAATCCGCTGGTTGGAACCGGCTGATATCGAGCCCCGCCGCTTGGAACAGACGGCTCCAATCGGGAGCCGGCGTGGACGTGGCCGAATCGGTGAACACAGGCGGAACAATGCGCAAAGTCACCAGCCGCCCTTGGCCATCCAGCACCATGGATTGCATGCCGGGAACCATGGGCGCCGGATCGCTCTGCGTCACGCGCACAATGTCCGTGGCGTCGTGCGGGGCCAGGGGCGCCGGGCTGGTCCGGTACCAGAACGGAATCAAAGGCGGGCGTCCAGCGGCCAAACGGGGCCAGGGCGAGCCGGGAAGTCCAACCAGATACCGCAGGAGCTCGAAGCGATAACCAAAACCGTATGCTTGCGACGTCGGCTGGTTCGGATAGCCGAGCTGGGCGAGAATGTCATGCGCCTTTCCCGCCAGGACCTCCGGCGATGTGTCCAGCGGGATTTTCGACAGCAGTGAACTCTCCTGGCGGATGAACGCAATCAGGGTCAGTCCCACCAGCGTCGCGATGAGCCAGGCAGCGGCGATGCGGGCGTTCAGTCCGATCTTGGCGCCCGCTGCCGCCACCATTTCGGGCGACGGCGTCTCACCGGCAGCCAGCGCCGCGGCCAGCGGGTCGCCTCCAGGCAGCGCGCCTAGGACCGCCAGCGCCGACGGTGGCCGCTTTCGCGGCTCCGGATCGAGGCAACGCAGAATGACGCTCTCCACAGCCGGATCGATGTCCTTCACGATGGTGCGCGGCGCCGGCGGGAGGCCTTCCTCCTGCATCTGCAACAATTCGGCGCGTGTCAAGGCGTTGAACGGGCGCTTTCCGGTAAACATCTCGTACAGCACCACGCCTAGGGCGTAGATGTCGCTCTCGGTAGACACCTCTTTCCCGGAGAGCTGCTCGGGGGCCATGTAGCCCGGCGTGCCGTTACGTGCCTCCAGTCCCTCCACCTGTCCACGCAGGCCTGCCAGGCCGAAATCGGTGATCAGCACGTGGCCGCGCCCGTCGATCATGATGTTGGCGGGCTTCAGGTCGCGATGCAGCACACCCTTGTCGTGCGCGGCGGCCAGGCCCGCGCAGAGTTTGCGCGCAATCTCGATGGCTTTGTCCGACGGAAGGCGGCCGATGCGGCGCAGCAGCGAATGCAGGTCCTCGCCGTCGACATATTCCATCGACAAGTAAGGAAAGCCTTCCACTTCGCCCAGGTCGTACACGCGGCAGACGTTGGGATGCGCAACCTGGCGCGCGATACGGACTTCGTTATGGAAGCGGGCGACGGCTTTGGGATCGCGCGCCATATCGTCGGGCAGGAACTTCAACGCTACCGGTTGCCCGAGCCGCAAATCGGTGGCGCGATACACCTCGCCCATTCCACCCGCGCCCAGCAGGCTGACGATGCGATAGCGGTCACCCAGCAGGGTACCGGGAACGAAACGGCCGTCCTCAGTGGAATCGGATGCGGACGAACTGGTTCGCGGAGCAACGGCAGTTCCGGTGCGATGGGAAACTTCGGTCGCTATCAGGGACGCGGGAGAGCGCGCCGTAAGCGCCGCTCCACATTGCCCGCAATAGTGCATATCCTCGGAGTTGGGCGCGGAGCATCGTGCGCATTTCGGCATGGCTGCGATCTAAGCTTAGGATCGCATGCCCGCGAGCGCGCGGCCCGGGTCGGTGCAGACCCAGCAGGGTGGCTCGCCCAGCACGCGCCGAATCCGTCCAAAGACAGGCGAACTCCTGCACCACTGTCGTAATCTAGAACCTTAGACCCCTATGCCCGAATCTCCCATCACTCCGCGCAGCCAGGACTTTGCCGCGTGGTATCAAGACGTGGTTTTGCAAGGCGACATGGCCGAGCCGGCCGAGATCGTCAAAGGCTGCATGGTCATAAAGGCCAATGGCTATGCCATCTGGGAACTGCTGCAGCGCGAATTGGACCAGCGCTTTAAAGCAACCGGCCACCAGAATGTCTATTTCCCGCTCCTGATCCCGCAAAGTTTTCTGCAAAAAGAAGCCGAACACGTCGAGGGTTTCTCGCCCGAGCTGGCGGTGGTCACAGTCGCCGGGGGCAAAGAATTGGAAGAGCCGTACGTCATCCGTCCGACATCGGAGACCATCATCGGACATTTCTTCGCGAAGTGGATCCAGAGTTACCGCGATCTGCCGATGCTGGTAAATCAATGGGCCAACATCATCCGCTGGGAGCTGCGGACGCGCATGTTCCTGCGAACCACCGAATTTCTCTGGCAAGAGGGGCACACCGCCCACGCCAGCCATCTTGAAGCCGAGCAGGAAGTGCTCCGGATGCTGGATGTGTATGCCGACGTCGCCGAAAACGTCATGGCGATGCCGGTGATCAAGGGCGTCAAGACACAGTCGGAAAAGTTTGCGGGCGCGCTGCGCAGCTTCGCCATCGAAGCCATGATGCAAAACGGTATGGCGCTGCAAGCCGGCACCAGCCACGATCTGGGCCAGAACTTCGGGCGCGCGTTCGACGTGAAGTTCCAGAGCAGCGAAGGGCATCTGGATTATGTCTGGCAGACCAGTTGGGGAGTGAGCACGCGGCTGATCGGCGGGCTCATCATGAGCCATTCCGACGACAAGGGGCTGGTGCTTCCGCCCAAGCTTGCCCCGACCAAGACTGTACTGGTTCCGATCTATCGCAAGGACCTGGAAAAGGCCGGCATCCTCGAAGCCGCCGAGAAGATCGCCAAAGATGTGGGTGCTAAAGTGGACGCCCGCGAGGGGCAATCGCCCGGCGCCAAGTTCTTTCATTGGGAGCGCAAGGGCGTACCCGTGGTATTGGAACTCGGGCCGCGCGATCTGGCATCCGGTAACGTTGTGCTCAAGCGGCGCGACACCGGGACCAAAGAAGTGGTGCCGCAAGCAGGCCTCGCGGATCGAATCCAGAGTACGCTCGATCAGATGCAGACGGACCTGTACGCGGCGGCCAAGAAACGGCTCAACGAGAATACCATCGTGGCCAATTCGATCGAGGATGTCGAGGCGCTTCTCAAAAACGTGACCGCGGAAAAGGGCGGCGGCAAATTCGTCATGGCGCATCTCAAAGACGATCCCGTATGCGATGCGCGCATCAAGGAGTTCAAGGCGACCATCCGCTGCATCCCGCTGGTGGACGAGTGGGACGGGGCAGGGAAGTGCGTCGTCACCGGCGAGAAGGTGGACCGGCGCGTAGTGATCGCGAAGGCGTATTGACAAGCGTCCGATGAAACGCGTGGGGTTGGCGTTGACGGCGGCTGCGCTCGCCCACCTGGGCTGCAACGGGCGCGGCGATCGCGTCACCTTCCGCGTTAAAGCGGCCGATGTCCAGCATCAAAGTAACTCTTTTCTCAAAAATAAGCAGCCCGCCGATAGCATCGAGATCACTCTTCCCGGCAAGCTGCTGAACCCGCCCGTGGCCGTCACTTTGATCGGCCGCGATCAGGCGGACTGGAGCACGCCCGAGCATGCCGCTCAATCGATTCTGTCGGCCGGCACTTCCGGAGATGCGTCGTGGGTTGTCGAGAGTTACGTTTCAGCCGAGCGCGCGGAAGTAAGCAGGCGCCTGGCGCAGCCCGACGCGCTGGAGCGAATCAGAAATTATTACCGCGCGCTGGGCAAGGTGTCCGAAACCTGCTCGGTCGAGATCAACGGATACCGCGCTCTGTTCCTCCAAGCCGTGGACCCGGATGGGGACACGACCCTGATCGCGATCGCTCTCGCTCACACGCCGGACGGCTGGCGTCAGACCGACGCGCTCGCGCGCGACGACACCTTCGAAATTGCCTGGGCCGCTCTCCACACCGGAGGGGCACGTTGACAGCGCGCCCGCAATGCGAGAGTCTCTATAGTTAAGCCTTAAAGGAGGGTCATTGATGCCACGTGGACGTCGGAAGATCAGTTTTTTTGTATTGAGCGTGATTGGAATGGCTGGAATCTGCGCTTTTGGCGCGGATTCCACTTCACCCGCTGAGATTCAGCCAACCAATGGTGCGCCGAACCCGTACCGCACGATCGAGCATTTCGTAAAACTGCCCGAAGGCCGGAAGATGGGTTCCAGCAGCGCGGTCGACATCGATCGCGACGGCAAGACCATTTGGGTGGCCGAGCGCTGCGGCGCCAACAGTTGTCTGGACCGTGAAACCGGCCAGATCAAGAACGTCGACACTATTCTGCATGTCGATCAGAACGGCAACATCATTAAGATGTTTGGCGCGGGAGTGCTGATCTTCCCGCACGGCATCTACGTCGATGCGCAGGACAACATTTGGGTGACGGATGGCCAGGACAACGCTCCTCCGCCGCCGGGCGGCCGCGGGCGCGGCGCAGGACGCGGCGCGATCGAACCTGGGAACATGGATCCCCCCGCCGGAGCGACCAAAGGACATCAGGTGTTCAAGTTCAGCAAAGACGGCAAGCTCCTGATGACTATCGGCAAGCCGGGCGGGGCTGCGGTGCCGGAGTGCTGCTATCAACCGAACGACGTGATCGTCGCGAAAAATGGCGATATTTTCGTCTCACAGGGCCACGGCACCGGCAAGAACGTCGTCTTCAAGTTCGATAAGAACGGCAAATTGATCAAGGAATGGGGCAAGACAGGCACGGGGCCGGGCGAGTTCGATCAGCCGCACGCGCTGGCGTTCGATTCCAAGGGCCGGCTGTTCGTCGGCGACCGCAACAACAACCGCGTCCAGATCTTCGATCAGGACGGCAACTATATTTCCGAACTGCGCCAGTGGAGCCGCCCGAGCGGTATCTTTATTGACAAGCACGACAACCTGTACAGCGCCGATTCGGAATCCGAATCCGTGTCGCGCAACCATGACGGCTGGCATCGTGGCATTCGCGGCGGCAGTCTGAAGGACGGCAAGATCACTTTGTTCATTCCCGATCCGAACACGAAGACGCGGACGGCGGACAACTATAACGGCACCAGCGCCGCTGAGGGTGTCGCGGTCGACGCGCAGGGGAACATCTACGGCGCCGAGGTCGGCCCGCAGGACATCAAGAAGTACGTAAAGAAATAGCGTCTAATCGCCAGCTGAAACCGGCCAGGCGGGTCCTGTTAAAACAGGGCAGCACCGAGCTGTGGTGTTCCAGAGCTAAAATGTAAATTTGCGCTTGGGAGGCCATGGATGATTCGGAAATTCCTGCTCGTTGCTGTTCTGTTCGCGCCGGCGCTGCTTCTGGCCGACTCCCGGATGCTGCGGCATCCCTCTTATTCCAAAGGCAAGGTCGCCTTCAGCTACCTGGGCGACATCTGGGTCGCCAACGAGGACGGCAGCGGCGCCACGCGGATTACCGACAACGAGGCGCGCGAAGTGTTCCCACGCTTCTCGCCCGACGGCTCGATGATCGCGTTCTCGTCCAACCGGGCGGGGAACTACGACGTGTACGTCATCTCTGCGACGGGCGGCAAGCCGCGCCAGCTCACCTTCCACAGCGCCGATGATAACGTCGTCGGCTGGACGCCTGACGGAAAGAGGATTCTATTCACGTCCACCCGCGCGCAGGGCGCTTTTCCTACGGTGCCGACGCTGTTTGAAGTGCCGATTGAGGGCGGCATCGAGCAGCCGGTTCCCACCGACTGGGGATATTCCGGCAGCTATTCGCCCGACGGCAAAAAACTCGCATTCATGCGCCATCCCTCCGTCTGGTCGCGCAAACACTATCGCGGCCAATACGCGGCCGACCTGTGGGTGATGGACGTTGCTCAAAACACTTTCACCAAGCTGGGCGACCCCGAATATAAGGGCAACTACCTTTGGCCCATGTACGGCCGCGACGGCGAGATCTATTTCGTCGCCGACCGCCTGGCCAGCGAGAAGAACATAAAGTACGCCGGCCCGGAGGTGATGAAGAGCGTCAACAATATCTGGAAAATTTCCGACAAAGGCGGCATGCCGGTTCAGGTGACGCACCACACCGACGGCAATCTTTTCTTCCCCAGCATCTCCGCCGACGGCCGCGTGATTGTGTACGAAGACAACTTCGGAATTTGGAAGCTGGACACAGCCACCGGGAAGAGTACCGAAATTCGTGTAGACATCAAGTCCGATGCCAAGGAGAACGAAGTCGAACTGGTGAGCGTTCGCAACGAAGCCGAATCGTTCCATCTCTCTCCCTCTAACAAACGTGCGGCTATTGCCGCGCACGGCGAGATCTTTACGATTGCGACCGACCGCGGCGAGCCGCAGCGCGTCAGCGAAACTGCCTGGCGCGAGCAGGAACCGCGCTGGTCGCCCGACGGCAAATGGATTGCCTTCGTTTCCGACCGTACCGGACGCCAGGAGGTCTGGATCGGTGACGAACTGGGCAAGACGCAGAAGCAGCTCAGCGATGTGGATTGCGACAAGACGGCTCTGATCTGGTCGCCGGATTCGAAAACTCTGCTCTGGTCAGGCTCCGATCACAAACTGCGGCGGGTGAACATCCCAACCGGCAGCACCGATGTCCTTGCTTCCAGCAACGCCGGCAATATTGCCTCTCCCCAGTTCTCGCCGGACGGCAAATTCGTTTCTTACACGAAGCCGGACGATCAGCTCCGAACGCACGTCTGGATCGAAGAGCTGGGCTCGGGCGCCGACCACATGATTAGTTCGAGCGATTTTCAAGTTTCGAGCGGCGCCAAGTGGACGGCCGACGGCAAGAGGCTGCTGGTGCTCGGCGGCCTCGGCATACCCGGCATTGCGTCAACTGCGCGCGGCAGCACGCAGCTCTACAGCATCGCGCTCACGCACCTCGATAAAAATCCTGACGATCGCGATGTAGACACCGAGGCTGAAGCCGAAGCGGCCGCGGCGGATACCGGCGCAGGCCGCGGCGGGCGGGGAACCGGCGCAGCTCCCAAAGTAGACGTCAGCATCGAATGGGACGGCATCGACCGGCGCATCAAGAAGCTTACCAGCATGCCCGGCTCGGTCTTGAATGTGGTCCCGTCGCCGGACAGCCGCGTGTATGCGTTCGCCGCCATCGGCAGTAGCCCAGCCAACGCCGAAGGAGCAAGCGGCTTCGGGGGTCCCGCGCTGTACACAATTACCTCCGACGGATCGCGGCTGACCCGGCTGAATCCTCCTCCACCCGATCCGTCCCGTAACGCAGGACGCGGCGCCGGCGGCGGCTTCTTCGGCGTGTCCGAGCCGCAATGGGCACGCGATAGCCGGTCGCTTTATTTCCTTCAGGCCGGCTCGCTCTATTCGATTGCGATCCCGCCGGCCGCCGATTCCAGCGCGGATGCCGGACCATCCGCCGGCAGACGCGGGGGCCGCGCGGGTTCCACCGCTGCCGCCGCAATGACTGAGACGGCATCTCCCATGCCGCGCCGCATCGACTTTACCGTGCGCATGCTCGTCGATCGTCCGGCCGAGCGCAAGCAGGTCTTCGACGAGGCCTGGCGGGTGATGCGCAACCGCTTCTACGATCCCAAAATGCACGGCGTCAACTGGGCCGCGGCCAAGGATACCTACGAGCCGCTGCTCGGCAATATCGCCGACACAGAAGAGCTGCACAACGTGATCATGGAAATGATCGGTGAGCTGAACGCCTCGCACACCGGAATCAGCGGCGGCGGAACTTTACCGGGCGAGCCCGCACGCGAGCGAATCCAGACGCGCTTCCCCGGCTTCAATCTCCAGCCGGACGCATCCGGTTATTACAAAATCAGCTATATTTACCGAAAAGGTCCCGCCGACCACGATTACATCAAGCTGTCGCCCGGGGACTTCGTTCTGGCAGTGAACGGAAAGGACCTGAAGAATAACCCGAATTACTGGGAGCTATATAATATTCTTCCGGGTACAAAGCTCGATTTCCTGGTAAACTCGAAACCCGCGCTGGAAGGCGCCTGGACCATCGCGATCGAGCCGATTACACAGCAGGCACAAGTTGACCTCGAGTATCAGCGCTGGGTGGATGAGCACAAGGAAATGGTCGCAAAGCTTTCCAAGGGAAAGATCGGCTACCTGCACATCCGCGCCATGGATCCGCCCTCGCTGCAGAAATTCCAGGAGGATCTCCTGGACAATCGCGACAAAAAAGCTCTCATTATAGATGAGCGCTTCAATGGCGGCGGCGGGATCGACCAGGAATTATTGGAAATTCTGAATCAGCGTAAGGAATACCAACGCACGCGCAGCCGCGATTCGCTGGACGTGCCTCGCCCGGTCCAGGCATTCTTCGGGCCGATGGCGGTGCTCCAGAACGAGCGGTCGGCCAGCGACGCCGAAATGTTCCCAGACGGCTTCCGCGCGCTCGGCCTCGGCAAGATTATCGGCGTGCCCACCATGGGCGCGGTGATCGGAACGGGTGCCTATGGTCTGCTGGATGGATCCACCATCCGGACGCCGGGCGCGGCCGTGTTCACCGCGCGCGGGGAGAATATGGAGAACTACGGCGTCCAGCCCGACATTTGGGCCGATAATACGCCGTCGGATTTTCTCGGCGGCCACGATCGCCAGATCGAAAAGGCGGTCGAAGTGCTCCAAGCTGAAATGAAATAGAATCGCCGCGCCGGCACCACAGCGCACTCGCATCACAATAGGATGATGACCGAGATTGTAATGACGCCGATCGGGACCGTCCGCAGCCCGATTCACGAGCCGCTCGATGATGTGTGGGGCGGCGTCACAGCGCGCATCGAATTGGACACCTCGCGTTTCGCCGAGGACTGCCTGGCCGGGCTCGACGAGTTCTCCCATGTCGAAATCGTTTTCGTCTTCGATCAAGTCGCGGAGACGGATGTGGACTTAGGCGCGCGCCACCCGCGCGGCCGCGCGGATTGGCCCAAGGTGGGCATTTTCGCTCAACGCGCGCGAAGACGGCCCAACCGGATCGGCGCCACCATATGCCGGCTGATTTCTGTCCGTCCACTGGCGATCGAAGTCGAAGGTCTGGATGCGATCGACGGCACTCCTGTCCTCGACATCAAACCCTATGTGCGCCAGTTCGGCCCCCGCGGCGACGTTCACCAACCGGCATGGGCGACCGAACTCATGGCCCGTTATTGGGAGAGCGTCTGAATTCAGGTGCGGGCCAGGGAACTCAGGCCAGCCATGAATCTATGGTTGTCCGAGACCCTGGCCGAGTCCGTTAAACTTCGTAATCCGTAAGCGCCGCATATCCGCGATCGCCCCATGGAATCAGGCCCGGCGCATTCTCGGACCACCACACCAGCACGCGCCCCGCCAGCGAAGCGTCCGTCGCCAGGCGGTAAACGGCGCTTGCAACTTCCTCGAGTGCGAGCAAGCGCGATGGCACGGCGCGCTCCACCCGCTGTTGCGGCGTCAACGATTCCCAATAATTCCGAACGTGTTCGGAAGCGATCCATCCGGGGGCGAGACAATTGATACGGATATTTTCTCTCTCGCCTAGCCACGCCAGCGCCGTTGTAAGGCGAATGATTCCTGCTTTGGCGACGTCGTAGCCTGTGGCGGGATTCTTCCGCCCGTGCCAAAGCCCCGTGATCGACGTCATGTTGACCACTGCGCCGCCGCCCGAGCGCCGCAGCGCATCAATCGCCAACCTGGTCCCGTACATCGCTCCAAAAACATCGGTAGGGAAGTTGATGGCCCAGTGTTCCAGCGGCTCGTCGGGACGGATATCGGGCCCGGAGGCGTTGTTCACCATCACATTCAGGCCGCCGTACCTCCGCTCTGCGAATGCGATCAGTTCGCGAACCTGTTCCTCGACACGCACGTCGGCCAAGAAAAACTCCGCTCGCCCTCCGTCGCTCTGAATCTGACGTGCCGTTTCCCATCCGCCCTCTGGGTTGATATCCGACACAACCACGTTCGCGCCCTCAGCTGCGAAGCGCCGCGAAATCGCGCGGCCCGATCCGTTTGCGCCCGCGCCGGTGACGATTACTGTTTTCCCGCGAATGTCCATAAGCTCCGGCGAGGATACCATGGAAGAGACCCCATGCAGTTCTCCAGATTCCTCGCCGCCAGCATCGTACTTGCCTCCGCGCTCGCCCAAACGCCCAAAAAATCGCCGGGGCGCACGCCGCGCATACAGGAAGTGCGCGCGACCGGCTGCGTCCGGATCGCCCGAGATGGATGCGTACTGCTCCAGACGCTGGACGGCCAGACCACGTATACGTTCCAGGCCTCGCCCAAGCCGGACGATGGAATTGTCGTGACAATTCAAGGAACCGCGCACGACGGGCCGAGCGAGTGCAAGCAGGGAGTCGCCATCGATGTGACCGATTGGGAGCCGACCGGTGAGATGTGTACTCAGTAAGAACTTGGCGGCGCTGGCGATCTTTGTTTCAACAATCCCGGTTTCAGCAATAGCGGTTTCAGCACTAGCGGCCCAGGACACTCGCATTCTCGCCGAGAAACCGCTGGATTCCGCACATGCGGTGCAATTGCGCGAGACCTCCGGCCAGATTCACCTGGTCGTCGTCTCAAATGCAACGCGCCAGGAAGCGCTAATGCTCGACAGCTATCCGGCCAAGAGCATCGCCGCCTGGCCGGTACTGGAAGTGTTCGGCGCCCATTCGGCGTATCTGCATTTTTACGGCGATTACGGCCTGTATTATGGCAGCCGGAAGTATCTGTTCGACCTGGGAACCACTCAGCCGCCTGTCAAAATTCCATACGGCATCATGTCGTTGCGATCCACTTCGCGCCAGGGCGAAAAACTGGTTTATTCGGGATCGTTCGCCGAGGGCGGAGAAGTTCAGGACCCCGCCAGGCAACGGTCCGCGGTGATTTCCATCGACCCTCGCGCCAGCGGGTTTCCCGCATATGAAGTCTCGGCCGTCGGGCCGCCTCTGGAATTGCCACTTCCGATCGAGCCAGTACTGCGTGGGCCGGCCGGTGAACGCGTGGTTGTGGAGCACACTACGCCGCCAGGCGAACCGCACCGCCCATCGACGATCCTCGTCGGTTCACGTGGAAATGAAGAAGCATTTCCCGCGCCGATCCCCACACTGGATCTGTATCGGCGAATCTTGCACCGTAAGCAGCCGCCGGACGAAATCGAAAGCGACATCGGGCCGTACGCCCAAGACATCGACAAAATCTGGTTCGCAACTACGTTCTATGACGGCGAAGGCGTCTCCGGCGTCGGAGCAATCGGCAGCTTCGATATCAGCGCGCGGAAATACGAAATGCGCTATCTGCCGGCAATCGCGCCCTGGTCCGGATCCGCCATTTTGCTCGACGGCGGCGATTTGTGGATAGGCCTGAAGCGGCGTCCGGAAGGCGCCGACATCGCTGGCGGGCTTCTCAAGTACAACGTCCAGACCGGCGCGGTCGAGACGTTCGCCATCCCGGATGTGATCTTCACCATCGATCGCGCCCAGGACGCGATTTACTGCGGCACCTCGCATGGGCTGTACACGATTCGCGGCGCTCGCGTGACGCAGTTCCGCTTCGAGCCGGTTGAAACCGGGCGCCTGGTTATGATCCCGCGCGACGTTCCGCAGCGGCCGGACGCTGCTGGGAGCGTGCGATGATCTCTTCCACAATTCCCGTGGTCGAATAGCCGGGTTCCAGCGGCAGCGCCATAACTTTGCCACCCGCCGCCTCAACCTCTTCGCGCCCGGCAATGAAGTGCGCCCAATCGGCGCCTTTGACCAGAACGTCCGGAAGCACCGCGGCGATCAGCGCGCGCGGCGTGTCTTCATCGAAGAATGTGACGGCGTCGACGGCGGCCAGCGCAGCGGCCAGTTCCGCGCGCTGGTTTTCGGCGATCAGCGGTCGGGTCGGCCCTTTCAGCCGCTGCACGCTTGCGTCCGTGTTCAGCGCCAGGATCAGAACGTCGCCGAGCGACCGCGCGCTCTCCAGCAGCCGGATGTGCCCGGGGTGCAGAGTATCGTAGCAGCCGTTAGTGAAGACGACGGTTTTGCCGTCGCGCTTCCAGGCCGCTCGGGCAGCAATGAGCTGTTCGCGCGAATAGATGGAGCCCAAGAAGCCTATTTTATCATCCTGAGCTCCTACTTCCGATAACACATACACCGGTAAAATTCGAAAGCCAGCCTAATTCCTTCCCAATCCTCCTTTCTTAAGCAGCAGCCTCATCCGACTTTTTGGCTGTGTTCGGAATTTCCCCTTTGCCTTTGCACTTGGGACAGGTGCGCATCGATCGCCGTGACCATCGCGCATTGGCGGCTATCTTGGCAATTTCTTTGCGCGTAAGTTTGCGCCGCGTTTCCGGCGCTCCCGTTTTAGTTGGCATCAGGGGATGTCCGAATCATACTCTCATCGTTCGGTACCTGTCAATGCATTTTTTCATGCTTGCAAAAAATTCTAGAATTCGATAATGACGGTGCTGGTTTGGCCTGAGTCTACCACTAAAGTTTCTTGGGGAGAACAAAATGAGAACCACACAGGTTTTCATGGCTCGACTACCAAAGGTTTCTTGGTAGGTTGAGCCAGGATTTCCAGGGGGCTTTGCCTCCGCATTAATAAGGAAGAACAACAACAAGAACAAAGTGTGCGTGAGTGAGTGATCTCGGTAGTTTGTAAGAAGCAGACGCACGCACACACGCACCGACAAAAATTTCCCCGATTCAAACCCTACAGCCTGGCGAACTGGGAACAGAACTGATCGTGCAAAATTCCCAAGGCGCGCCCGCGGTCTGGCGGAGCCAGGGTAAGCAGTTCCTTTTCGAGCAGGTCTGAAATTCGTCGTGCCACCTGGTCGGCGCCGCGGAAGACTTCGATTCCCCCTCGGGCTTCCTGAAGCAGGCGCTTGGCGATCGGCCGCAAATCGGCTGCCCAGTCCCAGCTCTCCGATTGCGCCCGCGCGATCTCCTTCCATTCGAGTTTGCGTGGATCCAGTTGCCACAGGATGTAGAGCGTCGGCCAGTGCCGCGTGCTCGGCCGGCCATCCTGCGGGTTTTGCGTGCCGGCGCACTCAAGGATGATCGGGACCTCGGGGTATTCATTGGTCGGCCGCAGTTCCTCGAATGAGACCGTCTTGCCCGGCCGGAGCAGGGTGCCTTCAAACGAGAATCCATAGGGCACCTTTTCATTGATCCGGTTCAACAGTTTCAGGTAGCCCATCTGCGAATTACGCGCAGAAGATTGGGGGAGGCGTATCGGCACTGCACTTTCTTGAATACTCCTTTGGGGTTAAGAAGGAAATGCCGATTTCGGAGGGGTCGGTACTATGCCACCGATTCCTTTTGGGGTGATCTGCGGCTGATCTGTATGATTGCGGGCGGCCGCTTGGGGACCGTACTATTACTACCTGGAACCAGGATGATTCCTGACCGCACTCCGAACAGTACTAGCCCCGCTCGGGTTTTGGCCTGTGTTTTACGCATGGCGTTTTGCACATGCTCGGCCGCTGTGGATTCGCTGATCCCTAATTCCTGGGCGAGTTGCTTGTTGGTGAAGCCTTCTGATACTAGAAGGAGAACTGATATTTCACGTCGGGTAAGAGTTGGTTCCCCGCAGGTGTGGGGAGTTGGGTCTGGTTTTTTTAAAATATTGGTGTCTCTTTCCCCACTCATGAGTTGTGGCCTTTGTTGTCGACGCTCTTCTCATTGGTCTCGACGGGTTGCGCCTTTCCCGCGTTCGCGCTCGGGATGGTTCCCTCGGCCTTATCGATGGCCTCGCGACAGATTTTCAACGCCCGTTCCTCCGCTCTAGCAGCGTCAATAGCGCACTCGCGGCAGCGATCTAACGAGCGCAGGACTGCTGCCATGTGCGATCGAATTGTGTAATACGGGTGATCTGAACGCGTTGCGTCGGGGTAGATATGCAACACTATCTGATGTAGTGCTTCGACGGCCTTCTCATGATCCGCGAATGACTCACGAATCTCTCGCAGCCGCCGCGAATCCTCCTCGGCTCGCTCGGCCAGTTTCTCTGCGGAAAGTTGCCTTGCGTTCACCGCTTTGCAGGCTTGCGCGTATGCCCATGCGGTCGGCACGGTCCATATGGTTCCGTCGTCATCGGTAAACGTTTCGTTCAGCCGTGCTTCGGCTTTCTCGGCCTTGGCGCGGAGTTGGTCGCGCTCGGCGATTAGACTGTTGACTTGCGCAGCCTGAATGCGCACAGCGCCCTCTGAGATTTTCAGTTGCGCCTCCAGTGCGGCAATCCGCTCGTTAAACTCAGCCTTCGCCTTGTCGTAGCCCTCAAGCCGCGCAACCGAACCCGGAGTCTCAGCCACCAAAGACGAAAACTCTTCCTGCGAAATCAGGTCATCGTTAAACAGTTCGTGCCGTTTGTAGCGGACCAGATCGCGCATTCGCTCGTTGCTGGACTCCAGCGCAGCAATCTTGCCAACGATGGCATCGTGATCTTTGGCGTATACGGCAAGTGCTACCCACTCTCTAGTCGTAAAGCCCTCCGATAGCTTCTGTTCGCTCACTTCGACTCCTTCCTTCCGACTTCGTACTCGCTCCGTGCCTTCCAGCCATCCCGCCAACCTTCAGCACGGTGCTTATTGCGAAAGTGCCTGTAGGTTTCCGATACGATAACGACGATCACAACGTTGCCGTTAAGCAACAAACAAAACCAAACGGCCGCTATATACCAATCCACTGGATCATTTCCAATAGCTGCTGTTCGCTCATCGACCCACCACCGTCAGAGCCATCACGATAAGGCCCACGAGTAGTACGACAATGACGAAGCTCTGAATTTTAATCGTGTTTGCCAACTTATCAAGGTCTTTGCTCATTAGAACCGCTCCTTTTGGTTAGTGTTCTTTCGCTCCGAATGCTCCGCCCGGCTCATTAAATTCTCTTCTATCGGCAGAGTGATGAACCCATACGTCCGCATCCTCAGGATGTTGAGTTGGAGCGCACCAACAACTTGCGTCCGCCTCGTGAACCCTGAGATCATTTCTGGGTATCACGTGACCGTTGTCATACACTTCCCAATTCTTTTCTTGGCTCATGACCGGACCGCCTCAACCGAAGCCGTCTTATTGCTCCGTGCTGCAACTCCAGTGCAGCACAAGACGCAACAAACTCTGAGTCTGATTATCATCTCAACTTCTCCTTTGCAATACCCACAGCCAGCTTAATCATGGCTGGAATGCCTCGTTCCACCGGACTCAACGGTATTGCTTCATTTTCCAGATACCCGACATAGTGGCCGTTTTCTACCCGGACCTGGATTTTGGAAGCGAGTCTTTCGGCTTGCTTTAGAAGGTCGACTCCGAAGCGTTCCTCGAAGCGCCGGCGCCCCAGTTTGTGGAGCGAGTCGTTTCCGGTTCGATGATGTTTGAGGCATAGCGGCACGGTTCTGAAATCCGATGCCTTCTGTGCCATGCCGTGAGGCCCTACGTGCGCCGCTTCGATATGCCGAAGGGTTTGGCATATCAAACAGGGTAAGGAACGAATCCAGGCCAGATAACGCGTATTGCGGGGTGGTTTCATAAACCTATGGGGTGTGTGTTGCTGAGGCAGGGGACGCCACCTGCGGTTGCTTCCCCTGCATCCCCTTCATCCCTTTCGAAGCGGGTGTGGGTTTCAATCGTCCGCTCCCGAGACTTGCCCGCCGAAGTCTTTTACGCACTGGCGCCAATACGGACAGTACTTGGTCGAACACAGGTAATGGTTCCGGTTGGGCACCACGATCCCGGACGCCATGAGTTCCTGGGCCAGCGGGTAGATGCTTTCAACGTACTGCTTGTCGGCTTCCGTGACCTTGAACGACTGCGGAACGATCTTTATTTCGCGCTGCAGCTTTACAACGGTATGGAGTTCGGCTTCACCCGAGGCGCCGGGCGTTAGTTGCGCGTAGGTCGAAACCTGGAACCGGTAATCCGGCCGGATGACGTTCTTGGACGGGCTCTTGTTGGCCGACTTCAGGTCGATGATGCGGCCCTGGACGTCCAGCAGATCCACGAAGCCCCGTACCCGGACGCCACCGATGACACCCTGGACCGGGAGTTCCACGGCTGCCGGCTGAATCAGCGGCGCCGTAGTTTCCATGAACTTTGCGACCAACTTCGCTCCCATGGCGCGCAACTCGGCGCGGTCCTCGTCCTTTTCGAAATTAGTTTGCTCCTCTTCTTCAATCCAGGCGTCCCGGTAATACGCCACAGCCGAGGCGATCGACATGTCTTTCTTGGTCTCGATCTTCTGGGTGAAGTTTTCCTTCGAGGTCGCGTGTAGTGCTTTGCCGATGGCACGCGCCGATCCCTGGATGTCCGGCAGCTCGAGTTTGTACTTGTAGTAATACTTGGCCGAACAGCTCAAAACGCAGTTGGCGCGGGAAGGCGAAGACGGGTCATCGGTGTAAGGGGCGGACGGCGCCGCCCCTTCGGAGCAAGTCGAGGACGGTGCTTGCTCCGTTCCATTCGCCCGACGTGGCAGTGCGGGCGCGGAAACTGAAATGAGATTAGTAGTAGGAGTAGTCATAAACTTTCTCCTGGGTTGTTGTTTTGTTTTTGACGCTCCTCTGGGCGGTCGGACGTCGGTTGCGGCTTTCCCGCGTTCGCGCTCTGAATGGCTCCCTCGGCTTCGGCGATGGTCCGGTCGGCAAGTTGGACCAACTCCAGAATCAACTCGTCGCTAATTCCCTCGCGGACGGCCCGGAGTGATTTGCCGACATGAGACGTGGCCCGGGCGAGACGAAGCAAATCCGGCGCAGCGGCGATCAGCCGCGCGAGATACAGCAATTCAGTCTGGTCCTCGCGCTCACCCGTTCCGGGAGGCTGGCAGATATAAACGACATGCTGTCTGGCGAGGGGATCACCGACGGGCAGCGTGATGGCTGCCGGTGGGCTGATTCTTAACCACTCCTCGATCACATCGATGTGGCTTGTGTCGAAAACGAAGCTCATGACCGGACCTCCGAAGTCGAAGACGCCAATCCAAACGCGCTGCTACTCCAGTGGGGATACCCCATGTCAGTACCGCGCTCCTAACAGGGCGTATCGCCAGAGCAGCGCAAGGCGCTTACCGGTGAGCATCATTTGGTCCTCCTGCTGTGTTTCTCTTTTCTCGTTTCAAGGACGCTTAATTTCTGGCCCAGTTCAAATACCGCCAGCCAGGGGACATTGTAAGCCTCGCGGACCCCTTTGGGATGGATCGCTACTGTGTGCGCGGATAGTTCCACGATCAGGGGACGATTACGGTAGACGGCGGATGTCTCGGCCTTGAGATGTGTTTTCGGCTCTGCAATGCGAGTCATTCAAGGCCTCCGCTGTTTTTGTTGGCAACGCTCTTCTCAGCGGTCTCGCGAGCTTGCGGCTTGCGCTCGTTCGCGCTCTCGGAGGGAAAAGCGGGGTTTGTAAGGGGCGAAAAACCGTAGGTTGTGCGCCCCTTATCATCAGCGACCAACCGGGGTGATCTCCCTAATCGTTTCATCTCTTCCCGAACTTCAGGAACACATTCATAAACGATCGGTTCTAATTGTTCTCGTTTTACAATTCCTAGAGCCCGGTAGCAGCTCTTCAGGTGGTTTTTCACCGTTTGTAGATTGATGCCGGCCATGTGGGCAATCTGGTTGTTGTTGTAACCGAGGGCTGCGTAGACCGCAATTTCCGATTCGCGCGGCGTCAGTCCTGAAATGTGATACGGGGAGGACAGCATACTCAACGCGGCCATGAGTCGTCGCCTCCGTCATCCCACTTGTTGTTGACCAAGCCCCCGCCGAAATAGACCAGGAACAGCACCAGGGCAACACCCACGATGAACCCGGCCACGAAGGAAAGGACTAATGCGGCCATGATGCACCTCCGTTAGCGGCTCTCGACTCGCGTAGTTGTTCGTTGCGGGCGCGAAGATTCAGCGCTTGGGGTTTACCGTCCATGACGGCGATGAAGGCCGAGGTGGCCAAGCGCTGCAAAAGATCGCCGGTGAAGTCGAGGTGCCATTCGACTTGCAGGCCTTTCGATTTGGCGTATTCGCAGGTTTGCAGGAATCCATCTACTGCGGCGATTAGAACTCCTGCAATGGCCTGACTCAGTTCAGTGTGAATAATCGGTGCCCGCTCTGTAGCCGCGGGCGCGATATGATTCTCGGTAGCTGTGCCGTTCGGTTTCGGCTGGACGGATGCTGCTTGCGGAGCCGTTTCTCTAGCGGGAGGGGCTCCGCTCGCAGGCCTGCGAGCGGGTGGCGGTTGGGTGACCGCTGCCGCTTGGATCGCAACCGGCTGAACGGGCGCGCCGGGATCTCCGGGCGGATCTACCCGTTTCACTTCCCAGATGATGTTGCGGCGGTTGCCCTGCTTCTGCTCTTTTTTGCAGATCGAGACAATCTCGCCGGGCTGAATTTCAAGCGCAAGGATTTTGCTCTCGACGTCGCGCTTGAACGAAACTCCCCGGCCGTCGGTGGTGGTACGGAAGTAGTACTCGCCCCACTGCCCGTCTTTGGGAACGCCCTCGGCGTGAGTGAAGGCCATTTCCTGCGGGATGTTGGTGTCGAACTTGATGAATTCCATCACGCCACCTCCCTGTGCCACCAATCGCAACCACACGGACCTGCAGCCGCCATAATTGTTCCGCCGTCCCGGCAGGGCGTTGCAACATCGCCGCGCTCATATTCGCAGCCATATTTCTCGACGTGCAGTTGGATCGCATGCTGGCATTCGTCGCAATCTGCGGTACGGAGTTCCTCAAGGATCGATTCGGCATTACCGCAGACCGATTTGATAGTGGCGCGGTAAGCCCCGCCGCAACCATTGTCAACGTCCTCCAGGCCGATCGATTTCATCGTGGCGTGCGCCTGATCCAAAGCATCGATGGCTTGCTGAAGTTGCTCGATGGATTGTTTCCAGAGTTCGTATCGCGTTGTTTTCGGCATGGCTAGGCCACCTCCGGGATAAAAGTCTTCAGCGCGCCGAGGCCTTCGTGCGCATCGTTCACGGTGCGGTTGACGTATTGCAAAATCGCTACCACGTGCTCGCGTTCGGGCACGATGGACGATTCGGCGTTGTGCGCGAGATCGAAGGCTTCGCGCAGATAGTTGCGCGTTACCGTTTCCTTGCCCGAGCCCATGCAATGCGGGCACGGTTGGCAATCCGGGTCCCAGGACGCCGCATCGCCGCCCGAGCCTCCGCAGTCGGCGCATTCCATCTCTACGGTTTTGATCCAGGGCAGGTCTTCGCGCTGGGCCGGTTTCGATTCAAGGGGAGCCGGAATCTGCACCGTGGCCAGGATTGGCCGCAGTTTCAGGCTGGTTTCTAACTGTTGAAAGTGATTCATGGTTTGTCCTCGATGCCCCGTAACAGGGCCTTTAATGCTTTCTGAAGCAGCACCCGCAAGGGAACGTCGTCCCAGGAAAGCGCTGGCTGAGCGATCTCAAGGTCAATCGAATTGCCCTGCTTGACCACGGTGAATTGGCTGCCCGGCGAGACGGAGTGATTCTGCCACTCGCCCGTCTTCCGGTCGTAGATTTGCGTTTCGGCGGCCAGACGGACCCGGAACAGCGGTCCGTCCAGCTCGTCTTTGGGAGCTGCCACAGTGCCTCCTTGCACCTTGCTTTCGCTCCCGGCGTTGGTTTGTTCTCAAATGAACCGGCGTTGCGCATCGGAGTACGTTCTTAGTATATGCGCAACCCCCTTGCGCAGTCAAGCCCCTGTTTTACTTTTAATGCAAACGGGGTTACGCTATGGGCAATGGCTAAGATACCCAAGGGTGTTCGGGAGTATTTCAAAAAGGAGGGCCGGCGGGGCGGACTAAAGAGTGCGGTAGCCCGCATGGAGAAGCTGACGCCGGAGCAGAGAAGCGAGTACGCGCGGAAGGCGGCAAAAGCGAGGTGGGCGAAAACGGCAGCCAAGGGCGTCGTGATCGTGGCGCTTTTGCTATTGCCCTTAAAGGCGGTCGCCCAGGTCGGTCCGTGTTGGGGCCAACTTATCCCACAGCGGACGCTCGGAACGGCGGTATGTGAGAATCCGCGGCCGGTCTGCCTGACCGATCCTAACGGGCAATCCGGCCGTTGGGTGTGGCAATGCGGCGAAGATCGAAGACAAGTGGAACGGCCAACAATACCCACGACTTCGACCGATTCCAGTATTCCGATGAGAGTCCGTCCGCCGACCTTCAACGATCCGATCGACACGATGATTAAACTGCGGCAGCTTCGGCAGCTGCAGTTACAGAATCAGCAAATGAGCCGCCAATTGAGCGCCCCCGAGCTCACCCCGGCGCCTTCGGCTCCTGAGCCGGAGAAACCTGCGGCAGCGCTCACGCCGGAAGCCAAGAAGGCTTTTCAGTCGCTTTACGCCTGCGGGGTACTGGACGGCATGCTGACAGAGGCGAAGGTCCTCGAAAAGCCGGATATGGCCCGCGTTGTCGAAGAAGCGATGAAGGGGACGAACTGCGAAGCCGTAAGAAGACTGGTGGGCTTCGAGTCGCCGCTGGCACCCGAAAAGCCGTAAGGTAAACCGTGAGCGACGAGCAGTCCTCGAACTGGGTAGATCGCCGAGCCAGGCGGGAATACGTACTCAGGTCCCAAGCCGACAGCATTTGGCAAACCGTGAGGGCGTTGATTCAGGATTGCTGTGAAAGCTTCAACAGAAACTACTGCGACCCAGACGCGCCTCAGGTGGACTGCCGCCCTGAAAACGGCCACCGCTTTCTTGTGAAGCGCACCATTCCCCGCGATGGTCAGACCATCATCCGCGACATCAGCAAGAGCGTTCTCATTGAATTCAATGAAGCGGAAGAGTCCATTCGCGTGACGCCTTCCGACAAAGCCCCTCTGGTTTTTTCGATCCAGTCGGACGAGACCAGAGCCTTCCTGGCGTACAACAAGCAAGAAATCACGGCTGACGAATTGTCGGAGAAGAGCCTGGAGGATCTGTTCTTCGGTAAAGCCTCCGGGGGCCGCCCCGCAACGCGCAACATCCGCTCGGGTCCTCGCGACTGGATGGGCTGAATCCCATCCGCAACACGCTCCAGCGTTGGCGGGGCTATTACCCTGCGATATTTACCGTTCTCTGTTTGTCTCTTAGACTTGAACCGGAGGGGAGAAACAGATGTTCTTTACGTTAGGTTTGCCGGGCGGGGACACGCTGCTAGTGAATACTGATCGCGTGGCCTTCATTCGTATTTTGAACGATGGTTCGTGCCGCATATGGTTTTCTGACCAGCAGAATATTCTGATCGCACGCGATCAAGCCGAGAAGTTTCTTTCGGAATTTACTACGCGCACCCAATCGGTCGATGTGCGCTAAATCCTAAGAGTGGGCTCTTGGTCTAATCGCAATGCGGGGAGCAGGTCCGCGGCGGCCTTCAAGGCGCATAACGATTCCATGTGGTTGGCGCCGGAATCGCGCACGGTTGAAATCAGTTTCTCAACCAGCCTAAGGACCAAGTCGCTCGAGTCGTGCGGATTGGGAACTTCCACTGAGTTCAACATAGCGCGTCCCGAGCGCGAACGAGCAACTGGCTCAACCAACGCGAGACCGTTGAGGAGAGCGTTACCAACAAAAACCCTTCACTCAGATCCAGAAACTCCTCATACTGAAACTATGCAAGTAATCGAAGGCATTCCAGTATGGGGTGATCCAGTAGACCAGGGAGCGTTAGAGCAGATCAAGAACTGCATGAAGACCGCAGACCACGCGGCTTTAATGGCCGACCATCATCTCGGCTACGCAGTTCCCATCGGCGGAGTCGTGGCGTACCACGACAAAATATCCCCTTCGGGCGTAGGTTTTGACATTGCCTGCGGAAATAAAGCGGTCCTGACAGACGCCGATGCGTCGGACGTCAAGCGCAACATTGCCCGGATCATGGATGACGTTTGGAACACGATCAGTTTCGGAATTGGCCGGCGCAACAACGAACGGGTAGACCACGAACTGTTTGACGATGAGGCCTGGAAACTTAGCGCCGTGGCGCCGCTCAAGGAAATGGCGCGCGGCCAGCTGGGGACCGTGGGATCAGGAAACCACTACGTGGACATCTTCTCGGACGAACTCGATCGCATCTGGATCGGAGTCCACTTTGGATCGCGCGGCCTCGGGCACAAGACCGCAACACACTTCCTGAATGAGGCGGGGGCAAAAGACGGAATGATGGTAGATCCCTGCGTCATTCCGGTTTCATCGGATCTGGGCGCCGATTACTTAGCGTGTATGGCGCTGGCCGGCCGGTACGCGTATGCGGGCAGGGATTGGGTGTGCGATCGCGTGGCGCGCATCTTGGGCGCGGCGGTACTCAAGGAAGTACACAATCATCACAATTTCGCGTGGTGCGAGAAACATCGTGACGGCGAAATGTGGGTGGTGAGGAAGGGCGCTACGCCGGCGTTCCCCGGGCAGAAGGGCTTCGTGGGCGGCTCGATGGGCGATATCTCGGTGATTATCGAAGGCGTCGAGCACTCAGACGGAGAGCATTCGCTCTATTCGACAATTCACGGAGCGGGCCGCGTCATGGGCCGGATGGAAGCCAAAGGGAAGGTCGACAGGAAGACGGGCGAGGTAAAGCGGGCGGGGAAGGTCACCAGGGAGATGATGACGGAGTGGATTCAGCCGTTAGGCGTGGAACTGCGCGGGGCAGGAGTGGACGAATCGCCGCATTGCTATAAGCGGCTGCCCGAGGTTTTAGAACAGCACAACGGCTCTATTCGAATTCTGCATGTCTTAACACCACTGGGTGTTGCTATGGCAGGCGAGGGCGAATTTGATCCGTACAAAGACTAGTTGCGTGTTCCCTAGTAGGCGTGGAATCTGACGCCTCGTCATTTTGCTGGAGCACCCCGCGCCGGGCTTTAGACCCCAGACTTGGCTATCCCCCTTTTAACAGGGAGACGGGGGCAGTTATTGCTGCTCCCTCCAACACTCCGGGAACATTTCTAGAATATCGGAAAAATATCGCAGCGGAACTAAGGCAGAATTAAAAAGGCGGGGGTGAGCATGAAGCTGGTTGTGACCATATTGCTGGCGGGTGTATTACTCTCGAGCTGCTCAACGCGAGTTGGCTCAGACAGCCTTGAAACGCGCCTAGGTTTCGACAGCCTCGATCCCAACTGCTACCGGGTCACGCACGCCAAGGCCGGTAAGTGCCCGGACGGCTCGAAACTGGAGAAGGATTTCTTCAGCGAAAAAGACGGCTCGCGCCAGGACGCCTGCGTAAAGGGCGATCTGAACACCGGCTGCGGAGAGACCGACTATCTGATGCCGGGCGAGGGCCAGCAGTTCCACATCCAGATCAAAATACTGGACGAAGCGAAGCCGCACGCATGAGCTGCACCAACACGCAGTTGTTCGAAGCCTTGTTGCAGGGCATTATTCGCGAAATGAAGCGTGTTTACTGGAACACGCAACAGGCGGGTTGGGGATCGGTGGACTGTTCTATAGATTGTTCGGAGTGGTGGCCGGACAATATGAGCCCTGTGGTACTGGGCGATGCCTTTACTCTTCGGATAGCGGGCGACGACGAGCGTTGGGCCGTCATCAATTGCGGAGGCCGGGAACTCACCGTGGAGATTTCAAGTAAACGCATCGGCATGTACGGCCCTCACGATTATATGACCGACACGGAATTGGTCCTGTGGTTCAATCGCGCGATGGCCGACTTATCGGAATTCGACCGCACCACACGGAAGAAGCTCGGGTGTGCTTAAAGGGAATACTGCGAGAGAAAAACCGCAGGTTGTTTCTTTCGTCAGTTGCGGCCTGATTCACTGTTGTGATTCATCCGATTCATCGTAGGACTCAACGGTAAGTTCGCACACCGGTCCGTCATCGCAGCCGCATCCGCCCTTATGGCAGTACATCTGGCATTTCACTGACATCTGCTCATGGGTTTCCGGGTTCTCAACCTGGAAGTGGCCGTAAGCCGGCGAGTCGACTATGTCGCAGTGTCCCGGTATGTGGGCGAAGCAGTCCAGTCTTGCCTTGCGGTCGGTTGGGAATTTCTCGAAGCACTCTTGCGTCTTTTCGTCCTGTACCGTTTGAGTCCGTATCAAACAGCGGCAGGCGTGCTTCTTTAAGTGGCAGGTGTCTTCTACCTTCTTGTGTTGCTTCTTGGGCTTCTCTGCTAATAAGCAGAGGGATAGAAGGAGTGATAAGAGTAGGAGTTTTTTCATTTTATGTTGTTGACGCTTTTCTCAGCGGTCGGAAACGGTCAGAGACTTTCCCGCGTGCGCGGTCTGAAGCGAGTTGTCAATGTTCATTGACACCCGAAAACCTGAATGCAATCACGGAGTGGTCCACTCAGGCCTTCGCGTGAGGCCTTGGCGATACGCCCCATCAGCACCGCGCTGCAAACTATGGGTATCCCCATCACGCGAATCAGGGATTCCCCCGGGCTTTTGGGGTTAGGGCTGGCACTCCAGGCCAGCTATGCCACCCCCTGATCGAACAAGCTGAAATGGTTTCCATCAGGATTACTTTGGAAATCTCCGCCCCACCTGCACAGCGGATGTTGCTGCTTCCACCATTCGCCTAAAGGTTTGTAGTCGTTCGAATTGGTCAGCCATACGCCGTCTTTGTCGAGAATAAGATCTAAGGCCAGGCGTTTGCAATGCTCCGAGTTCTTGATGCCGGTTCCTTTTTGCGCATCCAGCTCGGCTTGTTCTGGAGTCCGGTAGGCTTCTCCGAACCGCGGCTGGTAGCCCAGTGCGATCGCTTCCAAGATCAGATTGGCCGCGAGCTGGCAGAACAGGTGCTGCTTTTCTATGAGGGTTAAATCTGGGGTGTCCATGGGAAGTGTTTTTTGTTTTCGACGCTTTTCTCAGCGGTCGATAAAAGGCGCGGGGCTTGACGGCGTGCGCGCTCTGACGCGATGCTTAAGGTCATGAAGATCATTGAGGCGATGAAGACCTTGAAGCACCTCCAGGAGAAATGCGCCGATCTGAGGAAGAAAGTCGCCACTTATTGTGCGGACCTGGATTTTGAGACGCCTGTTTACCCCGACCAAAAGGACCAAGTCACTCAGTGGATTCAATCGCACCAGGACTCACTGCATGAGATCGCCCGTCTCCGCGTAGCTATTCAACGCACTAACCTTTCAACGCCGGTGACCATCGAAATTGACGGCAAGCAGGTCACAAAATCGATTGCGGAATGGATACATCGGCGGAAGGATCTTGCCAAAGCAGATCTGGAAATGTGGAGCGGACTCGGAGACCGCAGTCTTCGGGAGGGCCTTATGCAAAATACGACGGGCGGCAACATCACGGTTAAAATCAGGCGTTACTTCGACCCAAAGTTACGAGACGCCAAGGTTGACGTCTACCGCCGCGAACCGTCCTTGATCGACTCCACCCTCGAGACGGTCAATGCCGTGACCGATGTCATCGAGCAATAAGTCCACATCCCCAGGGGTGCTCGCCTTCCCCGTCATTACTGATGAGGAGCCGAGCCTGGTGTTCGCCGAAATAAGGCCTGAATCTGCACCGACGATTCTGTACCCGGCGGATGTCAATCAACAATGCTCTGTTGCAAGTTCGGTTGCAGATTGTCCGGCTGAGGAGTTACGTAAAATGTCTCCTGAAGAATACCGTCGGCGCCGGCGGCAGGAATAAGCCTACAATGGAATCGTTCGACGTGCAGAGATAAAAACTGGCAAAAATGAAGCGTTCGTGTTCGCACGTTAGCGAATACTATACAGAGACCCTAGCTCAGTGGTTAGAGCGCCTGGCTATTAACCAGGAGGTCAGCGGTTCGAATCCGTTGGATCTCGCCAAAAACAACATGGCGTTAAGGCTCAAGGTCAAAGGCTGAAGGTTGCATAGGCTCAAAACAAGCAAGGGTGAACAGGTGAAAGCGCGCAAGGATGTAGTGCTCGGATCTAGAGCAGAATGTCCTCGGGCTAGTTACGTTTTCTTCGTTTTTTCTTCCAGAACTTCCGAGGCTTCCTGTACGGGTGAACTTAGACTACAACGGTCCACTCAGGCCTTCGCGTGAGGCCTCACGCGAATCCGGGACTCTCCCGGTCGTCCGGGTTTAGGGCTGGCACTCCAGGCCAGCGTCTCACCATCCAAATCCAATGTTGTACGTTACTGTTGTTCCACCCACTCCGCTTCGTATAATGCGTGTTCCAAGAATTGTCTTTAAGCGAGAACTGTGAGGAAAAGGTCCGGTTAAAACACCGCCGCCCGCATAAGCTCCCGATGTTGCTCCCCCATTGGTAGCGACGCCGGCGTTTGCCAGCGCAAATAGTTTCCACGGTCCAAAGCTCCGCAGCCCGGTTGCAATGCCTGTCCGGGCGCTGGTCACGATCCGCTTATTGACCAGTACGGCGTCGGTCTCGCTGAAACTCCAGACATCCTGGGTCTTCGAAATGTTGGTCGCGGCCACAAACCATGCCGAGGGCTTGGGCGAAGACTGGGGCAGGAGCGTAATTCCGGCGCCGTAGAAGGTCTGGGCGGCCGCGGGGATTGAGAACAGGAGAAGCGCGAGGAGTCGTTTCATGCGGTCGGCTTTGGGGTCCAGGGACGCAGGTGGACCGTAAACGTGCATTCCACCGTGGCCTTGCATTCGACCGTGGCGCCGTCCAGGCGGTCGAGCACTTGGTTTAGTCCGGCGAACAGTTCGGTGATGTTAAGCGCGATACCGGCGTTCAAGTCCTTCGCGGTCTGGTCGGCCACTTTATCGAGCATTTACGTTCCCCCTCCTGGGGTGTGTTTTCGGGTTTCGGTTAAGGCAGCATCCACGGCCGCGGCGTCCTCGACGTGGTTCTTCTGGATCTTGTCCAGCACGTCTCCGGCTTCTTCTGCGATGGGATTGGTTGCTTGATGCTTTCCTATTTCGCCCGAGATGGTGTAGTCCGGCGGTGCACCGAGAACCAAGGATGCAAGGGATCTGTCGAAGGCATTGAGAGTGAAATTGTAGAGACGGGATCCTAGTCCATGAAGGAGTCGACTAATCCACATAGACTGTTATTGGTTTTTGTTTTCGACGCTTTTCTCAGCGGTCGATAACGGTCAGAAGCCTTCCCGCGTGCGCGCTCTGAGGCGAGTTGTCAATGTTCATTGACACCCAAAAACCTGAACCCAATTACGGAGCGGTCCACTTGAGCCATTCGCGTGAGGCCTCACGCGAATCCGGGATTCCTTCGGTCTTTTCGGGGGTTAGGGCTGGCAATCCAAGCCAGCCTGTACCCCAGCCTCAGGCAATCTTTTCCCAGTAGTTACTTCTTCCAAATGGAGTAATGCTCACATGTTTTAAGAACGTCCCTCGTGCTTCAGTAAACATGGATCCATCCGGGTACGTATTTCCCAGAGCGTTGGAGAGGTATAGCGTCCCCAAAGACTGCGGACCAACCGGACTTTGCGCGGTCGGGGGCGGAGGAGGAGCAGGTACGTCAAACGGCGGGTAATCGGCCAGGTTAACGCTCACCTTGATCGATCCGGGAGGCGGGGTGGCCGGATACGGCCCCAAGGTGCCAGGCGTATCAAGACCTGGGCTCGAGAACTGGCCCGGCATCCCCAAACCAGGCTGAAGAGCTGAGGGAACCCAGACCATACCGGCGTTCAATCTCTCCGTCATGCACAAATACGGGTCCCAGGCATAGATCATGATTGGCGCGTCGATGGTGTAGCCCTTGGCTGCGAGTGCCGCGCCGCGTGCAATTCTGGCCGAGATCGCATCCGGACTGTCGGCCGGCATGTCCATCAAAGCCCTGACTTCGGGCGGCTGCGCAGCACGGTAGGCCTGGTCGAACTGTTGTTCTGCGGACAACGACACGCCGCCGCTGGTCAATTGATCGCTCATAGTACTTTCGATGACTCCTTATGGTTGAAATTAGGAAACAAATCGGTTAGCTTAACGGTCACGGAAGAGAGGAAATTGCTATGCGGAAATTTCTGTTCTTTTTGGCTGTGCCGTGCGCCGCGTCCACGATTACCTATGACATTCAGGAAAACCTGCCACTTACATCGCTGGCCTTTCCTGCGAGCTTTTCTATTCCGGTGCCCGAGTTCAACGGCAGCTTGCCGAGCATGGACTGGTCGCTAAACGCCACGTTCTGGGTTCACGAAGGCATCAACGATATGTACATGACTCCGGGCATCCCCTACACTGCATCGCTCGAATTGGGCATCGCGTCCGACCCGTTGGGATTGAGCAACCAGACAGGCTACAGCTTCTCGGGTGTGACGACGGGCCTGCATCAAATCAGCATGGGAGGCGGGGCCGGGATAGATTCAGTCAGCCTGTCCGGGACCGCTCCAGATCCGTCAGTGTTCGAGGGAACCGGCACGTTTGCGATTCCGCTGGTGCTGTCGAACCAATCGTGGGCGACCAACGGCGTGGTAGCGGCGATCACCACCGTCTACGGAAGCGTGGACCTGCAATTGAACTACGATCCTGTTGATCCGGTCCCCGAGCCGCGCTGGTTGGCGCTCACTTTGCTTGTGCCCTTTGCGTGGCGGCTCAGATCGTCTGGACGGCCGAAGTCGCCAACACCTTTCCAGAACTGTTGACGTAAACCAGCCGGTAGTAAATCGTCCCGATCTGTCGATCAGCCGGAATGGTGCAGGAATTAGTGCTGCAGGCGACGGTAAACCATGTAGTCTGCGGCGCGACTCCGTTTGTGTCGAACACCAGCGGCGAATAAGCGTATTGCACGTACGCGGCTGTGGCGTTGGTCACGTCCGACAGTTTCATATTCACCACCGGAGTCATTGGCGCATTGATGCCGCCGCCCGAGGCAGGGAATACGTAAGCCCGGAACGCACCAGGGTCGCATGTCATCGAGTCGGACGCTGTTCCCGGCGATAGCGTTGTGACCGAAATGCCAGACCATGTTCCGTAGTAGCGATAGATCGGCTGGCCGGTCAGCAGGTAGGGCGAGAGATTCGCCGTGCAGGTCTCGGTGTTGTCTCCATAAAACTGGATTCCCAACAGGTTGCCATAGCTGGACGTGCGCGCCATTGTCTCGAAATACGGCCCGTAATCCGGGCTTGCCAGAGACGGCTGAAACAAAAGTCCGCTGGTGCCGAGGTACTTCACAAGCAGATTTGCATGTGCCGTAGCTACCCAATCCTGGAACGTGTTGGCGTAGTCCCAGTGCGGATTAATGAAGGCTTGCCCCGACAGATCCGGCGTGGAGATCGAGCGCGTGTAATTAGTGGCCGTGTACGTGTTGCTGGCGCTCAAGCCTGTGCGGTCGTAGTAATCCGGCACCATGCAGCAGCCCGTGAGCGCTGAGCCGTACTGCCGGGACGCCGCCGCGCGCTCCAGGTAAGCCGTGTTGATAGCCGCGTAGAAATATCGCGGACCAACTTCACTGTTGGTCGCCCAGGTATGGGAGCCGCGAACGTAAGAATTGTACGGCACGATCAGAGCGGTTCCACCTGTAGACGCCGTGAAGTTAGGAATTTGGCGTATCAGTCCTGGATTAAATCCCACTCCTGCCGCATTGAAATCCGACACATCGAAGTCGTAAGCGAACGAGACGCCGTCCGCAGCCGTTCCCGAACCGCTAATGGTGAACGTCATCCCGCGCTTGGCGCTGAAATTTATGGCCGGCGACAGTTGCGTGTGCGAGTAATCGGAGCTGTTGACCTGAATGCCATGCAGATCCGTGCTAATTGAATTGGTGCTGTTATCCTGCCAGGTCAGCGTCCCGCTAGAGGGGTTTGCTGAAAACGTGGAGTTTGCCAGATCGACTACGAGATGCGCAGAATCTGGAATCGACAGGACATAGAAGAATCCATCACAATTCCCGCCGCTCGATCCGGTGACTTTTAGACGAGTGTTTCCAGGGAACCGGTTCCGCACGCCATGATCAGAGAAAGTGATCGTGTTTCCAACGCACGACACAACAGTAGCCGGATAACCAACTTCCGCGAAGTCCAGAGACACCCCCTCGGTTTCCACCATCAGGGGCAGCGTAAGATTCATGTAGGGCAGAATATCGGTGCGGAGTTCCGTGTTGAGTAGTGATTGCTGCACGTCGCCGAGGTCAATACGTCCCGGCAGGAATTGGCCGTTCGGGTTCCAATAGGCTTCGCAGTCGTCGGCCATGTTTCGCGAAGGACTTCCGGCGTACACGTTTCCGCACCAGCTCGGAACAACTCCCGCACCGCTAAATCCAGTCGGAGGCCAACCCATCAGCGGGCCGCCAGCCGCAAGGTGCCAGCCGCGCATTTGATAAAACGTGTTGTACGTGTTGTATAACGTCCACGGTCCACCGGTTGGCGGCTGATTCAGGTTCGTGTCGAAAACCAGCACGGCATAAGGTTCGAGCGTGGCTGTTGACGATGCGTTTCCGGTGCATGAACTGCCCACCGTGAAAGTCCAACTCGTTCCGCCAGGACCGTGGAATAGCGGCGTCCCGGTGGAGGCATTGTAATTCAGAACGCTGGCGCAAGGACCCGTGTCGCCGTGAATCAGGAACGTATTTGCGCCGCCAATTGAGCACCCAGGAGAACACGTCACGGTAGCCGTCGTGCCACTCACCGAAATGCTTTGCAGTTGCGATCCGTTTCCGGGTTGCAGGCCGCCAAGTCCGACGCCCTCCAAGGGAGCGTAGCCCCATTTGTTGAGCACTTCGTCGGTGACAGAAATTGCCGTCGCGCACGTTTGGTATTGCTGCATGTAATACTGCCATGCAGGGGTACTGTAGCCGGGTCCAGGCCCAAGCGACATGACGCCGAGCTGCGACGATCCGCCAGCCCAGTTGTCGCCGATCAGGTGAACCTTTAGGCCGTACGTGGCTGCGGTATTGCAGATCGGAGTGACATCGGCATTGACGTTCGTGTGGAAGGTTGGCTCAACCGTTCCCACTGACGGCGGGGAAATTATGCTGTGCTCCATCGCGGTGAAGCCGGAGGCTATGAAATCTTTCCCGAACTGTGAAGGCTTGTAGATCGTCCAGGTTGAATCCGAATTAGCCATGTAATCGGAGTAGAACTGGCTGATGTGGGTTGTCGATGTGCTTGGGTTGAAGGCCGTCAGAATTGTGCCGGTTTTCGATACGTGCGGCAGCCCGTCCTGTGGCAGAACGAGGATGTACATGGGCCGCGTCAAACCGCTCACGGAGTCGGTTGTGGTGACTGCGGCGAATCCCACTGAAGCCGCCGTGAACGTACAACTAGACTGGGTGACCGACGAAGTGCTTGGCGCCCCGCAGGTAAGCGTGGCGCTGGTGGTCGAACTATCGGTGTTGGTCACGTTCCCGGTCAAGGTCACGGAAGTGGGATAGTGACACGTTGCGGTATTCGTGACGCACAAGAACGCCTCTCGCGGCGCGATACGCAGATCGGAGGCGACAACCGGATTGGCAAACGTGATCGTTTGTTCCCACGCTCCCATGTCGCTCCAGACAGCGTTCAAGCAACCGCTGCAATTTGGGCCGTCCACGCGCAGCAAGACTTGATGGGCGATGTTTTGAAAGTTCTGTGTCGGGAGAAAGACCGAGGTTGAAGCACTGGTGAACGCCAAGGAAGTAACGGCAGATTGACCATCGACAAATAGGGTCGCGGTTTTACTGGGAGTGCCGGTGTTAGGCGACACCGTCGCGGTGATTCCCCATTGACCGAGCCAATTTCCATTGCTCGGCATTACGGCGTACTCCGCCCCTGATATGCCGATGACAGAATCGGTAAGGACGGTATAGCCGACGCCTGCCGTTACTGGATCGAGCGCGTGGTTCCAGCTGGCTCCTAGAAAGATCGCTTCCCCGGTCTGTGCCACAGGGATTGGAGCGGCTTGTATCTTGCCACTCCCGCCTGTCGTCAGCGCGTCTCCGTCAATCGGCGATGCAGCAATATTTGTCGCTTTGAAGCTAAAAATCTGTGCGTTGCTAGTTTCGTTGGGCGAATAATGCACCGTGATCGCGTCTGATCCGCTGCCGCCGTTGCCAGTGCCTACGCACCATTGGGACGGATAATAGTTACCGCCCGAGCCAGCACGAAATGTCCCGCAACTCCACGTCGCCCCGCCCACGTTCGTGACCGTGATACTCGTGGCAGTGCCCATGACGGCGTAAACCACCAGCGTATCGGTCGAGGCCGACGAGAACGTATTCGTCGCCATTGACGCACCGGGGCTGGCCGCGCTTTTGACCGCGACGGCTTGAGACACCATCGACGTTCCTGAGGTTTTCAGGCTGAAGACATTCGCGCCCCAGTTGATATTGAACCCTACCGTCATGGTGGGCGCCGGACCATTCACCGCCGTAGTGGTGGTGGCAGGGCTGGTCTGCTGAGGCAGCGGCTCGGCAACGCTAAACGCTACCGCCGGACTGGTGGCAAGGACGTTGTTCGCTACACCGCGTGCAATGGCAACGATGCTGTGCGTGCCGTTCGATGCATAGTACGGGTTCCAGACACACGGCCATATCCCGCCCGCACGGCTGATGCATGCCAGCTCGCCGTCCACGTCGTATTCGACCGCCGCACTCGCAGGCAGACTGACAGCCGACGATAGAAACGTAAACGAAGTGCCGGTGAGCGACTGGCTCGCGGTGGGAGCCGTCATTGTGATGCTCTGCGCCGAAGCGGCCGCCCCTAAGAGGATGAGAATTGCTGAAAGTCTGGTTATCATTGAACTCTGACACCGCCTGATAAGGAGATACCGCTGAGCGCCGACGCGCCAGGCGCGGCTACGGCTGGCGTTAGATTGATCGTGCGGTAGTAACTACTGTACGGGTCTGTTGCCGGGTTGCCTGTTGAATTGATGTAGTCGCCGCTCTGCAAAACTGTCAGTGTCACCGCACCCGACGCCCACGTTGCGCTGGACAGGTCGAACTCGGGATAATTCGGCAGCATCGACCCCCCGGCCACGCCGCCTGTATTCAGCAAAACCGGTCGATCCGTCAATTTGGCGGCCCAAAACACAGTGAGATCATAAGGCTGATACATTCCAGTTTGAAGCCAGATGTAGCCCAGGCCCGCCACATACTTTGGCCCGCTTGCGCCGGGAACGTCCACGGCCACGCTCTGCGGATTGAACAGAAACAAGGTCGGCGCGGTCAGGGTGGAACTCCAATTGGAATTGTTGAGCGGATCGCCGCCCACTGCACCGACATACGCTTGCCACTGCCCAGACTGCGTGCAATCCACATTGCGAGCGCAGCGGGCCAGATAGTAGCTCGTTTCCAAGTAGTCGGCTGAAACGATGTACAGATACGTGGAATTTCCATCCACGTTCGTCGCTCCGGTTGAGGGCTGTTCAAACTGCACAAAAAAGTTTCTTATGAACTTGGTCCCACTAAAAGTCGGCGTGTCGCTCGCTACCGGCACGTCGCCGTTTACGTCCGGTGTGATGGAACAGGTTTCAATGCCGGTCGAGTGCGCCGGTTTGCACCAACTGACGCCATGATCGAGCGAGCGCATTAGGAACGCCGTTGTGCCTAGCCAAGGTGTGCCGCCCGATGGTGAATCTAGTTGCCGATTGACCCACCAATAATGTGATCCGGTATGATTGGCGTCCACCACGTAATTCTGACCGGCAGATTTCCAGCCCAAGTTGTCGGTCCAAGACGAAGGCACATTTGTGCTGCCTGCTGAGCCGTACTCGGTCATGCAGTTGACATCCGAACCATTCAAATACCCGGCGCTCAAATATTTAGCGAGGACGATGGACTGACTGCCGCACCCGCCCGGTTGAAACCCGGTTCCATCGTTTGCGGTCGTGTAGGTCACGCCGTTGTTGTCCGTGGTGAGATGCGGCGTATCGCCGTGTGAAAAGCGCCCGTTATTCGGTAGGCCGTTCGACCCGTTGTACTGATCGTTGTAGCGCGTGAACGCACTCACGGAGTTGAGCGTTGGGTAGTTCGCTGCGACTGATCCCGGCAGTTTGAATCCAATCACAAACCCATCCCAGGCAACCGCTCCCGTCGCGTGTATCTGCGGCCAGTACGTGCCGGTCGAACTCGCCAATTGATAGCTCACTCCTGCGCCGTTGTTAGTGTCCTGAACGATTTGTGTCCAGCCAGACGCCGCCGTCAGACCAGGAATTGCGCCTTCATTGCCCCACGCGATCAAAAGCTCGTTCGGGTACGTGGCGAGAATCGGGCCGACGTATACGTCACTCGCAGCGGCAGCCGTTCCGAAATTATGAAAGCCGGTGTCCTCGCACGTGGTCGTCGCATTGCCGCTCCACTCCTGTACGTAGATGCCGGAATAGGTACTGGAGGACCCAAACGTGGCCGTGAATGTCGTGTTGGCAGTTGATGGGTAGTTGCACAGATGCCACATGGTATAGCTGGCGCTGGGCGATGTATTGCTGATCGGAAATGCGCCGACCTTTAAGGCCGTCGTCGCCGCTGCGTAGCTGACGCTATTGGAGTCGGTCAGCGTTTGGCTGACGCCGTTCGCACCCACGACTTCAACGGTTATCATGTGCCCCGCTGTGACCGAGATGGTACAGGCGCGTGTAGTCACTCCCCCAGCTCCGGTGGATTGAGAGCAGCTATGAACTGGCCCGCTTGACCATTGGCCGAACAGCGCGGGCGTGAATAATATTGCGATGAGCCATTTCATTGGACGGCGATACCAAACACCGAGGGATTCGCGACTACGTTGGTGGCCGGGGTGTACGGCATACTCGTTATGTAGCTGGCGATGCTGTTATTCGACGCAAAGGTCCCACACCCCATCGAATCGACCGTGCCACTTGTTGGATCGTCCATCGTGCCGACAACCGCGCCGATGTTAGTCCCATTCACGTATTGAACTTCTGCCTGCTTCGCAAACGAGGCGCCACTGATGGAGTAAACCCCACCTGTACCGACAGCGCCCATCGCGCAAAATCCAGTGAGATGGTCATGATTCGTCGCTGTCGTGATGTTGGTGCTCAGCGTGGTTCCAGCGGTAGTATTGTTGCGACCGGTGGCGTCGTTGGACGTTTGCGTGTTGGCTATCGCATATACCGCCACACAAATCGACATGAAGGCCCCGGTCTCGGAAGCGGACCATTGGTGTCCGGTCCCCACCGTGTCGCCGTTGAGTGTAGACCAGTAAGTAAAGGTCACGCCCACGTTGGACCCGGCTGTATTCGCCGACTGACCGTGGTTGGTGTTTTTGTTGTCAACAATAGGGGGAGGGCTGGCCACGCCCGCGTAATAAGTAACTGCTACCACCCAGTACGTTGCGCCCGTCGTGTCCACTGCCGTAGATGTCACGGAATTAGCCGACCCCGCATCGCAGTGGTAGTACGGAAACGTCGTAGCGCACATCGGCAGCGCCAAGAGCGCAAGCAGAATCAGTCGCCGCATGGCCACTACCTCACTACCCGGTAATTCAACGTGATCGCGCCGGGGGTAATACTGCTCGCCGTGTTGTTAGCGACGATGAAGTTCACCGTATTGGCGGTCGGGAATTTAATGATCGTGAGCATCCCGTTTGCGCTGGGAGCATAGCCGGTGACGCCGGTCGGATCGGCGTTGAAGTCAGAAATAATGTCGTCCGTGGTCGCCATCCCAGTGCAGGTTGCGGTCACCGTGGACGCCTTGGCACCTGATGCGATAGCGCTGGTGCCGAGCGAAACCGTGCCGCTGCAAATCGTCTGCGTGATCGTCACCGCACCACCGTTATTAAAATTACAGTGCAGAAGGTGGTCGGACGCCAATTCATAACAGAACCACTGACCGCTCGCGCCTGTTGGTGACGAACTGCCTTCTGGCCCTGTGATGCCGTGCCAAGTGCAGGTCGTGCATACGGCGGCAGAACCTTGGTAGTTCGTGCCGTCGAAGGTGAAGTCTTGAATCGTGACGTTGTTCGCACCGACGTCAGGCTGCGAAGCACCTTTGAACGTCGCCGGAAAAGCCGTGTACGTGCCTGCGCTGGTAGCGCCTTGTACCGTGATAAGCCGGTATGGGCCAGAGCCGTGCGGATTCGTTGCCGCCAGGGTCGTCGCCGTGCTCGTGCCGGTGAAGGTCACCTGACACACGTTGCTAACGCTAAAGTCGCAGGTTGTCGTGCCGCCTGAATTGAACGTCGGTGTGGAAGGTGCGGCCCAATTGACAGTTTTTCCGCCAAGTAATGAGCCGTCCGATCCGTTTTGGGTCAGATTGGAATTGCCGAGCGTCGTGCTGGCCGTGAATATCGGGAACGTATTAGTGGTGCCTGAGCCGCCTATTGTGCCGCCGCCTCCGAACGTAGTCCACGTGTTCGTTGCGTTGCAGCCCTTGAAGGCTGCGCCTGTGCTGTTAAACTCGATTTGGCCTACTGCGCACGTACCTGGATCTGCTGTATGGTTCGGCAGCCGCACGTCCACGGCATTGTTACTGAAGTCCTGTAGCCCTGTCGAGTAGGTATTGGCCTGATTGTTATAGACAACCGTTGACGGCAATTGCGCTGCTGTGATTTGGTTCTCTGGGCTGATCGCAATCCACACGCCGGTCGAGGGACAAGACCCGGAGCAATAGAGCGCTATTAAGCTCGGCTGATGCGGCTGCATCAAAGCGCCGATGGCCGTAGATCCATCGCGTTTTACAATCGACAGCGGTGTTCCGAGAGAGCAATAGTCGAAGCTCGCAGTCGTAGTAGAAGCCGTATCAACAGACAGGTAAACGTGCATCCCGTTCGTGAGCACGGCATTCGCACAGCCTGCAGCCGGGGAGCCAGTATAAGCCGTGGTCCCGTTGGTCGAATTTACGAAATCCCACTTGCCGTCTTGAAAGTCCCCACCCGCTACTGTATAAGCGAAATTCGGTCCGAATGTGCAATCGGTTCTGGATGCGCCGGAATTGTCGACGCACGAAGTCGTTGCGCCAGTGCCAGGAATGACGTTGAGTGTTGAGCGCGGCGTCAGAGATGTTCCGTTGTTTTGAACCGTGGTATATCCACCCCCGCCGCCCCCACCGCAAGTCGATCCATTACACTGAACAGTCCCCGTACCTTTGCTGACCAGGTTGAGATTGATATTCGCGTCCGGCCCCGTCGCGGAGATCGTAACCGTCGCGGGGTTTGCCGTGGCCGCGTTGGTCACCGTCACGCTATCGACCGCCGACGCAGTGGCGCTCGACACTAAGAACGGATTTCCATTGCCATCCAAAATGGTGGTTACTTGCGGACTCGACAGCGTCGGCCCCGTTGCAAACACCAGCGAGCCACCCGACCCGGTTTTGGTGGTCATCGCTGAGTAGAGATTCGCGCTTGACGGCGTTGCCAAGAACGTGGCCACGCCCGTGCCTAACCCCGAAATGCCGCTGTTTATCGGTATTCCAGTTAAGTTGGTTCCAATTCCGCTTGACGGTGTTCCGAGCGCTCCGCCGTTGACAACGAACGCGCCTGCCGTACCGACGTTTACCCCCAGTGCCGTAGCGACCCCCGTCCCTAATCCCGAGATCCCGGTGCTGACAGGGATAAGCGGCAAATCTCCCGCTACCAGGGCGCAGGCCCCAAACGTGGTTGCAGTGCCGCACGTTCCGATGACCTGGTGCGAGGTTTGGGCAGAAGTCGGCGCCACGCCGATGTTGCCGGCCGTCGTGACTGGAGATCCGCTTACGGTAAGCCAAGGAATTGATGTAAGGGCCAGTCCTACGCTCGTTACGGAACCGCCCGAGGTCACGCCCACGTTGAACCAATTTCCGCCCCCCGATGGACACGCATAGAGCGCATTGGGTGTGCTGGTCGTGTTGATATAGAGCGATCGTTGTCCAGGGCAGGGATTCGTCGGTGCGCCTGAGCCGGTAGTGACTCTGGCTCCCAAAGGCGGAGCTGGTCCCTGGGCCCGGGCGGCAACGGCAAACAGAAATACAAACAGAATAGAGCGCATGAAATTGCGCATGTAGACACACTCCGGGACACCCGCTCAGGAAGAACTTCTTTTTCAGTTAGAAGAAGAAGGTTATGAGCAGGAGTCTGGCTTTGAAGATGTTGTTGAGACTAAGAGATGTTTTGTGGTGAAGCTGATTTTATGGCAACGCTCTTCTCGCCGCTCTCGACGGGTTGAGACAGTTGCCCGTTCGCGCTCTGAGGCGCTGGCTACTTCTTGGTTTCGGGGGCTGGTTGCGGAGTTTTGGGCGAGCAGGACGGTTCACCCGCATTATCGAACGCCAGCGTCTCCGTGTCCGCGCAGGCAGCACTGAGCTTTTGGACTGCGGCGTTGAGAGCGGCGCTGGCCTTGTCGAGGGCATCCTGGGCGGCAAAAAACTCCGATCGCGCGCGCCAGAAAGCGGAACGCAGCTCAAAAGACGGCTTCGGAGGGGCCTGTTTGTCAGGCTCCGCGGCCGATGCCGGAACCATAATCAAGAAAACGAAAACCGCGATCCAGAGTGTGCGCAAGGTATTCGAGCTCCTTTTATAAATCATTGTAGGTCAGTTGGGGTTTAGGGCGCGTCGCAAATTCCGCCCGTCCAGTGCGAACAGGTTCCTCCGGTATGCCCTGCCGTGCCGTTGATGTTGACGCCGGACGAGAGATACAGTGTTTGCCAGGTTGTCGCAGATCCGGGAGCCCCGAGGTTTAGGCCGGCGCCATTGGGATACAGATTTGCGTTCATGACAAAATATGCGGAAGACCCTACTCCAAAGACTGTATAAAAACGCATTAGAGTATTGGCCGATGAATCCTTCAAATCAAGAATGTGTATTCCATTCGGTTGTAGATTCCAAAAGTCTGTGATGCTATTTGGAGTTCCGAAAACGATCTCAAGGTTTGAAGTTTCTAGCTGACCGCCGAAAAAGCCGTTGGACCAGTAGTGGTTAGCCGCTCCGATATCCGCCGCACCCGATGCTGCCGGCCACAGTGAGGTGTTGATGGCCGTTGGTGCTGTCAGGTTGGACAAGGACGTATTTGCTCCGCCCCCGCCGCCTCCGCCGCCGCTCCCGCACCCTGAACACGTTCCGGTAATCGTGACATTGACGAAGTTCGCGTTTCCGCCGGTGAACTGCTGGCCCCAGATGTTAGAGAACGGCAGGATATTGCTTCCCAGACTGGCCCCGCCCGACAAGGGAACCACCTGGGTCCCGACATAGAAATTAGCCCCGTAGATGCCCGCCGCCTTGGCGGCAATGTTGCCGAGGTTGTAGATTCCATCCACGGCCCACTGGATTGAGCCCGCCATGGTCCCGCCGGCCAGCGGAAGAAACGCGCCGCCTCCGCCGCCGCTCCCGCAGCCTGTGCACGTCCCGGTAATCGTCAGATTATTGAACGTCCCGTTCCGGTTGGTGTCGATTACGGTGTTGGCGCCAAACAGCACACCGCCGCCGTTCATGACCAGGTTTCCGGTTAAGGTGCCGCCGGTCAGCGGCAGGAATCCAGAAACACTTCCACATCCTGTACACGTTCCGTTGATCGTCAGGTTTTGCACCGTGGCGTTGCGGCCCGAATCCACAACGGTGGATCCGCTCATGACCAAGGCCTGATTCAAGAACAACGAGCCGAAGGGATTGGAGGTGTTGCCGAGATTTGTTGCTCCCGACGATAATACGTTTCCGGCCAGCGTACCGCCGTTCAACGATAAATAGTTCGCAAGCACCGGGGACACGACGTTATCCACGGTCCACAGCGTCGATCCGCCCGAGGTTTGCAGGACCAGTTTGTACGCCATCGCCCCCAGCCAGACACTCATCCTTCCGGCCGAGTCCGCCACAACCGGATTTGAATTCGGGAAAGAACCGGTCGAATCCGTATAGGTCGCCTGGGGCGTTGTCGTTCCGGCCAGATAGCTATAGAGCAGACACCCTGAGCAGGCCACACCGTTGTTGTCAAAGAACTGCAGCTTGGGATAGGGAGACAAGCCGGCGTTTTGCGAATAGAGCGAGGCCAGGAATAAGGGGAGGATCAGTAAGAGTTTTCGAAGCATGGTTTTCTTGTGCGGGATGTCGGTCAACTGAACTGTAATCGTGCGTTTTTGCTGCACCCAGCGAGGCTGCGGAGACGGGCAGAAAAAAGGCCCCCGAGAGCCGGGAGCCTGGCTGGATGATCGCTGTGCTATCGGTGTTCTACTGGTGAGAAATCAGACGGGACCGGGTGCAGCAAAACTGTGTTGGAAGACTCATCGAAGGAACCAGGCACTCATTCCCATCCTGCTTTGGTCGCCCGCACTCCAGGGATTCCGTTCAAGTTATAAACGGCCAAAAGAGCCTTGGCTTTGTCAGAGAAATCGACCTGCCATTGCGGACAGTTGAGTCTCAAGGCCCACTGGCCCAAGACCGTATGCACTCGTTTCAACCGGTCGGGGGAATCGACGTTTATGATGACGGTGTACATCCAAAGTCACGATACGGAGCGGCGCGGGTTAGCCCGCAAGGAGATTAGGTGCCGCTCCGCATATGTCCGGGGACGGCTCCGGCAATGAGGAACGGAGGCAAGTCCTCCCGGAAACTAATTGGAATTTGCGGAATTTGAAAGTGGAGTAGGATTGAAATCCGTCGAGCTGTGTTCCATCACGTAGATGCCGGGCTTATCGTTGTCCGACACCTTGGCCAGTCCGGTCTTTTCAAGGAAGAATAGCTGCCCGGTTGCGGACCAGTACGGTTTCTGGGCGAGCTTGATAAAGTCTTTCCGATCTGGATCGAGCGGGAACCCCTCGGCCGCGAAATGATCGATGGCTTGGAGGTTTCCGCCCGACGTGACCAGCAAGATGCGTTCGCCCTGCCTCAGATGCTCCTGCGCGGCGCGCATGACGATCATGAGCGGCTTCAGAAACTCTTTATACGTCTCGCCGGGCTTGCCTGAAATCGGGCTTACGCCCGGCGGCCGCGAATCCGGTTTGAGAATGAGCGCGCGCATGGCGGCGTAGACGGTGTGCGCCGGCCTTCCTTCGAGCGCGCCGCGGAACCAGGCGTCCAGGCCTTTGAGCGTGATGGGGTCGCCAAAATGTTCGGCCGTCTCGAGCGATCGATCTTCGGGCCCCGAGAAGACGTTGCTAAACGGGTGCGAATACTTGGCCGCCATCTGTTTCACCTGCGCTCGTCCCTGCTCGTTGAGCGGGATATTCGCGCTCCCGGTGACACGGCGTATCGCGCGGCCGTTAGTTGGCTCAGGTTTACCTTTGCGGATCACCTTCACGACGTCGCGGATGTGAATTTCAGGCATGCGTTTTTACGCTAGGTGCGTTTGGCCGACCTGGACGGAACGCGCTTTGTTCTTCCATCGAAGCAGCGCGCCGGCGCGGGCTATTTCGCGTCTGGTCTCCGGCGGCATCATTGCAAATCCCTTAGGTACTCGCTTTTGACCGCCGCGGCGCCCAAGAGCAACTGCGGCCGGATTCTTTCTCTTCGCCATCAGCCAAAGTATAAGCGCTTGTGGGAGGCGTGGCAAACGCTGACGTACTGTTACTTGGGTAAAAGCGAAGAAGTACCGGTACTAGGCCTTTGCCCTGAGAGTGACCTTGTCTTTGCCCTGCTGATAAAACCGCCAGTACAGGCCGAGAATCTCACCGGCTCCAGGGATTTCTTTATTGCAGCCAGGGCAGTTCCGCTCAGCTTGCGTAACGATTTGTCCGTGGCCGCTGAACGTTACCACGGTTTTGCAGTTGGGACACTCGAAACTGATCGAGTCCAGCTCTGCCAGCCGGAACACCTGCCAGGTCTCGCTCATGGAACTCGGTCCTCTCCCGGCGCGTGCTCTATCTCACCGCTTTGAAACTCGATCTGCTTTTCGATTTTGAGCAGATTCCGGTAAGAGTTTTGCAGGTCCACCAACCCGGGAGCCAACGCCGTGTCATAGCTCTTGCGGCAGCCCGGACACTCATTTGGAAGCAGCACTCCGAACCTGGTTGCGTGTTCAGAAGGTTCCTGAAGATCCAATACAACGCGCGTGCGACAGTGCTGGCATCTGACCGATACAAAACGAAGATCAGCCAGCGAGATAACCAAGGCTCTGCGCATGGTGGCGATCAAGGTGTTCTAAGCACGAACAGGTCAACGTTAGACCGTCATTTTCCCTTCGTTCGCAATGCGCGGCGCCTGCGGCGCTCCATAGCCTCTTCAGCCTTGTCGGGATTATCGAGAAGCCACTGGTCCCAGCGCGACCGGGCACCTGCTTTTCCAGCCTGACTGGCAATTTCCTGTCTGCGCTTGCGCGACAACTTGGCTGCCCTAGCTGGGCCACCTTTCTGGCCTCCTAGCCGACCTAGCGCGACAGCCGCCGCATTCTTTCTCGGGGCGCTCATCGGAATCAGTATAACTTATGCGCTCAAGTGACAAACAATAGCCTTGACATAGCTTGAGCGGTCAGGCCATAATGACAGTGCTGAGATAAAAACGGTACGCGGACCTTAACCGCAAAGTGAGGACACAATGGCATCTCTTTACGTCGTCAACAGAACAGGCCGAGCGGACCGATCCGCCGCGCCAGAGATTCGATACAGCGTGCGCATCCACGATCTGGGCGCGAAGGCTTCAGCTCGCGTGCTGCGCGACATTTTGCTGCTGGCCGTCAAGGAATGCAGCGTTCTGGCGCAGCGCGCCCATGCCAAACAGGTCCGCGACTCCCAGGGATTCGGCGAGTGGCGCGATCTGCTGCTTTCTTTAACGGAACCCCTGAAGCGCGCCAAAATGCTGAAGCGCGGAGTGCTTGAGATCGTGAACCTTACCGGGCCGCAACTGCTCGAATTAGTTGAAATGCACGATTCCTTCGCCCGGCCTGAGATTCGGAAAGAGTACCGCACGGGGATTTTGAGCATTCGGCGCGAAATGAGCGCGATGGCGGCGTAAAACATGTCGGAGGAAGACCACCGCCAGATGTACCTGTTGTTGAATGCGCGGGTCACAGAGCTTAGTTTCAGGCTTTATGCGGTTCAGAGTCTGCTGCAGGAGCAGGGAATTGTTGCGGATGCGGACGTCGAGCGGCGCATTTCCGAACTGAAGCAGTTGTGGGAAGACCGGCTTGAGCAGCATCTGGCCGATCAAATCGAGAAAGAGAAGCTCGAAGCGCTGCGTCGGCTGCTTGAGTCGCACGATGGACCGCCTCAATGACCCAATCCATAATTCGTTGCTCCCTTATGTCGAGACTACCTAACTGCGAGCTCTCGAAGCGAAGCAAGCCGCAGATCCTGGACCCGGCCTTGGCGCGATATACACCCGGCTAATAGAGATGCTAGGGCATCCCGATCCTTCTGACAAAGAGCAGCAAGACGAGCTGCGCCGGCTGTTTGAAGGTTTTGAAGGACCGTCCCAGTAAGGGAATCTTCCACTCTGGATACTCCTTATTGATCAGTATATGATCGACCCGTCTGGCCTGAGTCCCTTTACCTTCACAAATCGGCCACTCTTGATCTGCACTACGTCGCCCACGTTGATCAGCGGCCAGCTTTTTACGGGCGTGGCCGGGGCTTCGGTTGTTTCCAGTGCGGCGGCGTTTTTCAGATCTTCGGGTTTCTCCAGGGCATCCTTAAGTGCCTGCGCAGCGGCCAGCGCCTTCGGATTGTTCTTGAGTGCGGAGGGGACGTCGGTGTTCGCTCCCGCTGCCTCTTTCTGCGCCGAACGTGAGGAACCCGCCGCAGCAGATTCCGGAAGGGAAGAAGGGGGTGCTGGCGATACGCTGGGCTCAACCACACCGGCCTGACGGGGGGTATCCCCAGGGGAAGCAACCGCAGGTGGCGTCCACTGCTGCGTTTTGCTCTTCTGAGCTTCCTCAGCCATTTCTAACTTACCCCGCAATGGTTCACTGATGGATCGTTTGTCGAGAAGATTCTGGTACAGCTCGAGCATGTTCTCCTGGCTCAACTGAGTCATGGATTTTACGCGGTACTGCATTTTCGCGACGTCGGAAAGCGCCTCGTGATCTAATCCGAGTTCCGATCCAATGCCGTGAAGCGCCCGGTTGATATAGGACCGTCCGACGATCTGGTATCCATCGCCTTCGAGGTTTTGGCGGGCTTCGTCCTCCCCTAATCCATTTTCGCGAGCGTACTGCGTGAGGCCTTCTTCGCTCATGATCTTGGCCGGCGCGAAAGCCTTGCTCGCGTCTCCGGGAAGATTCACGACGCGGGAGGTTGGCGCAGATGGAGGGAGTTGAACCTGTGTGCTTGAAAAGCTGTGGGGTTCCTCGGCCGGAGTTTCTTTGGCCGGCGCAGGATTAGCGTCTGCGGCCTTGGAGACTTCCGCTGTAGGAGAATTTGCCTGGGCACCGCTCTTTGCGGCTGCGGCAGCTTTTTCGGCGGGCGTTTGCCATTCTACGCGGGTGCTTTCTGGGGTGGTAGGCAGCGCAGCAGCGGGAGAAAGCGGCCGGTCGTGGAGTCCGCGATATACGCTATCGACCCTAGCCTTGTCCTCTTCGCTTAACTCTGCGTACTTTGTACGGGGTTTGGCGGTGACGTCTGCCGATTGCGCCAGTTCATCCTTACTGATGATTTCTCCGTCGCGAGGGGCGGCATCGGGTGAAGCAGGAGGAGTTGCCGGGGCGGCTTCATCGATCGGGCGGTTGCTTGCCGTGACATCCTGGCCGGTGATCCCTTGTGGAGTGATAGGGCCAGCGATGATGGGCGGCTTTCCTGAAGGAGCGGGTAATTGTCGCGACTCAGGCAGGGGAACCGGAGGCTGTTCGGCTGTTGCGGCCGGGGCAGATTCAGCCTTCGGGATGTTGGCTCTTATCGCGTCGGCGGCTTTTGCGGCCGCAGCATCTCTGGCAGCGGTGGCCTCGGCTAATTCTGCGTGGCGTGCGGCGAGTGCATCCAAGGCGCCCCGAACAGCGCCAGTCACCATTTTTCCGCCCAGGGCTAGACCAATACCGCCGTGATAGCCGACTCCCACAGCTTGGCCCGCAAAGCCCGGCAGCATAATGTCCGTCTTGTAGTTAAGCTTTTTGAGTGAATCGACGGCCCCCTTGCCGGCGCCTTTTGTTGCGGCGACTGCACTGTCAGCCGTCTCTGGCGCGGCCTTAGCTAGACCCTTCAGGCCGCCGGCCATGATATTTCCGTAGGTGTTTGCGGCACCGACCGGATCTTTCTCGAAAAACTCCCGTGGATGGGTGATGTTGTGCGCGAGTTCTTCTACAGAGTCGAAGCCGGAAGCGAGCATTGGAAAGCGGCTCGCGAAGTCTGGATGAGCGTTGGAAAACCGGCCTGTTAACGGTGTCTTCGTTTCCAGCGCCTTTTGAAAAGCCGCTTCATAGTCCGCATCGGACTGAAAGTCTTTCCTGGCCGGAAATCCCGGTACGGGCGGCAGAGAGTCGCTGTTCGGCCCCGGAGCAGTGGATGTGACGAGGTTTTTCAGGCTGCCGGGGAGATTTTGAATGACCCTAGACCAGTCGAGCGAAGGGGTTTTGGTGGTGATATGGTCGTCGGTGGACTGCCACTGCGACGGTCCTGCGACAGACGGACCGGCATGGTCGTCGGTAGACTGCCACTGTACTGTTTGTGGGTCGGGCACTTATTGAACGTCTTCTGCTGTGAATAATTTCGGGTTGCTGGGATTGACCGCTGTGATCTTGAGTTTTTTCCCGGTCTTCGGCGAGAAATAGATTTTCCCGACATCCGACTGTGAAAGTGAGGGGGGAATCGCGGGAACGTCCGAACCTTTGGTCGAAGTGTTTGAACCCCTCGGTTGGATGGAGGCACCCTTGAAGGTCGAACCGTAGGACTGGTTCAGCACATTGATCTTGTTGCTGTAGCGCTCGGCGGCCACCTTTGCAAGCGTCCCGTGAAGATCCTGCATCGCGTCCAAAATCTGCGGCGGAATCGATTGGCCGCTGGTCTGTTTTCCGAGCCAACCCTGTAAACGATCGAGCGCGGAGCCAGCCCCGCCGTAGGTCTGAATCTCGGGCATATTGACGCGCTTCACCTGATTTCCGGCGTTGATCGTGAGGACTCCGGTAGTGGGCGCGTATGCGTATGCGACCTTGTTCCCGGACTTTGCAAGGTCGATGATGCTCTGCATCTCGTCTGCGGCGTTTACCGCATCGGCGTATTCATCGCTGATTTTGGTGTAGTTGGCTGTGGCCGGGGCAATAAGATGAGGCGGTACGTTCGAGAGTGCCGCGTTCGACGATGCATTCAGCTGTCTTTGGGCTTGGACCGTGCCCTGAACCCTCGCATTGATTACACCGGGGTCGACTTCACGCTCGATCTCCTGTACTGACTGAGCGCCCTTTTCAATGGCGTCGTTGACACCCTTGAGTCCGAGGCCGTTTTGTAGGGCATTCGCGGCGGCTGCTTTGGCGCGCTGATTTTGGAGCGGATAGCGGCGGGGATCGATCACACCGTCAACCTGGGCGCGCAGTTTCGCAGGGTTCATGTTGGCCGCTGCTGCGGCATTCATGAGGTCGATGTCGTATTTCGGACGCTCGGCTACCGGGACTTGCGCGCGCGTCAGTTTTGCTACGGCGTCCGGCGAGTAAATGGCTGGAACCTTGGCCTGCGCAGCGGGCGAAAGCGTTTTCCACTGCGCGGTCCATGCTTCTTGGTTATCGGGAGCGTTCTTTGCAAAAGAGGAGACTTCCTGGTCGACGGCGTCGGTCTGTTCCTTTTTGGCTTTCGCCATTTTGTCGGCGCTGTCGAAAATAGTGCTGAGGTATCCGACCTTAGCGGCATGGGCCATCACTTCGTCGTCGCCGGGATAGGTTGGAGGGTAATCCTTCGTGTCGATGCCCCGCTGTCTCAAGTTGTCAAGCGCGCTCTGGTAGAAATCCATTTTCTTTTCCGGCGGCGCCTGTAGGATTCCGGCTAGGGCTTGGCCTTCTAAGAGGTTGCGTGTCTTGAGATTCTCGTACTTGGATTTAGCGGTGGTCTCTTGTGAAAGCGCGAGCTCTTGCGCGGCCTGTTGCATTTTCAAGTGATCCGCGTCGAGCGCGAGAAGTGTTGTTGGGCTCACCTTCCCGTCAAGTCCAGACCGGAATGAATTCCAATCGACTGGCTTACTTGGATCGGCCGCGGCGGTCTTGGCAAATTCGTTCTTAATCGTGTTCTGATCTTGCAGGAGAGTCTGTCTCTGCTGGTTTTCTAGTTCGGCGGCCTGCACCTGTTGCGCGCGAAGTTGATTTTCCTGGATCGCTCCTTTTAAGGAATAGAGCCTGGCTGCCTGGTCTAAGGGATTGGCGAACTGGGGAGGTTTAACGTCTAGAGCTACTGGCAGCATAAATAGTCCATTCGTATGGCTTTGTTTTCGACGCTTTTCTCAGCGGTCGAACACGGTCAGAAACTTTCCCGCGTGCGCGCTCTGAGGCAATGTCGGGGTTGTTCTGCTCAGCGATTCAGGGAAGAAGTGGGCCTACGGGAGAAGGAACCGACGGCGATACGCCCTGTTAGCAGCGCGGTGCGAACCGTGGGTATCCCCAAACGGGTTCCGTCTCCCGTACTCTCAGCATCAAAGTCTCACAACCCAGCCGGTGCTAAGTCTGCTCCGGTTAACCAGTCTGCTCCGGTCATGTCCATGTATCCGCCCGGTCCCGGAGGTGCCACGGAATACGGCAGTGAATAATTGTTGGTGTTGAGCGACTTCATGAGGCTGTAGTTTGCTAGCGCATTTCCCGCACCGGCAATGCCGCCCCACAGCGAGTTTGAGCCACCTACCATCCCAGCGGCCTGGGCGTTGGCGCCGCCCGTAAGCGCGGTCCCGGCAATCTGCGCGCCCGTCAATCCAAACTGGCCCGACGCCTCGGCGCCTTGCAGCCCGAGCTGCGCACCGGTGATGCCCATGTTCGCAAGCGTGTTGGCGGTTCCAGTAAGATTTTGGCCGGTGTAGTAGCCGGCGTTGGTGAGGTTTGTCCCGCCGTACAGCGCGGCATTTAAGGTGTTGGACGATGCCAGGTTTCCGTAATTCTGGAAGGCCGTGTTCGACTGCGCCGCGGCCGGGAGGCCGAAACTGGCGAGCGACATCAGCGACTGCAGGTTGTTGGTGCGATTGGTCTGGAAGGTCGTCAGCGCCCGGTTGTACGCGTTCTGATATTCCGTTCCGGCCAAGCCCTGTCCGTAATTCTCGATCGCGGCTAATGTATTGCCGCTCTGCAAAGACCCGTTCGCCGCGGCAGTGCTTTGCAAGGCACCCAGGCCCTGCTTCAGCCGGAACTGATAGCCGGGATCGTTTTGAAGGTCGGTCGGATTGAAACTGAACTGCGATGTCAGCGCGCCGCCCGGCTGCAAGGCCGCAGCTAAGGAATTGACGCCCTGCGTCCCTGCAGCAAGGAACGGCTGCAGGTTATTCTGCTCGTTTGTGTTGGTGGCCGCAAGCAGCGAGTTGGCGTTCTGAACGCCGGTATTGACGGTCTGGTTAGCGTTTGTGACCGCGTTGTTTACGGCCGCGATCGACTGGGGACTCGCCGCAGCGACCAGGCTCTGGCCATTGTTTACGGCATTGGTGACGCCGCCCTCGGCCGCCTGGACGCCCTGCTGGGCGCCGGTGGCCGCGTTTTCGGCCATGGTGGCGACCTTTTGGGCCGTCTGGGCCTGAAGTTTCGAGGCTTTGTCGGCGGCGTTCTTGCCGAAGATCCCGCCAAGCAGGCTTCCGCCCGCTGCGATTCCCTCTGATATTCCAAATGGCACGGGAGATTTACTTTCTGCCGCTATACTTCAAAGTGTGATCGTGGTCACGGGTCGCCGACCGCTCTTCATCGGACAACGCGTCACCATTGACTACGATCACCTTGGCAACCGGCTTGAGACGCCGCAACCAGCGGTAATTGTCAAGCAAGCTACGCTCGCCGAGTATGCTTCGCAGCCTGGAAAGCCGATGGAACCCGAGCTACTTTCATCCCACGGATTCGATTACTTTTACTGGGCGAGCACCGATTAGACCTGAGCTTCAAACACTTTCCAGCCGTGCTCTCTGTAACCCAACTTGCGCGCCACGGCAATCGAACCGGGATTGGACGCGAATACCAGAAACCGGCCTTCGGCAAGCGAAAGCATTTCCCGCTCTACTCCGCGGCCGAGCAATACGGCGATTCCCTGTTTGCGAAATTCGGGGGCAACATACAGGGGCCCGGCGTGCGCGATCGCGTTCATGCCCCACATCCCGATAATTTCTCCGGCGTGCTCTGCCACCACGGCGCGATTGTGTTCTGGCGAAGGAAGCTCCCACCCGTTGGCCGCGTAAATATCTTTGAGCCGCGCCCACTCGGAGTCAGGCAACAAACGAATGGTTATGTCGTGCGCCATATCTCCCGGGTGAGTTCGTAGACGATCATGTCGCGCCGCGTTCCGTTTGAGATCACGTAGTCGGGCAAAATATTCTTCACCCGAAATCCCAGGCGCTCATTAAAAGCGCGGGCCGGATAGTTGTTGGACGTAACCATTCCCAGCACGTAGCCTAGCTCCGGGTTTTCGGTGAAGACCTTATGCAAGGCCACGCGCGCGGCTTCGTCCATGAGCCCTGTTCCCCAGATCGCCCGCGAACTTGCAACGTACGTTCTGGCTCCCATGCGTCCAATGGGCTCGAAGATCAGGGCGCCTGAAATCTTGCCGCAGTCCTGATCGATGACCGCCCAACTGCGCGCGGTCTCCAGCGACTCGCCGATTTTCACGTGAAACTCACGCTCATCCCGCGGAAACTGATCGGTTGCGGCAATGACGCTCGCGTTCAGCCAGTGGTGCAGGTCTTTCCAGGCCGTCATGGGAAACGGTTCGACCAGCCGGATATTGGCGCTCATTTACTTGGTATAGAAGGCCTGTAGAACTGCTTTCATCGCTGGGGCGTTTGCGAACGTGATTTGAGCAGACGTCAAGGTGTAATCCGAGCCTTGCTTCTGTAAACTGCCGTTCACAAACAATTGCAGCGACGTCGCGGGATTCGGCGGATTCAAAAGCGTGAAGGCGGCATTGGTTCCGTCCAGCATCCCTTGGGGGATTTCGGCGTAGACGTTCCGGTTGAGCAAATATCGGATGGCTAAAAAGGCGTCGTTTAACCAGCGCTGCCAGAACGGCGTGGCATAGCTCATGAGCTGTCCCTGCGTCGTGATGCCCTGGTCAATGCGTGCTGCAGCAAGGGGAGTTTGAACCGAGGGCTGATCTAAACGAGGAAACCCGGAGGAAGCCATAATGCTTTGTTGTTAACGCTTTTCTCGAAGGTCGATTACGGATTCAGGTTTACGGCGTGCGCGCTCTGAATCAGGGAAAAAGTGGGTTCATGGGAGAAGAAACCGCCGGGTTTCGTCTCCCATGCTCTCAGCGGCAAATCCTCACAACGGTCCTGGGGCTAAGGTTGTATATGCATCTACAATCGTGACGCCGACTGGATCGGAAATGACAGCTTCATACGCCCGGTCCCGCGATCTTCCCAATCTCCTTGAAACGTAGCGGTATTTGTACTCCCCAACGCCCGCCTGTGCGAGCGATTGCCCCGCTCCAGTCTTTAGCGGCACCCCGCCTAATTGCCGCTGATTCGACCAGGTAAATCCCCCGTCGTCAGAGAACCGCATTCCAATGGTCGGAACGGAACCTTGTCCGGAGGCAGGACCTTGCGAGACCTGCATGTCGATCACTAAGCGTCCGTGCCGCGCCCAGTTCATCTCGTTTGAAATGTGCGGGGAAGTTCTCAGCCGTCTTATGGGACTGCCGTTGTCCGAGTAAATGTCTTCCGACTGGATGTAGATGTTTCCGTTGCGGTAGTCGCCCACGAAATGTATACCCATGGTGTAGGCGTGGAAGCGCGCGATATCGGCGTGGTACTGGGCGTATTTGGTGTCCCAGAATCCCCGCTCATGCCAGGCTCCGGAGGCCGTATCGAAAACCCAGGTCGCATCTGCGGTGGGGAAGCTTAAGCAGTAGAAGTTGTGGCCGCTTTCCTGATAGGGATAGCCGACGGCATCGAAGGAGTTCGAATACTGCCGAATTCTGGCCTCCATGGCGTGGTTTGAGACGCGCTGCGGAAGGAATCCGAGCGCCCTCCAGACCATCAGGGCGCCGCGGTCGTCGCCCCCCAGCCACATGAGCGAGTTGTCAATTTTTGCGACCGAGGCCGGCGCCCACAATCCCTGCTCGATAAAGGCGCCCTGAATTTCCTGAAAGGGAACGCCAGGCGGAGGGAGTCCGGCATCGGCCCAAACTTCGATGGTCTTGTCGCCCATGAGCCACAGCAGCTCATGATCGGCGAAGACCGCGACCAGGCGGTCGGGCGAGCCGGATTTGGTCGAGAAGTTGAGCGGATCCCAGGTCGAGCCGTCAAGCGGGTCAGAGACATTGAACTGATTTGAATTGGGCTGCGCCGCTACAAAAACGCCCTTGAGAAAACATCCCGAGACGGCGTTGACCACCGGCTTGACGGTTTGGCCGTCAGCCAAATAGCCCTGGGCGCCAGAGACAATGAAAAGCTCGTTTCCATTGGAGGAAATGGATACCGGGGTCGAAGCAAGGCCTACGTCGCCTAGCAGGTTCGGTGCTTTGTTGAGAAAGACCTCGTAGAGTTTTGAGCCGCCCACGGCGAAGAGGCGGTTCTCGCCGCCCCACAGGCCCCGGACTGGCGAGGACGGAAGCGTAGTGAGAAGTTTTCTCCCCGGTGTCCCTTTGAGTATCCAGTCGTTTTTTCCGTGCCCCGATTCTACTCGCTCGATATAAAGGTTCACCGAACGCTCGGCGTCCGGCGCCGGACTCAGGCCTAAATAGCCCGGTCCGACAAATCCAAATCGAGGCATGCCCTTGTGCCGTTTCTTAGTGGGTCCAAGCGCCGTTCTCGCGGAAGCAGGTACGGCCCGTCGAGCTTCCGGCTGTGCATGTGGAATTACCGTCGCTGACAAATAGTTGTGAGCCATTCGCTAGCGATGGTAAAGCACTAAATGTTGGCTGGAATCCCATATCCGACATGATCACATTCGTGGGCGTTCCGCTGATCGTGAAGTTCGTATTGTCGTAACGATTCGTTCCAATCGTGACGTGCTCAGCAGCATCTTGGAATAGGTACGGGGTGTTAACTTGATTGAAGGAATTCCCACCAAAGTACCATGCAATATTTGTGCCGCCCGCTGCTTCGGCCATCGCGATCGCTTTCCAGGCGTTGGATTGTCCCGGTCCCTGGAATACATTACCTGTAATCGTTCCTTGATACATTGAGGGGCCGGACGATGCGCTGCCGACTATCTGGATTCCCTGTGCTCCGCAGCCACTACAGAGCGGTTGGGCGATTGTGTTGCCGGTGATCGCTATGAGATTGAAGGCACCGTTTAAAAAGATGTTCGATACCTGCGCCGTTTCAAGAACGTTATCGTCGATGATTAGCTGTGTCGAGACGACTGAATTCAAGTAGACGTTATAGTTCAGATTTGTGGTCCCCGACCCAAAGCAGTTGTTGTGGTGGAACGTGATTCCGCCTGAGCTTGTGATGTACAGACACGCAAGCGCTGGACTGGAGAGGTTGTAATTGAACATCACGTTATTCGCCACCCACGGCCCATCACTATCGGGGAAGTTTGCATCGGCGGCAGTGAAACAAGTGTGCGAAAAGTTGTAGCAGACGTTATTGGTGAACCACGTTTGACTCGCGTTGACGCTAAGAACAGCATCGTATAACGGCTCGAAATAGTTGTCGTTGATTACGGTGAATGCGTTGTCGCATGATGCGCCGCAGTTTCCAAGACGAATGCCATAGCCGCCCGAAGTTTGTTGTGTTGTGGCCGTGAAGCCGCAGTGCTCGATTCGGTTTTTTGTCCCGGTCGCGTCGATAATGCCAATTGCCGCGCCGGTTGCTTGAAGGAACGTAGTAAACTTACCAGCACAGGTTAAGGTTTGACCCGAAGGTGGACGTGCCGGGGCGTAGATTTGCCACGTGCCGGGAGGAACATAGACCGGAGTTAATCCCGCAACATTGAATGCTTCCTGTAGCCCTGCATTGGCGGGTCCTATCGTCCACGCCCCGGAGTGATTGTTCACAGGAACAAATGTCAGGGTTCCAGACGCTGCGCCGGATGTGCATGTTCCGCCAGTGCCAAACACCGCCTCGGGGCCGCCAATTCCGCCAGAAACGTAGTAATAGTGCCCCAAATCTGACCCATTTACGCCGAGAGGGCATGGCGTGAGGGTGACCGTATTGGTGACGCCGGACGTCAGCGTTCCACCGGGTGTTTGCGGCGAGAAATTATAGGTAGACGTCACGATCAGGGTGCTTGGTCCGCCCGAACCCGTCCCGCATGGGGCGCCCGCGTCCACGGCGTTTCCGTTGGCGTCATATTTGACGCAATCGCCACTAACCGCCGCTCCTGAGGCCAACTGGACTTTAGTTCCGTTGCCTTGGGCCAAAGTTACGCCGGTGCCGCCCTGCGCCACAGAAAGCGGTGTGGCGAGACCGGTAAGAGAGGTAATGTCAGAGTTTGGACCCGAAGCCGCAGCGCTGAGGTTCGCCCGCGCGGTAGCTGCGGTGGAGGCGCCGGTGCCGCCGTACAGCACTCCGACAGCGGTTCCCTGCCACGTCCCGGTACCGATCGTCCCAAGGGTCGTGATATCGGTCCCTATCAATTTCGAGGCCGCGATCGAGCCCGCCAGCATGGCGTTGGTGACGGTCGAGTTGGCGATGCGCGCGCCAGGGATACTGCCGCTTGTGAGGGAACTGGCGTCGATGCCTCCGGTTCCGACCGGGAACAGTACGCCCAGGGTCGACATCTGCAGGCCGTTGCCGTTGTTGTCGATTTGAACGGGGTGGAGAGCCGAACCCGAGGTGGTGGTTAAATGCAGGAGGTTTCCGGTGCCGGTATTGCCGGCCGTATCGGTCACTTTCCAAACATCCATGTTCGACCCGGTAGCGTTTCCCGCCGTGAATAAGCTGGTGTTATTGCCGAGCGCAAGCGAAAGATTTCCTGTCGGCGCCGCAAGGGAGTTCCAGGCTTTGACCAGGCTGAGGTTTGCACCGAGTGCGGTTTCGATAGCCTCGATTTCTTTGTTCTTCGCGTTGGAATGCCACGCGTCTACGAACCCGTTCACAGTCACCCCGGCGACGTGCGACGCGGCCGTGGTCCCGTCGAACCCTCTTCCGTCAGTATTCGGGCAGGACGAGTGCCCCACGGTGAGAAGATTTCCCGCGACCGCGCAAACGGCGATGATTTCGGTATCGACCGTGACCAGCATGTTGGGAACGAAGCCGGTCGAGTTCTGGACCACGATGACGTTGTCGGTCGAGAGCATGCTCGCGTTGAGCGTAGTCGTCGTATTGTTGACAGCGATTTTCAGTTGCTGATCGGTGACCACGGCGCCCGGATAGACGGCCGTCTGCGCGGCGAGCGTGGCGCTCAGGGCAAGCGCTAAAAGTAGCGTTCTCATGTTGGTTTCGGGGTTTGTTTGCGGAGTTACTGCGCTGTCGGCGCGGTGATCGGAGCAGTGGGCGGAGCGGCCGGCGGCGTGCCTTCGCTGGTCCCCAGCCGGATGGCCCGGTTGAATGTCATGACTGCGGTCTTGCGATCGAGCGCCTGTTGCACGATGCCCTGGTCGAGCGGTACGCCAGGATTGAGTTCCGGCCAAATCCGGACTGCGAGCATGTACTCGAGCAGCTCGGCGTAGGCCGGAGGTAGGACAAGGACGGTCTGAAGCGTCGGGACCGCCGATACGGCCTGCCAGGTGATCAGCTCGAGCTGGCCGCCTTGCGAGGGGTACGGCCAGAGCGACAGGTTCATGTTGGGCACGGCGTAGTCCGGATAAAGTTTCCGGGGCACCTGGGCGACGTTATTCTTTTCAGGGATCAGGTTGTACTGTTCGGCGTTGATGATGTCCAGGTCGAAGCGCAGCGCGGTGACGGCCTGTATGAAACTGGCGCGCGCGATCTTGACCGGACGCGGAACATTGAACGGCGCCGGGGCGGTCGGGCCCATGGCGTACACGCCGGTTAAGTTTGTGAGGGCAAACTGAGCCGCCGGAAGCGCGTAGATCATTGGCTCCTCGGCCGACAGTCCATCGATCAGGTCATTCAAGGCCTGCAGAAAGTCGACGGCTTCGTCGTTGCCGGGAGATTCGCCCTGCGCTAAAGCCCCGGTGATGCGCATGGAGCGCGAGATGAGATCTAAGCCTGTCATGGGAGAATGTCGCTATATGGCCTGGGATGGAACGGTGTGGGTCGGGGTGCGGACCTTCCGGGAAGTGGAAGAGGGGACGCTAGCGAAACTTGAGTGCGGGCATGCCGCAGCCGTAAATTGTTCGGTGTCTGAACTTACCCACGGAGCGATCGCTCCGGCGAATGTCCGGATGCGCTACAACACCTTCGAGGTGATCTGCGAGTCCTGTTCTGAACTACTCCGCGAGAGGTACACTCCCAAGCAATTCGCGTGAAGTCTCACGCGAATCCGGGAATCCCCCGGTTGAGGTTGCCCCGGCAATCCAGGCCGGAAGCTTACCGTGGCCGGATCATTGCCTGGTATAGATCCGATCCAGAAACCGCAACTCCACCCTGCGGCGTCCAGCCCTGCCGGAAATACGTCTGAACTTCAGCCTCTAAAGCGTGTAGGGTTGGCGCCGTCAGAATAATGTAAAGATCCGCCTGTTCAGGAATAAAACTGCTGCCACCGAAATCCTGTGTATCGAAATCAGCGTTTGGAACGCTCATTACCAGTACTTGCCCGTCAGGATATTCCAGCGTCCGCGTTCGCCGGGCCGGCCTTGCATTGCGGCCTCAACCACCATTTCAAGCGGCGTCAGATTGATGGCCTTGATGCGCGCCTTGGATGCGCGGGCTTGATTCATCGCTTCCGCAGACATGTTTGCGCGCTTCTGAAACCGCATGGCCAGCATTTTGGCCAGATTGTATTCGAGCGCTTCCTGATAGGCCGGAGGAACGACTACGGCCGTGTTGGTCGAGGGGAAGGTCGTCAGGTTCTGCCAGGTGTACAGCGCGATCTGCCAGTTGGCCAGGGGAACAGGCCAGAGATTCACGTGGCCGTTGGGTACGAACGGCTCGTAATACAGCATGTAAGGAATGGTCGAGTTTAAGCTTTTGGGCGAAAGCGCGGCCCACTCCTGGTAGGTCAGGATTTTGAACGGCTCCTCGATCGTGGGGTTCAGGTTGTTGAAAATGAATCCGGCCTGCTCGATTCGTTCCGGGCGTTGGAGTTTCCAGTCCACTGTCCCGGTGGTGCCGAGCACATAAGTCTGCTGGTTGGCGACGATGTTGAACACGCTGCGCAGAATTGCCCAGACCATCAGGCGCTCAGCCTGCCAGGCGTCCACCATTGAGTTCAGGACCTTCAGCCCGTCATTAGCTGCATCTGCACCGTAGCCTCGTCCAGGCGCCCCTAAGACGCCGGCAATCCTGTAGGCCGAATAGATGATGTCCGACACCAGGATGGCGCCCGAAAGCGCGGATCCGCCTCCGAAGAGTTGCGTGTTGAAAAGTGGATTGGTCGGCATTATGCGGCCTCGCGCATGGTGCGGTATTCGTCAGGCGACATCCGCGCTGCGTCCTTCTTGACGGCCGAGATCATATTGAGCAGTTTTTCGCTTGAGAGCGGTGCGCGCTTCTTGTCCGGCTCCCACTGGTTGCAGTAGGCATTGGCTGCAATGAGGCCGGGCGTATCGCCTTCCGAGTTCTTATCCACGCGTTCGCAGTCTTCCGCGGCAAGGTCGACGTGAGAGCAGCGCTTGCAGGAAAACCCCGGCTTGTTCTCGGCGTAACCTAATTGAACTTTGGTAAACAGTCCGAGCCAGGGAATCTCGTACTTGCCCGAATCGGCATGCGCGAAGGCGTTGCAGCCGCCCGATTGTGCGCTGATCTCGACATTCGGTCCGAAGAAGGCGCAGCCCATACCCTGGCCTGTGGGCTTAGCGAATACGCACTCAAAGCAGCGGTACTCGGTTTCCGGCCGGTACTGATATCCGGCCGTGGCCTTACTGATCTTGATGAGCGGCGCGCGCTAGTGACCGGAGTAGTGGCCCTTGCCGTCGGAGGAATGCTTCTCGCCCTTGGGTTTGTGACCCTGGCCGCCGAGCACGTGGTTATAGAGCCGCGCCGCATCGCCGATGGTTCCTTTGGGATCGTGCTCATGTTCTTTGGCGTACTCAGAGACCGATTCTCCGGCGCGGTGCGCGGCATTGGTGAGCCGCCCAGGATGCTTGATTGCGGATTGGATGAAGTTCTTTTTGTCGGCCATGAATGCTCCGCCTAAATCAGGGAAGAAGCGGGTTTACGGGAGAAGAAACCGCCGGGTTTCGTCTCCCGTACTCTCAGCGAGAAATCTAACATCCTCGCTTCCAGTCACTCTTTCCCGTCCCTGCTGATTTCTGTGAGACGGTATTGACTGGTTTATCGAAGCAGCGGTTGATCATCCGCTCTTCTGAAAACTTCATCGGTTCGTCACCTGCCGAGACAGGTCCGGAAGGATTGACGTTGATGATGTCTCCCTTGCCTGCCTGCATGGGCTGGTGCGCGGTGCGGTTGATGATGCGGTCGGCCGGTGCGCTGATGGCGTCGGTATCCATGGATTTATTCATTGGGTTGCTCCTTGTGTTTCGAATTTCTGGGGTCGAACATGCGCCACTGTTTAGTGGCGCGTCTGCGGGCGATTCTGCGGCGGATACGTCGGGATTCTCCGCCGAAGTGCTCGTTCACGATCTGGATGTGGATGTGGAACAGCGAGTCCCTGAGAATCTGGCGGGTGAACGGTGTCATTCCCTCGCCAGCGCGGCGCCGCTCCAAAGCCGAATAAGCGGCATCCTTGGCCTGATCGAAGAACTGCTTTCTGAACTCCGATTCGTCCAGCACTCCGCCACCCATGCGAACCTTGGCTTTGAACAGGTCGAGTGCCTTCTGGTAGGCGCGCGTAGTTGCAATCATTTGCCGCTCCAGTGCTTGGATTTCTTGCGCGGGAGATTTCTCTCTGGAGTCGAGGCGAAGTCGTGGAGCTGCTCTTTGGACATCTTGAGCAGTCCACGGTTGGCCGGGTTCAGCTTTTCAGGGTGGTGCTCGGCGATAGCGGCCGCGCGCCGCATGGCCTTCGATACGCTGGGCATTTACTTTTTCGCCTGCTCGGCGTTGGCCTCGGCCTTGACGGCCTCAAAATCTGCCTGCAGGCGATCGCGTTCGGCGGTCACTTCGGCCAAGGCAGCCTGGGTGTTCTTGAGCTCGGCCTTGACGTCTTCATGCTCTGCGGCAAGCGCGATGTGCTTTTCCTTCAATTCGCCGTAGGCCTGGTCGAACAGGCGCGCCTGTCGCTCGAGTTGTTCGTTGGCCGGAAGGTCGGACGGCGGGGGCTGAATCTTGGGGCGCGGGTCGGAGAAGGCCGCCGGCGGATTGACGAACCAGCCTTCTGAAGAAAGACGTTCAAACTCCTCCTGTGTTTTGACAATCCTTGAGCTGCCGTTGGGGTGATACATCCAGGTCGGCAGTTCCTGATGAACGTAGGGTTCAACGATCTTGCGCACCCAGCCGGCTTTTGCCAGAGCGCGCTCTTCTTGGACTCCATGGACGACGCGGACCTGGCCGCCCGAGGCGGTCATGGTTACCGGGTAACCCTTTTCTTTGGGTGTGGTCACACTCATTGCTTTAATCTCCTTGTTGATCTGGTTCGGTGAAAATATTGGGGACTAACGTCAGCAGGGGCCGGCTCCGAACAGTTTCATGGTGCAGGCCGGAGGTGCGGCAGAGCAGAGGCTTTCAGATCCGACGGTAACCAATGTGCTGCTGGCCTTCTGATTGTTGTAGTCCGCAGCTGATCGAGAGCCTTCTGGATTTTCTTCGAGCGCCAGGATACAAAGCCCTGCGAGACCCACTCGCCGGCATGCCTTCTTACAATTTCAATACTGTAGGATTCGTTGAGAATTGCCCACAGCAGCCCCGCGATCACGCCCAGCAAGACCACGATCAGGCTCAGCAAAATGTCGGTCAGGCTCATGGGTTTTCCTCCGTGACAACCACGGTGCCTCCGGCCAGCGAGCTGATGGCCTGCACCGCTCCCTTCCATTCGGTGTCCACATAGGGTTGGCTTGATTCGTCGTTGGCAGAACCGCAGGCCGGAAGCGCTATGTGGTAAGCGTTCTGGGTGGGGGAACTCGCGCCCAAGTTCAGCTTGATCACCGTCGTTCCGGTGTTCTGGATGATCAGTTTCACCCTGGTTGCATTGGCTGCCACGATCTGAGAAGAGGCTGTCCCAACGGACTGCTGGGCGGCTGGGGAAACCGTTGTGCTCGAGGGCGGGGTTACGGTTGCCGAGAAATTGCCCGAAACTGCCGGGCCCCTTGTGCGTTCAATCGACATGAATTTCAGTAGGTGTCGTAGGAAACCTGTACTTTGTCCCCTGGATTGGCGCCATGTACCCAGTAGTTCTCACCCTGAATGCGCCCGAAGTCGTCCGAGTCGCTCCAGGACCCGCCCGGACTCTGCGCGGAGGCGAAGTCAAGCTCTGCGACCAGGTCGGAGGCAGCAAAAACAGCCGCTGGCGCACGTCCGACTGAACCGGTAAGCACATAGCCCAAGCCCGATCCGCCGTGAATCATCTGGAACGAAATCGAGCGCAGGCGCATGGGCTGGACGAAAAACGTCGCACCGGCGGGAGCCAGCTGCGATGTCATGCCGGCCGCGGCCATCTGGGCCGCCGTCATACCGGTGGTGATGTTGATCGGGGCGGCGCCGATGGTGAGCGTTACGTTGATTCGCATGGGTTACTCCAAAACTCCCAGAACGTGCTCTTCCGGGATCAACAGCACGGTTTCTCCCTCGATCAAGTGCCTTTCGCCGGCGTTGCGGTGATAGGCAATGCGGTCTCCCGGCTTCACGTCCAGCGGTTGAATCGAACCGTTTTTACGGCGATGGCCTTCCCCGGTCTTGAGCACGGTCCCGAATGCAGCATGTCCCGAGGTCCGCGAGCTTTCAGGAGCGTTATCGGGGATGTGCAGCGCGCCATGCATTTCTTTGGGCGAATCCATGCGCACTACGATCTGGTTGTATAGCGGTCTGAATGTCATGGTTGTTGAAAAAGAGCCTGCGGAGTCACGTCGGACCCCGCAGGTCACTAGGAGGGAAGTGGTTAATAACTCGGGTAAAACTTCGTGCCGTCCCAAACTTCAAGGAGCGCTTTCGACACGACACCCGTGGTCGCGATGGCGATGTTGCCCGAAGTCCCGGTCGACCAGAGGCCGTCCGGAATAAGAATCAGCGTGCCACCCTTGGGAAATCCTGAGGGCACGGTGATGGTGTTGATGGTCGTGGTGCCGGTTACGTGCACCACCGGAGTCGTGGGCGCGATGGTCGCCGCCGACGCGATAGCCGTACCGACCTGAGGAGCGGTATTGAAATACGTCCAGGCGAACCATTGGCCGTTCGATCCGCAGTTCCAGACGTTGCCGGTTGTGTAAACCACGCGCGGCAATACTGGAACAGCGCTAGCGGTGCAGGCGCCGAACGGATCGATGTTATAGAACTGGCTCGGCGTTCCGACCCAGACCGTGGCGCCGGAGTTGTGCGCCATAACCGGGGTGCCGGAGTAGCCGCGCTCCACCGTGATCGTGGTTCCCGATACGGCGTTTACGCGCATCAGTTCTTTGTCCACGAACAGAACGGTGAGGTTCGGCCCGCCGGTCGGAGAACCCACGCCGCCCTGAGGCGTCGAAACGCTGGGGGCGGTGATGCCGGTGGCGCTGGCAACAAACACGGTGGTGTTGAAGCCGCGCTGCGACAACGGCACGGCGGTCGAAAGCGTGGTGGAGGTCATGGCGGCTTGCCCGAAGAGCGAAGCCGCAGCGAGAGAGAGACCCGCAATGAGTTTCAGGATGTGTTTCATGGGTGTTGGTGTCCTTTGCTTGATTTCGGGCCCGGGTTAGCCGGCGATCCGGCACGCGAATTCCGGCCGGAGAGTCTTCCATCCGCCGAATGCTTCTAAGCGCGTGTAGCGCCGGTTGGTGCGCATGTCGAAGCCGCGCGTCAGGCGCATGCTGATCCCGACCTTGGGATTAGAGATGCGCTCGGACCAGTCGAGCCCGCCCGGCAGTTCAAGGTTGACGATGGCGAGCGCAAAGGCATCGCGGTGGAAAGCGAGCGCCTGGGGCGAGGAAACGCCCGAGATGTTCGCCAGGTTGGCAGCCGCGGTGTTGTAAACAAAGATGGCCGCGTTATTGGCGGGCGATTGCGTCACGGTCTGGAAGGGGCTGGTGACGTCGATGTTGATGTCGGGCGAGATCGGAATCGTCAGGTTGCCAGATCCATCCGAGGCGGGGCAGTTGGGTCCCACCACGAACGTCCGGAGCTGCCCGGTGTCCCGATAGGAGATCGGGTTGACGGAGTTGACGCCCGCGACCTTGATGATGTCGCCGGTATTCAGAACCTGGGTTGAGGCGGTCCAGCCGCTGGTGATCAGCGAAGAACCGGTCTGGTTCGCGCCGTTAACCACGGGCGTTCCGCCGGCGAGGCCAACGGTAGCGCGCGAGACGTTCTGATCCATCGACCACTTGAAGCCCAGCGCCTGGCCCATGGTTCCCGAAAGATACTGCTCGGAGATGGTCTTGGGCGGGTTGAAGAGCGTTGCACCGAATTCGATGGCGGCCGCTTCCATCTCTGGAGAAACCACCAAGGCCCGGAGACTGCCGTAGGGGGCGCCGGAATTGGACAGCGTGACACCGGCAGCGGTGTAAGCGGTGCGGGTGGTGGGAGTGACGCCGGGCGTCACGTTCAATTGCGCCAGGTTATAGACGTCGGCGTACAGATCGAGGCCTTCGCCGTCGATCATGTTCGCGATTCTCTGCACGGCCGGCTCGATGTAGCGCTCTCCGAACCGGTCGATGGTTAGCGTGAGGTCTTGATCTGAGATGTCCAGATCACAGCCCCACAGGCGGTTGATGGTTACCGGCACGACGGTTTCCCGGATGTCTTCCAGTTGAATGCCGTCGCCGATTCGTCCGCGGAAGCGGACTGGCATGCGGGCGTTTACGGTGTCGTTTTCGTTGGCAGCGGCCTCGCTAGGGCCGTGTGCGTCCGCTCATTGGGCTGAGCCAGACTTGCTCCCCTTTCGAGGAGGACCAGACTATGTCACGATCCGAAGCCTAGGAGGCTTGGGACCCGAAGCGCTTCGAGCTGCTTAGCTCTACTCCCGTTGCGGGATAGTCGTTACACGTTTCTCTTTGGTGAACCTCGGCCAGGGTTTTAGCCGCCGCACCTTCGTTCATCACTGAGACTTCGCTCGGCGTCGCCATGGCCCAGACACAGAGTTGCATTAACAGCATCGCCGTTGCACCACCGATGCTGTTACTCTTCCGGGCTGTAGGATTCACCGAATTCACTTCGTTTTTCTCCGCAGGATCTCTCCTGCGTGGGGCTACACTGTTAACCCGATTTTGTCGCCAGGAACTGCGAACCTATCATCGAACTCCCTATTAACTTGCTTGGCGAAGACCAGGTTGTTCTCCCACCGCATCAACGATTCTTGAAGAATCGCGACCGGGTTGAGTAATTCATTTGCCATGGTTAGTCCTTTACGTCGTCACGACGTTAAGTTGAAATGCGGGATGAAGAAGGAGGAGCGGCCGAGTCTGTCATCCCGACGGTCTCGGCTCGCTTCGAGGTGCTTAGCCGCGGCGCCGCGCGCTCTCTACCTGTCTGCGGTATTCATCCGGGTCGAGCGATCGCAACTTTTCAGGCGGAAGTTCCGTCACGCGAGTTGCGGCCACTGCGGCCCTGCTTCCTACAGGAGTGGGCGGGGGGGCGGCGGGCGTTACAACCTCTTTTTTGGCCGGCTTAGGATCTTCGGGCTTCGCTTGCTCTACCTCATCGATCTCCTCGTCTTCAGGCTCCGGAGGGTCCTGAGGGGCGAGTTGATCTTCGAGTTTTCCGAGCTCTTTGAAGGCCCGCGCTATAGCTTTTTCGGTCTCTAGCCGGGTTGCATTCTCAGACAATGTGGTCGCCGAGGCGATGCGGTGCGCAACATCCGGGTTTTGGCCCAGATAAAACAGCACATCCCCACCGCGCTCTAAGCGGGGTAAAACGTACCCCATCACATTGCTAAAAACAATCTTGTCATGCGTCTTTTCGAGTAGTTTCTCGAACTCTGGATTCTTGGCGCGCTGCGAGGCGAGCTCGGCCGCCCAACGCTCCTGAATGAGTTTGTCGTCGGCGGAAGGCTCGGGCTTGGCCTCGGTTTTTGGCTCTGCCTTTTTTTCTTCGGCGGCTTTGGCCTTGGCCTGTGCACGCTTTTCTTTTTCCTTGGTGATGCGCTGGTGCTCGCGCACATCGTAGCGCCAGTCCGCCAGGTCCTCAATGTACTGAGGATCGTATTGGCCGAGCGGGTATTTCTGCTCGTCTTCGAAGTTCGGTTTTGGACCGGGCGCTTGGGGAGCCGGATCTTCGTCCGTCTCGACCGCGGCTTCCTTTGCAGGAGCTGCAGTCTTCGTTTCGGCCGGCGTCTTCATCTCGGAGATGGTCCGCTCCTGATCGGCCAGCTTTTGGTTCAGCTCGCGAATCTGCTGGCGCAGGGCCTTGAAGGTGTTCTTCTTGGGTTTGGCCGGCGCGGGGGTCTGCTCGGTTGCGGCGGTCTCTTCGGCGTGCTCGGAGGCCGGCTTGGTTTCTGCTGGCTGTTCCGTTTCTTGTGCGTTTTGTAGGGGTCCGTCGGTCAGGACCTGGGTTTCGGTGACCGTATGGCCGGAGCTCTCGAGAACCTTTTGGATCTCTTCGGGCGTTTGCGTCATCGACGCAATGCTCAACTCGTCCATCTGTTCAGTCTGCAAAATGTGATCTCCTTGGGAATTGCTGAATTACTGCGCTACTGGCTCGGGTTCTTCCTGCGGGTTCGTGGCTGCGCCTGCAGTTTCCGGCTGCGCCTGCGCCGGTTGCTGGCCGGGCTGGTTTTGCTGCTGCTGCTGCTCGCGATCGGCGGCCAGGTCCAGGCGGTGCTTGACCGATTGGTGGTCGAGTTCGGCGAGTTTCTGGGCCTCGGCCGACTTGCCGCTGACTTCCGCTACCAAAACCCTGGTGAGATTGGTCTCGGTGGTTTGCCGTTCCTTCGATTCGAGTTCCAGAATCTTCTTGTCGATGATGCCCTTCAAGGTCTGGATCTGGACGCCCTGGGCCTGAATGATGCCCTGGAGTTTGGCCACCATGGCCTGGACCTGCGGCGGGATGTCCTTGGCGTCCGTCTGGACGTCGGGCGGCCTTAACCGGTCCGCGATCTCGTCGCCGTCCGGCAGATCCAAGGTGCGGATGATGAGGTCGATCGCGCGTACCAGAACTTGCGGCGCGGCGCGGAACAATTCCATGAGCTGCGCGGATGCCTGCAGGCGCCTGGTGGCGTAGCTCGGATCGTTTCCAACTACGGCGTCAAAGCGGGCCACCGGATTATTCAGTTTGTAAATGCGGTCCGCGCCTTCTGTAATCTTCTGAGCGTTGATCTGGACTGCCCGCTGTGAGCCGTCGGGATCGAAAATGTTGATGGTGCGCTCTTCGCGGTAGACGTGCGGAATCAGATCCACGATTACTCTGCCGGTATGCTCGACCGATCTCCGCAAATTGTCGTGGTAGTGGAAGTGCGCGTTGTCGCCCTCGCGCTGCCGGGCCAGAATCGCTCGGCCCGAGGATTCGGGGCTGTCGTTACCTAATGAAGCGTCGAAGGTTGCCAGCGTAGCTTTGACGTCGTTATCCGCGGCCGCCACGGCCATGGTCACGGCCTGGATGGGCGGCTCTGACAGATTTCGTTCGGGCTTCGGGATTGGATTGCCCTGATCGTCCATGTGGTTCCAGGGCAGGTATCCAATGCGCTTGCGGTTGGCATCCGCCCAGATGTACTCGTGGCCTTCGATGGCCGCGGCGGCGGCCAGGTAGGGCGACAGGGGAGCAAGGCCGATGGTTTCGACCTGTTTCGACCGCATCAGGTCATAGGACAGATTGGCGTCCATGGCCGGCCGGATCATGCCGCGCATGGTGGTGCGCTGCTTCATAATCACTTCGCGGCCGATCACCGGGATGATGGGAATCCATTTGCCTTCCCACGTGCCCTGCTCAAGGATTTCCATGCCGGTCATCTTGGCCCACTGCACTTTAGGCAGGTAGACTTCGCGCTGCGCGAGCACTTGCGTCCCTTCGCCCTTCTGGTCAAGCGAAGTTACCTTGCGCCCGTCGTCCAGCAAATACAGCGTTTTCTTGGTTCGCTCGACATACCAGTACTCGGCTACCCGAATATTCGATTCCGGGTACCAGTCCTGCTTGATGCGGTCGCCCTGCGCCTGCCAGTCCGCCATGCCTGTAGCAAGGGCGTCCGGATACAACTGCTTGAACAGGTCGGGGTCGAGGTCCTCGGTCACGAAGCAATAGTTCATGTCCGAGTAGTCGAATTCGTCCGCGGCTGGGTCGGGATAGACCGAGAACGGATTTTTGATGCGGCGGATTACGAGTTTTTGTACGAAGTCTTCTTCCGATTCGTAGACCTTGTTGACACGCCACCAGCCGCGGCCGATCTTGACCGCGTGCTCGTAGCCGGTCATGAAGGCGATCTTGCCGTTGGAGTCGTTGGCTATGTTCCTGTAAAGCCCCTCCAGAATCTCGGCTGTCTCTTTGTCCGCTCCTCCGCCTACCGGGCTGACTTTGGGTTCGGGTGGGTCCTGGCGGGCGTCGTTCACCACCTGGTCGATCGATGGCCCGATGCGGTCGAAGGTCAGGCAGGGTACGCCTTTGCGGTCCTGCCGCATTTCCTGCGACCAGTGCTCTAAGCCGTCGACAAAGTCCAGTTCTTCGGTTGCGAGTTCGCGCCATTTCTGATCGTGCTGGGCTGCTTTAGTGAAGCGATCACGGGCTTGTTTTAAGAGGTCTTCGTTCGGATCACGAATGACTTCTTCTTTTTTCTTGGCCGAGACTATAACCTTGGACTTCTTTTTGGAACGTGAAGATTGCGCTGGAGCTAGACTTCGGTCCAGATCTTCACTGGGAATGTAAGGAGGTTCCACGAAAGAGAAAAAGTTCTTTGAGAAGGAGTCTCTATTTCGCGCTGATCTGAGGTATCAGCGCGTGGTGAATCTCGCCGTTACTTCGGCGCTCCGGTCATGAGCTAAAAACCCGTCCGGTTCACAAGATCGGCAGGGAGAAAATGCCCCGTTGCTGTTTCGTCGCAGGCGTAGCCGTTCGGCACAATTGCCATTTCGTACGCAACACCGTGCTCGAGAAGGCAGGCCGCACACATGACTGATCCGTTTTCGTGGTCATAGATGTACTCGGTTACGGCCTGCATCACGCTCGGTTATCGCATCACGCCGTTCGTGATATGCCCGTGCCAGCCGCATCCGCCGGTTGGTTTGCCGCCCTTCATGGCGACACAGTTGATCGAGGGCGTGAGCGTTGGGCGTTCCATATTGCCGTCCCATTGCCACACACAGAGGCCGTCCGGCGTTGGACGATCTACGAACTTCGGACCTAGCAACACAGAGCAGCGCTTTCCATTTGGACAGACAAATATAATGTGCGCAGTTGCCTCGTAACCTTGCACTCCGCCCAGTTCGATATCAAACGATCCAACCGGTTCATCGGCAGGCCATTCGTCCCGCGCGTCCCGCTGCATGTTTCCGTGATCTGGATTCGGCATCTTGTTCGAAAGGGAAGAGTGAGCGCGAGAGAGAAACCGTATGGTTTCGCTTTCGCTATCGGTCTAAACAGTCAGTTCTGGCCCTGAAAGACCCAGACGCCTCCGGTGCACTGCCAGATATTTCCGGAGGGTAAAGTGATGTGCGGCAGCACCCGGATTGCCGGAGGATTACACGAGCCGCCTGGATCGTTGAAGCTGTAGTAACTTGCCGGTCCGGTGTAGACTTTGGCCCCTGCGGCATGGGCTTGCGTTTGGGTTCCCTGGCAGCCCCGGATCACATAAACGTTGTTGTGCTTATCGACGTTGTAGACGCACATCGCCTCCGTGTCGACCAGCAGGACGTACATGGTCGCGCCCTCGGGATCGCCCACGCCGTTGATTTCGACCGGCAGGCCTGGCGGCAGGATGTTCGTTGTGCTGGCGACCGCGAGCGGCCCGGAATAAGTGGCCGTGACTGCGCGCGACAGCGTGGTTGAGGGAAACGTCGCCTGCGCAAACGTGCAGGCTGCGCCCATGATCGCGAGCGCGATGATCTGAAGCGTACGCACGAAAGTTTTTAGCGGAACGCTCTGGCGATGTCGTCGCAGACCGCAATGAGGCTGCCGACCGCAATCATGGTCAGAAGCGCCGCAAAGAGTTGGTCCACGAACTTGCGGAACTTGGTGGTGGGGTTCATACCGGTATTAGATCTTGGTGGCGTCGTTCGTACTCGGCGTAGGAGCCGCGCGGTTTCGGATTCAGATACAGCGCGAGGGTTGATTGATGCAGCATGTTCCTGGCGTGCCGCATTGCATTTCCCATGTACCTCGAATAAAACTCGTCCAGCAAGAGGGCTAGGGAAGGCGGCGGATATGGCGCTAACGAAACCGGTTCGGCTTTGGGTACGAATTGAGCAACAAACGGTGCGCACAGCGCGGCGAAGAACGAACGGCGGTCAAGCTTCATGGCAGCGTCACTTCCTCTTCGTACTCCCCATTGGCGCAGGCGCGTTGCGCTTGGTCATAAGGATTGTCATACACGATCTTCTTGCCGTTTGGGTCGAACTTAGGCTGCCCGATGCGCTTGGCGTTGAGTTCCCGCTCGCGCTGCTCGGTGTCTTTAGCCATTCGTTAGAAGTTCTGCCGTCTCACTAGGATCGCATCTCTATGCCGATCCATCCAGCGCTTCTGCTGATCAACGGGAGGATTGTCGCCGACGCGATACATAAAATCGTCCGTCGATGGTGAGTGTAGGAGTTCCAGTTCCGGATCGTATCTCCAGTCGGTCTTGTTCCCTTCGGTATCGAAGGAGTCCGGCCACAGGCAGTCACCCTCATACAGCATTGATGTAATCGTATCCGACACACTCTTGATCGCGTCTACCACCGCACGCGCCTCACCTGAATGCGAGCAGGTGAACACCACCGTCAGCTTTTTGGGCGTCACGTGTCCTTGTCGCTTCCATTCGTTAAAAGCGGCAACATATCTGAAAGCTCGATTGCGAGGTCATCTCGGAGTACGTCAGCAAACCGCCAATGCACTTGGTCATTAAGGCAACCGGGTGCCCGCACCATATTTTCAAATACTCGCTTAGCAGCATGGGCCTGGCCAAGCGTCATTTGTTGACCAGGAGAGAGTAGCCCGGCTTTTTGCAATGATGCCTCGATCAATTCGGAAAGAAGAGGACCACAGGGGCCGCGCCATTCTAGCAAACCTTGATTTTTCAGTCGCGCCCAATATGGCAGGGCGGCCTGAACATGTTCAGGATACCGGCTCTCGAATTCGTCCCAAGTAAGTTCCGCCTGCAGGAGCATGAAAGGAGGATGGCTCGCAAGGGGCGATGGCACTTCAATTCGCTTTGGGCTCTGTCGCGGGCGAACACAAAAGCGGCCCATCATCGGCAGCGCAGCGATCACGGCGAAAAACCCCATTGATTACAATCTTACCTTCTGATAGCTGGTGTCCGATACTTCTTTTGCGCGACGTTGTCGTGCAGCTCCGGGTAAGCGAGGCGTCATGGTCTTATTGCCCAACCAGGGCGTATGAACTGTATGGGGCTTGGGCAACTTCGGAAGAACTGTTTTCAGGTGCGCGATCATCGGCTTCACCGAGCCGAAGAAGTGCATGCTCTCGCCGTGCTGCACATGAAAGCCATTCCCGACCGGCCGGATATGTACGCCCGGCCCTTTGGGGATTTTGGGGATGGCGATCCCGACATGCAGGCTGGTGAGCGACACGTCCTATTCCCAGTCGGTTGCATGTGTCGTGATGGTATCCGACACACTCTTGATCGCAGCTTCCACCGCGCGCATCTCGCCTGAGTGCGAGCAGGTGAACACCACGGTCAGCTTTTTGGGTGGGTCGTACATCCGCACCGCCTTATACATGCGGTTAAAAGCACTGACTTCGACGAACTCCCAGCCTTTTTCCGGCTGAACGATCATGTGGTGCACTGGATGATGACGCCCACCCCGGTAGATCTCCTCGCCGACCAACTCGAACTCTTCCGGCCCGCACACGCCGAAGCGGACCACGTCGACGCCTTCAGGCAGTCCCGGAATCTTCATTATTCCTCCTCCTCCCCGTCATCGTCTTCGCCTTTGGACGGTGCCTTTTCACTCGCCCCGGCTTTGGAACTCTTGGGCGCCGCGCCGCCTACCGGCGCATCTGCGGACTTGGGTTTGCCCTTGCCGCCCTTCTTTTCGTCAAAGACGGAAGCAATGTGGTTCAAAGCCGAATCCATGTCGTTGAAGCCGGCCTCTTCGGGCTCAGGCTCTGGAGAATACGGCTGCGCGCCTTCTTTCATGGCTGCTTCGTCTTCCGGAGCGTGCCCGCGATGCGTTGCCACCATGTAGCCGTTGTCAATCTTGCGCACGTGCACATGCTTTACCGGGCCTTTGCCGTGGTGCTTTGCGCCGCCTTTTTTAGCCGATACCGTGACCATCGTATGACGAGCCATGGAATGATTTCTCCTTGTGAGTTCTTTTGTTGTTAACGCTTGTCTCGACGATCGGTAACGGTCAGAGACTTTACGGCGTGCGCGCTCCGGGCTATCGCATCCAGCCGCGGTCGCCGATCCACCCGCGGTCGCCCAACAGAGGTTTTTCCGGTGCCGGTTGACGCTTGAACTTTACGAACGGAACGCTTCTTGCAAACGTCAGAGCTAAGGCGTCGGCGTCGTCGGTAGAGTGCCCGATCCGCTTCTGCACATCTTCCTTGGGTTCGATGACCAACTGGCCGCTGCGGTTCATCTGCGCGCCAGGGGCGCATAATTCGATGGCCAGGCGGTCGTCGTTGCGGTCAATCATGCCCGTTGGCAGCCAGTCCTTCATGCGATCCCACATATAGGCCCGCATGTTCTTCTGGTGCTTATCGGGGCTCGGCGCGCCGAAGTTGATCTCAAATACCTGATCGAAGCCCAGGGCCTTCAACCGCTCGTACACCGGGGCTCCAAAGGCCGAGTCAATGAACATGGCCGCGATGCGCTTCTCTCTCGATCGCTCGTTCAGGATCTCGGCGCATTTGGCGATCAGGGCCTCGCGTTCTTTACCGTGCTCGCCGGGCATCCGTATGGGCGCCGGCACCGTACCGCCCGCCGTCACGCTGCGCGCGTCAATGCCGCGCCGGAAACGGATGACGTTCCACGCGGCGCCTCCGCCCGAAACGTCGACGCCAGCAATGAGCGGATCGTCATCGAGCGGCTTTCCCGTCCGTTCCTGCGCTGCTTCGACCCTCTCCCGATCGATGAATTGCAGCTCCGAGGCTTTCGGCGGCAGGCCGAAGATGCGCACCCGGCACCAGTCCGAGTCCTCGCCGTAATCGCGGATCCACTCCTCAATGAGCTTTTTGTTCGTGAACCTGGAGCTTCGTGAATCCACCCGGCGGTGATTCCAGCGGTCACGCTCACGCCCGGAGGTAATTTCATAGAACTGGCCGGTGTTGCGCTCCGGCTGCCCCCAGGCGAAGAACATCGGCTCGCCGTCGGTGAGCCCGCCCAATGCCACGCCCCAGACCGTGTCCGGAACCGCCGAGGCCTCATCGAACAAATACCAGGATGTAGAGCGTTTGGCGTGCTGGCCGGCGAAAGACTGGGCGTTCTCTGGCTTACAGGTTTGCGGGGTGACATTCCAGGTCTTGGGCTGGACCTTCGAGAAAATGCCTTTGGCCCGGATGTCGAACCAGTGAGCCGTGATACAGAGCTCGCTCCAGGACTGGATTGCTGCCCAGGTGCGGGTTTCGAGCTGCTTGGCGGTGCCGGCTGTGACGGTTCCAAGTGAGTCGGGGCGTGTCGAAAGTATCCAGTCCGTGATCCAGGCGCCCATGGCGCTCTTGCCGGTGCCATGGCCGGAGGCCTCGCACATCTGGATCGGCATGACCGGGGTCGCGCCGTCGAATTTTCGCTTGCGGACCTCTTTGCCAAGGGAGGACAGGAACTCGCGCTGATTCTCGTCGGGGCCTTCTTCGTTCTCAAGCGGGCCTTTTTCTCCCCACGGATAAGCAAAAAGTACGAACCCGAGCGGATCCGCGTAGAAATCCGCCACGGCATCGGCCAGGGACCGGTCGAGTTCCGTAGCGGTCATTCAAATGGTCAAAATCGAACAGACAGGCAGCCGCCGCTGGCGTACGCTAATCCGGTGCACAGCGCTTCCGGCCAGTTTCCGCTTTTTGCCTCTGTATCACTTCGCCAAAAGACCAAACTTTCCTGCCCGCAAAAGCCTGTGCATCACCTTTTCAACGGCGCCCGTTATTCGGCTTCCGGCTCTTTGGCCTTCGCACGCTCGCGGCCGGCGTTCAATCGCTCCGTCAGTTCGCTGAGGTTTGTAATATTGACGTCGGTGTGCGGACGCCAGGCCGGATCATGCACCTCGAGCCACCGGATCAGTACGCGGGTGTCGTGCTCCCGCACCAGTTCGCGCACCCCCGCAACCGTCTTCGGGACCAGCACCCCGAGCACTCCCAGCCGATAGGCCGTGTCCTTAGCGTTTTCAACCAGCGACGCCTTAACGGCTTCAAACAGCTTAGGATAGGCCGGGTCCAGTTCCATCCATTCGTAATGGCAGGACCGATCGAGTTTGGCCGCCTCGGCCGCCGCCGAGATCTGACCGAGCTTGGCATACTCCTCTAAGAACTTCTGCTGGTTGGCGATCTTGCGGCGTTCCTGGCCCGAGATCTCCCGCTCGCTCTTATCGGTCTCGTGGGGAGTTTCGCGCGGAAAATCTGGGCTTTCGTGTGGGATTTGTGGGGTTTCTGGCTCGTTCATGCAGCTTTTTTCTCGGAAACGTGGAGCCGTCGCCGTATCTCCTGGATGGCCCGGAAGCGCCGTACCTTCTGTGTGTTCGTCAGCGCCGGCCGGTCTTCCCTTAGATTGAACTGAATCGATTCGCGCAGCACCGGACGAAGTTTCACAACCACGCGCATCACTTCCGGAATTCTCGTGTCCCTGGCGAGCAAACGCTCTTCGGCGTTCGGCTCTGGGTCGATTACAGCAATGTCCTCGTCCATTGGGAATTCGTTCCTGCGCACGTTGCTCCGGCGCCTCACATCACGCAGCCGGTTCAGCAGAATCCGCGACGTCCAGGTGAACAGCGAAGCATCGCCACGGTACTGTCCGCGGCCGCGCCACGCCAGAAGCATCGTGTCCTGGATCAGATCTTCCGGCTCCGGAACGAAGTACGCCTGGGCTAACCGGGCCAGCCGCGGCCGCAATGCCGCCAACTGTTCCCCGAATTCCTGGTCCGTCACGCCGCCGCTCCCGCTGCCATGCCTTTTGCCTTACGCCGCGCGCTCCGCCCGTTTGAACGTAAACCGTGCCGGCGCAGCTCCGATACAAACGAGGACCGGTTCATGCCGAGCATCTCGGCCGCAGCGCTCGCGTTACCCTCCGAGTCTTCTAAGGCCTGTTCGATGCGGCGCCGGCGCAGGTTACGGACCTCATCATCGAGCGAACCCTGGAACTCCGGGGTCTGAACCTTGGCCACTGCGGCCTGCGATCGCATCACCGCCTGTTCCTCGAAGAAGCGCGAAACCACCTCGATCAGCGTCTTTCGCCCTAACGCCGAGGCGTGCCAAACTGCGTCCGTAAACTCCTCAAGCAGCGTCTGGGCCCGTGCACGATCCGCCGGACTCGCCATGTTCTCAGTTACTTACCTCTGCCAAAAGGTTCTGCTTTTGGCCCGCACTTCCCACCATACCCGAGCGTACTGTTTGCTTCATTGATTTGCGCTTCGGTCAGGAGACTTTTGGCACAGCCCGGCGCACGGTCGTGACCGGCAGTTTGAGTTCCCAGGCTATATCCCGCCAGGAACGCCCCTCGGCGCGCATTTGCGCCACCCGGTCGCGCCGGAACACCCGGACTGGTCGGCCGCAGTGCTTTCCCTGGCGTTTGGCTTCCGCCACGCCTGCCTTAACCCGCTCCACGATCAGGTCTCGTTCGAACTCGGCAAAGGCCGCGAACAGGTGCATCAGAAACTTACCCATCGGCGAGCGCTCGTCCGTGTCGATCGACTGGGTAACCGCAATGAAGCGTACGCCCGCCCGATCAAGGGTCTGTACGTTGTCGACGAGCTGCTGCAACGACCGTCCGAAGCGGTCCATCTTCCAGACCAGCACGGCCCCGAACTTCTTCAGCCGCGCATCATTCATCAGCCTGTCCAGCGCCGGCCTCGATCGCTTGGTGCCAGAAACCCCGTGGTCCACGTATTCGACCACATCCCAGCCGGACCGCGCCGCGTATCCCCGCAATTCCGTAAGCTGCAGGTCGCACTTCTGATCCTGCGTCGATACCCTGGCGTACAGAGCAACGGTCATGGGCGCTGCCGGCGTGCGATCTCTTTAATGACATCGCTTTGCCCCCGCAGCTCGCCGCGGATGCTTTTAAACTCCCGCTCAAACTCGTTCCGGGAGATGTAGTCCTCGAGCTGCTTGGAAATGTCGTACTTCACCCGGTCTACCCTGTCCATGATTTGCTCGCGCGCGGCATTCACGGCCTTGGTTACCGCCAGCTCGAGTAATGCTGCTCTTCGGCCTTCTTCCTCTTCGTCCTTGCGCTTGATCAGATATACACCAAGGGCTACTGCTGCTGTTAATACCGATCCAGCGATGTGCAGCCACTCTTGCCAGTTCATGGAAGATGATTATGGGATTGGCCGAGAGTACAGGAGACGAAACCCTACTGGGGAATACCCATGGTTCGCACCGCATTGCTAACAGGGCGTATCGCCATCGGTTTCTTCTCCCGTAAGCCCACTTCTTCCCTGATTTCACTCCCGCCAAAGCCTTGGGTGAAGCACCATTCGCCGGCGTTCAGCACGTCGTCGAAAGAGTCGTCGGGATCGAAGAGGGGCCACATGTTATTTTTTGAAGTGCTCAGGGAAGACCTTGCGTACCAGCTCCCAGGCTCGTTCGCGTTCCTGGTTCAGAATCTTGCGCGGCGCGGTGCAATCCGCCTTGGTCAGCGGCTTCACCACAATGCCCTTTTCGTTCAGCGGGCAGCCGTGCTTGCTCAATAAATAGGTGGCCCAGTAGTGATCGAATTCGAGTTCGGCGCGGTCTAAATCTTCGGCTTGCTTTTGTTCTGCTGAAAGTTCAGGGGGAACGATGAGAGGATGTTGGGCCAATAGCAGCAGTAAGAACAGATGATGCATTATTGCGCTGCAGCCGGGGACGCCACCCTACGGTTGCTTCCCCAGCGGCCCCTTCTTCCCTTACAGCGTTTTTTTTCCGACCAGCGGGAAGTTAGCCCCGATGACATGCAAGAAATTGTAGAGCCAGCCGTACCATTGCTGTTCCTGCTTCGGAGTCGGCATGGTTTGAATGAGAGCCGCGTAGACCCACATCGCACCAAAGCCGGTCAGCAATGATGCGTGAGCTGATAGAAAACTGAGGATTTGATTCATAAGGCTGGGACTCCGATCAGTACGGAAGGGAAAAGTGAAGCGACGAAGAGAGAAACCGTAGGTTGCTCTTTTCGTCAGTTGCAGCCTAGGCTTACCAGATTACCCGCCAAGCTGCTTTAACAACTGCTTTTGCAGGCTTGGCTGGATACGACAGCACCTTTACGGAAACATGGGCGGCATGGTTCACGATGGGCGGCGAAACCAGTTTCACGATGCCAGCATGAGCGCTCTGGGTCAAACCGAAGCCCAACATCAAACCAAACGCCAAAAGAATCAGTCTCTTCATTTTCGTTGTCCTTTCAGAATTCTTACTCCGCCCACCGATAAGGCAACTGCCAGGAAAATCGCCTGCAGATCCTTGGGTATCGGAGTTGCGGCCGGGTCCAAGCCCCCTATGTCCAGCGCCCAGACGTTCTTGGGATTGGTTTGCTCCCGCTCCTGATTATGCGAATAGCGTGTTTTGTGCCGGATATCGTGGCCGCCCGGGGCATGTTCGTTGAGCGACGGCGCTTCTTTCAGGCTGAGGGTGGGACCGATCCAGTACAGGTGGGTGATGCGGCTCCTGGTTCTGCGCGCCTCGATGCGGCCGGCCCGGATCAGCGCCAGAATTTTTTCCTCCGTGGCCCAGAAGGCAACGCGCGGAAGAGAACGCGGAACTTCGAGCGAAACGGCAATCAGGCCATCCAGTTTCGAATCGCCCTTGGGAGACTGGTAAACGAGGTGTTTCAGGTACAGGGTAGAGGTGTCCTGTCCAAGGTATCCGTGCGACTCCGGGCTCTATCACTACAATCGGCCAGCCCGCTACGGAGGGCTATTCACACTTCTTTAGGGTGTGAATGCGGAAATGTTCTGCCGTTAGATATAGTCCAGGCAAGATGAGAAATTACACGAATGCGATTTTGTCTTGAGTTTGAAGGACATTCTCTAGAGTTTGAGGGACATGGCTGCACTGGATTTGCAGCCATGTTTTCGAAAACCCGACGGTGAGCCGTCGTTTCTAAATGGGTGGAGGATGGGTGGAGGATGGGTGGAAAAGGGCGGGGGCGGGGAAGTCGCGTGAGGCCTCACGCGACGGTGCTGCGCTAATTCGCGTCACAAAAGGTCAGTAAAGGTCGGAACAAGTCCTGAGTACGTCATGGTGCGCCTCGTCGACCAGCACGCAAACGGATTGAAACCCAAACTCGCATTCGAAAAAGATGTCAAGTTATGCCACCTCATGTCAACTTATGCCGTTTTGGGACATTTCTCGAAACAATGGTCCAGTGCAGTGTACAATCACGGCCATGACGAGAGAATCGCTTATTCGCCTCGAAGACGTTGATGCCATCGTCGTTCAGTGCTCGACGTGTACGAGCCAGGTCCGCGTGGCGATTAATGCCAAGCTTGGCAACAGCGCTCAGGTACCTAAACCACTGGAGTGTTGCCCCGTATGCCAGGTGCGTTTCGGAGATTCTTTGAAAAGCACGCTGGACGACTTGCAGAGGGCGCTAGGAGTGCTCAGGGGGCTATCGGCAACGATTGCCTTTCAAACTAAGGTATCGTTTGTTTCTACCATAGCAGAAGTACGTTTTCTGCCATGGTAGAAATTCAGTCGCGTGAGGCCTCACGCGACTACGTTGGGATATTTGGGATGTTCGGAATATTTGGGAACCGTCAGTGGAATTCAGCGGATACCCAAGGCGCTGCTACGCCAGGGCAGCGCGAGAAAGAGACCGTTGGATTATTTTACTGTCGGCTGACTACTGGATCTTTTTCCCGAAAGCCTGGCTCATCCCACTGGTCTATGATCCACAAACTCTACTCCGGAAAAGTACGGATTAGTACCGATTAGTCCGGTTTTGTATCGGATCTTTTTGACTCTACACGCGATAGCTATAGTAGAGGAGATCATTCTACGCCGCAAGCAGCTCTTCGCGTTCCCCAAACCGTTGCCTGTACTCTGCCTTCAACCGCTCTACAGCGCGTTGCTTGCGGCCCCGGTATTCGTTGGGCGTCAGGTTCATGTCGCGCTGGATCTCTTCGGCCTTCTGTTTTTCAAAATAGGATCGCAACACGATTTCGCGGCTCACCGAATCTAACGTATGGATCAAGCCCAGAACAATGCGGGCGCGTTCAGCCTCGACCAAGGTCACATCGGCGCCCGGATGCGGGTCCTCGAAGTGTCTGGCCTCTGTTATCGGAATGAGCTTTTTCGATGCCTGCGAGGCTTTGCGGATGGCGTGCAGACGGATGCTGTGCGCTTTCCACTGGCAGTACGTGATCAGAAACTGGGGGTGCTCAACGGAGTTTTTGCGTATGCCTTCGATTACCGTCATGCACAGGTCTTGCAGGTAGTCTTCTCCTAACGGTCCCAGGCTCCTTAAATACTCTCTCGCGTACTTGTTTCGAAGAAAGGCGATCAGCTCTTCTTCGGCTGTTTGGTCGCCTGAGAGGATGCGGGAGTGTATGGATAAAGGATCAAGCACTGTAATTATTAACCGGGGTGTTTTTTGTTGGCAACGCTCTCCTCGTCACTGCCCTCTTTGTGGAGACAGTGCTCGTAATTTGCGGCAGCGAGCTTCGCCCAGATCTCGGCGAAGGCCTCGCGGCTCACCGTCAGAATCGCAAAGGTGTGCGTACAGGTGCGGGTGCTCATCGGCACTTCACCCGCATCGTCCAGGAGCCTTTGCTTATGACCTCGTAGCCGATTACCCGGGTGCTGCTACGGTCTACGCCGTAGAGCAGCGCGTGTGTACCCTTAATTCGAACAGCAATATCGTGCCGTCTGCCGTCCTTGAGACGTGCCGGAGTAGCGGCTCTAAACCCGTAGCTTCCGTTACCGAAGTCGAGGTTGTGTTCGAGATCGAGGCGGTACAGGTTGGCCGTGGCTTCGCCAATCTTCTTCCCGTGTTCCAAAATCTCAACATCAAACTGTCGCTCCGGGTGGTGTGCATCCGCCGCCCAACCTTCAATCTGGTCACAGGTGGCGTAGTCGATCCAGCCCCCCGGCCAGCGTCCGGTCTCCTCCTGTGCGCTTAGCGGAATTGCGCCTGCGCTGAAGATCGCAAGCACAAAAGCTAACCGTGTTATTTTCCTGCGACTTTCATTGGAGCGATTCATTCGATGCGCGTATATCCTTCTTCAAATGCTTTGGCCGGAGAAAAACTCTCGTAGCCGTCCTCGTACACCACGAAGTACCCGCCCGGCTGAGGCTGGTGTTTGCGGTAATACTTCCCTGTCACGCGAAATGGGAAGATTTGAGGATCTTCCGGCACGATGAGCGCACCGAGGGCGTCAGATCCGTGCTCACGCTCCCAGGCGCAACGCTCGCACTTGCCGCAAGCGGAGCCCAGCGCATACGAACCTTTGCACGTGGCACCTTTCCACACCGGCAGCGATTCCACGCGAACTTCGGCGATCTTCACGGCCGAAACCTCTTTGTGGCAACGGTAACGTGGAAACCCATGAGTCGGCATTATTGCTTGCCCTTTGCGGCGAGCGAACCAGCCGTCACAGCGTCACGAAGCTGCGCGCTGAGTTCGGCGACTGCGGCGGGGGAGTGCGGCAGAAGGATCGTGTTGCTGTTCGCTCCGATGTCTTTCAAGGCATCGAAGTATTGAGTCATCATGACCAACGCCATGACGTCGTGCGCGTCGATTCCCTTCACGCCCGCCTCGAAGTCCTGAACCGAATCCCGGAGTCCATCTACAATAGCCTTGCGTTCTCTCGCTACGCCCTGGCCTTGCAGAGCCTTAGCTTCCGCTTCGGCCTCGGCCTTTTTGACGAGTGTGATCTTCGCGGCTTCGGCCCTGGCTTCGGTCGCGATCTTTTCGCGCCGTGCGGCGTTGATCTCGTTCATGGCCGTTACAACGGCATCGGCCGGAACAATCTTGGTAACGAGTGCATTCTCGATGCAGTACCCGAATTTCGCCATCACCGTGGTGAGGGTTTCCTTGATTCGGGCCGCGATCTGGTCCTCCTGTTTGTACGTGTCGTCAAGATCGAGCTTGGGAATGTAGCTCAGAATCACGTTCTCGACGTGGGCCTTGATCTGCTTTTCCGGGTCGTCCAGCTCGTAGTAGGCTTCCTTCACCTTGTCGGCGAGCACGAAATACTGAACGCGGATGGGAATGGTAACCGTGGCGTCGTCCTTGGTCTTGGACTGGACCGACACGTCCATCAGTTGCATGTTCAGGTCTTCGACGTAAACCAGAGAGTCAATGAAAGGCACTTTGAAATTCAGGCCCGGCCCAGCAATGTGGGAGAACTTTCCGAGCCGCTCCACAAGCCCGGCCTGCTTGGTGTGGATTGTGAAAAACCCGCTGAACACGGCTATAACGGCGAAGATCGCCAGCAAAGCTAAAACGATATTCTGCGGTGTGAGAATGCCCTCAGTCATCGATTTCCTTTCGCCGGCGGATTGACCCGGAATCCCCAGGACCCGGCTTCAACCTGGGCGTTTCCTTTTTGAGCCGGTTTGCAGTCCACGTTGCCGCCCATCATGACCGGCGCGCCGCCCGATTCCACGCACTTGTTCAGCGTAGCAATCTGGATATCCTTGAACCGCTTCTCTACTTCGATCTGCATCTCGGCCTGCTTTCGTGCGGCCTCGGCCTGCGCCTTTGCGGTTGCGTCCGATACCTCGCAGGGCTTGGCCGCCTTGGGCATGGTTGGGTCATCGCAGGAGCACAATGCGAAGGCGGCCAACGCCAGCGTAGCGATCCAAAGAAGTTTCATTTCGATCCTTTTAAACAATCGTTGATTCACCGTGGCAACACAGGCGGCAAACCTAGCCCTATCCAGAGTTGACGTACGGCAAAAAATGCACCAGCGATTACACCCATCAAGGCAGTCGCCAAAAATAACCCGTTGCGCACAGCCTCGCGTAGCGGAACGCGGAAACTTAAGTCAGCGGCCGCCAAGACAGCCACTAAAAGTTGCCAGAAGACCACCACGCCGAGAAGGATGTGCAGAGGCTTCATTTCAGTTTCTCCGCGAGCCATCCTACGGCCCAGACAAGAGCGCCAAACGTACCAATCAAGCCCAGGATTACGGTTGCTCCCCGCACTGCAACGCGTGCTGATTTGCTGAGAGGAGCTTCCACAATGCAGACTCCGGTAATTGTGATAGTTACGACGAGTTCCAGCCATATCAGCAGCACTCCCAAAATGTCGTATAGAGCAGCCATGCTATTCCAGCGAGCCCTTCAGAGCGCGCACGCGACCAGCCTCACCCCGTCGAGACCGCCGAGGAAAGCGTTGCCAACAAAAAAGCATAGTCTCTGACCATACAAATGCATGGTTCACTACTGAATCAACTTCACACTTCTTGGCCCACTACGTTCCTGGTAAACCACACCTTCCTGTTGATCCGGGTCGAGCCGTGAGTCCACAAAGGTCATGGAAACCTTGCAGTAAGAAAGAAACTCCTTCAGTTTCATCTTTACCGCCCGGTAGAGTTTCCACATGTCTAACACCTGGCGCTCGTTGCGTTTGGCCGAGAGTTCGATCACATGCCGCTCGCCTTTTACGACGTAGGAGGTTTCGGCCGAGGCCTCGTCGTAGCGCAAAAGCAGTTCTGACTTCAATTCGTCGCAGCGGTTTTGGGTTTCGGCTTTGAAGAGGGCGACAGCGGTCATTTTGTCGCCCAGCTCGTCAACCAGGGATTGGAGGGAGAGTTTGGAGGCGGGGACTGGTTGTGAATTCTTCACTCACTGACTAAGATCCAAAAAAGAGTCTTAGAAATTAAGGGAGGAATCGTTGGATTTTTGATCAAGTGATTTTATGGCAACGCTCTTCTCGCCGCTCTCGACGGGTTGCGCCAGTTGCTCGTTCGCGCTCTGAGGCGGGCACCGCTCCATGCTCTCGCGCCCGAGCTGGTCCAGTGAGCAGGCATCTAGAACAGTAGCAACAGGGCCACACCTCGGAGGTCTCTCCAAGTGGACCGCCGCAGGCCGCGCACGTCACGCGACCAGTTCCTCTCTGACCTTGGTTTTGATCTGGCTGATCCGCGGCAGGCTCACACCCAGCCTGCGTGCAATTTCAGAATGTGTCCGGCCATCGACCTTGAGCCGCAGGTACGCCCGGTGTTTCTTGGGCAGCCGGCCGATCCGTCGGATCAGCAGCCGGGCCTGTTCGTGGGTGATGGCCTGGCACTCCGGATTGGGCGAACGGTCGGGCGCTTCTGAGGGAAGAGGCGGGTTTGTAAGGGAGGAGAAACCGTTGGTTTCGCCGCCCTTGACCCGTCTTATCTCCCCATCAACGAAATTAATCATACTCCCATAGCATCTGTCTCTTACAAACGACCACCAAGAGCTTCCGGTATCTTCTTTATACCGTTCTGAAGCCTCAATCAGTGCCACCACAGCTATCTGGACCAGATCCTCAACCTCGAAAGAACTTGGAAGCCGGTACGATAACTGGCGTGCGATACCCCGAATTTTCGGTAAATACCGTTCTATAAGCAAGTTGCGCTCAGGTATTTCCACGGCGTAACCTTGTAGACAAAGTGTGACTTGAAGTGACAGATTAAGGGCGCACGACACCCGCCCGCAATAGGCTGTGTTCCGTGTACGGAAGGAATAGGTGCTGTGCTGTCAAAGAGATTGCCCCGGACACTGATCCGGCTCAGAAGCGAGCGCGGCTGGAGCCAGGGCAAGCTGTCATCTCTTTCTGGCGTCGGCCTGACCACGGTTTCCCGGCTCGAGCGCGGCCTGGCCTCGGACCTCTCGATCGCCACCGTCCACAAGCTCTGCATGGTTTTCGGGGTCGGCTACGACTACCTTCTGCTTGGAGACCTGCTCATTGAACCCCAGGAGTGTTCCCGCCGGATCGGTTTTCCACTCAAGGAAGGCCGGTGCACCGGATGCGAAACGAAGGCTTCCGAACCCCATGCCTTGCCGGATTGCATTCTTTCGCTCGATGGCGCCGGGATGACGTACTCCTACATTTCACGGAGGTTTGGGCTTACTTTACGATCCGTTGAGATCATACTCGATGAAGAGTACAGAATCAGGAGATTGTCACCTTAAGAGGGTTCTTATATGTTGACGCTCCCCTCGGCGGTCTCGACGGGTTGAGGCAGGCCGCGTTCGCGCTCAGAGGAATCTAGTTCCGTCAGATCGAACAGTGTGGGCGCCGCGCGTTTCTCCTCGGCCGCTCTGCAATAGCTCACCGCATCCGCGAAATACCCCGGCGCCAGTTCAATTCCCAGGCCGAATCGGCCCTGCATCACCGCGCGCGATGGAACGGTTCCGATTCCCGCGAAGGGGTCTAGCACCACTTCTCCGGGCATCGAAAGCTGAGCGATGACTCGATCGCACACATCGAACTGCATCGCGCATAGATGCATCTCCCGGCCTTTCGAGGCCTGGGAACTGTTGAGCGTGCGCATCCGCGTTACGTCGGTCCATACGTCCGGATGCCAGGACTGCGGCTGTAAGAGCATGAACGTGACCGGCAGAGTGCCTTTTTGCTCCAGCTCCTCGCCCAGCCTCACGTGCTGCTCGAAGTCGTAGATCTCTTCAGATGAGTACTTGCGGAACAGCTTGAAAATCTGCTCGTGGGTCAGTCCGTTGAGGTCTTCTGGACGAAGCGGTCGATTGCCGGACGAGCGCATGAATCCGTGGGCGTCGATCTGCCAGCGTGATCGCGAGTACCCGCTTCCCGGCTGAATTGGAAGATCACGGTCAAACGAAACGATCTCGCCGGCCTCCGACACGCATAGCGGTTTGCTCTTCACAACCGGCTTATCGCCATATCCATTGGAGGTATCTGTTGGAGGCTTACGGAAGAACAGCAAGTATTCCGGCAGCCCGTAGCCCATCTTGGTGCCGTCCTTGCATTGCTCGGACCACCCGAGGCGATAGGTCTGGTTATTCTCGCGCACCACATCCGTGACGATGGTCTTCATGCCGATGAAGCCGAAACCTGCTTTGACGAAATGAGCGATGCAATCGGCGTGGAACGGATAAATCGTCTGAAAACCTAGCCCCGAAATTCCAGCCGGCACTACGCGGTCCTTGACGTGGATAGCGGCCGTGCGGCCTGGCCGGAGAACGCGCAGCAACTGGGGAATCATGAAGTCCATCTGCTCCCAAAAGTGCTCGTTCGAATCTGAATGGCCGAAGTCGGCGTAGTTGGGCGAGTACTCGTACATGTGCGAGAACGGCGGGGACGTTACAACCAGATCGATACTGCCGGACTCCATACGATGCAACTCTTCCACGCAATCGTTGTTGACCATTAGATAATGCTCACTGCCGCGCTCGATGCGCGTTATTCCGAGCGAGCGTGTCATGGCGCTTTTCAGGGCTTCTCGGGCCAGTCCGAACTCCGCGATAATCTCGCGCATCTTGGCGCACTGCTGTTTGTAGCGTTCCCATTTTTCGAGGAGTGCCAATAAAACGCTCTTCTCGCTTTCGGCGTAGATCAGGTGAATGGTGACCGTTCTGTTTTGCAAGAAGCGATAGATTCGGTGTACCGCCTGGATGAAGTGCCGAAACGAGTAATTGATCCCGCAGAAGATGGCACGCGCGCAGTGCTTTTGGAAATTGCAACCGGCGCCAAACATGGATGGTTTGGCGGCAAGGTATTGAACTTTGCCCTGTGCGAAATCCATCAAGGACTGCTCCAGCTTCTCGGAGCCGCCTTTCGAGGTCCGCTGCATTCCGAATACGTCCGCGGCTTGGGGAAGTAGTTTCTTGATCGAGCGGCGCTCGTCTTCGAGGTCATGCCAAAGGATGAAGTGTTCCTCCGGCTCCAGGTCGACGATGCGCTTCATTTCCGCGATTCTGGCATCCAAGGTCTCGCGCTTCTCGCGTGCGGCCTCACTCAGACCTTGCGCCGATTCCCGGTACAGTCTGCCCTGGCCTTCGCGATCCGGCAGAGCTGCAGCATGATCCACTGGCAACTCGTGGAGCTGTATATCGAGCGGTGGCAGGGAATAGCCCTCGTCTGAGAACTCAGGTCCGAAGTCGGATGGCTTGTCGAGGAACAAAGCCCAGGACGCTACCCATAGCCAGAATTCCCGCTCTTTGTGAGGGTGCAGCGTTAGATGATCGGCTTTGGTGGAGTCCCGTTTGAAAAACCGGGTTTTGGCTTGGCTGACTTCCATTACTCCCAGGAAGGCAGCATAGGCCAGAAGTTCGATGTACTCGTTCGGGTCAGGCGTGGCCGTGGCCACAAAGCGGTATTTCACGGCGTCGAACTGCCGCATAAACTCACGGAAGGTCTTCACGCCGCCGAAGCCGGACAATATGGCCGCCTCGTCGAGCGATGCCGCGACGAAACGGGACGCTGTAAGTTTGCCTTCCCGGACACTCTCGTAATTGGTGGCGTACAGTCCGTCGCCCGATATTTCCGCATCGGACTTGATGAACTTCAGATCGGTTCCGAGCTCCGCAGCTTCGGCCTGGAATTCCTGTCGTATACCCAGCGGCGCCACTATCAAGCCGCGGCCGCCCACACGCTGAACGATGAGGCGCAGAATTTCAAGCTGCTGACGTGTTTTTCCCAGACCGAAGGATTCGAATAATGCCCGACGGCCGCCACGGACGGCCCACTGAACTGCAATGCGTTGATGAGGCTTCAGCGATGCGTGGATCTCGGAATCGGCCACTTCAAACCCGTACTCGTCCGAGAGCAATACCTTGCGCTTCAGAAATTCACGGTAGGCTTCGAGACTGCGATCGCTAGACTCGTTTATCCGGCCTTTGGAGCAATTCGCGCGATGGCCCCGATGTAGCTTGCACTCCGGGCAGATAGCTCCCGTTAACATCGATTTCTGGACAGAAACAGCAGCGGTACTCATTTGACACCTATCTGAATCAGAGCCACCACCAAGAGCAGGCCCGTTGCAGCAAACGCCACAATCCGCAACTGCCGGTTGATGCGCTCCAGCGTTCGGTTTTTGTCTTGCAGCAGTTCGATGTACTGATCCCGTTGTTGAACTAAGGATCTTAGAGACAATTCAGAAACGGTGCGCTCCAGTTCGTTCTGTTTGACTGGTTCGCCCCAGATTAGTAAAACTCCGTGACGTTCTATGTAGGTCATGAGCTTCTCTTTTTACGCTGAGACTGTTTACGCTGAGTACGCGCCGACGAACCTGCTGGGGATACCCCTGGTCCGGACCGCGTTGCCAACTGGGCCGATGTCTGCGGTTTCTTCCGCGCCCGGCTTCTTCCCTTCAAGACAGCATCGCGAATGGTTGTTTGGTTGCACACCGGTACTCTTCGAGAGTGCTGTACTTGTTCAAATGCCGATTGAAATAGCGCGCGAAGTGCACCAGTTTATCGCGCGTCCAGTCGTACCGAATTACGAAATCATGCCGGTCGAGTGCCGTCTTAGGCAGGAACGGCTGGCAGTACGGCTCACCACCGTTCTCGATCACCTCCGTCGCGCGCTGCAAGCAGGCCTCGAAAGGCTCGTTACCGATCAGCACGTAAACGCGCTTCTTCTTTGACGGTTCGTCCCGAAGGATTCGCAGCACCCGTAAAGCCGCAGATCGCTCTGGCAGGTAGTCGTAAGCGAACCGCCACGGTCCGCGCAGTAGCGCCTTCCAGCGCCGATACGTCTCCTCTGTAAAGTTCCTCGGCTCAAATCCGCTATTGGCATCCAGCAACCGCACGCCCCGCTCCTGGTAACGCCGGACAATGTGCTCCTGAAAATCTACCGGCTCGTCGGTCAGATTGTTATCGCAGAGGATTGGTGCCGGTTCGAAATCCCAATCCAGGGTGTATTCCTTGCCTTCCCATTTCGTCACGCCGCAGAAGTGACAATCCCAGGGACAGCCGCGCGCCGCAAAACACATCCGGTAATCGCCGCGGTGCCGTTCGAATCTCCAATCCAGGCCAATGTGCGCTGTAATCCCGGTCTGCTCCTTCCACCACTCGGCCATATGGTGAAATCCCGGACCACCGGCCCAGATCTCGGCGCGCCCGTCGTAGTGAGCGACAATTCTAACTCCCTTGGGTAAATCCCAAGAAAAGATCGCAGACAAGCAAACGAGATCGGCTTCTCCGAGGCCCTGTTCGACAACGGTCCAACCTTGCGATCGGAGCCAGGCGGCTAGTTTTGCCGCGCCGAGATTGTAGTGAGGAACGCTGAGATTGATCACGTTCACACGCATCCTGAACTCATTGAACGGAGCGCTCAAGCGAAGACGCGCAATCTCTACGCGCTGGAACCTCAGTCCAGCGCGAGAAATAGAATGGTCGAAAGCTTGTAATCATACTTGAATAGCTCCTTCCCACTGCATTGGTCTCGCCTTATCCTTTCTTATCGATCTGGTCCACTTATGATGCGGGGCGTCGAAGTTCAGATGGCACCACTGGCAGAGCGCTTTGAGATTCTCGTCCCGGTCGTCGCCCGCTTTGTGGTTTAAATGCGCAATGGTCAATACAATTCGTACTTCGCGAATCACCATTGGGCTGAAAGTCGTAATGTTGCCGTTCGATCGGTGCCAGGGTGCTCCTGAATCACGGAGTCTCCACATGCCATGGGTGGACCTGAATACTTGAGCATGATTGGGAGCCTTGCACTGCTCGCATTTGTCGTGCGCTCGTTTTAAGATCCTCGTTCGGATTAAGTTCCACTGTTGACCGGTGTAGAACTTTTTAAACTCTGGTCTTATGGGCATCCCTGTTTGAGCTTTCTAAACTAGCGGTTTAAATTTACTCAACTCGCAGTTGGTTACTTATGCTTCGACGCTCTTCACGGCTTTCGTTCGTCGGTTGCAACTTTCCCGCGTTCGCGCTCTGAAGCCTTCCGAACGTTGGTCTTCCTGGACACTTGGAAAGCGGTCTCATACCGTGGTACGGACCATCACCGCACTTTTTACAACTCCACAGAAATGGTTCGCTCTCTATCCACTGGTGTTCTTGGATCATGTCAGCGCTCCAGAAACAGCAGAGGCAGGGCGCGCACGTGCCCGCGATCTGGGTAGTCGATCAATCCCAACGTCCGCAGACGTCCGCGCGGATTGTTGTAGGCACCCCCGTTGGGCGCGTAACCAGCGGCAGAAGCGCATTCCTCGTTCGACATCGAATTCGGGTAAGCCTCGATCAGCACCGAAAGAATTTTGCGCTCGGGCCCCGGCAGGCGCTCCAGCACTTTCATCTGAAGCTCATTGGCAGTGAGAGCACTGTCTGGAAACGTTGCAATTGCGCGCCCGGCGTCCGTCAAGCGGATCCGGTCGCCTCCGACGTATTCGACTAGTTCCTTTGTGCGCAATGCGCCCCGCGGGTTATTGAACGCACCCCCGCCGTAGGTGTAACCAGCCAGGAATGCTACGGCAGTCTGCTCGGGGGCTTCGATGCCTATGGATTCCATCCATGCGATCGCGTCCAGTATCCGCTGCTCGGGGCCGGTGATCTTGGAGTCCGGGTCGACTTCCTTCCGGGGTGCTGCGCGCGCCGGCGCGGGAACGGCGCGCGCTGCTTGCGGGACGGTGCGAGGCGGGGGCGGGGAATTCGGGTCTGGGATGGGTGCCAGCTTGTTGAGCAACTCACTAATCTTGTCCAGGCTCATTCCGATCGCGGCCAGTGGATTTCCTTCGAAGGCCCGCACAATGCGCGCGTGTAAGTTCGTGATGTCCTGAAGTTGGGGTACCAGTTCCTCGCGAATTCTGCGGCGCTCGGCCTGGACGCCCTTCTCGAACTCCTTCTGGAGCCGATCCGCGGGTAATACCTTATCCGGTATATTACTGGCCGGGGGATGCGTGATCTGCTTCTTCAGCTCCGCAATCTGCTTTCGGAGTTCCCTGGGATCGTCGGCCTTGGCCCGCTCGATGGTCTCGGCCATCTCGGAGCGGATCTTTTCAAGGTCGATTGGATCAAGTGGTTTCACCTGCGCGGGTGCCGCTCCAACCTTCGGAGTGCTGGAGGCGTTAAACGTTCGTTTCTCCGCAATGGCTACTTCGCCGGAATAGCGAAGCCACTGAGGGCTGGAGACGTAGGCACTTCCCACCCGCAATTTCGGTAACCGGTCCACCAGCCCAGCGTCATCACCGACGTAGGAAAACCATTCCTTCACCGTTTTTCGCTCGTGCGGGCCGGTCATCTGAAACGCGAACATGCACTCGGTTAGGTTCAGAACTTTCTTGTTAATCTCCTGGGGCCTTTGCGAGAGCAGCGACACGCCGATGCCAAAGTTGCGCCCAATCTTACACAGCCGGTTGAAGGAGTGCAGCATGTGTTCGTCGCCCTTCATCGGATTCTGCGGCACGAATTCCTGGCACTCTTCGAGGAACAGCATCATGGCTCCCGGAGTGCGTTTGCGCCGTTCAAACAGCCGGGTCGCAAATGCGTAGGCGAATCTCTGCTGTTCGGCCTGGATCATTTGGCTGACATCCACGATTGCCGAAATAGTCCGATCTATGAGCAGGTCCGCGATGAGCGCTCCCGCACCCGGCTCCAGGGGTATGTCGCCATGCAATCCGCCGAACACCGGGATCTCCAGGCCTTTGTCCTTGCCGTTTTTTGAAAGCCTCAGTCCATACCAGACGCCCACCGGGTCGAGCGCGATGATTTGCGCGCCCGCCGAGAACATCTCTTCCGCCAGTTTGGTAGCAGCGTAGGTTTTGCCTGAACCGGTACGGCCGAGAAAGGCGAACTTCTGCGTTACCGCGTCTACCGGCAGGTCGAAATCATGCCCGAGATGGAGAGCTTTTGCTGGCATGGGTGCGGCGCTCATGCGCTCTTTGCCTTCATCCTTCGCTCGCGGCCCGGCCAATCGGAAATGGCAGCCGGCGTTTCGGGCTTCGACGTCTTCAGATACTTCTCGACCCGCTCGTGCATTTTCAACTTCTGCCATAACGGAAGGCTCATGCCTCGAAATTCCGGGTGTACTTCTTTCATGGGAGTTCCAGTAGGATAAAGCTGTTCTAGAGAATCTGGTCCTTTGGTTTTGACATCAGTCCAGTCGATTTCTCCAATCACTTTGGGGTCCTTTGGTTGGCAACGCTCCCCTCAACGGTCTCGACGGGTTGCGAGATTTGCTCGTTCGCGCTCTGAATGGTTTCCTTTGCGGCGCTCCGTGCCCGGCGTTTGTACTTGCGCTTCTTAGGGGTTACGAAGTTCGGCTTTTGATCAAGCACCGGATTCACTTGGTACCCTAAACAATCCAGCGCCCGCCTTCTACAATGATCGCAGCGATGACAATTCGCTATCATCAGCAACACCGTCTGCGCACTCGTAAGAGCCTTAAGCAAATCGTTCGGGCCTTGTCGGAGACTCATGACCGGACCGCCCAAGTCGAAGCCGCGCTGCTTCTACGCACTGCAACTCCAGTGCAGTGCGAAACGACGCAAAGGCCTAAATTCTTTTTCATTACTAAGGGAAGACGTCCTACTCTTGGTAATCCAGACAAGTTTTCGCTGCTTGTCTGTTCCGTAACGTTGAATAGAACGTTCCCCCATGTGCTCTGCTGATCTAAACTGCGCGCTCTCCTTTCTGACCCCGCTGAAACGAAGATCCGAAGATCCACCGCAATTTGGCGCATTAAGGAGAAGGCTCCGAATCCTCGTTTCAAAGCAGGCATTTGATAGTCCCTTGTCGGTGAAAACTATATACCGGGGTTGCTGCCCGGCTCAGCTTCTGCTCAGTTATTTGAGCAAAACTCGTAATCTCAAGGATCTGTTTTTATGGCAACGCTCCCCTCAACGGTCTCGACGGGTTGCGCCAGTTGCTCGTTCGCGCTCTGAATGGCTCCCTCGGCCTTGGTGATGGCTTGTCGGCACTCCGAAGCAATGGAGAGCAGGCGCTTGTCCACATCTACGACGTTGGATGAACCGTTCCTCGAAAGGTCGAAGATTACGCGCAGCGATGAAAGCAATTCTGGCGCAGCGGCGACCAGCCGCGCGTCGGCCTCTTGCACCTCGGTGGTTCGGTCAGTGTTGTCTATTTCAGCAACTATTTCAGAGTCGCTGCTTATTTCCCAGTAGTCCCACGTCTGCGGCATCTCTACCTTTTCCGCTCTCCACGGCCCCGGCGTGTGTTGGCTCATGAACCGACCTCCCAAGCGAGCGACGACATCTTTCTCCGTGCCGCTACTCCAGTGCGGCACGAAACAGAACACAGCCCAAACAGTTCAATCATCATTTCTTCTCCGTTGTTAATCCAGCCATCCTTCGTAATTCATCCAGTTCAAGATCACGTTGTTGAGAAAAGATCTCAGGTACTTCTTTGTGCTTGCCCAAGTACTTCAGTCCTTGAATTCCCCAGATGAGACCAATACCAGCTAAGAATCCTAATAGAAACCAGTCCATTTACCCATCAGTCCTTTCCGTGGCCTCGCGCTGAACTGAGGTTTCAGCGCGTTCGGAACTGCGTCGTTGAGCGTGCGTCATCAGTAGTCGCTTCTTTCGTAGCCGCCATAGCTTCCGAGTGAGAGCGGTCGTGCCGCCGGCGTCCCGTCGATGGAAGGCAGTAGTTCTCGCACGGTGGCTTCGTCAACCGGCGTGATGCTGTAGATCGCGCTCAGCCCGAAATAGCGGGTGAAACCGGACCGCACCGTCTTTCCGTCCTTCAGCAGATCCGGCACATCGACACGGAATAAGACACCCGTCCCAAAGGTCTGCTCCGAGACATATCCTACGATCCTTTGATGGCCGAACAACTCGACCAGCGCCCAACTCTTCAACTTTGGTTGCGAGTTTTCCTTTTGGTTCGGTTCGAAGATCGTTAGGCTAGTCGTAGCTTTTCGGGCCATCAGTGAATCACCTCTCCGGGTTTAATGCGAACGATCTTCTCAAAGCATTTGATATGGAATTGGGCTTGCTGCATGGCTTTGCCTTCACCCCGAAACAGCATCACAGGAACCTGGTCGCGGCACAGATCGCAGTCGTCGCAATACTCGTCGTGTCGATCCCAGCGCGGATCGTCTTCCGATACGCCGATGGGCTTACCGCAGAGCGAACAACAACACTCAGGATCGGTACAGCCGGGGTTTCCGCAAGATCCGTTCGACCACGTAAGTCTTGCTTCAGCGCTTATTTCAAAACTCGGAGCCGTGCGCATGACGGAGCGGATCTGGCTCGTTTCACTCATCGAACGGAGCTCCCAACGAAGACGCCGAATCAGTCTGCGCCAATACCTCAGATTGGCGCGGGAAAGACAATGGTTCTGATGTTGTCAGTGATCCAGCTAATTCTCTTGCTGATTCCATTAAGCTCAATGCTTCTGCTAAGCATTCATTTGCTTCTACTAAAGAGTCTTTTTCTCCACCATCAGGAGTGCCTTCAATTAGAAATTGAAGTTCACGAATCAGTCCTGATAACTTTCGTTGTCTTCCACCGATGGTTAAGTCGTGCAAGCTTGGTGTCATTTTGTTGTTGACGCTCTTCGAGAGCGATCGTTCGTCGCCTGCGCCTTTTCCGCGTTCGCGCTCTGGGGCTGAGGGGTTGCATCGTTCGCACTCGGAAGATTGGACGAAATGCGTATCGGCTTATCCTGGACCTTCTGACATTCCGGGCAGAGATCGCGCGTATCCCAACGGCAGCCTTTCCGCCCCATGTTGAGATGTACGTCTCCAATTTTCTTCGCGCATGCGCGGCAGATATGCGCGTCACAGGACCGCGTCTTTCCGTTGACGAAATTCGGCGGCACCCGAAACGATCCCGAGGCTATCTCGTAGATGCGCCCGTCACAAAGTAGCGTTGAAGGCTGCCCGCAGAATTGGCATTGATTCACAGATCCTCCATCGTCCGGCACTTATTCAGATATGCTTCCATGCTGGTCATATCGCCCATATCCCACTTTCATCCGGGCCGTCGCCTAATTCGTAGTCTTCTGGCAATCGCCGACCGCGAGGGCAGGGCTTCTGCAAGTGATAGACGATGCTCGAATGATGCATACCGAGCCAGCGCCCTATTTGCGGCGTCGAGACGGCTAATTTTCGGATGCGATGAATGGCCAGCCGCCGCGCCAACACGATGGGCCTTTCATGCATTCCAGAAAGCACCATACGGATCGAGACGCCGTACTCGCTGGCGGCGCGAACGACAATTTCCCGGATTCGCTCGGGCATGCGGTGTATCCAGTCCGGAGCGGGATCGGGCTCGTTGCCGACTTCGATACGCCCCGCCTTCTTGAGGTAACTCCGGCGCCGTGAATACCAGGGGTCAGTATTCATCGCGATGCCTCCTCGATCTGCATCGAGACATTTTTTCGGGAACCGTTTTCCTGTATTCTGTCCATGACTAAGTGTTTTTCCATCCTGGGCGCCTGGACCGTTTCCGCCGGTTCCGGCGCCCTCAACTTTTTAGGACCGCTTGGCTGCGGCGTCCTTCCTCGGAATACCGAAAGCCCGTAGCACGTCCAGATGATTCTGATATACCTCGCGACATGACGGCTTCGGACAGGTCTCAATGTGGCGGGCGTAGTCGCCGTATTTCAGTTTGTATCTGCCGCATTCGTCCGGAATTGTTTCACTCGGCTCGGCTACACAAGGATCAAAACGGTGACGAACTCTCTCTGACCCTTCAGAGCGCGCACGCGGCTCATGTCTGACCTTCGAGATAGCTGAGGAAAGCGTTGACATAAAATCATTCCCATCTTCAGTACTGATCTACAATCCGCAGGACGACGTAAAGGAAGATGAGTATTGTTCTACTTCTTCAACTTGTTGTATTCTTGGTTCAGGCAAAGCAATTTCCTTTCTCGAAGCCCCTGGGAACTTTCCGCAATAAAGGTTCTTTGGGGCTTTTGAGCTTTCTTAGACTCCTACTTTGTGGTCAACGCTCTCCTCGGCTTTCTCGACAGGTTGCGCCAGTTCGCGTTCGCGCTCTGAGGGTTTTTCCAACTGGATCAGCAGCATTCGATCCACCAGCGCAAATCCCGATTCCGTGATTTGTTGTGCGGCCCGGGTGGCGCGGTCGGCGAGGGCGGCGAGGTCGAGGGCGGCGGCGAGGCCGGCGAGGGTACGACTAATACTCGGCTTCGCCGCAGACCAAGTCTCGGCGCTACAAATTTCTCCGACCAATCTAAGATTGGTCGCCTCCTTTACGTGACCGAAGCACTCGAGATAGATCGGCAGCACGGTGCGGACGTACCAATCGAGGCACATCCACGCTCTGCGCTCTCCGAATCCGTCTTCGGCCGTTCCAATTGCCATCACAAGATAAGGCTTCAGCTTCTGGCGTTCTTTATCGGGAATGTCGTCCTGGAATCGCCGGATGAACGCCCCGAATACAGGACAGACACACTCTGGATGGTCCGAGTGCGTCTCGTTTGCGATCCAGGCCACGGCCTCCATAAAGCAGGTTCCTTGTTCCCGGGTCGGATGCGAACCACCGGAGAGGCGGATATTGCCAATTGAAATATTCATAGAGTCCTTTCAGAGCGCGAACGCGGCTCATGTCTGACCGTCGAGACCGCCGAGAAGAGCGTCAACATAAAATCACCCAGATGCTCATTCATTTCTCAACAATACGTGCATGATTCACAGGTTCTAAAGCTTCAGCCCCAATAACTTCTCTCAATCGTTGTGTGGTTCTCTTAGGCTTAGAGTAGTAGTCACGGTTCACATGTTTCCTCCAAGCCCACATCAACACTCCCAACGAACCACAGGAAAGTAATATTCCAAAGATCCAGTTCATACTGAAGACCTTTCCGTTGTTTCGTGCTGCACTGGAGTTGCAGCACGGGGAAGATTTGCGTCTTCGCCCGCCGAGTCCACGAGCATCAGCATTCGTCCGATGTATTCGGCTACTTGCGGCACAACGGCATTTCCCAATCTCGACAGCCGCTTAGTCCGGTTGCTCATAGCTCGGTCCATCCAATCGGGAAGCCCATCAGCCATTCCACAAATCTCGGGTTGAGCCGGCGCTTCGGACGGTTTGCGGCGTTCTCCAAGCTCAAGCGCCGGAGCGAGGTCAGATCGGACTCGGATAATATCGGGCCATCTTGGGTCATTGGGGCCGGGAGCGAATGCTCCACAAAATTGTTCAACTGTTCGCCCTTCTTTGAATTGCTCGGTCCTGATAACTGCTCTTGTTGGGCGTCCGGTAATCTCTCGCCGATGGTGTTGGAAACATCCTGGCCTGCTGATCCAGCCCCATCTCGTCCTTGCGATCCCCGCCCCGGCTCCTGAATGAATCCGTCGCTGGCGTCTGCCATTGGTTCGCCTGCTTCGCAAACTCCCCGCCGCCGCAGCCGCCCACCTTGCCCCGGTGATCCCGGTTGCTCATTCCATGCGGTGTCTTCCAGGAGTCCGTCTGGCTCACCAGATCGTGCGGCTTGTAGTGGCAATCCGTCAGTTCGAAGTTCTTGCCCCGCGCTCCCGTCCCGTCGTGCGCATTCGGAGTCGCCCAGTGCTCCGCTTGCTCCGCTATCGTCACCTGATGGCCATCGCCTATCGATCCATGCCGGTTCCGTGGGCCGCCATCGCCCGCCGCATCTGGCGTTCTCCACAACTTCGTCGCTCCCGTCAGCGAATCGCCCTGCGAGTTCGGATGGTTCCCGCAACTCTCGCCATCCTCGCCCCGAGGCGTCGGCCAATTCTGCGCGATCTGCGTCAGGGCAGGTCGGTACGGCGCGCCCGGGTATGCCGAACGGTTCCCGCCGCCCGAGCTGGCGCGTGTCGTGGGCCACGATGAAGACTCGTTTTCTGAGATGGCTCGCTCCGAACTGTGAAGCTCGTAAGCTGAGCCAAGATCCCACATACCCGAGTCGGGCCAGTTCTCCGACAACTCTTGGCATTGCCCGGTAATCAAGCAAACCTGGGACGTTTTCAATAAGAACGTATCGGGGTCGAAGAATCCCAACAATGCGGGCGAACTCAAACCAAAGGCCCGAGCGAGATCCTTCGATGCCTGCGCGTTTTCCGGCTTGCGAGAGGTCCTGAGAGGGGAATCCGCCGCAGATGAGATCGACCCGTTCAAGCTCCCGCCCTTCGATTTTTGTGATGTCTCGAAAGCGCGGCACTTCCGGCCAGTGCTTCCGAAGGACCTTGCGGCAGAATTCATCGATCTCCACCTGCCATCTGCATTGGTGACCTGCGCGCTCCAACCCCAAGTCGATGCCGCCGATCCCCGAAAATAAGCTTCCAAAAGTCATCGCAAAAACTCATCGAACGGACACTCCAATCAACGACGTGGTTCCCGACGCGCTGCTACTCCAGTGCAGCGCGAAAATCTCAATGCTTCAATGGCTTCTGAACTAAACAGGGCGGTCTCCAAAACACCGCCCCATTCAGCTTTTTACTTACCCGGTATGTCCTGCATTACTCTTCTAAGTGGCATAGCAGCGCACTCAAGAGCGCACGGAAAGCCGGCATAGCAAAAACCTTTTTGCTTACTCACGCACGCGCTCCAATGGCTAACGCGCTTTCTTGTTGTGCTCGCGGCCTCTGGACTGAGCGCCGGCTCAATTGCTCGAGCCGCTCGATCGCCAGCGCTAAATTATGCTCAGCGATTTCACTCCGCATTTCGCGAAAGGCCTGAACGTCGGAAGATGCGGCCGCAAGCAACTCGTCGTGCGTGGCCGCCCGCGGCTTCGGATATCGGGGAAGGCGCTTCTGTGCCTCCCTCACGATCAGAGGAGCGAACCGGTCCGGATCGTAAAGGAAGGTTGCCGGCGCGGCGTTGACAATTCCGCACACCGCCAAATCAACCAGCGCCTCGCCAGAATTACCGAAGGCATCCCGAAAGCTAGCCAGGTTCAGCTCGCTCATGAGGATTCCATGGCGGCTTGCTGGCGCCGCTTCATGGCCTCCAATTCGGCGATGTCATCGTCGGTGACCTCGACATGCCGGCCGCGGTTGTCGTTGGCGGCAGCGCGCGCGACATCCCGCGCCAAATTGATCACGAACCCCCACGAGGTCGCCCGGTGTATCCGGGATTGAATGCGCGCCGCAAGGTCGGGGTATTGCTCCTCTCTCAGGAGCATCGCGATTGCCTCGAGCGCGCCATCATCCACGAGGCCAAGTTTTGACCGGGCCGGCCCCCGGTTCAGCATCTCGCGCAGGACATTCAGCGCATTTTCGTCTGACGTTTTATTGAAGTGACTGGACTTACCGTTTTTACCCCCCAAGATTTCTTTGGGGGTGACAACGCTGGGCGCCGTGCGGACGCTGATCCGGATCGTCTCGTTCTTGAGCGCCGGCAGGATGATCAGATTGCCTTCCGGAACCTCGAAAGAAATCTTCTTCGCACCCTCTGGAATCTGAGCCTCTTCGCTCTTAAACCCAGTGCTTGCAATAAACTGTTTCCCAAACCCCCCAAATTTTCTTGGGATGGTGCCTTTGTCTTTTCCGCCATCTGGAGCAGCGTCTTCCGCCTGTTCGGCTTCGAGTTTTTTCTCGGCCTTCTGTTGGGCTTCCCATTCCTTGCGCTTTTTGTTTGCCAAGCGCTCCCAGACAGCGAAGTTAGGCCGATACCTGAAGGACTGTCCGACCTGCTCGCACATCAGGATTCCGTGCTCGGGGTGTTTCTTGTTGACCAAGCCGTTGAGGGCCATGCGGATGCTTTCCGGGTCGCGCATGGTCCACTTCGCAAATTCAGCCCAGCTAATACAGGGAGTCCAGGTTGCGGCCGGCGGAAGTTCTCCGGTCTTGGTGCCCTTCGGTTTCTTGCCGCCGGGCCATTGCCGATCACCCTCGGTTTCGCGCAAGACCAGCAATATAATTGCGAGCTGGGTGTGGTTGTCCGTGATGTCGATCAGGAACGGAAGCCACTTATGCTGTAAGGCGGTCCAGCCGTTCTCGCGCCACAGATCCAGCCGGCGTTCGTCGGCGGGCGACTTCTTGATCCGGGCGGCTGCGGCGGCGCTCATGCGGCCACCTCCAGGCTGATGCGCATAATCTCCGCTATTAAGTCTGCTGTCGGAGTGGAGTCTAACGATGTGCTCATGAATTTCTCCGTGAGCGAAAATCGGCCTCATCCTGGCCGATCCAAGAGGCGATAAAAACCACCGCTATGGCCGGTCCCAGGAATGCAAACCACTCAGGCTGATCACGGTTTGTGAGTAGCTGTACGACCCAGAAGGCCACTACGGCAGCACTCAACCAGGTCAGAATTTGCAGGAGCTTCGATAGGAACTTCCAACCATCCGTCGGCACAATACTCTCCTCTTAGAAATCACTTGCAATGGCCGGATGGAAACGGGGAAAATAGATGTGCGTCGACAGGTGTCGCGGCTTATCCCCGCGGCGCCTTAATCGAGGTGAGAACCTCGGTTGCGGCGTCACTCCGGCGTTTATATATGTTCTATTTACGATCGACTTTCATTTGCGTTGATGACGATCGTGGAGTAGAACCGGCGTTGCGCCGGAGGCGGTCTATTACTGGTGTTCATAACTTCGGGGGGCAGGCTACTTCCGATAACACATATTATGTCAAATAACGCCGCCGGGTCGAATTGAAGCGCCTCCACTGCGAACCAACCGCCTGCCTCCGCCCAGCAACCCGTCAGACTGGCAGATTGTACACTTGAACAATCCACCCGAGGGGGATTTTCTCGATGCGCATGCGTTACGCAGTGGCCGCAGTGTTCGCGCTGTCTCTTCTGGAAGCGCCCGCAGCCAGCGCTGCGCAAATCTCCATCTTCCCAATTACTACACCCTGGGAAACGCGATCCAGAGTGTTCTGCTGCAGGCTACCGGTACCACCGCGCCTCTGCTTTGGACGATCTCCGCGGGTTCCCTTCCGCCCGGAATCACATTGTCACAAGGCGGACTTTTTTCCGGCACACCCGCGCAGCCGGGCACCTATCAGTTCACCGTGATGGCCTCCGCTTCCCAGGATCCAAACAGTGTGCCGGGCACGAAGACCTTTACGATTGGCATTCCACAGATCACCACTGCGGCCACGCTGCCCAGCGCGACGGCGGGGATTCCCTACTCCGTCCAGTTTCAGGCGAGCGATGGCCCATCGAGCGGCGCAGTATGGTCGGTTTCCTACGGTGGTCTTCCGATCGGTATCACTATCGATCCGAAAACGGGAATTTTTTCGGGCACACCGACGGGACAAAGGACAGGAACCATCTCGCTCGTGGTCAGCGTTTCATGGGGCGTTGCATCCGCTACCAAGACATTTTCAATTACCGTGAACCCGGCGTCGCAGAACCTGCAAGTCTCGCCCACGGCACTCACCTTCACAAGTTCCAGCGGCAACGCAATCGGCTCTCAGGACGTGATCGTATCCACAGCCGCCCCATCGCCGATCGCCTTCGGCATAACCATCGATGACGGACAGGGCGGCCCGGCTCCGTCATGGCTGGTAGTGAGTCCCAAGTCCGGTACAACCCCCGCAATCTTGCATGTAAGCATCGCTCCAGGCCAGCCCCCCGGCTTATACAGCGCAAGAATTCGCGTGAACATGACCGCGATTGCCGCCGCAGTGCCGCCTGTCGATGTCACAGTAGCTCTGACCATTCTGCCTTCTCCGCCCCAGCTAGTCGCTGCCCCCTCGATCGTCCGTTTCCGCGAATCGGCCGCCACTCCTGGCACCGACAGTCAGTCCTTCCTGCTGCAAAACATCGGAGGAGGCGACGTTCCGTTTAGCCTCTCGGTGGCGGGCGCCAGCCCGTGGATTGTGGCAGTAAGTGCATCCGATCGGGTTATTCGCGCCGGAAGCGCGGTGACGGTCACAGTGACCGTCAATTCGCAAGGGCTCGACGCGACTGCATATCGTGATGCGATCCGCGTAACAACCAGTCTCGCGCCGCCATTGAACCAAATCGACATCCCGGTTTCACTGGTAGTGGTTGCGCCGGGAGCGGTGCTTGCACTCAATCAGAGCGGCATTCGTTTCGACACGATTCAAGGCAACACGGAGTCGCCCGTCCAGATTGTCTCCGTCATTAACGCCGGCAGTCCGGGAACCACTGTAAATTGGAAAGCCCAGGTGACGCAGGGCCAGGACATGATCGTACTCACGAGCACCAGCGGATCTTCGACGCCGGGCAATCCGTCGTCGTTTGGAATCCGGCTCACCGAAACCGCTGCGAGTGCGCCGGGCGGGAGGTTCGCGCTGATACAAGTCGCCGATTCGCAGGCGCAAGGATCGCCGCAGTTTGTCACGGTTCTCGTAAACGTCGCTCCGGCCGCGGCACTCCCCGCCCCAAACCCGGATCCGGCCGGCCTGCTATTTACCGGTGCTTCCGGCGGAACGGCGCCCGCATCCCAAAAGGTCGTTGTGAATACCACCAGCGCCGCTCCCATCGCGTTCTTCGTTTCGGCATCCACCGTCGATGGCGCCGCGTGGCTATCGGCGCAGGCGAGTGGCGCAACCACTTCGCTGAGCAGTCCCGCGCAGGTTACCGTCTCCGTCACGCCGGGCACCCTGAAGGCAGGAATCTATCGCGGCACGGTGAATATCGGAATCGGCGCAATTATCCGCGGCGTGAATGTGACCATGCTACTCGGCGCCACGGGAACGATCACCAGCAACGCGATCCCGCGCCAGATCGCTCACGCGAATTGCACGCCCGGTGCGGTCGTGCTCGCCAATACAGGCTTGTTCGATAACTTCGCGGTGCCGGCGGGATGGCCGGCAACGCTTGCGGTCCAGGTGGTGGATGACTGCGCCAACGCCGTTCCCAACGCCTCCGTAATCGCCACGTTCTCAAACGGCGACTCGCCCATTTCTCTGCTTGGCGACAGACACGGATCCTCCTATTCGGCAACCTGGCAGCCGTCCACCGCGTTGTCCAACATGACGGTGACCATTGACGCGACTGCCGGAACATTTAAACCGGCCGAAGTGCAGTTAGCGGGCAATGTCGGTCCTAACTCCACGCCGGGCCCATCCCTGGCGGCAGGCGGATTTCTGAACAATCTGAATCCACAGCTCGGCGCGCCGCTCGCTCCCGGTACCGTCGCTCAGGTGTATGGCGACAATATGGCGAGTGCGGCAGATCAGCCCAGCACCGTACCACTGCCTACAAACTTCAAGAATGTCCAACTGCTGATCGGTGGGCTGCCGGTGCCGTTATTTTATGTCAGCGCGAAACAACTGGTGATTCAGCTGCCGGCTGAACTCGCCGCCAAACGGACCTACTCGGCGTTGCTCGCGGCCAATGGTCAATTCAGTCTTCCGCAATCGGTGGACATCGTCCCGGTGACTCCCGGGACCGTGACCTTTGCCGACGGGACGCTGGTCGCGCAGCGCCCGGACGGCTCGCTGGTGGATCGCCAGCATCCGGCAAAACCGAACGAGCCGCTCGCAATTTATCTGGTGGGCATGGGCGCCACCAATCCGCCGGTAGGTTCTGGAACAGCGGCGCCCGCGGACCCGTTGCCGAAAGTGCCGTCCGATGTTGCGATCACCATCGGGGGTCTGACCGCGCCCATCGCGTATGCGGGTTTGACACCCGGCGGTGTCGGCCTCTATCAAATCAACTTCACAGTGCCGGCTGGAGCAGCGACAGGAGATCTCGACGTTGTCATCTCGCAAGATGGCGTGGCCGCGAATTCCACCAAGCTTATCGTGGCGCGCTAGCTCTGCGATCACTGACTGCCGGCAAAAAAGAAGGCCCGAACTCGCTGGGAGGTGCTCGTTCGGGCCGAGGGAAGAAAATGTGAAATCGGGACTCGCTCCGTCCTGTGCCGGCTAGCTACCGGTGACCGCCGCCGCCACCGTGCCCACCACCGCCGCCGCTATGGCCTCCGCCGCCACCGCTCGAGTGACCGCCGCCGCCCCAGCTCGGAGCGCTGCGCGCACCGCCGCCTCCGGAACTGCGCGGCTCGCCGCCACCGCGAGGCTGGCTATACTCGCGCGGCGCGCTGTAGCTCGGTGCGGAATAACTCGGAGCCGAATAGCTCGGGCGCTGCTGTACGATCGGCGGGCTGATCCGGACCGGCTCGCTCGCGCGCGGCGCAAAATTCGTTGACGGCCCCGCGCCCGGCTCATTCTGGAAGCTCCGCCATCCGCCGTTGGAGCGCGCTTGTGAACCAGCAGCCACCGGCGGAGCCCCAGAATACGTGTTTCCATGCTGCAGCGGCTCGCCGAACCGGCCCCAGCCATGCGCCGCCTGCGAACCCGCGCCGGAATTAGCAGGATTGTTCATGCCACCGTTAAATGACCCGCCGCCCGCCGCCGGAGGACGATCGCCGATGCTGCGCCACCCGCCGCCCGTGGCCGGACTCCCGCGCGAGAACGAGTTCCCTGCACCGGGCGCGCTGAATGCCGGCGAACGCGACAACTGCTGCATCCCGCGCTGTTGCTGATCGAACGATACGTGACTTGCGCGCGGCGCCTGCATGTGGCTCGCGAAACTGTTGGCGCGCGCTTGCGTGAAATTTCCGCTCGGCGCGCGATCCGTCATGCGCAAGCTCGAGCGATCCGGCGCCACCGGCACTGCGCCGCGCACCAGACCCGCCGACTGAATTTGGCTCTGGCTCAACGGCCGGAACTGCGCGCGCCTGCCAAAATCGGCCGTGCTCGTGCCCATCACGCCGCCGCTCACCCGTGCGTTGCGATACGTGTTGTAGATGTTTACGTTGTTGACCACCACGGTGTTGCCGAACGCGCCGTTGCGGAACCCGCCGTAAAATCCGCGGCCCCACCAGGGATGAAATGCTTCGAACGGCGCCAGCGGAACCCAACCGATTCCGCCAAATCCGAATCCGACTCCAACGCCTCCGCCCCAGCCGAAAAATCCCACCAACGCCGGCGACCAGTAATAGCGCGAATATACCGGGCCCGGATACCAGCACCAGCCCACCGGACCCCAGAACCAGCGGCCGTAGTGATACGGCGCCCAGCCCCACGGATCGTAGCTGACCCAGGTCCAGCCATAGTAGTCTTCCCAGACCCAACGCCCGTTCTGATAAGGCGCCCAACCCGGCGACACCGACGGTGCCCACACCTGACCGTAATTCGGATCCTGCACCCAGCGCCCGTTTTGATCCAGATCCTCCGCGCCCGTGATGTCCGGGCTCACGTGCTGGTAGCTCGCCGAGCGCATCAGATAACGGTCGCGATCCTCGTTCCAGTGGTCCCAGCTATCCACCGGGATAGCCTGCACGATTTGAAACTCCGTGTCCGGCCCGCCGCCGCGCGCATTCATTGTTTGTCCGGCCGCCAGTCGCTCGCTGCCGCTGGCAGCATAAACGTCGGCTTCGCCCGCCCGGACGGTGATCTCGGATGTGCCATCTTCGCGAACCGTGACGCGATAACTCCCCGGCTGCAGCGGATGCACCGCGACGCTCGGAGTGTCCACTTCACTTTGTGCCTGCCCGGGCCGCAGAACGCGGAACGTCACCGTGCCCGCCGCCACCTGCATCTGAAAACTTCTAATATCCATTCCGGCGAACCGTACCTCGGCATTCGACCCGATACGAATCGAATTGGCGAAATCCAGCTCCACTTCGGCTCGCGAAGACGAGCCGGTCAGGATCCGGTCATCCGCCATTACGGGTCCGTTTACCGCCGCTGCCACCACATCGCCGGAATCGCCGCGCCGAATCGAAACATCACCGGACAATATGCTGATGCGCCCCACCGCGCGTCCAGGTTCATAGGCGCCGTCCGGCTGGTTGGGATCTTGCGCCGCCGCGTTGGGATCCTGCGCAATCAACAATGTGCCTGCCGCTGCAATCGCCACTGCCACCAGAATGCGTTTCATACGGGCTTCGCTTTCCCGGCTTTATATGGCACTCCGGTCTCCAACGGTTAACTAACCTTTTTTCAGAATGTTAGGCGTATCGCGCGACTGCGAGGTCCTGGCTGAAAACCACCAATGCTGCTTGGAAAGAGCCGCCTGGGCGTCGGGTAAAACCCCGTATTGTGTTGAAGATCCAGGCCGCGTAAACTATAGTTAAGTTGGCCCACGCAACTACAGTCAACCGGTCCCTTCCAGAGGTCCACGCCAGCGTCGACACCGGTCAGCCGACCCTCTGGCGCCGTATGTTCGCCTTCGCCGGGCCGGCCTACCTGGTCAGCGTCGGCTACATGGATCCCGGCAACTGGGCCACCGATCTCGAGGCCGGCGCGCGCTTCGGCTACGAACTGCTATGGGTGCTAGTGGTCTCGAACCTCATGGCGATTCTGCTCCAGACCCTGAGCGCGCGGCTCGGAATCGTCACCCAGCGTGACCTGGCGCAAGCCTGCCGCGAGACCTATCCTCGTCCCGTGTCCTACGCGCTCTGGGTATTCTGCGAGATTGCCATCGCCGCTTGCGACCTCGCCGAAGTGTTGGGCGCAGCCATCGCGCTGAACCTGCTTTTCCATATTCCGCTGCTCATAGGCGTATTAGTCACCGCCGCCGACACGCTGCTCCTGCTGTGGTTCAGCCGGCTTGGCATTCGCGTAATTGAAAGCTTCATACTTTCACTCATCACGGTGATTGCAATCTGTTTTCTGGTCGAGATCTCCTGGGCCGGTTGGCCCGCCTTCACCGACCTGGCGCACGGCTTGGTGCCGCACCTGAGCGGCCGCACGTTGTATCTCGCCATCGGAATTCTGGGCGCTACGGTGATGCCGCACAATCTGTATCTCCATTCCGCGCTGGTCCAGACCCGCCGCATCGGCGCGAGCAATACCGCGAAACGCGCCGCGTGCGGATTCAATCTGATGGATTCCACCATCGCTCTCAACGGCGCGCTGCTCGTGAATGCGGCCATCCTGGTCCTCGCGGTCATGGTGTTTTATAAGCGCGGACTCGTTGTCACCGAAATTCAACAAGCGAACCAGCTCCTGTCTCCCCTGCTCGGCACCGCCGTCGCCAGCGTCCTGTTCGGCCTGGCCCTGCTCTGCTCCGGCCAGTCCTCCACGCTTACCGGCACCATGGCCGGCCAGATCGTGATGGAAGGTTTTCTCAACTTGCGAATGCGGCCTTGGTTGCGCCGCCTGGTCACACGCACAATCGCGATCATTCCGGCCGCTTTCACGGTGTACTTCGCGGGCGCGCACGGCACGTACCGCCTGTTGATCTTAAGCCAGGTGATTCTCAACATGCAGCTTCCCTTCGCGGTAATCCCGCTGATCCAGTTCACCGGCAGCAAGGAGCGCATGGGCGAATTCGCCAACCGCGTGTGGGTTCAAGTGCTGGCCTGGGGCGCGGCCGCCTTGATCCTGAGCCTGGACATTTGGCTGGTCGCGCTCACGATCCGCGATTGGCTGCAAGCCGCCGGGCCATGGCGCGCCTGGCTCGAAGTTGCGCTCGTGCCCATCCTCGCCGGCATCGCGCTGCTGCTGTGCTGGATCGCGTTTCAGCCGCTGCTGCCGGCGTGGCTGCGCCGCGTCGGACGGGCGCCGATCGAACTTCCGCAACAGGTCGCGATCGATCTGCCCAGCCCGAACTACAGCAAAATCCTGGTCCCGCTGGACCACACCAATAAAGACCGCGATGCCATCGCGCACGCCGCCGCCATGGCCAAACAACACGGCGCCACGTTGTACTTACTGCACGTCGAGGAGGGCGTAACCAGTCAGGTTTACGGGTCGGAAGCTTCCACGGTCGAGGTGGAGGAGGGCGAGAAATACCTGCGCCAGATCGCCAGCCAGCTCGAGCAACAACACGTGTCGGTGCGGACCATGGTCCGTCACGCCCGCAATCCCATGAAGGAGATCGTGCGCTACGCCGAGGAGCTCAAGCCGGACCTGGTGGTAATGGGCGCGCACGGCCACCACGGCCTGAAGGACATCGTCTTCGGGACCACGATCAACGCCGTGCGGCACAA
>Ga0070738_10000415_pt1 | contig 122729 bp, 108 predicted proteins | sample Coa_R2_2_FD_66446 | JGI IMG/M metagenome (GOLD analysis project Ga0070738, IMG submission 66446) | Surface soil microbial communities from Centralia Pennsylvania, which are recovering from an underground coalmine fire - Coalmine... | ecosystem: Environmental > Terrestrial > Soil >... | reverse complement strand
GTATCCCGATGATCTGTTCTTCGCTGAACCTGCTGTTCTTCACCTTTTCGTTTTCCTTCCGCAACTTCGTTGCTTCGGAAAACCCAGTTTAGAGTGGCTCAGTTCTATCGGGCAAGGTCACCGCGGCTACGGCGTGAAGTAGCCCGGGCGCGCGTGCACTTTCGAGCCGGGCACGCCCACCCGAACTTGTATGGAATGCCATGTGCCTCGCAAGGCAGCTTGCTGCGGCGTATACCCGAGGACATAACCCGCGCGGATCGCGTCGCTTATCTTAACGACTGCCGCGTTAATCGCCTCGGCATCTCGAACCGGTACACTAAAGCCGCCGCCGCTCTCTGCAATTTCATCGAGCCGCCAGATCCCGCGACTCTTCTGTTCGGAGAGAATAGTTTTATCAAATGCCCGACGCTGATCTATCGCGATCGCAAAAATCTGGACGTCGCTCCGGCGAACGAGGGACATCAGATCGCGCACAGAATGATGGCTATTGTTATCTAGGCCGTCGGAGATTAGTAACAGAGCTTTGCGCTCATCGCCGAATGCACACATCACTTCGAGCGCGCGATAGATCGTATCCAACAGCGCCGTCTTACCCGTTGCCGCCGGAGCTGACATGTTCGTGCGTAACGTACCTGCGCGACCCTTTAGTTCTGTCGACGCGTGCCCGTTTGTCGCGGTCGTGTAAAGAAACGCCTGATTATCGGGATTGGCGAGATTCAGGAAATTACGAACAGCCGACTCCGCCTCGCGCAAAACCGGTCGCAGGCTGAGGCTCGTGTCAAGAACGATACCAAGGGCGGCAGGCCCATTTCTCTCGCTCAACTCGAGCACAGACTGCTGAATATCATTGTCGATGATCGTGAAGGAATCTGGCCCGAGTCCGCTCAAAGGTTTCCCGTTCCGGTCCAAAACGACTACAGAGACAAGAACCATTCCCTTCGAACTGTTGGGACTTGAATGAGGCGCATCCTCGGTCTGCTGAGCACAAATGCTTTCCACGACCAGCAGCGCTCCTAACAGCGTCCGTGCAAACCGGGTAGAAAACTTGCCGCTATGCTTCAAGCTTTCCATTGCGACCGGTTACCAAGCGTAATGAGCGAAAAAGCAAAACCGGTTGCGCCTCGAATCATTCCCCACGGCGACTCATGGTGGTCTGCGGCCAGTCCTTGTACGAACACGATTGCACCCAGCACCAAGAGAGAAATGTGCACGAGACGTTTCACAAGATCCTGCTTCCGCCACCATAATCATCGGTTCATAAGGACCGCATAAAGAAAAATGAACCGCGATCTTCATGCCTTCCTTATGTACCTTTCGGCAGGATGAAGGTATTCGCACCAACAATGGCTGCGACTGCTAATGCACTCCGTACGTGATTGGCTATTTGCGCGTGCGGGGAGTGTTTCTCAAACGAATGACTCCGCCACGCATTGCAGGTGCGTAGGCTTTCTTATGAAAACAGTTCGATTATTGTCTTGTGCGGTTTTTCTGTCCCTCACGGCAGCCTGGGCGCAGCAACCTGACCAGAACCTCGGTGGCGCAGGAACGGCACAGCCGCGCCCGGCCCTCGGCACCATCACAGGTTTGGTGCGAGATGCCGCCAAGCAGCCCGTTGGGGGCGCGACCATCACCGCGACGCGTCTTGATGGCAGCGCGATCCGTAGCACAATCTCGGACAGCAATGGCATTTACTCGTTTGCCGACACGCCTGCCGGCACTTACTCGCTGGCTACTCAGGTTGACGGGTTCGCCGACACGAGTGTAGCCTCGCTCGAAGTTGTCGGCGGCCGTGCAACGCGGCTCGATGTGCAACTGACCAACACCGCTGCGGTTGCATCAAACCACAAGGAACAAACTGCGAATGCAACGAGTTCCGCCCAGAACAACGTCATTCCAACAAGTACATCAGCACAGACGGCCAGCGCGGCTTCGTCGAGCGTACTTCCACCCGCTCTGGCCACGCCCGCGCCGGGGCCGGCTGTAGACAATCAGACGCCCTTTGCGTTTGGTGATTTCACCTGGTTGAACGGGAATCCAAGAACGAAAGACACGGTTCTCGACACTGCGTTCTTCACACCCGAAATTCGTTTTGACACCAACTTTATCGTCGACTTCAATCAACCGAAAGATCACACCATGGGCGGTTCCACGGAGGAGTTTCGTTCCGGTGAAATCCAGGTTGAGCAGGCGAGCGTAGGCGGCGATTTTCATTGGCAGAACGTTCGCGGCCGCATTCTGTTCATGATGGGCATGTTCGCCACGACTACACCGCGCAATGACGCGAGCGCGGCGGTGGGGCAGTGGGATCTGCGCGACGCGTACCGGTATGTTTCGGAAGCATATGGCGGGTACCATTTCAATGTAAATCACGGACTAAACGTCGACGCCGGCATTTTTGCATCTTATGTAGGCTTATTCAGCTACTATAATTTCGATAACTGGACCTATCAGCCCTCCTACGTCTCATCCAATACGCCATGGTTTTTCAGCGGCGTTCGCATTCAGTGGTTCCCGACGAATAAGTTGAAGATTGAACCCTGGATCATCAACGGCTGGCAATCGTACGCGAAATATAACGGCCATCCGGGGCTGGGTGGGCAGATTCTCTACCGGCCCAAAGAGTGGCTCTCGCTCGTCTTCAACCAGTACGGTTACGGGCAGGATAACTTAGGCCTCCCAAGAACGCAGCGCATTCATACCGACGACAGCATAGAGGTGCGCTACTACAATAACCCGGAGAATGGACTGTCAAAGGCCGCACTTACAACGACGTTTGACGCGGGCTGCCAGTACGGCGGCGGCATAACATGTATCGGGGGCGCTAACAAGAGCTCTTTCGTTGGATGGATGGGTTACAACCGATTCTGGTTCCACCGTGATACGTACGCGGTTACGCTAGGCGGCGGTCTGATGAACAATCCTGGTCGATATCTGACACTGCTACCCCCCATAAATGGCGCGGATGCGATCTCCGGATCAACCTATTTCACCGAACTACCCGGCGAAAAGGCGCACATGTGGGACAGCACAGTAACGTTCCAATGGATGCCGAGACAATACATTACCTGGTGGGGCGAAGTTGGTTACCGGCACTCGGATGTGCCGTACTTCTCGGGTCGCGGCGGCATCACGCCACCGGGTGGTAACAATGGAGCACCGCAGGATTACGCCTGCATGTCGGGTGCATCTGCCGGAACCGCCGATCCCAATGCCGCGCAGACTGCTTGCGCGAATTCCGGGGGCGTTTGGTACCCCGATCTTCGCCGGAGCACCTCCTCTATAGGATTCGGCGTGATGGTCAAGTTCTAAATTCTATGTTGATGCGCATTCGACAGTGCTGTGAAATTGCGCTGGCGTTCGCGGCTCTTGCCTTCTCGGCGGAACAGGTTTGGGATCGGGCGCCCGCAAGCTGGACCAAGGCGGAAGCTCAGAGTATTCTCGATAACTCCCCGTGGTCACAGTCGATCAACGCTGCCATTATTCCGGTCCAAAGCGAAGAAGCTCGCCGCGCTGGCGGAGTTATGGGACAGGAACATGGGCTTGGATATGATTTGCAGTCATCCAAAAGCGCTGGTCTGCTTGGCTCCTGGCGCAGTTCGCCGCAGCTACAGACAGTTCCTCTGCTGATCCGCTGGGAAAGTGCGCTGCCAGTTCGTGTAGCTGAATTGCGATCCGGGCAGACAGGCGTTCCCCTCGATGCATTTGATGGATGCATCCTCGCAATTTACAGGATTCCTGGCACCTATTTCGGAGATCCCGGCAAGTGGAGCAAACAGTTAGTCTCGTCGGCATCATTGGAGAGCGGCGGACATCCGTTGACCAGGCCGGAGCAGGCAACGGTTTATCAGATGAGCGACGGTGTAGCAGCGGTTTACTACTTTCCATCGACCGCGGTCGAAGATGCGAAGGCAAGTATATACTTTCAAGCACGGATTGGAAGGCTACAAATCTCGAAAGCCTTTCTACCTGAAAAGATGCGGTTCCAAGGTGCCTTAGCGCTGGCAACCAGCAGCAAATGAGAGCAGAGCCGGCCTATTAACTTCCGCTCCTGTTTGGCACGTCTGCAAAGCGATATCCGATGTGTGGCTCAGTGAGAAGATACACGGGGCTGGATGGATCATCCTCGATTTTCAGACGGAGCTGGCGGATAAAGGTTCTCAAGTACTCCAACTCTCCTCCGTATTCCGGTCCCCAAACGGCTCGCAGTAGCTTTGCATGCGGAACAGGAACACCGGAATGAGCCATCAGGTAGTGCAACAGATCGAACTCTTTGGGGGTGAGATGGATCGTACGGCCGGCCCTTGTCAGCATGCGGCGGGTAACATCCAGCTCGAGTTGGCCAAAACGAAAGTGCTCAGGAAGCCGGTTGATTGCACGATTGCGGCGTACGGCCGTGCGGATTCGAGCCGTTAGCTCTCCGACATGGAAGGGCTTCGTAACATAATCGTCCGCTCCAGCGTCCAGGGCACTTACTATATCTTCCAAGCCGCCGCGCACAGTGAGCATCAATATGGGAAGTGTACTGCTGATTTTGCGTATTTCACGGCACGCAGCCATGCCGCCTATGCCGGGCATGTTGATGTCCAGAAGAATGGCGTCAAATGGTTGCGCCTTGATTTTCGCGAGTGCCTCTTCGCCAGTGATCGCCTCTTCGATTTCAAAGCTTAAAGCCGCCAGCGTAGTATGCAGGACTCTGCGAATCGAGAACTCGTCGTCAACAATGAGTACCTTACCTGCGGAGTCCTTGGCCATCAATTCTTCATCAGACGGGGTAATTCAAGGAAGAAGGTATTGCCATCCGTATCACTACTAACCCAAACTCGGCCGCTGTGCACCGCCGCAACTTTCTTAGTGACAGAAAGACCGATTCCAGTGCCGGAAGCACGGTGGCTCGATTCCGCGCCCCGATAGAACCTCTCAAAGAGCTGCCTCTTTTCTGATTCCGGAATAGGGGGGCCGGAACTTTTCACGCCGATGCGGATACATTCAGGTAACTGCTGGATTGATACAACAATGGGATCGGCGGGATCGGAGTATTTGGCAGCGTTGTCAAGGTATTGCGATAGCGCAAGTGTAACGAGTTCACGATCCGCGCGTATCAGGATTTTGCCGTGCGCACCCTGTAGATCAAACTTGCGCTGAGGAGTCTCGCTCTGCCGGACCATTATCGCGTCGCGCATCAATTCGCTGAGGTCGATCTGCTCGGGCCGAATCCGAACCTCCGCCCGGTCCAGACGAGCTGTCTGAAGCAGGTTGTCGGTCAATCTTGCCAGCCGGCTGATTTCGGAATCGATCAATGCAATCAATTCTAAGGCGATTCCGTTGAGCGCACCTATTTCCATCAGACCTGTGGTCGCGGTCCTGACCACAGTAAGTGGGGTCTTATATTCGTGCGCGAGCGCATCCAATACCGTGGTCCGCAGTTCCTCGCTGCGGCGCTCGGCTTGCGCCTGTGTCTCGCGCTCAAGCGAATGAGTTCGCTCGAGGGCGATTGCGGTGAGCCAGGCGATTGCGTTCACGGTTGCCGCTGTCAGGCCGCTACCACGCAGTCCTATCGATCCCACGGCGCGGACACCGACTCGCAGAACGCGAAACCAGGTTCCGGCTGGAGCACTTGCATCACGATTGCACTGAGTGAGATAGGCATCTCGAGTTTGCACTTCCAATTCCCCACCGAAGTTACCGGCGAACACAGCTTGCGCCTTCGGTGCGTCAAAAATTACTACTTGCTCCAGGCTGAAGATCTTCTGCAGCGGTGTCACGATGGCTGCTGATTGACTTTGTTGCACGTCGACTGCCAGCAGAGTTCTAGCCAGTTCATAGAGACGCTCAAGTTCCCTTTCATGACTAACGGCTCGAGCCGCCTGCTTCTGCGCCTCGGCAGATAAGCGGCTGACCAGCAATGCGACCACTTCGAAAACGATGAGAGCGACCCAGTCCCGTGTATCCGGTACATAGAGCGTAAAGAGCGGCTTGATGAAGAAGTAGTTGAGACATAGATTGGCGAGGATCGAGGCGGCAGTAGCTTCCCAGAATCCCGCTTTGGAGGCGACGACGACCACGACCAGCAGTTGCAGGAATCCGGCCGCCGCCATGTTCAGCCGCAACAAGAAGGCCAGCCATGTGACGAACAAGACTGCCGCCAGGCCGGTTACGCCATGCAAGATGGCGCGGAACCCGGACTTACTGTCGAGCCGGCCTGTGGCTATGCTCTGCAAACCGTACGAACCCGTTCCGACTGTAGCGTACTTCGTATAAGGGCGGTATAAGCTCGTACTGTAAGCGGATGGGTTTACAAATCGGTGGACTCGTGACCAGGCGAGAATCCGCAGTCTTAAAGAGTGCGAGAGGTTCGCGCCTTATTGCTTGACGGCGGATTCGATCTGCTTCCACTCGTCTGCTGAGAGACGGATTTTTTCCGAGGCCACGTTCTCTTCGAGGTGTTTGACCGAAGAAGTGCCGGGAATCGGCAGCATCACCGGCGAGCGATGCAGTAGCCACGCAATCGAGAGTTGCGCGACGGTGGCGTTGTGCTGTTTGGCAAATCTCTCGAGAATACCGCCGGGCTCCGCGAGTTTGCCGGCTGCGACAGGAAACCACGGGATGAAGCCGAGATTGTTCTTCTCGCAGTAGTTCAGCACGGATTCATGGGCGCGGTCGCTGAGGTTGTATTTGTTCTGTACGCTGACGATTCTGGCGGTTTTCTGCGCGCGTTCGATTTCCTCGACGGAAACTTCGGAGAGGCCGATGTGGCGGATTTTGCCTTCCTTCTGCAGTTTGGCCAGAATTGCGAGCGATTCTTCGACGGGAACCTTCGGGTCGATCCGATGAAGCTGATAAAGGTCGATGCGCTCGAGACGTAACCGGCGCAGGCTCATCTCGACCTCCTGATGCAGATATTCGGGACGGCCGACGGGCAGCCATTTGTTCGGGCCCTGGCGAGTGAGTCCGCCTTTAGTCGCGATGACCACATCTTTGGGATAGGGCGCAAGCGTTTCGCCGATCAATCGCTCGCTCACTTCGGGGCCGTAGGAATCGGCCGTGTCGATGAAAGTGACGCCAAGCTCGACAGCGCGCTTCAAAACGCGTTTGGCTTGTTCGGGATCTTGCGGCTCGCCCCAGATGCCGGGTCCTGTAATGCGCATGGCGCCGAAACCGAGCCGGCGAACGGTGAGATCGCCGCCGAGGGAGAAGGTATCGGTCAGTTCAGCCGTGGTTGTACTCATATATGTGCTGATTAGTTCCGGGCGGCGGAAGTTTCGGGCCATGGTGGTGATTGGTACGATGGCGGGGTGCAACTGTGGAATTCGAAACATAAGCTGAGCGCGGAGCAGCAGCGCTTCTGGGAAGAGAACGGATACCTGGTGCTTTCGGGGTTTTTCGACCCTAAACAAGTGAACGCGGTGAATGCGGTGGTGGAGCGAGTGATGGCGAATCCGGCCTCGCTGGGCAGTGCGACAGTAGATGTGCTCCACGAGCCGCATGTTGGCAAACGGTTTCGCGCCAGTGAAGCGCCGCGGGATGCGTTCGACGGACCAATCAAAATCAATGATCTTTTTTTGCAGGAGCCGGAGGTGCGGGCGCTCGCGCTGAGCAAGCCGCTGACGAAGATTCTGTCAAAGCTGCTTGGAGGGGATCCGATGATCTGCAATTCGCTGAATCTTTGTGGGGCAGCCAGCAGCCGGACCATTTCGATTCGTGGTACATGCCGCCTCCGGTGGAGAACAAAATGGCCGTGACCTCGATCTGTCTGGAGGATGTGCATCCGGAGGCGGGCCCGCTCGTGTATCATCCGGGGTCGCACAAACTGCCGCCCTACCGCTTTTCGCATTGCGGGATTCATGCGATCGAGAACGAGATGCCGGCGTGCCGCGCCTATGTCGAAGAGCAGCTGCGGGAGGCGAATGCCAAACGCGAAGTGTTTCTGGGCGAGGCGGGCGACGTGTTTGTCTGGCACGGACAACTGCTGCATGGCGGCACGGGAATCAAGGATCTGAAACGGACGCGTAAAACGCTGGTGACGCATTACTGGCGAGCGCAGGATTGGAACCGGGGCGCGTCGAAAAAGTGCATGGCAGGGGGTATTACCTGAAGCGAGAACATCAGGCCGTCGCTTAGCGGGGGTAATTACGGTGCTGCGTTCGTCCCTTCGTTCGCTTTCCCGCAACAAGAGATATTCGGTGGCGGCGGTTCTTGTGCTGGCGCTCGGGATGAGCAGCGCGCTCGTGGTTTTCAGCGTGCTGGATGCCGTGCTGCTGCGGCCTGCGAATTTCGCGGACGCGGAATCGGTTGTCGAGATTCAGGCGGCCGCCGGGATACAGGAGTGGGGCCACGTTTCGGCTCCAGTGCTGGAACGCCTGCGCGCGGAGAGGAATCTTTTCGCGCAAATCGCTGCAGCTCGTATGGGCTTATTCACGATGACAAATGTGCCGGTGCCGGATCAGGTGTTCGGATTGTCGGTGGCGGGGGCGTATTTCGAGATGCTTGGCGCGCGGCCGTGGCTGGGGCGATTGCTTTCCGAACGTGATGAACAGGCGAGCGCACCAGCAGTGGCGGTTCTGAGCTATCGCGCGTGGCAGCAGCTGTTCAGGGGCGATGCGCAGGCGATTGGCAGAGCGGTTTCGATCGATGGCGCTTCTTACACGATCGTGGGCGTGTTGCCGGCGGATTTCGTAGTGCCGGGCGAATATGCGGGTTCGATGCTTTGGGTACCTTTGCGGCTCAGCACGGCCGAGTGGAGAAGCGACGATCGCAATTTGCAGATAATGGCGCGCTTGCTGCCCAGCGTTGGCGTGCCACGCGCCAACGAGGTGCTCAGGGCGATGGCGCTCTCGCTTACACCGGAACGGGGCGGCGGTGAGAAGCTGCGTCTCCGCGCAGAATCTTGGGAGGAGACGGGCAATCCGGACCAGCGCATCATTGTGTGGCTCGCCATGGGTATGACCGGCGGTTTGCTGGCCATCGGCTGTGCCAACCTATGTAGCTTGCTACTGGCGCGGGGCATCGCGAGACGGCGCGAGTACGCGGTCCGGCTGGCGCTCGGCGGCCGCCGTGCGGATCTGATGAGGGATGCGCTTGGCCAGATGCTGATCCTGGCCGTGTTCGCTCTGACGCTTTCGCTTGGGATGACGTGGATTGCGCTCCCGGTGCTGCGGAATGCGTTAACCGAATCGGTGCACGGCATCCCAAACCTGGCGCGGATGCACTTGGACGGGCGCGCGGTTCTGTTCGGGTTCGGCGTTGCGTCGTTGTGTGCCTTCGTATGTGGGCTGCTGCCGGCTTGGATTGCAACCTCAATGGATGCGGCGAGCGGATTGCGCGAGAGCGGGGCGAAAGTGGCCGGGAGCCGGCCCGTGCGCCGGTTTTTGCGAGCCGTGGTCGCATTGGAGACGGCAGTCTCGATGATGCTGCTCGTGACATCGCTGCTCCTGGTGCGGAGTTTGCAGCGTCTGCTCTCCGAGGATCACGGGATGCGCTCGGACCATGTACTGACGCTCCGATTACCGAAGGGATCATGGCATGGCGATAGATCGGTTGATCCGAAACTGCGTATCACCAGTTACATGGAGTTGCTCGATCGTGCGCAGGCAATGCAAGGAGTGCAGGCGGCGGCGCTGGCGAGCAGTCTGCCGCTATCGCACACGGTGGTGCGGACGCGGATCGAGACTCCGCGATTGACCGCTGTGGCGCGACAGCCGATCATCGAGCCGGTGAGCCAGAGTGTGACACGTGATTATTTTCGAGCGATGGGTATTCCGTTGCTCGCGGGACGTTCATTCGAAGCGCACGAGCCGGAGAGCAAAGTGCAGCCCGCGTTGGTAAACGAGGCGTTTGCCCGCGCATATTTCCGGGGTGCGAATCCGGTCGGACAGTTGCTGCGCGATCCAGACAGTAAAGGAACGATACAGGTGATTGGTCTGGTGAAGGATTCGCCGCATCTTGATCTGGCCGAGAGAGTCGAACCGGAGATTTACTTCGATTTTGAGCAGCAGCTGTTTACACCGTTTCTGACGGGTCTGGTTGTGCGGACATATGCCGAACCGGAAACGATGGAGAAAAATCTGCGGGCAGTTTTGTCGCTGGGGGATGCGGCGCAGGCGGTGGTGCACGTGGCAACCATGAAGAGCCTGATACGTGAAAATACGTGGCAGCCGCGGTTTTCGGGATTGTTGTTTTCGATTTTCGCGGGGCTCGCGGTTTTACTCTCGGCGCTCGGGGTTTACGGTGTGGTGGCTTATGCGGCCGCGGCGAGCCGGAGAGAGTATGGAATTCGTGCGGCGCTTGGGGCAGGGCGCGCCAATCTATTTGGCCTTGTTACTGGGCAGAGTCTGCTCCCCGTCGCAACGGGAATGGTGCTGGGCGTCGCAGGGGCACTTGGCATGGGCGAGTGGATACGTTCGATTTTGTACGAAACCGGACCCTTCGACGGTGTGGCGATGGCGGAGGCGGTTGCGATCTTCCTGCTGGTGACGATGATCGCGACTGCCGGACCGGCGACGCAGGCGGGACGTGTCGATCCGGCGGTCTGTTTGCGTGAGGAGTAGAGTTGCGGTGCTTCCCTGGAGAAAGCACCCATATCGCTTGGGCCGTTCTATAAACGTGCTGGATCGAGGCTTTCGGTCTGCAGACCGAGTTCGGTGATGGCCTGCTGAGCACGGCGCGGATCAAAGCGTCCCCATTGTGCGAGCCGTGAGAGAGCGGCGGCGGCAATGCTTTCGGCATCCACTTCGAAGAAGCGGCGCAGGTGTTCGCGATTTTCGCTGCGGCCGAACCCATCGGTCCCTAGCGCGGTGAGCCGGCCAGGGATCCACGGCGCGATCTGGTCGGCGACGATCTTCATGTAGTCTGTCGCGGCGATGATGGGCATATCGATTTCGCCGCCGAGCGCTTCGATCAGGTATGGCTTGCGGCGCGGTTCGGCGGGATGCAGGCGGTTCCAGCGATCGACCGTAAGCGCATCGCGGCGGAGCTCGGTGTAGCTGGTGATGCTCCAGACATTGGCGCCCACATTGTATTTCTCGGCGAGAATCTTCTGTGCCTTAACGGCTTCGTTGAGAATCGGGCCGCTCCCGAACAGCGTGACCTGCGCCGGTCCGGCTTCGGATAGCTTGTAAAGGTACATGCCCCGCAGAATGCCTTCGTGGATGTTCGGAATGTCGGGCATGGGCGGCTGCACATAGTTCTCGTTGCAGACGGTGAGGTAATAGAAGTGGTCCTCGTTGTTTTCGTACATGGTACGAACGCCGTCCTGCACGATGACGGCAATTTCGTAGGCGAAGGCGGGATCGTAGCTGCGGCAGGTCGGCACGACGCTCGAAAGTACCTGGCTGTGGCCATCGTCGTGCTGCAGACCTTCGCCGAGCAGCGTGGTGCGGCCAGCGGTGCCGCCGACCATGAAGCCTTTGCCTCGTGAGTCAGCGAATGCCCAGATGAGATCGCCGACGCGCTGGAAGCCGAACATGGAATAGTAGATGAAGAACGGAATCGAAGGCACGCCGACGTTGGCGTAGGCAGTACCGGCCGCGGTGAAAGAAGCCATGGCGCCGGCTTCGGTAATCCCTTCTTCGAGAATCTGGCCGTCCTTGGCTTCCTTGTAGTACATGAGGACGTCGCTGTCGACGGGCTTGTAGAGCTGGCCGCCGCTCGCATATATCCCGCGCTCGCGGAACATCGATTCCATGCCGAAAGTGCGCGCTTCGTCGGGGATGATGGGCACGACGAGCTTGCCGATATCGGGCAGCTTGATGAGCGCTTTGAGAACAGATACGAAAGCGCTAGTGGTGGAAGCTTCACGGCCGCGTGAACCGGCGAGCGATTCGTGGAAAGTCTCGAGCGGCGGCGCTTTGAGCTGGATTTTTTGCGGATTACGCGCAGGCAGATAGCCGCCGAGCGCTTTGCGGCGCTCGTGCATGTAACGCATTTCCGGTGCATTTTCGTCCGGCTTGACGAAGGCGATCTTCTGCACGGTTTCTTTCGGCAGATTCAGGCCGAAGCGCTCAGAGAGATAGAAAAGCTCGTCTTCGTTCAGCTTCTTCTGCTGATGCGTGATGTTCTTCCCTTCACCCGCTTCGCCGAGCCCGTAGCCTTTCACGGTTTTGGCGAGAATGACCGTCGGCTGACCTGTGTGCTCGATGGCGCGCTTGTAGGCGTTGTACATCTTCACCGGATCGTGACCGCCACGGCGAAGTTTCGAGATCTCTTCGTCCGACATATGCTCGACGAGTTTCAGTAGCTCGGGATATTTACCAAAGAATTCCTTGCGAGCGTAGGCGCCACCGCGCGCTTTGAAGTTCTGATACTCGCCGTCCACGCACTCTTCCATGCGCTTGAGAAGGAGGCCCGTGGTGTCGCGTGCAAGGAGTTCGTCCCAATCGCCGCCCCACAGGACTTTGATGACGTTCCAGCCGGCACCGCGAAAGACGCCTTCGAGCTCCTGGACAATGCTGCTGTTGCCGCGCACGGGGCCATCCAGGCGCTGCAGGTTGCAGTTGATGACGAAGATCAGATTGTCGAGTTTTTCGCGGGCGGCGATGTGGAGCGCGCCGGTTGATTCCGGCTCATCCATCTCGCCATCGCCGCAGAAGGCAAAGACGCGGCGGTCGGTCTTGGGCAGCAGGCCGCGATTTTCGAGATAGCGAAGGAAGCGCGCGTTGTGGATGGCGTTGATGGGGCCGATGCCCATGCTGACAGTCGGGAACTGCCAGAAATTCGGCATGAGCCACGGATGCGGGTAGGACGAGAGACCAGGCTGCTCACGCAGTTCATGGCGGAAATTGAGAAGATGCTGATCGCTCAGACGGCCTTCGAGGAAGGCGCGGGCATAAACGCCGGGAGAGGCGTGTCCCTGGTAATAAACGAGATCGCCGGGCGCGCCGTCGATGGAGCCACGGAAGAAGTGATTGAAGCCGACTTCGCTGATCGTGGCAAGCGAGGCGTAGGTCGAGATGTGCCCGCCGATGTTGGGATCGTACTTATTGGCGCGCACGACCATGGCGGCGGCGTTCCAGCGAATGAGGCTTTTAATTCGCCGCTCGAGCTGGCGGTCGCCCGGGTAGGGGACTTCCTCGTGCGCCGGAATCGTGTTCAGATACGGCGTATTCACGCGCGTAGGCGTGGGGACGCCGAATTCGGAGGCGCGCTTCAGGAGGATGCTGAGCAGATACGCGGCCCGGTCGGGCCCTGCCTCATCCACCACCTGATCGAGGGCTTCGAGCCATTCCGACGTTTCCTGTGGGTTCAGGTCGGTCTGGCGTTCTTCTTTTGTCTTCAGCATGGGTTCGGTAAGCGTCGGCAAAGTCTTATGGTAGCGATTACGGCTCGAGGCCGTGGGTTTCCGGACGTGACAAATGGCAGGTGAGCGGGATCTCCGCACCTGCTTCGCTAAGCAGCTTGGTTTCTTTAATTATCGCCTACGCGAGTGGTACTGCAAGATATTGCCCAGACGCCGCGCCTTTGGTACATAGGTTCAGGAGCGAGCAATCTTTATGGCAATTCCATGGAATACCACGGTCACCATTGACGGTCAAAAATTTAACGCGCATTCTTCGCATTTCGAGATCGGAACGCAGCACGAGGGCCGCGGCATGCCGCTCATGGGATCTACCGCCTGCGCGATCGACCTGACGATTGATATTCACGACACCGAGAATGTGCCGTTTTCGGTGCTCAATAGCTTGTTTGAGCTTTCGCATAGCCTGACGCGTGACAAGATCAAGCCGGTCAAGATCGAATATTGGAAGGATGAGCGGCGCGAGGATGTGATCTGCCAGATCAGCTTTGAGGGTTGGATCAGCAAGTTCGCGATTCTGAGCGGCGATGGGCACAATCACACGCTCGCGCTGAGTTTGCAGCCGAAGCTGGACGAGAAGCAGTTCGTGAAGTTCACGCTGGGCAACTGAGCGCGCCATGCGAACGGTGAACAAGCATTGGCGGGGGCGGGCGCGTCAGGTACCGCACGGCTTCGCCTGGAGCGGACCCGTAATCGATTCTGATTTCCTTTCAAGCTTCGACCGGCCGTTGAAGCGGGGAGATAGCGGCTACGGCGTTCACGTGCTCCAGCACCGGCTGCGCATCGCAGGCGAGATTATGGTCCGCGAAACGGGCACGTTCGACGCAGCCACCGAAGCCGCCGTACGTAGGTTCCAGCGTTACTATCATGTGCTCGAAACCGGCGAAGCCGATCCGGGGACGATGCGCGCTTTGGTGGACAAGGTGGCCTATCTGCGTGCGGATGAGGAGTCGGCGATCATCCGCCGGTTTGTGCCGACGTGGAACGGGTATCACTCGGGAACGATGATTGCGTACCGTCCGGCCGAGATAAGCGGGATGTCGCAGGCCGGGAAAGATTTGCTGCTTTTCAATGAGACAGGCGGGGATTACGATACGACCGCGTATTTGCACTGGCCGGGGAATCAGAGCAGTGGCGTCACCCTCGGGATCGGCTATGACATGGGGAGGCGGGATGAGCAGCCCATCAAGGCGGATTTGACAGGGATTGGTATAGATGTTGATACTGCCTCTCGGGTGGCCGCTGTATCTGCACGGAAAAGAGGAAATGATGCTGGCGATGTTGTCGATGCATACGGAGAAGATGGAGATAAAGGTGCGCTAATCCACCTCACCTATAACGACCAAATCGCACTCATGCAATATATCCTGCCGGACTACGAGCATAGGGTTAAACGTTCCGTAACCGAATTACTGCTGCCATGCGAATTTGATGCGCTGGTGAGTCTTGCCTGGGATCCGGGCGGCTGCTTCGACCATATCGTCGGATCGATAAACAGAGGACAAGTCGCGAATGCACTAAAACGATGGAGTACTTGTACAGGAACCGATCCGTACGTGCAGAAAGGTTTACAGCACCGCCGCCGCCGGGAAATTGAATTCTTTTTGACCGGGAGGTTCACAAAGGCGTGAAACTATTGCCGAGGGCGATGAGAGCACTCCTACTCCTTCCGGCTATGCTGCTGACCCGCGGATTGGCAATGAGTCAAAATTCAAACGCCAATTTGGATGCACAACTCATGCGTGCCTGCGAAAAGGGATCGATCGAGTCTGTCAAACAGCTGTTATCCAGTGGAGCGAATCCGGATGCTCACGACGAATATCACGGCACGGCATTGATGCATGCAGCCCATCACGGCTACATCGGAATCGTGAAATTGTTACTGCGAAGCGGTGCGAATGTAAACGCCGTAGAGGACAATGGAGGAACCGCTCTCCAATGGGCGGTTGTGGGCGCACCGACCGAAGATCCGGAAAAGAGACTTCCAATGACCGAGTTCCTGATCATCCACGGAGCACACGTCAACACCGCCGACACCAGCGGTAAGACACCCCTGATGGAAGCAGCTAACAACGGGGATGCGAAAACTACAAAACTTCTACTTGAACACGGCGCAAACATTGGGGCTAAGAATCACCGTGGCGAAACAGCATTGATGTGGGCCGCGTCTTCGGACGAATTTCCGGCGTTCCAGGTGCTCGTCGAACGTGGCGCAAACATTCACACTCGCAACAACAAGGGTCAGACGCCACTTTTGGTCGCGGCGGAAAATCTCTGCCTCGACTGCATCAAACTCCTGCTTACACACGGCGCCGATCTGCATGCCCGCGACAAGAATGGCCGCAACGCTCTGCACTGGGTCATGATTGGAATTCGCTCCGACGCGGGCAGGGCCTTCGAAGGCGCACCCGAGATCGTTCAATTTCTGCTAGCCGAAGGCGTCGACCCGAATCAGAAAGATTCGGACGGACGTACCGTCCTCGACGAGGCTATCCTTCACAAGCGCACGGCAGTCCTAGACCTGCTTCGTCACCACGGCGCTCGCTGAAGCCTAACCGCTACAATTAACGATTACCGCTTGCTTTTCCCACTGCCGTCAGGCAATCTAAAAGGTTTTCGGAGACGAATGTCGATTCGATGAAGGTGCGCGTCCTCTACCACGATCACTGCTTCGACGGCGCGGCATCTGCAGCATATATCAGCCGGTTTCTGCGAAGCGAGTTTTATCCTGGCGCCGAGTTCGCCTATACGGGGCTGGCGCACCGGGCCGATCAGCTGTTTGAAGACAGCCTGTTCGACGGCGATGTAAACGCGATCGTCGATTTCAAATACGCTACGCATCCCAAGGTGACCTGGTGGTTCGATCACCATCAGAGCGCGTTTCTGAGTGTGGCCGATGCCGAGCATTTCCGGCAGAACGGCTCGCCGCGGAAGCTGCTCGATCCGAGTTATCGCTCGTGCACGAAGTTCATCGCGACCATGGTGGAGCGCGATTATGGTTTCACGGCGCCCGATCTGGAAGAGTTGGTGACATGGGCCGACATCGTGGACGGGGCGCTGTATGCGGATGCAAAATCGGCAGTCGAGATGGAAGCACCTGCGATGAAGCTTACGCTGGTAATCGAAGGCAGCCAGGGACCGAAGCTGGTGAAGCGGATTATCTGTCTGATGCAACACAAGACGCTTGCCGAGATCATCGCCGAACCGGACATTCAGGCGGAATACAAACGCCTCCACGGAACCCATCTGCGGAATATTGAAGTGATTCGAGAGGCGGGTACATGCGAGCGGGGCGTCATCTATTTCGACCTGGTGAAATACGGTATCGAGGGCTATAACAAATTCATTCCGTACTATCTGTTTCCGGAATCGGCGTACACGGTCTCCGTTTCTACCTCGACGTTTCGCACGAAGGTTTCCGTTGGATCGAATCCCTGGGTCCGCGAGCCGCTGAAACATAATCTGGCGACAATCTGCGAGCGGTACGGGGGCGGTGGCCACCCCAAAGTGGGAGCGATCAGTTTTCCGATCGGAGCGGTGGAGGAAGCGCGTAAAGCCGCGGCGGAAATTCGGGAAGAGCTGAAAAGTTAAACAGGCAGGCTGGAGAACTGCTGCGCACCGGAGCGCGGCGAACCAAATTGCTGGAGCCACGAAGAGAGATCAGCAGCAGCCGGTCTTGGCTGTGATGACTTCGTCGATTTGAATCAGCGTCGGGTAGTGGCCGGTATAGCAGGCATAACAGAAATGATCGTCGCTGTCGCGGACCGAATCGCGCAGCGACTCGAGCGAGAGATACGCAAGCGAGTCGGCTTCGATGAATTCACGAATCTGCTCGAGGCTGTTGTTGGCGGCGATCAGTTCGTGCAGCGAGGGCGTGTCGACGCCGTAATAGCAGGGGGAAATCGTCGGCGGGCAGGAGATTCGCATGTGCACCTCGCGAGCCCCGGCGCTGCGTACCATACGGACGATCTTGCGGCTGGTGGTGCCGCGCACGATGGAATCGTCGACGAGCACGACGCGTTTTCCTTCGAGCAGGTGGCGCACCGGATTGAGCTTGAGCTTGACGCCGAAATCGCGGATGGCCTGCGAAGGTTCGATGAACGTGCGGCCGACGTAGTGATTACGGATGAGCGCCTGCCGGTAGGGGATGCCGGACTCGGACGAATATCCGATCGCAGCAGCGACACCGGAATCGGGCACAGGGACGATGACATCGGCATCGACCGGATGTTCACGCGCGAGCAGACGGCCCATGCGCTCGCGCGATTCGGCCACCGCTTTGCCAAAGACGATCGAATCGGGACGCGAAAAGTAGACATGCTCAAAAGAGCAGTGTGCGGGCTTTTCGGGACGTGTGTAAAACTCGCGCGTCATGCCTTCGGGGCCTACAATGACCATCTCGCCAGGCTGCACGTCGCCGGTGTAGGTCGCGCCGATCAGATCGAACGCGCAGGTTTCGGAAGCAAAGACGGTCGCCGTGGCGCCGCTGGCAAGCTCGAGCGTGCCCATGGCGAGCGGACGGAAGCCGTGTGGATCGCGGGCCACGATAATGCGGTCTTCGGCTAAGAAGACGAGCGAGAAAGCGCCTTCAATCTGGAGCAGCGCATCACGCAGCGCGCCGGCCAGCGTACGTTCTCGCGAACGGGCCACCAGATGCAGCACCACTTCGGTATCGCTGGTTGATTGAAAGATCGAACCGTCTTCTTCGAGATCGCGGCGCAGTTCGATGGCGTTCGTAAGATTGCCGTTGTGGGCGACTGCGACCTGTCCCTTGCTGCAGGCAACGGATAACGGCTGGGCGTTGCGAAGGCTGGTCTCGCCGGCAGTGGAGTAGCGTGTGTGGCCGATGGCGCATTCGCCCGGAAGCTGGTTGAGCACGTCGGGCGTGAAAATATCCGCAACGTGGCCCATCTTGCGGACGCTGTGAATCTTGCGGCCGTCACTCGCAGCGATCCCTGCGCTCTCCTGACCGCGGTGCTGCAGCGCGTACAGGCCTAGGTAGACCAGGTTGGCAGCTTCCGGGTGCCCGTATAAAGCAAAGACACCGCACTCTTCATGAAGTTTGTCGAATACGCAGTCTTCGCCTCGCTGATAAAAGGCGGGCTCATCGAAAGGCGTGTCCTCGCCCAGTTCAAGCATCCACAGTCACCAGAGTATTGGTATGGAGGAGGTGTTCGAGCGATTTATTCCAGGTCCTGGCGAGCTCGCTGACACGGCTGTCCAGCAGTACTTGTCCGCGGTTGCGAATAATGGCCCTTGCTTCGAGTGTAACGCCAATTTTCACGGCTTCGACACCGTTTTTTCGCGCGGCTGCAAAAATCGCCGCAGGATCCGCAGCGGAAACGAGAATGCGCGACGGACCTTCGTGAAATAGCAGCAGTTCGGCAGGTAAGTCGGAATCGAGGTTCACGTCAGCACCGATTTCGGCAGGGCCGAAGGAGCACTCGGCGAGCGCGACCGCTAAACCTCCCTTGCTCACATCGTGCGCCGACTCGACCGCGCCGGCCCGCACGAGTTCGCGAATGGTTTCCTGCACGCGTTTCTCGTAATCCATATCGAGCGTCGGCGGTTGTCCCCAGAGGCGATCGAGAATCACCTTTGCATATTGCGTGCCGCCGAAGTGTTCGAGATCGATGTTTTTGCCAAGACCTCCGAGCAGCACGATCGCGGAGCCGGGTTTCTGGAAATGTATCCGCACGGGCGGCGCAGTCGGAAGCGTGCCCACGATGCCGACCACGGGCGTGGGAAAAATTGGGGTGCCGAGCGTTTCGTTATACAGGCTGACATTGCCCCCGGTAACGGGCACTGCGAACTGACGGCATGCTTCGGCGAGACCTTCGATCGATTCCACCAGCTGCGCCATGATCTCCGGCCGCTCGGGATTCCCGAAGTTGAGATTGTTCGTCGTTGCGATTGGCAACGCGCCCACGGTCGACAAATTGCGGCAGCATTCCGCCACGATCAGCTTCGTGCCTTCTCGCGGATCGAGCGCGCAGTAACGGCCGTTGCCATCGAGCGCCATCGCGATCGAAGTCTCCGTGCCTTTGATGCGCACGATCGCGGCATCGAGGCCAGGTCCGGCGAGCGTGTTAGTCCGCACCTGATAGTCGTACTGCTCCCAGATCCAGCGCTTCGAGCAGATATCGGCCGAGGCCAACAACTTTCTCAAATCATCGCCAAGATCGCGGCTTTGAATTGCACGGGGCGCGGTGCCTTCCGGTTTCAGCGGCGCTGTGTACGGGCGATCGTAACGCGGTGCCTCGTCCGCCAGCGCCCGGTTCGGAATTTCGGCATACGTTTTGCCGTTGAGCTTGACCCGCAGCAGGCCATCGCTCGTGACAACGCCGATCTGTGCTGCATCGAGTCCCCACTTCCTGAACACTTTGAAAACTTCTTCTTCGCGGCCCTTTTCAGCAACCAGCAGCATGCGCTCCTGCGATTCGGAAAGCATCATTTCATAGGGCGTCATGCCCGGCTCGCGCTGCGGCACGTACTTCAGATCGATTTCGATACCGGTTCCGGCGCGGCTGCCCATCTCGCAGGTCGAGGATGTGAGCCCGGCGGCGCCCATGTCCTGGATGCCGACAATCGCACCCGTCTTCATTGCTTCAAGACACGCTTCGAGCAGCAGCTTCTCCAGGAAGGGATCGCCCACCTGCACATTGGGCCGCTTCTGCTTCGATTCTTCGGTGAATTCTGCCGATGCCATCGAGGCGCCGTGAATACCATCGCGTCCGGTCTTCGCACCGACATAGATCACCGGATTGCCGACGCCGCTCGCTTTGCCATAGAAAATTTCGTCGTGCCTGAATACGCCGAGCGCGAACACGTTTACCAGGGGATTGCCGTCGTAGCTCGATTCGAAAACGGTTTCCCCACCCACGGTAGGCACGCCGAAACAGTTTCCGTAATGAGCGATGCCCGAAACCACGCCTTCCAGAATGCGCTGGTTGCGTGCGCCCGTTTCCGGGTCGTCGAGCTTACCAAAACGGATCGAATCCATCACCGCGATGGGACGCGCGCCCATGGTGAAGATGTCACGCAGAATGCCGCCGACGCCCGTTGCCGCGCCCTGAAAGGGCTCAATAAAGCTTGGATGATTGTGCGACTCGATCTTAAAGGCAATGGCGATACCGTCGCCGATGTCGATGATGCCGGCGTTTTCGCCCGGACCCTGCAGCACATGCGGGCTATCGGTCGGCAGCTTCTTCAGATGAATGCGCGAGCTCTTGTAGGAGCAGTGCTCGCTCCACATCACGCTGAAAATACCGAGTTCGGTGAAAGTCGGCTTACGGCCGAGCAGACGGAGAATCTTCTCGTATTCGGCGGGTGTCAGTTGATGTTGAGCAGCGAGTTGGGGAGTAACTTCGGGTTCGATAGCGACAGTGGATTCGGCGGTCACATTACTCATGATCGTCCGGCGGGTACGGCGGCATTCACGAAAGATTTCAGAATAGCGAGACCGTCCGTGGAACCGAGCAGCGGGTCGGCAGCGCGCTCGGGATGCGGCATCATGCCCATTACGTTGCGCTCACGGTTCAGAATGCCCGCGATGTTGCGCTGCGAACCGTTACAATCGGCACGGTAGCGGAGCACGACGCGGTCCTCGGCTTCGAGCTCGTTGAGAGTTTTCTCGTCGGCGATGTAGCAGCCTTCCCCATGAGCAACGGGTAGCCAGAGTATCTGGCCGCGGGTGGCCTGATTGGTGAAGAGAGAATCTGTCGTGACGACTTCGAGCGGTACCGTGCGACAGACAAACTTGCGTTCGGCGTTGCGCACCAGCGCGCCAGGAAGCAAACCGGCTTCTGTGAGTACCTGAAATCCGTTGCAGATGCCGAGAACCGGTCCGCCATCGCGCGCGAACTGCGCGACGGCTTTCATGACCGGTGAAAATTTCGCGATCGCGCCGCAGCGGAGATAATCGCCATATGAGAAACCGCCCGGCAGGATGACGGCATCCGCGCCGGCGAGCGAAGATGATTCGTGCCAGATAAATTCGGCCTGCTCGTGCAGGTTTTGAGACACCGCGTACCAGGCGTCGTGATCACAATTGCTTCCGGGAAAAACGACGACCGCAATTTTCATAAGCTGGAAATCGCGAATGGTTCAGGCAGTGGCCGCCGGAGCAGCCGCTTTCTTGCGACTCGCACGGCGCTTTTCAACGGGTGGCTGACGATCGCTCTTTTTCAGAGCAGGCAAAACGATGGGGGTGACGAATTTCTTCTCGCCGTGGTCATCGAATTTGATGACAATGTATTCGTCGTTGCAGGAAACCACCGACCCGAGGCCGAATTTCCCATGTTCGACTTGCGCCCCTGTGGCAAAGGCAGGTTTCGTAGCCATTCGGATCGTGACCCTCCTACCTGATTGTAACAGTTTGACTTAGTTTTAAGCGGTTACATTCGAGAGAGACGACTAGTACCTCAGTTCTCCAGGCCAAAGCCGATATCATGAGTGCTGATCGAATGGTGTCGAAAGACAAGGAGCATTTCCAGCACCCGAACGCGATTGTGGAGAGTGAGCGGATCGGTCCGCGAACGCGCATCTGGGCATTTGCGCATGTGCTGGCGGGCGCCAAGATCGGTGCGGATTGCAATCTGTGCGACCACACATTCGTGGAAAACGAAGTGGTAATCGGCGATCGCGTAACGATCAAGTCAGGCGTTCAGCTTTGGGATGGAATCGTGCTCGAGGACGATGTCTTTGTCGGGCCGAATGCGACCTTTACCAACGACAAATTCCCGCGCAGCCGGCACTATCACGAGCAGTTTCCCATCACGCGCGTGCGAAAGGGTGCGTCGATCGGCGCCAATGCGACGATTCTGCCGGGCGTCGAGATCGGTGAGCGTGCGATGGTGGGCGCGGGCGCAGTTGTAACGCGCAATGTTCCGCCGGACACGATTGTAGTCGGGAATCCGGCACGAATTTCCGGATATGTGGATGCGCCGCATCATGAACCATCACCGGGGTCCGTAAGTGCTGGAACAACGCAGGCCGGCTCGGTGGTGCGCGGCGTGAGCCTCGAGGAACTGCCGCTGGTCATTGATATGCGCGGAAATCTCAGTTTCGGCGAAGCGCAACGGCACGTGCCGTTCGAGATCAGGCGGTACTTCCTGGTCTTCGGCGTGCCGGGCGAGCACATACGGGGCGAGCATGCGCATCGCGAGCAGCATCAATTTCTGATCTGCGTGCATGGCAGCTGCCGGTGCGTAGCAGACGACGGGGAGCATCGCGCACAGTACACGCTCGACCGGCCGAATCGCGGACTTTACGTTCCCCCGATGCGCTGGTGCGTGCAATACCGGTATTCGAGCGACGCCGTGCTGCTGGTCCTGACCTCTGGCGCCTATGATCCAGCCGATTACATTCGAGACTACGACGAGTTTCTGCGGCTCGTCCGTGCCGATGCAAGACATTCTGTTTAACGATTTCGCGCGCCAGTGGGAGGACACTCGCGTTGAAATGCTGGCAGCCTTCGAGCGCGTGGGCGCAAGTGGCTGGTATGTGCTCGGGCGCGAGGTTGTGGAGTTCGAGCGAGCGCTGGCCGTGTACTGGGGCGTCAATCGCGCGGTTGGCGTTGCGAGCGGGCTCGACGCGATCGAAATCGGCCTGCGCGCGCTCGGCTGTGAAGAAGGTGACCGGGTTTTAACGACGCCCGTTTCGGCCTTCGCCACAACCCTCGCCATCGTGAAACTGGGCGCGGTGCCGGTATTTGCGCCTGTCGATCGGTACGGGCTTGTTGATCTCGCAGCCTGCGATGATGTTTTGCGAGCGCGGCCGGAGATTCGATTCTTCGTGCCCGTGCATTTGTACGGTCATGCGCTGGATGCGGAACAGATTGGAGAGCTCCGATCGCGATTCGATCTCAAGATTGTCGAGGATTGTGCGCAGTCGATTGGAGCTTCGTTTGGCGGCGCTGTCTGCGGGAGGGCAGGGCAGGTGGCCGCCACAAGTTTTTACCCGACCAAGAATCTGGGAGCCATGGGCGATGGGGGCGCGATCCTGACCGGTTCGGAGGAACTGGGCGCCAGATGCGCGGAGTATCGCAATTACGGGCAGAGTGCGAAGTACCGGCATGAATCGATCGGGTATAACAGCCGGCTCGACGAGCTGCAGGCCGCGCTGCTCGCGGTAAGTCTCAAAAAGCTGCCCGGCTGGATTGAGCGGCGGCGAACGATCGCAAAACGATACATCGAAGGCATTCGAAACAAAGCGGTGCTCGTTCCCGGTCCGCCGCCCGGTTCGGATTCCAGCTGGCATTTGTTTCCGGTCTTGGTGCAGGCCGAGAAGAAGCCAGCGTTTTTCCGCTGGATGCGCGAGCGCGGTATTACAACCGCGGAGCACTATCCAAAGGCGATTTTCGATCAACCGGCGATGCGTGCCGTCGCATATGAAAACGTACCCGGAGCAGAGCGGGCACGCAATTTTTGCCACGAGCAGGTGAGCTTGCCGATTCATCCTTATCTGACAGACGAGGAGACGGCGCGTGTGATTGAAGCAGTGAATGGGTGGCGCGCAGAGTAAACCAAGAAACGCGATGCTCTCGATCGTCATTCCGATTTACAAGAACGAAGAGAATCTGCCGCGCTTGCTGGCAGAATTGCAGACATTCGCCGCTTCCTTCACGGACGAGCTGGAAGTTGTCTTTGTGGTGGATGGAAGTCCGGACGGCTCGCTCGACTTCCTGCGAGAGAGGCTACCCGCGTTCCCGGTGCCGACGCAGCTTATCGAGTTGAGCCGGAATTTTGGTGCGTTTTCGGCAATCGGAGCAGGGCTGCGTTATGGGCGCGGCGATGTGCTGGGCGTCCTTGCAGCGGATCTGCAGGAACCTTTGGAACTGATGACCGAGTTTCACCGCGTGCTGCGGAGCGGTGAAGCTGATGTAGCGTTCGGATATCGGGTGAGCCGGGCCGACCCGTGGTGGTCGCAAATGGCGTCAGAGTGGTTTTGGCGTCTCTACCGTAGCTTTGTGCTGAAAGGCATGCCCAAAGGCGGCATCGATGTGTTCGCCTGCACGCGACAAGTGCGCGATGAACTCGTGAAACTGCCTGAGGTGCAGACCAATTTGATCGCGCTGCTGTTCTGGCTCGGCTTCCGCCGCACATTTGTGCCCTATGAGCGGCGCGCAAGACGCGAGGGCCGGAGCGCGTGGACAGTGCGAAAAAAACTGCGCTATGCCGTCGACAGCATCTTCAACTTCACCGATTTGCCTATCAGAGGACTGCTGCTGATCGGCGCCACGGCCTGCGTGCTGGCGATGGCAGCGGCGGTGGTTGTCCTGGTGGCGTGGCTCGAGGGCAAGATTCCGGTGCTGGGCTATACGCCGTTGATGCTGGTCATTGCGTTCTTCGGCGGGGCCTTCGCGTTATCGCTCGGCGTCGTCGGGCAATATATCTGGTTGTCGCTGCAGAATGCACGCCGCCGGCCAGGATTCGTGGTGCGGAGCGAACAGGCCTGGAACAGGAATAAGCTCGAACGATAGTTGCGCGAGCGCAGAATCTCGGGTGCCGGCGCGTTTGTCTTTGATCAGCGCGGGAGAACGTGCATATTCTCCATGCGGAAATACATGAGGCGCGGATCGTTCGGCGCGGGTACGCGCGGTGCATCGGTTCTGAATGCGATGCGATTGAGTCCGGGCGCAAGCGTCAGAGGCCAGTGGAACGTGATCGCGCCGGAACTGGCCTGAGCCTTGAATACGGCGCTGCCGAGCTGGAATTCGACGGTGGAAGGGCTCGCGAACCCGCTTCGAAGATCGCCGGCCAGCTCGACCGGCTGCGGCTGGCCGGTGTCGTTCAGGATGGCGATTGCGCCGGATTGATTGCACCAGCGCCACTGCTCACTTCCGGAGTACTCGGGTCCGTACACCCCAGCGACGTATTGCAGCGTAAAGGCGGGTTTGCCCGGTAACACAAGAGCGTCCCAGCGCGCGCCCGGCATTTTCTCCTTAAGCGCAGCCGCGTAACCGATGAGAGAAAAGAAACTGTAGCGGCCGTCTTCGCTGACGGTGGGCGACGCGCCGGTGGCGCCGGCAATCTGCTTTTCTATGTCGCCGGAATTGGCATAGCCGAAACGATCCACCCAAATCCCGCGGTAGCCGCCAAGCACAGCCTGCGGCAGCAGCGCGGGAATCGGGAGAGAGCTGAGCTGTTCAATCCAGGCAGCGCTCGGCCGTCCTCGCATAGCCGGATAACTCCAACGCAGTTTCGACGAGTGTAGATACGCGGCGAGCGGATCGTAGCTGAGCATGCGGTTGGGGCCGGCGGTTTCGGGGAAAGCCTGGTAGGGAAGCTCGAGGACCGCTGCTCCGGCCGGCAGTTCTGTTTCGATGCGATGGACGAAGTGATCGTTGCTTGCGAAGACGGCATGACTCGCGGCGATGTCCGGCTTCATGCGGCTGACGCCCTGGTCATAAAGTCCGAGGAGCAGCACAGCCCCGAGCAGGACGGAGCGATCGACCGAGTGCGGGCCGGAGTCGAGAACAGTATCGAGGATTTTGTCGGCGAGCAGCCCGAAAGCGGCAAGCGACAGAAAGGCGAGAAAAAAGATCACGCGGGTGTTGCTGCGGATTTCGGGCGTGATCAGGAATGAGAACAAGGTCCCGAAGCCTTCCACGGTGGCCCAGAGAACAAGCGCGAGAGCGAGTATTGTCAAAGCGGTCAGGATCCCCTGGCGCGAGCGTGAACGGCCGGCGAACGGATGAAACAGGAGAAAGAGAAAGCCCACCGAGGCGAGCACGCCCAGGGCAGAGGCTTCGCTCTCGTTGTCGTTGAGCGACGAGAGGCTTTGATTGTAAGTCGCCGTGAGCCGGCGCAGCGCCTTGATCGGATGCTCGGGTGAGGGCAGCAAAAGATCGGCGATTTTGAGGCTGTAGAGGTGGCTGTCCAAAACGGAGCGCTGAATGGCTTCCGGGTTGGGTCCGTGGTGGCGGTGATAGAAGTAAACGGGCAAAAGCGCGATGAGAACCGTAAGGCAGAGCGTGCCTGCGCAAGCGACAGCCACGAGCGCGAACTGACGCCGCTCGCGCCGCAAAAACGCGTAAAGAGCAGCGACGCCGAGAAGCAGTGCCGAATAGAAGGCATAGTAGACGCCCGCCAGGCCGACCAGCAGCGAGAGCAGCAGGCCAAAGCGCAACAGCCCGCGCCGCGAGTCAGCCGGGAACTCGCGACCCGAGCCGGGAAGATCCGTGAAAATGCGAACGATCAGCAAGATGGTCGGCGGAATCAGGAAGTATGCGGAGAGAAAGAGATGATATTCCGAGCTGAACAGATGCGCGGGCGTAAAAGCGTACAGAATGCTGGCAGCGAAAGCTGACGGTAATGACAGGCCGAAACGCCGCAGAACACAAAACGCGCTACAGGCTATCAGCACATAGCTAAGCAGGCAGTAAAGGTTCACCGCCAGAAAGGGATTCGCCGTGAACAGCATCAAGAACGCCAGGGCAGCATGGTGCACCAGATCCGGCTGGTACATGTCGTGATAATCGAGTCCGAACGGCGCCCCGACTCGAGGGTTGTGGAAGAAGGCGTGTTCGCCGAGAGCCTTGGCGATATAGGGATAGGTGTAGGTATCGCCCTTTAGGAACGTGTAGGAGGCGCCCGGACGTGTGTCGAGGGGAGCCGAGAGGCCGGTCCTCCAAAGCCGAAGCGAGTAGGTGAGGATCGCCACAACGACCAGCGCGAGCACGAGATAAGGAGCCAGATCCTGGAATGCACGAGCGCGGAGGGTTCGTTTGGCAGCTGATGTGCTCGGGCCAGAGGGAACGGATAGGTGTTGTGGGGCGATATTCACGCGATTGGAATGGCGGTCACCGGAAAGACGTCCGGTTGACATCAATTGTACGCTCCGCTAGACTTCTGAAGTACTGAAGTATCAAGTATTTGACGCTTTTACCAGCGGCAGGCGCGGTGCCGGCCGGGATTCAGGATGAAATGAGACATGGCTGTTGGCCCTGATGAGCAAGTGGAGATGCCGGAGGCGCTCGAGAGCCCGGATTATCAGGCATTTCTAGACGATTACAACAGCCATTTCCAGGCCGGGCACGGGGAACTACTGCATGGGCACGTGCTGAGCGTCAGTGACAAAGAAGTGATCGTCGACATCGGGCGGAAGACGGAGGGGTTGGTCCCGGCTTCGCAGTTTCCGGTCGAGAACGGCCTTCCGGCTGTGAAACGCGGCGATGTGATCGAAGTGATGATCGATCGCACGGGCGTGCCGGTGGAAGGCTACATTCTGCTGTCCTACGAGCGGGCGCACCGGCAGCACGTCTGGGAAGAACTGGAAGCCGCAGCGGCGAGCGGCGCTCCGGTGAGCGGGCGCGTCACGGCCAAGGTGAAGGGCGGACTGGCGGTTGATATCGGCGTGAACGCATTTCTGCCGAGTTCGCAGGTGGAGATACGGCCCATTCACAATCTGGATCCGTATGTCGGACAGACGCTCGAAGTCAGGATTCTGAAGCTAAACCGCCGTCGTGCGAATGCAGTCGTATCGCGCCGGGTGCTGCTCGAAAACGATCGGCAGGCGCGCAAGGCCCAGGCGCTCGCGGCGATCTTCGAAGGTGCGGAAGTGCAGGGTGTGGTCAAGAACTTGACCGACTATGGCGCCTTCGTGGACCTGGGCGGAATCGACGGCCTGCTGCACGTGAGCGATCTGAGCTACGGCAACGTGAGCCATCCGGCGGCGGTGGTGAGCGTGGGCCAGGAGCTCACCGTCAAGGTGCTGAAGTTTGATCCGCAGCATGAGCGGATTTCGCTCGGCCTGAAACAGTTGCGTCCCGATCCGTGGGTGGATGTGGATGCCCGCTATCCTCCCGCAAGCCGCGTGATTGGGCGAGTGGTGAGCGTAACCGATTACGGTGCTTTTGTGGAACTGGAGCCGGGCGTCGAGGGGCTGATCCATATCTCGGAGATGACCTGGAGCCGGCGCATGAAGCACCCCTCGAAGATCGTCACGGTGGGCGATCAGGTCGAGGCCGTGGTGCTCGAGGTCAAGCCGCGAGACCGGCGTATTTCGCTCGGCATCAAGCAGCTCGAGGCGGATCCCTGGACGACCATTGCGGACCGCTATAGCGTGGGCTCGGTTGTGGAAGGAAGGGTGCGAAAACTGGCTGACTTCGGGGCGTTCGTCGAAATCGAAGACGGCATCGACGGGCTGGTGCACGTTTCGGACATGTCGTGGACGGCGCATGTAAAGCATCCCTCGGAGCTGATCAAGAAAGGCCAGCTGGTGCAGGCGGTGGTGCTGCAGATCGACCCGGTGAACCGGCGGCTGTCGCTCGGCATCAAGCAATTGCAGCCCGATAGCTGGGAGGTATTCTTCCGCTCGCATCAGCTGGGCGATGTCGTGCGCGGCAAGGTCTGCCGCGCGGCGCCGTTTGGAGTGTTCGTAGAATTGCTGCCGGGTGTGGAAGGTTTATGCCATCGTAGCGAAATCGCCAGCGGGGCGGGCCGGCACAGTGAGGCGCAGCGGGGCGGGGAAGAACTCCTGCCGGTCGGAACGGAGCTCGATTTCAAGGTGATCAAGCTCAACGAGGCCCAGCGGCGCATTGGATTGAGCCTGCGGGAGGTGCATGAGGACGCCGAGCGCAGCCGCATCGACGATTACCGGCGGCAGGCAGCCATTGCAACCTCCACGGTAGGCGATGCTATGAAGCAGAACAGTCCAAAGAATTACAGGAACAGGAATTATGACGAAGGCTGAGCTGATTGACGAGGTCTCGAAAGTCGTGGAGATGACGCGAAAAGATTCCGAGACGATCGTCGAGACGATTTTCGACAGCATCGTAAGCAGTCTGCACAAAGGCGACAAGATCGAGATACGCGGATTCGGCAGTTTTCGCACCCGGCAGCGCCAGCCGCGCGTGGGGCGCAATCCAAAAACTGGTTCGCGGGTCGAGGTGCCCTCCAAAAGGATTCCATTTTTCAAGCCGAGCAAAGAGCTGCGGGATCTGGTGAATCAGAGCGAAAAGCGCGCTGCGGCTGAACACGAAACGCCGCCGAACTCCGAGCCTCATTCGATCTAGCGCGAGCAGGCAGCGGAAATGGATCATTTGTGGACGCCCTGGCGATCCACATACATGGAAGCCAAAAAGGAGCCGGGGGCCTGTATTTTCTGCGAGGCGGCTCGCGATCCGTCGGCGGATGAGCGCACGCTCGTGGTTTTTCGCGGCCAGCACTGTTTCGTCATTCTGAACCGCTACCCCTACACGAGCGGTCACCTGATGATCGTGCCCTATGGGCACGTGGCCAGGCTGAACGAGACCAGTCCAGAGGCATCGCGCGAGATGATGGAACTGGCGCGGCGCGCCGAAGAAGTGCTCGAGCGCGCGTACCGGCCCGACGGCCTGAACATGGGGCTGAATATCGGTACGGCAGCGGGCGCCGGGATCGCACAGCATGTTCACCTGCATATGCTGCCGCGTTGGTCGGGCGACGCAAATTTCATGACCACGGTGGGGCACGTGCGAATTATTCCTGAGGCGCTCGAAGAGACGTATCGAAAGGTGCGCGCAGGATTTGAGGAGTAGAAAGGGTTTAGCACCGGATTCACTGGATCCGACGCACAGCGATCATTCGGCGCGTTCGGAGAACGGACGTTTTACAAGCGCGAGCCATCCGAGTGCGCAGAAGAGCAGTAAGAACTCACCAGGTTCCGGGACCACGCCGTCGCTTGTGTAGACCGTGCCCGATTTGGACACAATGTCTACCGGAACTCTATTCCCATTCTGGTCGTAAACAGCGATGCTCGAAAGAACCGCGGTATCGGAGTAATCGGCAAGAGCAGATGAGCCCACTGCCAGGGTGACGATGGTCGCCTGCGCGCTGAAATTTGTCTGGATGTGAATCGGAACTCCGAATTGCATCGGAATAACTGGATTGGTCGCGATCCCCTCGTTATCGGAAATTGTGTAAGTTTGATTAGTGTTGACGACATACACCCAGAGACCGTAGCCGGCAGCGTTTCCGGTCGTAGTGGAAGACGAGCCGGAAATGGTGAAGCCGACCGTGAAGGTGCCCGGTGTGCCGGTGGGCCGACCTGAGAACGTGAGCGTATCGTCGGAAACCGCGACACCGCCCGCGGCCACTGTTTGAAAGACTCGACCGGTGGAGGCTGGACCGGGACTCAATGACATGGAGCCGTATGCCTTGTAAACACCGTAAGCGGGAGCGCTGGCGTAGGTATCGTAACTGGCGACAAGCGATGTGTTGGGAAGCGCTTGCGTGCCGACACACGGGGCGGGGCTGTAGCCGCAGAAGTGAACGATGTAGGGCGCGCTCGAATAAGAAAACAGAGCATCGTCGTAAGCGCTCAAGCTTGATGCGTAAGCCGCGGAAGCGAGCCAAGTCGCGACCAGAGTTGCTGCCGCTAACCGAGCGGTTCTGAAAAAGAGCATGCCTTGCCTCCTACTGCCAAGCGATTCTGGGGGAAAGCAGCTGGATTGTCAAGAGATTTTGAGTACTACGCGGAGGGCTTTGTGCATCCAAATTGTGGATGGGTGTCGCCTCGCCTACGGTTCCCGGTGTTCCGGATGAAGTAAAATCGGCGCAGATTGCCGGGCTGCGGTACGCGATTCCGAAAGGTGCCGGAATCCGCAGACGCCGGGCGGGCAACGGATTCGCCTATATCGGTCCGGACGACCAGCCCGTCACCGATGAAGCCGTTCTTGAACGCATCAAGAGTCTGGTCATTCCACCAGGCTGGAGTTCGGTGTGGATCAGCCCTCACGCGAATGCCCATATCCAGGCCGTCGGCTGGGACGACCGCGGACGCAAGCAGTATCGTTATCATCCGCAATACCGGCACGTGCGCGATCTGGTGAAGTTCGATCGCATGAAAGCCTTCGGGAAAGCGCTGACTCGAATTCGCAAGACCGTCACGCGGGACCTGGCTCGGCAGGGTATGCCGAAGCGAAAGATTCTGGCCGCGATCGTGCGCTTGCTCGAGACCACCTACATCCGCGTCGGCAACGAAGAGTACGTGGAGCAGAACAATTCGTTTGGCCTGACCACACTGCGCAACCAGCACGTACAGGTGCTGGGCGACACCCTCAAGTTTCGCTTCAAGGGCAAGAGCCATCAGCAGCACGAGATCGTGATGCATGACAAACGCCTGGCGCGGATCATTAAAAAGTGCCGCGAGATCCCGGGGAGCGCCCTCTTTCAGTATCTGGACGAGGACGGCAATCCGCAGACAATCGAATCGGGCGATGTGAACGAATACCTGCGCGCGATCAGCGGCGGCGATTTCACGGCCAAGGACTTTCGCACCTGGGGCGGCACCTGCCTGGCCATCGAGTACCTGCTCGAGAAGTGTCTCGACAATGGCGATCCGGAGACCAAGGCGGTGCTGGTGGACGTCGTGAAGGAAGTGGCGGGCAAGCTGGGAAACAAGCCGGCGACCTGCAAGAAGTACTACATTCATCCGGCCGTTATGGAATGCTATTCGGCTGGAAATTTGCGGCGGCTTGCCGAACAGTTTCAGGGCAAGCCGCGCAGCGAGCTCTATGAGCAGATCGTGATCGCGCTGCTCAACACCCAGAAAAAGATCAAGGTGAAGAAAGCGGCCTAAAGATCAGGCGGCTGCGCTCTGCGCCTTCACGAATTCGAGTTCGAAGTCGAGTTTCACGTCGTCGCCGACCAGGAAGCCGCCAGTTTCGAGCGGCGCGTTCCAGGTAAGGCCGAAATCGCTGCGTTTCAGTTTCGCTTTGGCTGCCGCGCCGATCCGGGTGTGACCCCAGGGGTCCTTGGCTTCTTCGGTGACTTCATCCACGTCCAGCGTGATCGGTTTTGTCACGCCATGGATGGTTAGATCGCCCGTCACGCGATAGCTATTCGATCCGGTTTTCTCGATCCGGGTACTGCGGAAGGTCATCTTCGGATATTGCGCGGCATCGAAGAAATCGGCCGATTTGAGGTGCGCATCGCGCTTTTCATCGTTCGTGGCAATGGTATTGACATCGATTTCGGCCTGCACGCTGCCCTGCTCGGGATGGGCTGGGTCGACCGTAACGGTGCCCTGTACACCCGTGAACGAGCCGCGCACATTGGACATCATCAAGTGGCGAACACTGAACTGCACGCTCGAATGAGCCGGATCGATCTGATACTGGTTCGGCATATGTTGCTCCTCTAAGGCAAAGAATTGCAGTTGCTTGGATGCGTTTCCCATTATCGGCGACTCGGGAATGCTTCACGCGCATGGGCGATTTCGTGCTCCTGTGGGAGGGCCACAGCGAATTGTGATAGGCTGATGTGGTAATGCCACATAAGGACAAATTGGATCTCTTACAGGGCACGCTCGACCTGATGGTGCTGCAGACGCTCGTGGCGCTCGGTCCCACGCATGGTTACGGCATCGCGAGGCGGATCGAGCAGGTCAGCGGTGAGCAGATTCTGCTGAATCAGGGAACGATCTACGCCTCGCTGATCCGCCTTCAACAGCGCGGCTGGATTGCGGCTGAGTGGGGCATTTCTGACAACAACCGGAAAGCGAAATATTACTCGATCACCAAGAAGGGTCGGGCTCAACTCGCTGCGGATACGGCCCACTGGCAGCGTTTAAGTGACGTGATGAGCCGGGTCCTGGCGATGGCCGAAGGAGAGAAGCAGTGAGATACGGGTGGCGCGAGTTGCTCGAAAAGGCGCGGGCGCTGTTTCAGAAAAACCAGCTCGAAGAGGATCTTGATGCCGAACTCGCGTCGCACGTTGAGCTGGCAATCGAGGAGAATCTGAGGCGCGGAATGACGCGCGAGGAAGCGAGGCGTAAGGCGATGATCCGCATAGGTGGTCTGGAGCAAGCCCGTGAGGAACAGCGGGATGCGCGCGGATTGCCGACCCTGGAGAGCATCGCGCAGGATCTCCGCTATGCCCTGCGTACTCTTCGTCGCGATCGTGGATTTGCAACGTTTGCCATTCTGATCATCGGATTGGGCATTGCTGCGAGCGCTACCGTCTTCAGCATCGTCGACGCGCTGCTGGCCAAGCCGCTGCCGTTTCGCGATCCGAGCCGGCTCGTCTGGATTGCGAACCGTACCAAAACGGAAGGTGACCTTTCGGGCGCGACGCTGCAGGTCGGGCGCATGCTGGATTTCCGCGAGCGCAACAGATCGTTTTCAGACATCGCGGGATATTACGCCTTCTACGGAACCGGCGACAGTCGACTGAGCGGCAATGGCGAACCGGAACGTCTGAGCACGGTTCCCGTCTCCTGCAACTTCTTTCCGCTGCTGGGAATCAAGCCCATGCTCGGAAAGCCGTTCACGGCGGACGAATGCAAATGGAACGGCCCGAGCGTTGTGATGTTGAGCCACGGGCTGTGGGTACGGCGATTCGGATCCGATCCGTCCGTGATCGGCCGCGCGATTCGGCTGAACGACACCGCCACCACGATTGTCGGTATTTTGCCCGAGTCCTTCGATTTCGCGGCGATCTTTGCGCCGGGAACACAGATCGATCTGTTCAGTCCGTTTCCGCTGACCAAGGAAACCGATAAATGGGGTAATACGCTGGCCGTGGTCGGCCGTTTGAAACCGGACGCAGAGCTAAAGAAAGCACAGGCGGAAGCTGATCTGCTCGGGCTGCAGATCAGCCGTGAAAATCCTCATGGCAACGGGCTCGACCCGAAACTGAGCTTCCTCGCAGACCACATCCGCGGCCGAGTGCGTCCGGCGCTGGCCGTTTTGGGCTCGGCAGTGGTCGTGATGATGTTGATCGTCTGCGCGAATCTTTCGAACCTGTTGCTGGCGCGCACAGCTTCGCGCCAGCGAGAGATCGCGGTTCGAATCGCGCTCGGCGCGGCCAGAATGCGGCTTGCCCGGCAGCTATTGACCGAGAGCCTGCTGCTCAGTTGTGCCGGCGCGCTGCTCGGCTTGGCCCTCACTCTTGCTGGAACTCGCGCGGTCTCACATCTGCATGCATTCAACATCCCGCTGCTCAGCAAAGTGAGCGTCAATTCGGAAGTGCTCTGCTTTACGGCTTTGGCAGCGATTCTGACTGGAGTCATTGTCGGCATTGCGCCCGCACTGCAGACCGCGTCTCTTTCCCTTACATCCACCATGGGACAGCGCGGGGCGAGTGAAATCAAGGGACACGTCTGGACGCGTGCGGCGCTTGTCGTACTTGAAATGGCGCTGGCTTGTGTGTTGCTTGTCGCGGCGGGTTTGTTTCTGCGGAGTTTTGTTCGGCTCCTGGAGGTAGATCCGGGCTTTCGTCCCGAAAGCGCCGCCGCCTGGCGGGTCGATCCGAACGGGCAGTATAAGACGCAGGAGCAGCAAAACGCTTATTTCGATGAGGTCCTGCGCCGGGCTAAATCGATTCCAGGCGTCAAGGCGGCAGGACTGAGCGATGTTCTGCCGCTGGGGCACAACCGGAGCTGGGGTGCCGGAGCGAAAGGAAAACAGTACAAGGAGGGTGAGTATCCGGGAGCCTTCGTTCGCGTGGTGAGTGAGGGCTATCTGAGCGCGCTCGGGATTCCATTAAAGGAGGGCCGGGACTTCAGCGAACGCGACCGCGATAAAGGGGCTAGGTCCGTAATCCTCATCAATGAGAGCATGGCGCGGACGCTATGGCCCGGCGAGGATGCCATCGGCAAGATCGTAGCGGGCGATTGCGGTGCCGACCGCGAGGTCGTGGGGGTGGTGGGCGACGTGCGTCACATCGCGCTCGAACAAGGCTCGGGCTCCGAGATGTACCTGCCGATCCGCCAATGCGACGATTGGGGCTCCGTCGATCTGGTTGTGCGCTCGAATCTGCCTTTGGCGGTGCTCTCAGAGCGCGTGGAAGAGGCTTTGCGCCCGCTGATTCCCGACTTGCCGCACAAGAGTATGAGTCCTTTAACGGAGCTAGTGCAGCGAGCAGTTTCCCCGAGGCGTCTCATTGCGGTCGTGCTGGCCGGATTCGCCGCCTTCGCCCTTCTTCTCGTGACGCTTGGAATTTATGCCCTGATCTCCTACTCCGTCGCGCGCCGGACCCAGGAGATCGGCATTCGTATGGCTCTCGGTGCCCAGGCGGGACGAGTCCGTGGACAGATCGTCATGCAGACGCTTGGTCTGGCAGCGGCCGGCCTGTCCATCGGTGCGCTTGCAGCATTCCTGCTCGCGCGAGCCGTGCACAGTCTGTTGTTCGGGGTTACCTACCGGGACCCCTGGACGTTTCTTCTGGCGCTCTTCTCCATGTTCGCCGTCGCTCTGCTCGCGGGATACCTCCCGGCCAGGCGCGCGTCGCGCATCGATCCGGTCATCGCGCTGCGAGCAGAGTAATTTCTGTCCTGCGTTAAACACCCCAGCAACACGGACGCTCGCAGCTCTTAATGCGCGTGGTCGTGATCATGCGCGTGGCCCGGAGTCGGACGGCAGCCGCGCTCGGACATGCCGCAAGGCATATGTTCGAACTGAATGGTCGAGTGATTGATCCCGAAGCCGTGCAGGACTTCATTGAGCCGTTTGAGAATGCGCGCACTCGAGGAAGGTGGCATGTCGTCAATCAGGACATGTGAGCTAAGCGCGTGGGTGCTCGACCCGAGGCTCCAGATGTGCAGGTCGTGGACGTCGATCACGCCCTCGACCGCGCCCATAGCATCGGTGACCTTACGCAGTTCGATGCCGCGTGGCAAGCCTTCCAACAGGATATTGCCCGACTCGCGCGTGATGTCCCAGGCGGTATACAGAATGAACAGGCCAAGCAGGATGGAGAGCGCGGGGTCGATCCAGCTTAGCCCGGTGTAGTGAATCGCCAGCGCGCCCAGGATGATGGCGACCGCGCCGATCGCATCGCCCGCCATATGCAGCATGGCAGCCCGCAGATTGATATCGCCCTTTTGCCCGCGATTCAGCGCGATCACGATTCCCGTGTTCAACACGAGAGCAGCTGCCGCGACCCATAGCATAATGCGGTCGTTAAGCGGCTCGGGATGGAGCAGGCGCGTTCCCGCTTCCCAGAAAATGACCAGCGAAATGACAATCAGCGTGGCGGCGTTCAAGAAGGCTGTAATCACGCCCGCACGGCCGTAGCCGTAGGTTTTTACCTGGTCGGGAGGCTTGCTCTGCAGATAAGCGCCGATCGCGGCAAGCAGCAGCGCAAGCGCATCCGTGAAGTTGTGTCCCGCATCCGAGAGCAGGGAAAGGCTATGAGCGCGCAAGCCCGCCCAGACCTCAAAAGCGGTGAAAAGCAGCGTGGCCGCGAGTGAAAAACGAAGCACCAGGCCGGTGCCATGGGAATGATGGTGATGGTGCGCCAAAGTGCCCGGGTCGGAACCCTACTTCTTCTAATTTACGCCACGCACGAGTGCTTACGGCGAGCACATCCTACCGGCGCGAAGCCGACCGCACTCGTCACCAGGCCTTCGGGATCAACCCCAGCGGTATAGAGTACCTTAACCGAGTTTTCATCGCATTTTGTAACCCGCATTACTCTTACTCCTTGTGAAAGCGGGGTGGTCCATTGGACAATGGTTAAGCGTCCCTTTCGGCCGCCTTCCAGCGAAATGCCTGCTCCATCCACAACCGCCAGTCCCACGGAATTGAACTACGTCCAGTTGCTTCGCGAGAGCAAGCATCTCGATCCGGCCTCGGCATCGCGCAAAGTCCGGGTGGCCCTGCTCGGCAGTGTTTCCACCCAGCACCTGGTTCCGCTTCTGCGAGTTCTGCTGCACCGGCAGGGCGTGAGCTGCGAGGTTTATGAAGGGCCGTTCGACGCGGTCGAGCTCGAAGCCTACGACTCGGATTCGGCGCTGTATCGTTTCCAGCCGGATTTCATCGTACTGCTGGACGCGGTGCAGGCGCTCCGGATGCGCTTCGGGCAGCGCGCTGGAAAAGGCGAAGAGTTTGTCGCACAGACCGCCGAGAAAGCCAGGCGCATCTGGGAAGCGATTCAGGCGCGCAGCCGGGCGGTTATTCTACAGTCCACGTTTGTGCTGCCCTACGAGCGCACATTCGGCAATTTCGACCGCAAAGTCGGCGAAGCGTTTTACTCAGTGGTCTGCGCCCTTAATGAGCGCCTGTCGCAGGAGGCGCGCAGCTACGGATCGGTACTCATCAACGATATCGAAGCGGTCGCTTCGTGGATCGGCCGGCGGCAGTGGTTCGACGACCGGCTGTGGGACATGGCGAAGATGCTCTGCGCTCCGGATTCGCTGCCCTACGTGGCGAAAAACATCGCCGATATCGTACTGGCTCAGCAAGGCCGGGTAGTGAAGTGCGTGGTGCTCGATCTGGATAATACGCTCTGGGGCGGCGTCATCGGTGATGACGGCGTAGAGGGAATAAAGCTTAATTCGCACGGGGATGGCGAAGCGTTTTACCGGTTCCAGCTTTTCCTGCGCGAGCTACTGAATCGCGGCATTCTGCTGTGCGTCTGCAGCAAGAACGAGCTGGCGAACGCGCTGCTGCCCTTCGAGAAGCATCCGGAGATGATCCTGAAGCGCGAGCACATCACCTGCTTCGTTGCCAACTGGACCGATAAAGCCGAAAATATTCGGCAGATTCGCGAGACTCTGAACATCGGCTTCGATTCCATGGTGTTCCTCGACGACAATCCGTTCGAGCGGAACGTGGTGCGCGAGCTGGTTCCAGGCGTAATTGTGCCCGAATTGCCGGAAGACCCGGCCGATTACGTGCGCGCGGTCAGCGAGCTGAACCTGTTCGAGACGACTTCATTTTCTGCAGAGGATCTCCAGCGCGCCGAGATGTACCGGTTGGAAGCTGCACGCCGCGAGGAGCAGGGTAACTACGCATCCATCGAGGAATTTCTGGAATCGCTCGACATGCAGATGACTCTGGCGCCGTTCGACGCTTACCATCTGCCGCGCATCGCGCAGCTGATGCAGCGCAGTAACCAATTCAACCTCATGACGAACCGCCGCAGCGAAGCCGATTGCGCTGCGCTTGCAAAGGACCCGAAGTTTCTGCCGCTCTATGCGACGCTTTCCGATCGCCTCGGTGACCATGGACTGATCTCGGTCGTGATCGCCGAGCACGCGGGCAACGAGCTCGCGATCCGGGACTGGCTCATGAGCTGCCGGGTGCTGAAACGCGGCGTTGAGCAGACCATCATGAACGCTATCTTCGAGCACGCGCGCGAGCTGGGCGCCGAATACGTCACCGGACAATATCGCCCTACCGCCAAGAATGCGATGGTCAAGGAGTTTTTCGCGAGCTTCGGCTTTGAAAAGACGTCGGATTCCGACGGCTTTACGACCTGGCGGCGGAAGGTAAGCGAGTACGAACCGCTGCCGGTCTTCATTCATGTAAATACCCAGCCGGCGCACCTCGTGCAGAACTGATTTATTTAAGGAAGCAATGACAGAAACAATCGAACAACGCCTGAATCGTGTTTTTCAGGAGATTTTTGATGACGATTCCCTCGAGATCCGTCCCGAGATGACGGCCGACGATGTGGACGGCTGGGATTCCATTACTCACATCGTTCTGATTGCGGCGGTGGAGCGCGAATTCAAAGTCGACTTTACGACTGCCGAAGTGACTGGTTTGAAGAACGTAGGCGACCTGATCGCTCTGATCGAGAAGAAGACGTCCAAGTAAAGCCGGTATGAGGTTTACTTCGGTCGACTTCCTGCTCTTTCTGGCGATTGCAGCGTCAATCTTCCGAGTGATTCCGGCGGCGTGGCGCGCGGCTTACGTGCTGATTGCGTCCTACGCGTTCTACTGCACCACCAGCCCGCGTGGGGCCATTGCGCTCGCCGCAGCCACGCTCTTCACCTACGCGGGCGCCCTCTGGTGCGAACGGTTGCAGGGCACCTCGCGCGCGTTTGCTTTGACGACTGCAATCGTCGGTGTTCTTGTGGCGTACCTGATGTTCTTCAAGCTGGTCGTGTTCGTTCCGCACCAGGGAATTACGTCGTGGATCGTGCCGCTCGGCATCTCCTACTATTCGTTCAAGCTGATCAGTTACGTGCTCGATGTGTACTGGGGCAAAATGCCGGCAGCGCGTCGCCTGATTCCGTTCGCCGCCTACGTAGCGTTTTTCCCCCAAATTCTGGCCGGACCGATTCAGCGAAGCGACGACTTTCTTTCGCAGATCGGGAATGGCCAGACGGTTCTGCCGGCCATCCTGCGCATTGCCTGGGGATTGGCCAAGAAGTTGATCGTGGCTGATCATCTGGCAACCGCGGTGAATTACGTTTACGCCCATGTCAGCGGTCTGCATGGAGGCTGGTGGATCGGCTTCTATATCTGGCCGCTGCAGCTTTATGCAGATTTTTCGGCGCTCACCGACATTGCCATTGGCACCGGACGGCTGTTCGGCGTCGTAGGACCGGAAAACTTCGATCGGCCGTTCAACTCAACCAGCATCAGCGAATACTGGCGCCGCTGGCACATGTCGTTTACTAATTGGCTGGCCGATTACCTGTTTATGCCGCTGCGCATGGCGACACGCAAGCTGGGCAACGTCGGCCTGGTGATGAGCATCACGATCAATACGGTCGCCATCGGGCTCTGGCATGGCATTGCGTGGGGCTATTTCATCTTCGGCATTCTGCACTCGATCTTCATCAGCTTCGAGGCTTTGACCGCGAAACGCCGCAAACGGCTCTCCAAGCAACATCCGGAATGGGAGCCGGCGCGCAACGTCCTGGGCTGGTTCATGACGTTCCATCTGGTGTGCTTCGCGCTGGTGTTCTTCCGTGCCGAGACGGTTTCCGACGCACTTTATTTATTGCGGCACGTGGCGAGCCATGTGGCCGATTTCCGCGGCATCTTTGAACCCGAAGGACTGAACAGCGCCCGGGCGTTCCTGATCGGGCTGCTGGGCTACGCGCTGCTCGAGCTTTGTGAACGCTACCGGCCGGACCGCTGGTTGGCCCAGATCCGGCTCTCGGGCCCTCGCTATCTTCGCTGGTCGCTGTACGCCTCCACTGCGCTCGTGCTGGTGATCGGGTTTGCGCTGCTGGTCGCAACCAGTGGAGAACCCAAAAATCCCTTCGTCTATGCGATTTTTTAAGGACTGCTTCCTCGCCGCGCTCATCACGGTGGGTGTCCTGCTGATCGTAGAGCTGGGATTCCGGGCGGCCGGGGTGAAGTACACAGGCTCATTCTTCAATCACGAGCCGGAACGAGGCTATTCGTATCGCCCGAATGCGCGCGGATGGGCCGTCAACGAGGGTGATAACTTCCTGACCGTCAACAGCGACGGTATGGTGGACCGCGAGCGCTCCGTGGCGCGTCCGCCGGGCGTTCTGCGCATCGCCGTTCTCGGATCTTCGGAGGTAGCGGCCGAGCAGATGCCGCGCGATCGCACCTTTGAAGCCGAAATGGAGCGCCAACTGGCCCGTGCTTTGCACCGGCCTGCGGGATCAGTCGAGGTGCTGAATTTCGGAGTCGCGGGCTATAACCTGCAGCAGGAATATCTGACACTGCACCACCATGTCTGGAAGTATCAGCCCGATATCGTTCTGCTCGGCACTACTTCCATGGCGCTGATTCGCAGCGTGCCCACGCTGTTTCCCGACTATGTGCCGGGAACGCCGATGTTCGATTGCGATCATATTCCGGAAGGCGATTCGCCGCCGCCTGCGCCCAGGCTCTCGTTCTCCCGCCGGCTGCGCAACCGACTCGCCGATTTCACCAACCAGAGCCGTGTGCTGCTTGCTTTAAATGAAGCGCATACCAATGCCTTGCAGCTGATCGCAAAGTATCGCGCGAAATTATCTCGCTCGAAACCGAAGCCGCAACCCGCCAATGCGTCGCTGCCGACCACCGACAGTATCTATAACCCGGACGATCCGATCTACGCGAAATCGTGGCAGGTCGAGGAATGCATCGTGCGCGCGATGAAGCGCGACTGCGACCGGCATCACGCGGAATTTTTTGTGGTTGTCTTTGATCGCAGCCGCGAGATCGATCCGGACCCGCGTGCCCGAGCGGTCTATGCCCGCAAGATTGGCGTTTCGTCGTTATTCCTGACGGACGAGCGCATGGCCGAGCTCGCGCAAAAAGACGGTATCAGCGCGATCCTATTAGGGCCGCCGCTGCTTCGCTACGTGGAACAGAATCACATCGTCCTGCATGGTTTCTACAACACCGCTTACAACATGGGCCATTGGAATTTCGATGGCAACAGGGCTGCCGGAGAAGTGATCACCCAGGCGCTGCTCGATCAAAGCCAGGTGCTGCAGGCAAACCGAACCTCCGCTTCCGCTGGTCGTGTAACGCTCGGCGCAAACTAGTTCTGCGAGTTCGGCGGCTTTTCTCCTGGCCGCAGGAGGCTCGGAACTTTTTTCTTTTTCTCTTCGTCCTGGGCGGCGGCTTTTTTGCGCTCTTTCTGCTCAGTCTGCGACATCATGGCTTCGCGTTCGCTTTTTTCTTTCGCATCGCCGGCGGCCAGTTCGCCCGAGCGCTTCTTGGAGTCCTCGAGCGAGAGATCGTGGCTGTCGGTTGTCGTATCGATCGCTTCCGAGAGCACGAATTTATAACGATCCAGATCCTTGGGCTCGTTGTCCTGAATCTTGTTCAGCTTGTCCAGAAATTCCTTTTCGGCATCGATCACGGCGACCATGCCTTTGTCGATGGGCCGGTTGTGACGCAGCGCATCGTCGGCGACTGAATCGATGGCTTCGATGATATGGCTGAAGTCTTCAAGCGCGTTGTGGATGAAGATACTGCGCCCCGGCTTTTCTTTGGCCAGGTATTGCTCCACCAGATCCATGCGCTGGCGCGCGAAATGGATGTACAGGGCCAGCCGGTCGTTCGGATCCTGCGCCTCGCGCACCTGATCGACTTCGTTCGGAGTCAGAAAATCGCGATCCTGTGCCAGCAGCGGTATCGCAGCCAGGCAGAGCACAAAAACCTTCATTTGCGCATCACTCCCTCGAGCAGCTTGTCGTGCGTCTGATCCAGCTTACGGCTCATCTGCTCAGCCCAGCCGCGCTGGGGTAGCGGAATGTCGTCCAACAGGCTCGCCATGCGCCGCTGCAGATTGGCGACGCGCAGCTCGGCTTTTTTGTAGTGCTTCGATTTATGCGCCTCCTCGAGCGACCCCAGGCAGGCATCGAGGGCTTTGTTCATATCGTCGAGCGCCGTATCTCCTGCCTCCATTTTGCCGCTTTCGTAGGCGTCGTGGGCGCGGTCGAAGGCGGCTTCGGCGCGACTCAGTTGCGCATCGGCCGAATGTGCCGGATCATGGGCGCTGGCGTTATCAGCCTGCCCGGCGAGGGCCAGCAGCAGGCAAAAACAGGAGACGGCGAACACAGGCGGACGGCTGGCTTTATTCTAGCCTTCCGTTACGCGAACGGGCGGCCTCGGTGGCTTGCTTGTGCAGATGCGTCATATTGAAGCCTTCGAGTGCGATAGCGATGAAGCCGATCACGATCAGCGGAATCGTGACCACCGCCCAGAGAATCAATGAAAAGCGCTTGGCGTGCGCGCTCGCCAGGCCGAACATGATCAGAGTGCGCGCGGTCACCCACTGGAAGCTGCCGAGATTGCCTGGCGCCTGCGGCACGATACTGCTCAGTCTGAGCAGCACCATCATGGTGAAGGAAGCGGTCCAGGCGACGGGCAGCCGGTTGGCCTGTACAAGCATGTAAATGGGCACGGTCTGCGCGAGCATGTAGAGCCCGCTCACCAGAAACGAAAAATACAAATAACGCGAGTGCCCGATCAGGTGCAGATCCTCGATCAGGGTGTTGAACCAGCGCGGCCAGGTGTACCCGAAGAAGTGATCGAGCGATTGCTGGCGGGCATACATGGCAATGCCGAGAATAACGGCGCAGATCGCAATCAGAATGCCGAGAATGTAGCCGCCATGAACCAGCACGCCCGGCAAATGCCCCAGGCGCATGCAGTAAAAGAAGCAGGCGAGGAGCCAGACGCCGTCGAAGATGCGTTCGATCAGGGCCGATGCAAAGGTCACCGACAGAGGCACCGTGGTGAATTTTGAAAGCAGAAAGCAGCGGATCAACTCGCCGGCGCGCAACGGCAGAACTTCATTCGCAAACAGGCCGACATAGATGCTCTCAACGGCTTGCGTGAACGGCACACGCTCGATGGGGCGCAGCAACAGCTTCCAGCGCCAGGCATGCAGCAGGTACACGCAAATGTCCGCAGCAACCGCGCCCGCCACCCAGGCCCAGTGCATGTGGCGCACTTCGCTCCAGATATGTTGCAGGCCGGCACCGTTCAGCACCCAGCCCATACAGATCAGCGAGACGACGTTGGTCCCAATGATCAGCGCCCAGTTGCGGATGGTGTTGCTGCTCTCAGCCGGCTTCGGCGCTGCAGTCTGGCTGCTCAACAACCCCAATCATAGCGCCCGTTTTGTGACAGCCGCGTGAATGGCCTTAGCGGATTATCTTGAAGATACGCGACCAGCGCTCGTGTGTTTTGCCATCCGGTGTAGTCTCTTCCGATTCATAAATGAAGAGCGGTTTGCCGATGAGATCGGAGCGGTTAATAAAACCCCAGTAGCGGCTGTCAAGGGAGTTGTCGCGGTTGTCGCCGAGCACGAAATACTCGCCCGGCGGAACTACGATTTCGCCGTTTTGAACGTGATGTTCGAACATGTCGCGCGCCCGGGCTGCTATGGCATCCGGCAAATAGCGCAGCTTGGCGGGATCAGAAGGCGCATTGTCGCGAGATGGATCTGGCGGGAATCGTTGCATTGCGTAAGGCTCGTTGAGTTTGACTCCGTTGCGATAGACCACGCGCGATACCATCCGAATGCGATCGCCGCCGACGCCGATTACGCGCTTCACAAAAATTTGCTTCCGATCGACAGGATAGTGGAAGACGACAATATCGCCTCGTGCCGGTGTTACGCGTGGGAAGACGCGCACAAGGATGCGATCGCCGATCAGCAGAGTATCTTCCATTGTTCCCGTAGGCACTGAATAGGCGCGCAGGAAGAACAACGGCAGCGAGAACAGGCAGGCGACCGCGATCCACGGCCAAACCAGTCCGCGCGCCGCTCCTGAACTCGCGAGTGAGCGTCCAGCGAAGAAGAAGAGAACGGAAACAGCTAGCGCGACACCGAAAGCGATGAGGAGCGCGATTCGATCGTGGACTTGCGCTTCACTGAAAAACGGGAACGGAATGAGCAGCGCCTGGCAGAGTTCAAAAAGTGCGAAGCCGTAAGCGCCCCATACGCGCCGGCGCAGGATTGCTATGGCGGCAATCGTGGGCACCAGCGCTGAGAGGATCAGCACTGGTTGTCGAATCGCGGCGAGCAATCCCGATACGGCAAACAGCAGCGAGACTATGGCCGCTGCAATTGCCAGTTTCGGCAGTTTCTGTGAGTTCGTTTCGGTATCCCGCACTCCTTGAAGATTAGCCCGTGATGGCGAGAAAATCGCTCTTCGCTAGTAGAATGGAGATCGTCGGAGGCATGCGGACTCTCTTAATCTGCCATCAAGACGAGGTGCTTAACCGAGTTGCGATGGCACGCTGGCTGGCGTCATTTTCGGATCTGACTGGAGTCGTCGTTATTCGCGAAGAGGCGAGCCGAATGCGGGCGCGAATAAAGCGCGAGATCAAGCGCATTGGAGTTGTTCGGTTCCTGGATGTGCTTGCGTTCCGGCTCTATTACAAATTGAAGCTGGCGGCAGCGGATGCGGAGAAAGAGGAGAAACTGCTGCGCACACTCGAGGCCAAATACCCCCCGCATGGCGCGCCGGAGCTGATCACACCGAGCCCCAATTCCGCTGAAGCGCAAAAGTTCATTGGCGATGCCGGGCCCGACATCATGATCGCGCGCTGCAAGACGCTGCTCGCCGAACGCATTTTCAGCATCCCCAAAATCGGCACATTTGTGATGCATCCGGGTGTCTGCCCCGAATATCGCAATGCGCATGGCTGCTTCTGGGCCCTCGCGCAGCGCGACATGGATCGCGTCGGCATGACGCTGCTGCGGATCGACAAAGGAGTCGATACCGGCCCGGTCTTCGGCTATTTCACTTATCCGTACGATGAGCGCAACGAATCGCACATCCTGATTCAGGATCGTGTAGTGTTCGACAATCTGGATGCGATTCAGAAGAAGCTGGAAGAGATCTATCGGGGCGAGGCGCAGACGATCTCGACCGAGGGCCGCAGTTCCGCGGCCTGGGGACAGCCCTGGCTCACGCGTTATCTCGCCTGGAAACGTGCAGCGGCGCGTGAAACGCGATGAAGGCGATCACGCTTCTCTACCATGATGTGATCGATCCGGCGCGCTCGCGCGCCAGCGGCTTTACCAGCGCGGACGCCGAAATCTACAAGCTTTCGCCGGCCGACTTTGAGAAACATCTGGAAGCGATCGCCGCCGGCGGCAATCCGCCTGTACACACCGTCACCGAAATCCTGAATGCGAATAGCGCGAGCACGCCGGTACTGCTGACCTTCGATGATGGCGGCGCGAGCGCGCTTGCTACCGCCGACATGCTCGACCGCCGAGGCTGGAAGGGTCACTTCTTTATCACGACCGATCGTATCGGCACGCCGGGATTTGTGGATCGAGCGGCGGTTCGCGATCTGCATGCGCGCGGTCATGTCGTGGGATCGCATTCGTGCTCGCATCCGCCGCGCATCTCACATCTTGACGACATACAACTGAACCGGGAATGGAGCGAAAGCGTGCAGGTGCTTGAAGACATTCTCGGCGAAAAGGTCGAGACGGCTTCCGTGCCGGGCGGTTTCTACTCCGAGCGGGTGGCAAACTTTGCACGCCGCTCCGGTATTCGCGTGCTGTTCAACTCCGAGCCGAGCGCGCGCGTGCAGCGCAACGGCGAGTTTGTCGTCCTTGGCCGGTTTGGATTGCAGCGCGATTCTCCGCCGGAGCGTGCGCGGCGCTTTGCATCGGGCGACGCGGCCCTGCTTGCGAGAGAAGCGGCATTCTGGAACGCGAAGAAAATTCTAAAACGCGCGGGCGGCGAACAATGGCTGGCATTCCGGCGCTGGTGGCACGCACGCTAACCGAACAGGATGAGCCCGCGAATCTCAGCGAGGCGAAGATTCAAGAAGGATGAGCCCGCGAATCTCAGCGAGGCGAAGATTCAAGAAGGATGAGCCCGCGAATCTCAGCGAGGCGAAGATTCAAAAAGGATGAGCCCGCGAATCTCAGCGAGGCGAAGATTCAAGAAGGATGAGCCCGCGAATCTCAGCGAGGCGAAGATTCAAGAAGGATGAGCCCGCGTTCCTCAGCGAGGCGAAGAGTAAACGTGATTAACGATCTCTGGTATAAGAACGGCGTCATCTACTGTCTCTCAGTCGGAACCTATATGGACGCCGACGACGACGGCATCGGCGACTTCAAGGGCCTGATGCGCCGCCTCGATTATCTACAAGGTCTCGGTGTCACCGCGATTTGGCTCATGCCGTTTCAGCCTTCCCCTTGGCGCGACGACGGTTACGACGTGAAGGACTACTATGGCGTCGACCCGCGCTTTGGTACGCTCGGCGACTTCGTCGAATTTGCACGCGGCTGTGAACAGCGCGGGTTGCGCGTGCTGATCGATCTGGTTGTAAACCATACCTCTAATGAGCATCCATGGTTCCAGGAAGCACGCCGCGATCCCAAATCGAAATATCGCGACTGGTATGTCTGGTCGAAGAAAAAGCCGCCCCACATCAAAGACGGCGTAGTTTTCCCGGGCGTGCAGCGTTCCACTTGGACCTATGATGAGCTCGCGAAAGAGTGGTACTTCCATCGTTTCTACGAATTCCAGCCTGATCTGAACACGGCCAATCCGGAAGTGCGCGCCGAAATTCTGAAGGTGATGGGTTTCTGGATTCAGCTCGGCGTCTCCGGATTTCGCATGGATGCCGTGCCGTTTGTGATCGCAAAAAAAGGACCGGATGCCGACGAGCAGCCGGAAGAGCACTACGAAATGCTCCGCGAATTTCGCGAATTTCTGAGCTGGCGGGAAGGCGATGCCATCATCCTGGCGGAAGCCAACGTTCTCCCCAACACGGACATGCAGTATTTCGGCTCTACCGGCGAGCGCCTGCAGATGATGTTCAATTTCCAGGCGAATCAGAATCTGTTCTACGCGCTGGCAACCGCTGACACACGGCCTCTGATACAAGCTTTGAGAAAAACAAAATCGCGGCCCGCCACCGCGCAGTGGGGACATTTCCTGCGCAATCACGACGAGCTGGATCTGGGCCGCTTGACGGACGAGCAGCGGGAGAAAGTATTCGCAGCCTTCGGGCCGGAACCGGAGATGCAACTCTACGAGCGCGGCATTCGGCGCAGGCTCGCACCGATGCTTGACGGCGACCGCAGGCGCCTCGAACTGGCGTACAGTTTGATGATGACCTTACCCGGTACGCCGGTGATTCGCTATGGCGACGAGATCGGCATGGGAGACGATCTGAAGCTGCCCGAGCGCGAGTGCGCCCGCACGCCGATGCAATGGTCGCTCGAGCCCAACGGCGGTTTCACTTCGAATCCAAAGCCAATCCAGCGTGTCATCAGCCAAGGTCCCTACGGCTATCAACACGTGAACGCAGCCGAGCAGCGCCGGGATCCCAATTCGCTGATGAACTGGATGGAGCGCATCATCCGCATGCGCAAAGAAGTTCCCGAGATTGGCTGGGGCGATTTTCAGATCATCAAAACGGGCACGAAAGAAGTGCTCGGCATCTGCTACGAGTGGCTGGATAATTTCGTTCTCGCTCTGCACAATCTGAGCTCGTCACCGCGCGAGATCCGCTTCAAGGTCGATACCGGACGCGAGGATTGCTGGCTCATCAATTTGCTGGCCGACGAGCACAGCCGCGTCGATGAATCCGGCCTGCATTGCGTGCTGCTCGAAGCGTATGGTTATCGCTGGTACCGCGTCGGCAATCTACGAAACGTGCAGGAACGCCGCGAGGAAAAGACGAGCGGCACTAAGCAGACGGCCTCGCGTCCTTGAGCGACAGGCACCAGGAGCCGTACCCGCGGCGCCGCGAATAGGCGTCGTCTTCAATCTGCAGAAGCACATCGATCCTTTTGCCGGGCGCAAAGAGATCGGCTCGATCGGCAAAGTTCCAGGCTTTGACGAATAGCGTTCGGCCGTTCTGACGAAAGGGAACGGTAAGATGCTTGCCATTCGCCGAGGTGCGCACCGGCCCCGCGACTTCAAGTGCTTCGGCCGATAGCACCGGCATCGGATTACCGAACCCGAACGGACCCAGCGAAAGGACATCATTGGCACAGCGATCGTTAAGTTCGGGAAGAGTGACCTCCGCGTCAATCTTGAACTCGGGGCGGAAATCCTCGACCGTTAGGCGCGCTGCGGCGAATTGATCGAATCGTGCGCGGAAATCCTCGATCGCATGAGCCGAGAGCGTGAGTCCGGCTGCCTGGCGGTGGCCGCCGAATTTCCTGAAAAGCTCGGGCATGCTCTCTAGCGCTTCGAGCAGATGAAATGCGGGAATGCTTCGACCCGACCCGGCAAAATAAAACCCGCCATGTTCATCCTGCTCAGTGGATTCGCTGAGCACGAACACAGGCCGCGTAAAACGCTCGACCAGACGGCTGGCGACAATGCCGAGCACCCCGAGATGCCAGCCCGATCCGGCGAAAACCAGACCGGCGCAATCGGGCGAAAGCGGCTGCTCTTCGCATTGTTTGAGAATCGTTTCGACAATTTCAGCTTCCACCTGCTGGCGCTCACTATTGAGCCGGTCGAGCTGTTCGGCGAGCGATTGAGCCCGCGCGAAATCGTCTGTGAGAAATAAGTCGACTACGTCGCGCGCCGTGGCCATACGTCCGGCCGCATTGATTCGCGGTGCAATGCGGAAGGCCACCTGGTGGGCCGACGGCGTCTCGCCCGCTTCAAACCCGGCCACCGCGAGCAATGCTTTCAGTCCGGGATTTCGCACCTGCTGCAGCCCCGAGAGCCCGCGCTTCACGATAATGCGATTCTCGCCCGTGAGCGGTACGATATCGGCTACTGTCGCGATTGCGACCGGTTTGAGAAACGAATCGAGCAGAGCGGTGCGGCGCGCTTGCGTCAGATCGCTGGTCACCAGCAGCGCCTGAATTAGTTTGAGCGTCACGCCGGCACCACAGAGATTCTTGTTGGGATAGCGGCAGTCTGGACGATTCGGATTGAGCACCGCCAATGCCGGCGGCAGTTCTTTCTCGGGCAAGTGGTGATCAGTCACGATCACATCGATGCCGAGCGCGTTGGCATGGCGGACCACCTCACCGGCGCGAATCCCGGTATCAACGCTTACGATCAGGCGTACGCCGCTTTCGGCTGCCCGCGAGACCACTTCGCTGCGCATGCCGTAGCCGTCTTTGAGCCGGTGCGGAACGTGAAAATCGGCGCGCCCGCCTAAGAGCTCGATCGCGCGCTTCAGCACCACGATCGAGCATGTGCCGTCAACGTCGTAATCGCCGTAAAGCAGAACCGGTTCGCCGCTTCGAATGGCATCCCGCAAACGCGCGGCCGCACGGTCCATGTCCGCCAGCAGCAGAGGATCGTGTAGGTCGTCAAGCCTCGGATTGACGAACTCGGAAGCTGAAGCGAGATCCGCATATCCGCGCGCTGCCAGAATCGAGGCCGCAATCGTGCTCAGCCGAAGGCCTTTCGCAAGACTGGTGACAATTTCCGGCGCAACTTGTGATCGGATCCAGCGCGCCGGCGCGCGACGGACAGCTGTTTCGATGTTCACCGCTCAGTTGTTCGAGAAATAGCCACCCAAAGAACCATCGTCGTTCACGTCTTCTTCCTCTTCGAGAGCAGCATCGAGCTCGCCCAGGATGTCCGTGAAGACTTCGTACCAGTCGGTATGCTGTTCGAACGAGTAGACGCGCCCATCGAGCGAGAATGAAATCTCGAGCGACGACGTGAAGCCCTCGTAGCTTTGCAACTGACGCAGCCGGCTTTCGTATTGCCGTTTTTCCTCGCGCGTGAAATCGCACTCTTCGAGCTGATCGAGCGCGCTGTCGATCTGATCGAGCGAAAAGGCATGCTGGCTGAACACGATCAGCCGGATTCCAGCTGACCGCGCCGCGTCTATGAATTCGTGGAAATCCGGGTGGCGATCCACATCCCAGCTGATCTGAAAAATCGGATCCTGCAGGCGGTTCACGCCGTGGAAAACGGTCATTCCCGATTCGCGCAGATAGGCTTCGATTTCACCGCGCAATTTCTCGAGATCTTGAGGCATTCCCTTGAAGCTATCAGATCGAACGAAGGCCGGTCGTGAACTGTGGGCGAAACTAAGGTGAAACCGTTAATCCGCAGCCGGTAAGCTGAGAGAAGTACCCGATTGCCGCCACGGATTTGTGGAGCCTCCGAAATTCAGGCACGGTGGCCGGAAGTACTACTTGTCTCTCGGGGTTGCCCAGCAGATGGGCGATGACGGGAGCCGACCCCGTATATTTGCGTTCAATATCTTAGGTTTACAAAGTATTGACAATGCTTATAGATGGGTTGTAGTCTTAGGTTTTGTTCATGATCGACTATCACCTGGGGGATACGCCGTAGCCTTAGGGCCGCAATTGGGTCCGGGGTAAAAGCACCTGCCGAGGAATGGAATGAATAAGAACTGCCTGATTCTGGATTTGGCGCATTCGCTGCACGGGCGAGTCAAACGGATTGAGATCAGCTACAAGTCGCTCGCGTGGGTGGCTGGTGGTGTTCTCACCCTCCTGCTGCTCGTACTCGCGCTTTCTTTCAGCTATCTGCGGATGAGTTGGAAAATGTCGGAATTCGAGCGCCTGCGGGCCGAGATGAACGGCCTGAAGACTCGTTATGTTGAATTACAGCGCCAGGCGAATCAGCACAACCTGCAGATGGCATCGCTCGAGACGCTGGCGAGCGAGGTTTCGGCGCGTTACGGGTTCAACGAGCCCTCCGGAGCGGGCGACGGTGCGCCGATGGACTCGGATTCAGTCGCCAATCTGCGGGAATCGATCGAACAATACAATGTCCTCGAAGCGGCTTCGTTCGATGGAATCTATCACCATTACGCATTTCGCTGGCAGGAGCACAATCAGCCGAGCCTCTGGCCGGTGATCGGTGTTCTCCGGAGCGGATTTGGAGGCCGCATGGATCCGTTTTCGGGCGAAGGCGCTTTTCATACCGGGATCGATTTGCAGGTTCCGAAAGGTTCAGCGGTCCACGCGACTGCCGACGGAGTGGTCGAACGGGCCTGCTGGAGCGGCAAGTACGGCAAGCTGGTGGTGATCGATCACGGCAACGGGCTTAAAACCTACTACGCTCATCTGTCGGAGTGGGAAGTCGTTCCGGGACAGGCAGTCCGGCGCGGCGAAGTGATCGCGCTTTCCGGCGCGACCGGTCACGCGACGGGACCGCATGTGCATTACGAGGTGCGTGTCAGCGGGACACCCGTAAATCCGTACCGCTATCTGGCGAAAGGCCCGAATCCGCAAGGACTTACCACGACGCACAGCGACCTGGGCCTCTAAGGCGGGCGTATTCGTAGCGGATCCTCCCGCTTCACTCGCGCTTGCCCCTTGCAACAAGGCGGCGGCTCCGAACGTCTTTCAGGTGTAGTGAGCCATGCGCTGACGCGCCGGGCGCTGCTCGGGTTTTTACCGGCGAGCGTCTGGAGCGCTCGAATTCAGAAAAAGACGCAGCCCCTGCCGCAAGCGGGCGAATTTTTCCGATTTGCCGATCCGACCACGGAAGCAATTGTTGTCCGGCTTACCACGCCGAGTTACAGCAGCCTTCTTCCGCAGCCCGGACGTGGCTTCGTTTCTTTAAAACCGCGTGTGCTCTACTGCGCCAGCGACCGGTTGGGCCGCCTCGCGCCTTTCGAAATCGATCTGCGCTCCGGCATCATGCGCCAGATCGCCGAAACCGAGGCGCTTGATCCGGCTTCAGTAGGCCTCGATGGGCAGGGAAAAGCGCTGTACTTCGTCGATGCCGAAAAATTGCGGCAAGTGCCCGTAAACGGCAAACACGAGATGCGCAAGCCGGAGATCGTGGCCGAAGGTGTCACGAGCTACGCGGTCGGAGTATCGCGGGACGAACTGATCGTTCTGCGTGAAGGGCGCCTCGAACGCCTGATCGAGAAAGGTTCGGAAGTACTGGCCGAGAATGCGACGCCGCCTTGTCTGCTTCGGCCGGGTAGCCGCGGATGCTTGTTCGGGCGGCGCTCAGCTTCAGGAGAGCAGGAATTCTGGTATGTCGAGACACCCGGCAAGCCCGTGCTGCTGGCCTCGGGCCCGATTCGCGACCCATACTGGGCGGCCGATGGCCATTCGCTGCTCTTCCTCCGCGATGTTGCGGTGAATAACGTCTCGATCGCCCAGGTGCGTGAGATCAGCCCGGAAGAGCGCGTCGAGCGCTGCCTGGCCGCCACCAGCCAGTTCGCTTCTTTTTCGCCGAATGGCAACGATTCGGTCTTTGTCGGAGCGAGTCGCAGCAAAGCACAACCGAACATCGTGCTCATGCTGCGCAGCCCCCGGCGCGAAATGACGCTTTGCGAACATCACGCCACGCATCCGGCCGATGCCCACCCGACCTTTTCGCCCGACAGCCGGCGCGTGTATTTCCAAAGCGACCGCGAAGGCAAACCGGCCATTTACTCGGTCAATGTCGAGCAGCTGGTCGAGCCAACCTAGCGTTAATCGCCTGCCGTTCCGGGGCATTGGCCGGTACCAGCCTGCAGCTGGCCGATTTGCAACTGACCGGGAGCCGTTTCGCCCCTACATTCGAGTTGTGAGGGTTGAAACGATGAAACGAAGCCAGAAGAAACGTGCAGGGAGTTTGGAGACGCTGGTGCTGCCGGTTGTGCTACTGCTGACCGGTTTGATACTAATTGGTGGCGATCGAGTGGGAATCCTGTCGTTAGACCGCATTCAGAATCTCTGGCCGATGGCGCTGATCATCGTCGGCCTGAGCGACTTCCTGGTCTCAAGCGACGAACCGGCGACCACTCGCGCAAGCGAAGTGCGCCGGAACGCAGGAGAGCGGCGTGCCTGAAACCCCGCAGGATCCGAAAGAGTGGATCCGGCAAAGCATTATCGACGAAACGCACCGTAACATCCAGCGCTCGATGGAGCGTCCGAACTGCGCTGATTCGCGCACGTGGCGACTGGCGCTGGCCTGCGGTGCGATCGGGTTCGGAGTGCTGCTCTTTTTGGCGAATCTGGGTCTCTTGCCCGCATTCAATTTCTGGTCGTTGTGGCCCTTGTTTCCGCTCGCGGTTGGCGTTGGAAGACTTACAACCGATCGCAGCGCAGCGCGAGCCCGGGGCGTTTTCCTGATCTTCATCGGCGCATTCTTTCTGGCGCTGAATTTTGGCTGGATCCATTTCCACACCAACAATGAGAACTGGATTTTCGCGCTGATCCTGATCGGGGTCGGGTTCCTGGCGCTGATGAACGTCCTGGACTCGGCGCGCGGCATTCATCCGAGGCGCGCTCTCGGAACGAACATCTGGCGGCGCGGGGAAATGGATCACGACTCGATAGTGGCCGATGTGGCCGTGCTCGGATCGGTGAAGCGCAAGATGGATTCGAGCAATTTCCGCGGTGGCGATCTCACATCGATTCTGGGCAGTATTGAAATTGACCTGCGTCCGGCGACCATCGCCCCCAATCCCGAAGCAACAGCCGTGCTGAATGCCACCGCCATTTTCGGAGGGATCAAAGTGCGCGTTCCGCAGCACTGGCGGGTGAAGATGCGCGGGGTCAGTGTGCTGGGCAATTTCGAAGACAAGACACTGCCGCCTAATACGGGACTGAGCGCGCCGGCACTGGTCATCACGGGTTGGTCTGTGTTCGGTTCGGTCGAGATCGAGGATTAGCAGCGGCCCGTGCATCCGATTTTTCGCAACAAGCAATTCTTTCGGGCGTATCTGCCGGCCTGGGTTCCGATCGGATTGATTCTGGCAGGCGTGCTGCGTTATTCCTCTCACCTCGAACTGCGATGGATTGAGGTCGCAGCGATTATGGCGCCCCTTACGGTCGTGCTCGCGATCGTCTGTCTCTCGGCCTGGTACATCTGCCGCTTCGACCTGAGAACGACCGCGGACTGGAAGTTGTTTGCCATCTTTGTTCCCTCCGCGATGTGCGCCAGCACGGTCGTGATGGTGTGCGGACATCTGATCGTGTGGACTCTGGGCCATGTCTTCCCGAATCTGGAGCCGCGCTTCCGCCCGGCGATTCCGGTGCTGGCGGTGATGTTCTGCCTGGTCTATCTGCTCTCGATTCTGCTGCATTATCTGGTACAGGCACTCGAAACATCGCAGCGTGCCGAGATCCTATCCCGCGAGGCCGAGCTGAAGGCCCTCAAGGCGCAGGTGAATCCGCACTTCCTCTTCAACAGCCTGAACTCGATCAGCGCCCTAACAAGTATCGATCCGGCGCGGGCCCGCCAGATGTGCATTGCGCTTTCCGACTTCCTGCGTAATTCACTCCGTCTGGGAGAGCGCGCGAGCATTTCCTTCGGGGAGGAATTGTCGCTGGCGCGCAGTTATCTGAAGGTGGAACGCGTACGCTTTGGGCAGAAGCTCCGGGTCGTGCAGCGATTGAGCGAAGGCTGCGAAAACTGCAGGGTGCCGCCGCTGCTGGTGCAGCCGCTCGTGGAAAACGCCATTAAGCATGGCATTGCCACCTTATCCGAAGGCGGCGAAATTGCGGTTACGGGTGAGCATGTGGACGGGCGTCTGCGTGTGACCGTCGAAAATCCGTTCGATCCCGAAGCACCGCCCGCCCAGCGTACCGGTTTCGGTCTGGCCGGTGTACGAAACCGGCTCGAAGCGCGCTATGGGCCGGCGGGGCGATTGCAGATCGAGGTAGAACCGTCGCTGTACCGGGCCACGATTGTGCTGCCGTGGGCGGATGGGGAAGGCAACCAGGCATGAGTATTCGAACGATTCTGGTCGATGACGAACAACTGGCGCGGGCGGTGCTGCGCGAGTACATCTCGGGTGAGCAGGATATCGAAATCATTGCGGAATGCGGCAACGGATTCGATGCGGTGAAAGCCATCTCCGAACACCGGCCAGAGCTGGTGTTCCTCGATGTGCAGATGCCGAAACTGGATGGCTTCGAAGTTTTGGAACTGGTGGGGAGCGATGTCGCCGTCGTGTTTGTGACGGCGTACGACCAGTACGCGACGCGAGCCTTCGATGCGTCCGCAGTCGACTACCTGTTGAAGCCGTTCGACCTGACCCGGTTTAAGGCCGCGCTCGACAAAGTCCGGCAGCGGATTGCAGCGCGCATGCCGTCGAACCTCAATGTTGCCGAACTGCGGCAGGCTGCCACCGCGCCCGGACAGTACACGCAGCGTATCGTCGTGCGCGACGGTGTGCAGCTACATGTCATCCCGGCCGCGCAGCTGGATTTTGCCGAGGCGCAGGACGATTACGTCGCGCTGCATACCCGCGGCAAGACATTGTTGAAGCAGCAGACGATTACAAATCTCGAACGTGCGCTCGATCCGGCTCGCTTTGTACGCGTGCACCGCTCTTTTCTGGTGAACCTGGAGCGTATCTCCAAGGTCGAACCGTATACTAAAGACACCCGCCTGGCCGTTCTGGCGGATGGGACAAAAATTCCTGTCAGCCGGAGCGGATTTCTGCGTCTGAAAGAATTGATGCAGTTATAGAATCGGCCTTTGAATACTTGGCAGGAGAGAGATGCAAAAAGAGAGCTGTGACATTGGTTTGATCGGGCTGGCCGTAATGGGTCAGAACCTCGTGCTGAACATGAACGACCACGGTTTCAAAGTGGCAGTGTTCAATCGCACGGTTTCAAAAGTCGACGATTTCATCAATAACGAAGCCAAGGGCACGCAAGTTATCGGCGCGCACTCGATTGAAGACCTGATCGCGAGCTTGAAGCGTCCGCGGCGGGTCATGCTCATGGTGAAGGCGGGCGATACAGTCGATCAGATGATCCAGCAGCTCGTGCCCCATCTCGAAAAAGGCGACATCATCATCGACGGCGGCAATTCGCTGTTCACCGACACCAACCGCCGTGTCGACGAGCTCAACAGGAAAGGCATTCAGTACATCGGCACCGGCGTTTCGGGTGGCGAAGAAGGCGCGCGCCACGGTCCCTCCATCATGCCCGGGGGCAATCCGGAAGCGTGGCCGCATGTGAAAGACATTTTTCAGGCGATTGCGGCCAAGGTGGAAGACGGTACGCCGTGCTGCGACTGGGTCGGCGAGCAGGGCGCGGGGCATTACGTGAAGATGGTCCACAACGGCATCGAGTACGGCGATATGCAGCTGATCTGCGAGGCGTATCAGCTGCTCAAAGATGGGCTCGGCCTGAGCGCCGACGAGCTGCACGAAATCTTTGCCGAATGGAACAAGGGCGAGCTCGACAGCTACCTGATCGAGATCACGGCGGAAATTCTTTCGAAGAAGAGCGAAGAAGATAACCAGCCGATGGTCGACAAGATCCTCGACACGGCGGGACAGAAGGGAACCGGCAAGTGGACCGTCATCAGCGCGCTCGATCTCGGCATGCCCGTTACGCTGATCGGCGAAGCCGTTTTCGGACGCTGCCTCTCGGCGCTGAAGGATGAGCGCGTGGCGGCATCGAAAGTGCTGCACGGGCCATCGCACCGCATCGATTCGCAGGACAAGAAGGTATTCGTCGAAGAAGTCCGGCGCGCCCTCTACTGCTCGAAGATGATTTCCTACGCGCAGGGCTACATGCTGCTGCGGCAGGCGGCAAAAGAGCAGGGCTGGAATCTCAACATGGGCGGGATTGCGCTGATGTGGCGCGGCGGTTGCATCATTCGCAGCCGCTTCCTCGGCAAGATTAAGGAAGCCTACGAGAAGAACCCGAATCTGACAAACCTGCTGCTCGATGATTTCTTCAGCGGCGTGCTGAACGAGTATCAGGCCGACTGGCGCAAGGCAATTATTCATGCGATCGGCTTCGGCGTACCCACTCCGGCATTTTCAACCGCGCTTGCGTTCTATGACGGTTATCGCTCCGAGCGCCTTCCGGCCAATCTGTTGCAGGCGCAGCGCGATTTCTTCGGCGCACACACCTACGAGCGCGTCGATAAGCCGCGCGGGCAGTTCTTCCACACCAACTGGACCGGCCGCGGCGGACGCGTCTCGTCCGGCACCTATAACGCCTAGCGCCGCCCGGCAAAAGACCGTAATCGGCAGCGTGTGTTCTATTGGAGAAGAATATGAGTGAAGCACTGAAAGTTCGACAGGACGGAGCGCTCGATTTTGTTTCGATCGGCGGAATGGTGATCCGGCTGGACCCGGGTATTATCCCGTTTCGGAAGGCGACCGAATGCAAGATTCACGTGAGCGGCGGCGAATTCAATGTGGCCGCCAATCTGTCCGATTGCTTCGGCATGAAAACCGGCATCGCAACCGCAATGGTGGATTACCCGATTGGCGACCTGGTGAATGAGCGGGTCCGTGCCATGGGCGTGCGGCCGTTTTACAAGCAGTTCAAGCACAACGGCGTCGATGGGCCGAACATAGCCACCGTCTACAGCGACCGCGGGCAGGGCGTGCGCGCGCCCGTCGTGTTTTACAACCGCGCCAACGAAGCGGCTGGCAAGCTGAAGCCGGGCGATTTCAACTGGCGTGCGATCTTCGAGGGCGGCGTGCGCTGGTTCCACAGCGGCGGAATCTTCGCGGCCCTATCTCCAACGACTTCGGACGTGATTATCGAAGGCATGCAGGCAGCGAAAGAAGCGGGTGCCGTAGTCTCGTTCGATCTCAACTATCGCGAAAAGCTCTGGAATGTGATCGGTGGGGCGAAGAAAGCCGTCGAGGTGATCGACCGCATTGTGAAAAATGTCGATGTGCTGGTCGGCAACGAAGAGGACCTGCAGAAAGGACTCGGCATTCCGGGGCCTGAGGTGGCAGCCAAATCAAAGCTCGATCCGAGCGCGTTCTTCAGCATGATGGAAAACGTGCGTAAGAAGCACCCGCAGGTGAAGATTGTCGCGACCACCCTGCGCGAAGTGCATTCGACGAACCGGCACAGCTGGAGCGCGGTGGCCTGGATCAACGGCAAGACCCATCAGGCGCCTACGGCCGAGCTCGATGTCTATGATCGCGTGGGCGGCGGCGACGGTTTTGCGGCCGGCTTCTTTTATGGGCTGCTCACCGGCGTATCGGACGAGGAAGCGGTCAAGCTCGGCTGGGCTCACGGCGCGCTCCTGACTACCTTCCCCGGCGATACGACCATGGCCTCGCTCGACCAGGTGAAAAGTTTCGCCCAGGGCGGTTCAGCGCGTATTCAACGCTAAATCGTAATCTGCGGGGCTGCCATATCGGCGTCAGCCTCGCAACTCCTTAAGGACGAAGTGCTTCCCGAAAACGCAGGGACTGGCGCCGCGACATTTCGATTATCGGGCCGCCCTTCATCATCACTCGCAAGTTGCCGCTCACTGCTGGTTCCACGTGCTCGATCCACTCGAGATTCACAAGATGGCGCCGGCTGGCGCGGAAGAACATCGCCGGGTCAAGTTGCTCTTCGAGAGCGGTCAACGAACGTGAAATCAACGGTCGATCCTTGCCGAAGAATAATCTCGTGTAGTTTCCTTCGGACTCGAGAAGGACGATTTCGCGCACGCGTACCAGCCAGCAGCGCTCGCCGTCTCGAACAAAGACGCGCTCCAGCCGGTGCTGCAAGCGAGGCTTCAGTTTGGACACCGCGGCTGCGAGACGCTCCGGGGCCACCGGCTTTACAAGGTAATCGAGCGCGCTCACTTCGAATGCTTTCAGCGCGTATTCGTCGTAGGCGGTTGTGAAGATCACCTGCGGTACTTCGTCGAGGCGCTCCAATACCTCAAAACCGCTCATTCCCGGCATGCGTATGTCGAGGAACAGAACGTCCGGCGCGATACGCGGGATCAGTTGGAGAGCCTCTTCGCCCGTGCGAGCTTCGCCCGCAATCTCTATATTGGGATGGGCATTCAACAGCCGCCGGAGCTCCTGGCGGGCGATTCGTTCATCATCAACGATCAGGGCCCTCATGCGGTCGCGGGCAGGAGAACGGTCGCTCGTACGCGATCCTCACTGCAGGTTCCAAGTTGAATGCTGGCGCGCTCCCCGTAGAGCAGGCGCAGCCGCTCGCGAGCGTTTGACAGACCGATTTGCGTAGATGCCGGGTGCGGACTTGTCAGAGTTCCTGTGTTCTCAACTTCTATTCGCAGATGCTCTCCGGCTATGCTGGCGCGCACACCCAGATCGACTCCGGCGATTTCCTCCAGTCCGTGCTTGATCGCATTTTCAACCAGGGTTTGCAGAATCATCGGTGGAACCGGCAGGCCGCGGGCCGCCTCGTCGACCGCCATATGGACCCGGAGCCGGTCTTCAAAGCGAATGGATTCAAGCATGAGGTAATCGGAAACGGCGTCGATCTCGCGGCCTAGCGGAACCGTATGTTCGCGGTCTCGTTGCAGGTTATAGCGCAGTATGTTTGCCAGACGCGTAATCATATCCTGCGCTTGGGCCGCATCTTCGCTGATCATTCCCCGGATGGAATTGAGGCAGTTGAAAAGAAAATGCGGGTTAAGTTGAGCCTCCAATGCGCGTAGCTCGGCATGCTCGAGCGCGCGCCTCATCTGTGCTTCTTTCTGACGGACCTCGCGTGCCTCGCGAGACGTCCTGATCGCCAGGTAAAGTATGACCCAGATCGTGTCGAATACTGAGAGCCCAATGAACATATACACGATAGAAGATGGATCGTGCCACTCGCCGAGCCTTCTTTCGATACTTGTGTACACGCCAACCACAAGCACCGTCTGCACTGCTGATACCAGCAGCCCCGCCGGGATCATGCGAGCGAATGCGGCGGGCAGCGGTAGTCTGCTCCAGCCGCGCCGGTGAAATTCGCGCCGAAGCAGGTGAGTGAGTCCAATGCTGTACAGAAAAAAAAGCAAATAGCCGATCACAACGCTCGGCCTCCAGCCATTTGCCATTACTCCTGTGGATAGCCCGGCTCCGAAGCTGTACGCGCTCCAGCCGGCGATCTGGCAGGCCCAGTATTGCGTGTATTTGCGTTCCATACGGCTATCTTCGGAGATTTCGCGTTGCAGAAGTGATTCTTTGTGACGAGCGGCGCCACTGCCTGTTGAGCGGCCCCGGCTTGCGGCGGGCCTTGATCGGGACTACACCGGTCCGGCCACTAGGATTTCTCTACGGTACGCGGCCACACCAAATATCGTGCAGCCGTTTCTTCGCGATCAAAAACTGTTGCTATGATTTAGGCAGAAAGCGTTACCTGCCATGCGGACGCACATTCGGTTCCGCCTCTTCTTCCCCGGCGTCCGATCAGGATGCACCCTCCTCACTATATCGACGATTCTGCTCGCCTCAGCGGCAGCTGGGCAAAGCGGACAGGCTGATCCAAACGAGACGGTCGCAATGGCGGCCGGCAAGGCCGCGGCGCCGCTGCCCGCTGCAAGCTCGAAATCGGTCGACATCCGGGTCAACCGCACCCTCGTTCTGATCAACGTGACCGTGACTGACCCGCTGAACCGCTTCGTCACCGGGCTGGAAAAGGAACACTTCCGCCTCTTTGAGGATAAAGTCGAGCAGGAGATCACGGATTTCTCGGCCGAAGATGCGCCGATTTCCATCGGCCTCGTGTTCGATACCAGCGGCAGTATGGGGCAGAAGCTGCAGAAATCGCGCGAAGCGGCGTCGGAGTTTTTTAAGACGGCCAATCCGTCCGACGAATTTTTTCTGGTCCAGTTCAACGACCGGCCGGAACTGAGCGTTCCGTTTACAACCGACACGGGCAAAATCCAAAATACTCTGACTTTTACGCAATCGAAGGGACGCACGGCCTTGCTCGACAGCGTGTATCTCGCGATGCACGAGATGAAAAAAGCGCACAATCCGCGAAAGGCGCTCCTGATCATCTCCGATGGCGGCGATAACTCGAGCCGCTACACGGAGACGGAAATCAAGAACGCGGTGCGGGAAGCGGATGTGCAGATATTCGCGATCGGAATCTTCGAAGGTCTGAGCACGCGTGGCCGGACTCCGGAAGAAGCGGCCGGTCCGGGGTTGCTGAACGAACTCGCGGAGCAGACGGGCGGACGCGAGTACCCGGTCGAGAATGTCTCGGAGCTGCCCGATATCGCGGCCAAGATCGGAGTTGAATTGCGCAACGAGTACATACTGGGTTATACGCCTAAGAATCGCGAGCGGGATGGAAAGTACCGGCGGGTGCAGGTGAAGCTGAACCAGCCGCGCGGGCTTCCCCCGCTCAAGGCTTATTTCCGGCTTGGATACTATGCTCCTGCGCAGTAGATCAGTTCAGTCCGTTTTCCTCGCGCTGTTGCTCGCTCCGGCGGCTCTCGTTTTTGCCCAATTCCGTTCGGATACCCGCCTGGTAGTTCTTCATGCGAGCGTCACTGACAAGAAAGGCAAGCTGCTGACGAACCTGAAAGAGAATGCTTTCAAGGTCTACGAGAATGGCGAACCGCAGCACATCAAGAAATTCCTGCGAGAGGACGTTCCGGTCTCGCTTTGCATCATCATCGACGATTCCGGCAGCATGAGCACGAAGCGCGCGCGGGTGGAAGCCGCCGCTATGGAGCTGGTGCGCAACTCGAACCCACAGGACGAAGTTTGCATCGTGAATTTCAACGATACGGCCTACCTCGACGTGCCTTTCACGAACGATACTCACAAAATGGAACAGGGCCTGGCGCGGATTGATTCGCGGGGCGGAACAGCGATGCGCGATGCCATCTGGTCCGCACTGGAGTACGAACAGAAATCGGCGAAGCGCGACAAGAAGGTACTGCTGGTGATCACGGATGGCAACGACAACGCCAGCAACATCTCGCTCGAGAAACTGGTGGCGCGATCGAATCAACAGGAGACCCTGATCTACGCCATCGGCCTTTTCACAGAAGAAGAAAAACACGAGGCGACCAAGGCGCGGCGGGCACTCAAGGAGCTGACCGTCAATACCGGCGGACTCGCGTTCTATCCCAAAGAAGTCGCCGAAGTGCAGGCGCTGGCGGTCGAGATCGCTCACGACATCCGGAACCAGTACACGATTGCCTATACACCTTCCATCCCGGCGCTCGACGGCAGTTACCGGCAGATTAAGGTGACGGTGGATGGGCCAGGAAAACCGGTGGTTCGAACGCGCTCCGGTTACTACGCCACTCCGGATATTGAAAATTCGAAGCAATCGAGCGAAGCAGGGCTGACGCAGACCGCCTCCGCGCGATGATGCTGCGCTTCCTTTGGATCGCTACACGAGGGTACCGGATGCGGCCCTGGGATTCGCCTTACCTGCGCTGGCGAATCGAAACCTATTCGGGAATCCCGGCGGAAAGCATCACTCGCGAATCGTTTTTCCGTTTTGTCTGGAGCGAGCGGAGCTCACTCTGGCAGTATCTGCGCTGGGTGAGCCGAATGCGGCATCTGCTCTAGTATCCGAGGCCGGCGCAGGAAACCGGTTTAGCGGCCGGCTTCCTGCGTCGCACGCTACTTTACGGGTTTACAACTTGTTTAAGCACCGCTGATGTGCTCGGGTTGAAGTATAAGCTGCCCGTGTACACGGCAGTTATGGAGTGCGTGCCTGTCGCAAGTGCCGAAGTGGTATACGAGGCCTTGTGGGTAGTCGAGTTCACTCCGCCTATGTTCAGTATGGTGTTTCCGTCTTTGAACTGCACCCAGCCAGTCAGAGTCGCGCCAGTGGCTGAAACGGTTGCGGTGAAGGTGACTGCTTTCCCTTTAGTTGAAGGATTGAGCGACGAGGCGACCGTGATGCTGGAGTTTGCTTTAGCAACCACAAACGTAGCAGTCTCGGAAGTCTCTGTATTACCGGCATTGTCAACGCTATGGAACGTTATCTTATGCGCCCCAACATTCGAGACAGTTATCGGGGTCTTGTAGGCGGTAACTGCTCCGTTGTCGAGCTGATACGTCGTACTCGAGACACCGCTTAGATTGTCGGTCGCTGAAAGAGTAACTTTCATGCCTGGCAAATAGGTAGAGCCAAGCTTCGTCCCAGTCAGTGTGGCTACAGTGTGTGGTGCCGTTTCATCTATGTTGATTCCGGCCAGTTGTACCGCGCCGAAGTTGCCTGCGCGATCGCGGCTGAAGAAACGCACAGAGTGTTTGGCCTGAGTCGTAATGCTGAACGGCTTGGTGTAGACCGCGCAAGCTGCCAGCGTGCTCGGGGAGCAGGAGGCATTGTCGACGGAGAAATAGGTTGCAGCTACTCCCGAGCTGTGTCCCGCTCCACCAGGGTCGCTCGCCCCGAGAGTAACCGTGACTGAGCTCTTCTCCCAACCGGCGGAATTGGGGCCAGGTGAAACCGCGAGCGATGTTATCGGGGGAACCGTGTCGTAGCAGACGGGACCATAAGTCAAATCGTTCGACGCGACCCCTGTGTTATCCCAAGCTCGGACATTCACTGTGTGGCAACCCTGCCAGGTTCCCGACAAGTGAAGCGCGCCGCTGGTTGCATTAGGAAATTGTGGTCCGCTGTAGAACGAGTTGCCAGCGCCCGGATGGGCCTCGGATGTGACGTTTCCGGGATCGCTGTCCCACGCCGAACTGAATCCAGCCACACCGGTCGCAGGATTTCCATTCTCGCTCGTATCCGTGAGGGTCCAGCTGATCACTTGATCGGCCTTGTACCACGTATTTGTGGCAGGGCCTGAGAAGCTGGCCACCGGGGCACCGAAATCGCCGGCGCGATAAGTGTTGATGGCCCACGACAATTGCAACATGTTTGGCACGCCCCAGCCGGTAACCATGTCGTAGCCGGATCCGGCGCAGAAGTAGGGGAGCCCGAATTCCGCAGTGATGTCGTTGTTGTTACAGCCGAGAGTAACATCATAAAACGGATAATGAGGAGCATAGCCGGGATGCTCGCCGAAGTAGTAAAGGTACCAGTTGCCGTTCCCAATCGGCGCACAGCTGTGGCCTCCATAACAACCGCCGGTCAAGGTGCCGATGTAGTCGAGATAAGCATTTGCATTCGCAAAGAACCCCGCCATTTCGGGAGCAACGATGCTTGTTCCACCATTACCGGAGAGCGAACCACCGAAATAGTAATTCTGCGGTGTGTTCGCCCAGTCGGCATTAAGCGCGATATCCGGTACCTCCCGGTTCCAGCCGTTTGGTAAACCCTGGTAAGAGGGTGCGGGCCAGAAGACACTGACGCCTCCGGTGCTGCCGCCATCATTGGTGCTGCAGCCGTAGGGACCGCCGCTCCAGGCGACCATGCTATTGAAGGCCGAATTGGAATTGAGATAGAGAGTGACGCCGCCCGCTGCAACAACGTTCGGATCCGAGGAAGGATACGAAATAGCGTCGTAACTCCTGCAGCCGTAAGTAGCTCCGCCATCCCCGGAGGCGGCGAGCAAAGTCCAGCCTTGAACAATCATCTGGCCGAAGATGTTGTCCGTTGTGTTCATGAGCGAAGTGACGTCGTTTTCGACCCAGCCCCAGCTGGTGCTCATAACCCGCGCATTGCCGTCCGTGAGCATCTGATTGTAGATGTCGTTGAACGTATACCAGCCGTTGTCGACGCCGTCATACATGAAAACTGACGAGGTGTTGTAAAGGCTGCCAAAGCTGTTAGACATCGCGGTGGACCATTCGAAGTCCATTGTCCCTTCGCCGTCGCAGCAGGATGGCGTTCCATCAATATAAATCAGGAAGTAGTGATACGCCAGATACGGGTACTGGTTGTGAAAGCCGGCGAAATCGTTAGGATCTTGGGTGCCGGCCGTGGCGATCGCAATTGATGATTCAGGCGGCGATCCACCTGGATGGCCCGTTACATTACAACAATGGCCCTGGTTATACAGCGCCTGCGTATCGTATGCTTGCGAACTGAACATGTCGGTAGGATCGTAGGCGCCCGAGGTGATGTTCGGTGTAAGTCCCCCGGAGTGAAGCTTGTTGAGGTACGCTTTGGCGCTCGCCGCGTCGGCCGAAGATCCACCTTTTGCAGCATTGGTTACGGGTGGTCCTGCCGAATACTCCGGGAATGTAGGCTCCTGCATGTGAGGGTTCATCGGACGGAACACCTGGATGTTGTTCAAGCCCGCCACGGACTCGACGATATTGCTCAGAGCCGCAGGAATGACCGGATCACGGTCGTTGGAGAAATAGGTCGCGTTACCAATCTGGTAGCGATTTACCGACAAATGAAAGGCCCGCTGGATAGCTGCTACGGGCGCGTCCACATCGACCAGAAGCCGATTGGGGAAGCGATGTGTAACCGTGAGTCCCTGGCTTTGAGCCCAATCGACAACTGCCTGCTCGTCAGCCGCCGTGGGAGAAAATCGGGCAATCGTTTCGGCTGGGGTGAGAAACTTCATGAAGTTAGGCGAGTTCGGGTCGTGTAGCTCCTCGATCAGCTGTTTCAACTCGTCCGGATGCGATGGTTTTAAACCGAAAGATACTCGTAAGTGCTGCGCGGGATCGTAGGCGGCAATGACTTTAGCGGATCCCTCGCGCACTTCGCGCGGTGTGAGGTGTGCAACGCTGACAAATTGTTGTGGCGGGTTTACCGGTTGGCTTACTTGTCCGTGCAGCGCAGCGGCTAACACGAGCGGACTGAGTAGGCAGGGTGTCCAGTGAGTGAGTTTCATTGTGCTTGTTGCCTCCGAAAGTGCAGAGCTGTTCGGCGATAACTTCTTTGCGAGTCATCGCATTTCAAACCTGCAAACTGCACGTGGAAGAGCAGGTACAATGCCAGTACAATGGAAACCGGTTATCCCGCTAAACCTTGTTGGAAGAATGTGTTTAGCGCGGAGTACGAGAAACAGCCGCTCGAAAAAAGATAATTCTCAGCTAACAAGGCGGATAATCGTGCGCATCTGCACTTAAAGCAGTGACGACACGCGTCTGGTGCGCGGAAGCACACTGCGCAGTGCCACGGGAAAGGCTCCGAAAAACGCCGGATTGTACACACTAGCGGGGCGAAGCTGTGGGCGTGAGGTGCCAGGTAGCAAGTATTCGCCTTGAAGCTCGTTGAGAAGAACAGGTTCCACAATCGACCAGGCGCGCGTAATCTGTCCGCCGATCACAACAATGTCGGGAGCCAGACCGTGCGACAGACCTTTGATCGCGCGCCCGCTGAATGTTGCGCTTGTAATCAGCTCATCCCGAGCGCGGGCATCGCCCGCTTCTGCAAGGTCAATCAAATGATCGAGAGAAGCGGGACGAACGGAGCCGTTCGAATTCGCGAATCGCGCGAGCGTAGCCTCGTCGGAAGCAAGCGCCTCCCAGCACCCGATACTTCCGCAGGAGCACGGTGGCCCGTTCGGATCGAGCGGTATGTGGCCAAAGCCACCCATGCCGATCCGGGATCCGACATACACTTCTCCGTTTAAGATGAGACCTGTGCCGATCCCTTGAACGATCAGAACGAAAAGCAGGCAGTGCGCGCTCCAGACCTCCATCGGCCCGTACCAAAGCTCCGACAGTGCGGCTGCGTTGGCATCATTTTCGACTTGAACGGGAAGGCCGAGCTTTGCTTCAAGCACGCTTGCGATCGGCACGTCGCGCCAGCCAAGGTTAGGAGAACGCACGAGCGAGCCCGCGGCGCGGTCAACGAGGCCCGGAACGCTCACCCCCACTGCCGCCACACGCTTCCGTCGATGGCTCGCCACCATCTGCGTAATATCTCCGCTCAGATCGTTCAGGAAACGGCCGGCATCGCTCTCGGTTCGAACCGTTCTCTGGTTCAGTATCCTGCCGTTGAAATCGCTGATGCCGTAAACGGTTTGATGAACGCCGATGCTGATGCCAACCGCGTGCGCCTTTTCGGCATTGATCTGAAGGTATGTCGCAGGACGTCCGCCGCTGGATCGCGCGCTTTCGCCTTCGTGCACAATCGAGGCGCGCAGCAAGCGATTCACGATAACCGAAACCGTGCCGGCTCGAAGACCGGTGGCTTTGACAAGATCGACCCGCGAGATCGGCTGGCGATCGCGGATAATGTGCAGCAGTTTCAGCTCGTTTGCCTGGCGAACGTCCTCGACTCCGAGCATCCGCACGCCATGTGGAATCGCTGACTTGCCGGCGGTCTGGTCGCGTGTCATGGTTGCGCACTCCGAAAACGCGCATCGGAGGGATACTTTTGTCTTCCCCGCGCCAAGGCCTGAGCAGCGCGATCCTGCATGCCAGCAGCTGAAGCAGCTGAGGCGAAGCCCAACAGTCCGTCTGGATTGTCAGGTTCGCGTCTCAGCACCAGAGAATATTGTGCGAGTGCTTTCTGTGGTTGCTTCTCTGCGAGTAATATCTGTCCGAGCCGTATGCGATATTCCGTCGATTCGGGTTTAATCTCGAGGTATTCCGTGATTGCCGCTCCTTCCTGCAAGCTCTTGCCAAGAGCGCGGTAAGTTCTGATAAGCAATTCGCGTGCTTCGAAGAACGTCGGCTCAATCTCGATGGCCTTCTCGAAGGACTTGATTGCAGCATCGGGCTGATCTTTGGAGAGAGCAGAAGTGCCTTCCGCGAAGTATTCCTGTGCAGCACGAATATGCGGAGTTTGCGCCAGTAGCGGAATCACAGCCATGGCGAGCAGGAGCAATCTCATTGCGAGTCCGTTCCGCTCAAAACGCCGTTCAGACGAGAGTCGGCGAATTCGTTCACGGTATCGGGCGCCGTCCTTCGCAACTGGCTGAATAATGCCTGAGCCTCGGAGGCACGGCCTACCGCGCGATACGCTCTGGCCAGATTATAAAGAGCCGTTCGCGACGCGGGATCGAGTTTGTGCGCCGTTTCCAGATCGCCTGATGCCTCGCTCGCGCGCCCGGCGTCTAGAAGCAGTTTGCCGCGCAACGTGCGTGCAGAAACAGATTCGCTGTTAAGGTTGATCGCGCGATTGAGCTCCGCCAAAGCAGCGTCGCGATTCTCCGGCTGCAGTTTCAACAGGCATTCCGCGGCCAAATAATAGAGATCGGAGTCGGCGATTCCGTCGCGTTCTGCGTTATGCAGGACTGACAGGGCTGCGTCGAACCTTCCTCGCTTGTATTCCACGAGCGCCATGAAGAATCTCGCATCGCCTCTGGACGGCGCGAGCGCAGCAGCACTGGAAAAATCGGCAAGTGCCTGGTCCGAACGGCCAAGCTGTTCATTGATCGCACCTTGCAGAATGGGGACGTCAGCGGATTGAGGGAATTGCTTGCGAGCATCCGCCGCAACCGCCCCGGCTTTGGCGAGGTCACCGCCTTCGGCACACACTGTGATCAGGTTGAGGTAAGTAGGTAGATCCCTGTTATTACGCTGAAGCTGCTGAGAAAGGACAGCATAGGCTTCGGTATACAAACCCAGCTTGGAGTATGAAACGGCCAGTAAGTTGATACTCTTGGAATCCACAAGTCCCGAAGCCCGATCCGGCTTCAGCAAAGCAATCGCCTTTTGATACTGACCTAATTCAAACCGGCTCAGCGCAGCCGCATAGTCGTGGGTTAAAGGATCCGGCACATCGCGCGGCAAACCGTCAAAAATGCTCAATGCCTTTTCATATTGTCGTGCACGGCCGTAAAGCCATCCGAGCTGAAATTTCTCAAGCGGGGAGTGCCCTGGACAGGCACGCACTTCATCCAGCAGCTTTGCTGCGGCTTCGTATTGCCGCTGCTGCAGCAAGTGACTAACCTCATCGAAAGTGGAGTTCAGATCGCACGCAGCAAGCAGAGCGCCGGTGCATGCTCCGAGCAGAAAGAGCAGACGCGCCGGCTTAGCGAATGTACGTGCCCGGATTGTCAAAGTGAAGCGCATCCTGACTTTGATTTTGCAGAGCCGAAACTTTATCCTGCTCGGCCTTTGCTTCCGAACGGCGATCGAGCGCGCTGTAAATGCGCGCGAGTTCGAGATGGTACGCAAGAGAATTCTCCGCCATCGGAGCGATCGCATCAAGCACAGTCAACCCTTCGCTGGGCCGATTCATTCTCTCGTAAACATGCGCGAGCGCCAGAGCCGTTCTGGGATTGGCTTGATCCTGTTTCCATGCGCAGGTGAGATGGTTTAATGCTGCGGACCAGTTCCCCTGCTTCTCTTCTAACAGGCCAAGTTCGGAGTTAATGCTCGGATCCTGCGGGTCATGGACAAGCGCGGTTTCCAGAACGCCTCGTGCGAGCCCAGGCTTCCCGGACTCTGTGTAAGCTCGAGCCAGGCCAGCGGAAGCAGCTGGCAGTCCGGGTTTACGTCGCAAAGCGAGTTCAAAAAGGGAAGCCGCCGCAGTAGGGTCCGACTCTGCCAGTTTCAGATCCCCTTCCGCTACCAACAGGACGGGCTCAGCTGCTGTACGGGTCCGTGCGTCCGACAGAAGTTGTTTCGCGCTGTTGAGATATTGCAGCCCAATCAACTGCTCTGCTAACGCGTACGTGATATCGGCGCGCTGAGGGGCAAGGCTGTGCGCGCGGTAAAGCCACGGAATGGCAAAGCGAGGTTGGGCCGATGCTGCGTAATCAACGCCGACGTGGAAGTAGGCATCCACATCGTTCGGATGCTTGTCGATTGTTTGAAAATACGCTGCACGCGCCTGCTCGAAGCGGCGTAGATGCGAATACGCGAGTCCGAGATTGAAGAAGACGGGAGAATCCGCAGATGCGACCGGTATCTGCGCGAGAGTGTCGACTGCGCGTTGATACAGCCCATGCTGCCCAAAAATAGTTCCAAGCGAGAAGAGCAGACCTGGAGAGAGCGACCCGCGCTGTGACGAGAGGAGTGAGTCTAACTGCTCGAGGCGCCCCGTCTCTACCATGGCCTGAGCGAACCACACGAGCAGCACCGGCTCGCTCTGGAGAAGGGAACTATTGGTTTCCAGCTGCAACGGGCCGAACAGGTCGGCGGCTCGCCTCCAGTCTTTCGTTGCGACCGCCGCCCCGATTGCGTACTTAATTGTCGTCGAGTTAGCCGGATCAATCTTGAGCGATTGATCAAGGTATCTTGCCGCAACCGCCGGCTTGCCGTTTTGGAACAGTGTTGCGCCAAGCTCGGTCAGGAGTCGAGGCGAACGCGAATCTAGTTTGACGGCTGATTCCAGTGCCCGTTCAGCTTCTGATTTCTGTCCCGCCAGTTCGCTCGCAAGGCCGAGTAATTCATAGTAGGAGCTTGACTGTGCACAGCTGGCTCGAAGCGGCTGTAAGTATTCGAGCGCGTGAGCTGCCTCGCGTTGCTGCAGCGCTGTGATAGCGGGTCCGAGGTTTTGCTCGCACGATCCCGCAGCGGCAAACAGCAGAATCGGTAACAGGAGCATGATGAGCACGGCCCGCCGAGGGAGACGGGCCCCTACCCAGCATTAAAACATCAGCTTCAAGGCGAATTGTATTTCGCGCGGAGCAGTAGCTGTGGAGTTGATTTGACCGAAAGACGTGTCCTGCACGTTTGTATCCGGCAAACCAAAGTTTACGTGGTTCAAAATGTTGAAGAACTCAGCGCGAAACTGCAGTCGCATTCGTTCGGTAAACAGGAAGTCCTTATACGTGATGAAATCGACGTTCCTCAATGGCGGACCCGTCAGATTGTTGCGTCCCTCGTTGCCGAACGTGTAAGGTGCGGGAAGCGCAAATGCCGCAGTGTTGAACCATTCCAGTCTGCTCTGTTGAAAGCCGGATTGTGGGTCGCCGACGACCTCCGCGCGCTGAGAGCCGCCGCCCACATTAGCAATGTCGCCGCCGGCCGAAATACTGAATGGTTGACCACTGTTAAGCGTGACAATGGTTCCCACATTCCAGTTGCCTAACAGTGTTGTCGTAAACGCATTCGCGTTTGCTAAGTGCGCTTTTCCTTTCCCAAACGGTAGCTGGTAAATTCCGCTAAAAACAAAGAGATGGGAACGGTTGAAATCGGAGGGTCCCCAATCCCGGCGCAAGTCATAGATCGTTTCGATACTGCCCGACTGCCCCTCCGATTGAATGTCGAGCGATTTGGACCAGGTATACGAAGCGAGGAAGTTCAAGCCAAACGACAGGCTTTTCTGTAACTTTACCTGAAGGGCGTTGTAACTGGAATTACCCACATTTTCGTCGAAAGAAAAGGAGCCTCCGTATTGCGGGAAGGGCTGGCGTGCCGATACTGCGCCGGGACCGGGATACAGCGCCGTGTTTGCTGTGGGCTGAATGAAGAGGTGTCGTCCGAGCGAGCCTACATAGTTTACAGCCAGTACCATCGCTGCCGGAAGTTGTTGCTCCACTCCGGCGTTGTACTCCATCGCGTACGGTACTTTGTTGCGCGGATCCGCTCCGAAAGCGACATATGGCTGTAGCGGATTGAAGAACGACGCATAAGTAGGCAGGTTGTTGAAATAGGTCGTGGGAAAGCCGCGGTTCAGATCGACGACCGACACGCCCACGCCCTGCGGCCATGAGATACGCGGATCCTGCGTTTCCTGGACCAGCACGTTATTATGGTCGTCAAACATGGCGTAAGCCGCTCGTAATACCGTCTTGGATCCCGCTCGATAAGCGGCACCAAAACGCGGCTGGAATCCTTTATAGTAGGGATCGTAATAGGTCTTGCGCACGTTAGGGGATGGATAAAGCGGCGGTGCAGCGCCGGACACAAGGAAATTACCGGTGAGCACGTTCAGGCCGGATACAATTTTGCTTCCGTAGCTGGGCGGCTCCACGAAGTCATACCGCAATCCATAGGTGACGGTCAGCTTGGACGATACTTGCCACTGATCCTGCACATAACCGCCGTACCACCAGCCACGCTCGTCGGCTGACGTGTTACCTAGAAATCCGAAGATGCTATCGGGCAATCCAAGCATAAAACTGGCGGGACCGGATCCCGTGCCGTTGACAACGCCACCCTGCGACGTTGCATTCTGCGTAAAGCTGGGTCCCATGCCCCAGCCATCGTCAAAGCTGTGGATGTGATAGATCATGGCACCGGCGCCTAAAGTATGCTTGCCGCGCACGATCGACACGTCGGCATGGCCGTCGTGGTTATATTGCGGTCCAAGCGGGATCGCAAACTGGGAAATACCCGTGTAGCCGTTCGAAATGCCCATATTCGGGCCAAGTGCGAGGCCGTTTTTGGCCGGTGCGAGTTGCGCAAAGTTTGTCTGTGTTATGAATGCCTGACCGGATGGCGCATCGAACTGGCCAAAATTAGTGTTCGTGTAACCATAGCGAATGTTGAGCACCACGGTCGGTCCGAACAAGTGTGTGTAGCCGAGCGCAAAGGTCTGGGCGTAATTGACCAGAGACTGCTGATAACTCGGAAGCGACTCGGGCCGTAGCAACGTCGCATTCGAGCGATTGTACCGGCCGAAGATCGTATCGTTGTCACCAAACCGGTGATCGACGCGTATGCCGGTCTGATCGCTTTGTGTGTTGTTACTTCCGGTGAACTCGTAATTCGGGAGAACACTGGGCCCGACATTCAGGTTCGGTTGGGGGTAGTATTTCTGCAGAACCAATAAAGTAGTTGCGTTGAGCCGGGCGGTCGGAATGACATTGTTCGGGAACGGATCTCGCAAAATCGTGCCGGGATGCGTCGGATCGGGCCGGCTCGTGAGCGGATCGTAGATTTCGTTGGCATACATCGGGCGCCCCAGACTATCGACGCCGACCTGCGCCCCGAGAATCCCGGAGAAATCGCCGTTGCGCATGGCCTGTGTTGGGACGCTCGCAAAATAGCTTAGGCTCTGAACAGAGCGGAAACCTTCCCAGTACGCTTCAAACCAGGTGTTGTTCTTGATAACCGGACCGCCGAACGCAACCCCGTATTGGTTCTGCCGGTAGGGAGGCTTGGTCTGGTCGAAGAAGTTACGCGCATCCAGCACGTCGTTGCGAAAAAACTCCCAGAGATCACCATGAAACTGATTCGTGCCGGAGCGGCTGACAATGTTGATGTTCGCTCCCGAGGAGATAGAGAATTGCGAATCGGTGATGTGGGATTGGACGTTGAATTCCTGCAGTGCATCGGGCGGCGGGCTGATCGCCCAGGTATCGGTGTAGATGTTGTTATTCAGCAGGCCGTCCATCGTGAAGTTGTTCTGCTGCCCTCGTTGCCCGTTTACCGAAGGGCTGATCGCGCCCGCGCCCAGCTTGACGGTGAAAGCGCCTTGCTGGCCGGATTCCTGCGGTGCTGCACCGGGGGTTAGCAGCGTTAACTGTGTGAAATTGCGCCCGTTCAGCGGGAGATCCACGATCTGCTGGTGCTCAATCACATCGCCTAATGTGGCTGTCGTGGTATTGAGCGCAGGCGGCGCGCCCGTCACTTCGACAGTTTCGGAAACAGCCGCAACAGTGAGAGTGAAATCGAGCGTTGCGCTTTGATTTACCAGCAACGGCACTCCGGTTCGCGCCTCCTTCGCAAAGCCCTGTTTTTCGACGGTGATGTTGTAGCGGCCTGGCGGCAATTGTGGAATGCTGTACGTGCCATTCTCGATCGTGGTCGCGCTACGCTGCTCGCCCGTGTCCTGGTTTTTGACCTGGATCTGCACACCGGCGACCGCCGATCCCGAAGGGTCCGTGATCGTCCCCGTGATGGAGCCGTTCGTCGTCTGGCCGTTTGCGATTACAGCGATGCCTAACCAAACAAACAAGCCGAAGCTGCCGAGTTTGCGTATGAGTGTCATCCTGGACTCCTTCCACTCCCACCAAAGCCCTGATCTGAGACAGAGCTACGTACAGTTATCTATAAAGCACCGGAGCCTACTAGGTCAAGACTTTTTTAACGCCATAGCGAAAGTCGTCGGACTACTACTTGCCTTCTGCAAGTAAGCGCACGGTCAGAACTTCGAACGGCCGCAAAGTAAGTCGCACCTGATCACCGGAAACAGCCAGCGTCCGTAAGTTGTCTTCCACCCCTGTGCAGAGTTGCGCGGACGTAATCCTGGACTTTGTGAGTTCAATTGCGGCTTTAGCCGGTTTGCCTGCGATCTCCTGCAGGCGCACGATCGTACCGTTCCCGTCTTCAGCCTTTTTCCACGTAACAAGCGCCACCCCTTCGCCGGTGGTGCGCAAGAAATCCGCTCCTTCGGCAGGCAAAGGCCGGTCTGGGTCTCCGGGCTTGTCCTGGCTAACGACATAGTTCAGTTCCGCCGGGCGCATCTCTTCTAAGCCAAGCTTGCTCAGCGCTCCGCCGTCGAATTGCGGAGCACTGGTGAGAGCGTACCGGAAGGTGAAATCGCCGCCTTGCCCGGCTCGGTAATTCGTATGCCAGTAGTTGTTCATAACGTAGGAGAAGATTGTGCTGCTCCTGGGCGCGAAGCTTCCGGGCCACAGACCACGATTGATATCGCCGAAACTTGCCAAAGAGGCGTCGAGCGGGACGATTCCAACAGCGGCGCTGGAGTCGTGAACCGCCATCCAGCCCTGAACGTTAAACCACTCGAGGCTCCCGCCCTTCATCAGGTCGCGCGCTGGATCGATCCACTGTTGCTGCGTTGCGTATAGGAAGTCCGGCTTCGCAGCAGCTATCGGAAAGGCAAAGTAGACGCCCTCCTTCTTCGTCGTCTCTGTCTTTTTCAGGTGATATCGGAATTCGATCTTCTTTTGGTCATTGAAAAGCAAGATCTCCGTTTCGATGAGCGGCGTGTTTGTACTGGAGCTGGTAAGCCGGATCGATTCACCCCAGGGAAGTTTCTCGACGCCGAGATACCTTCCATGGGAAGCGGGATCAAGCTGCAGTTTCCCGGGCGGAAGCGCCGGAAACGGATTCACCATCTGCGTGTCGCCGTCGCCTCCAGTTACGTATAGGTACTGGCCAAACCTGTAAGGGCTCTTCGAATCTACTAACTCCCGCTGTAATTGTTTGTCAAAGATACTGCTCAGCGAGCCTGACGCTTCATCAACCGTCACACGATAGAATTGGTTCTCTATTGTTTCCTGCTTCGTAAAAGCGGGTTCTGGCGGTCCGCCCTGTTTGGCGTACTCGATCGCGAAGCACTTATAGCCGACTCCTGGCACATCCTTCGCGAGGAAGCGCACATGCAGGAAGCCCTCCTTGCGAGACAAAACCTCGAGCGGAACTACCTCATGCGTTGTCAAATCGGTTAACGTCGGATGTTCGAACAGGTCCGTTTCCACGACCAGGTTGCGTGCCCAGTTCAAGGAATTGAAAACGACCAGCGTGTTCTTGGGAATATGAATGTCGTTGGCCAGTTGACTAAGCGAACGATTCATCAAGTCTTCAATCTCGAGATGTGCTCGATCGGCGCGATCATCTTTTACTCGCAGTTGCCGAATCGTCTCATCATGGTTCGGCTGCGACACGGAGTTGTACGAAGCCCACGTATGTTCCGCAAACAAGATAATGTTCTGCCAGATATCCTCCAGGAGCCCGCTCGGAGGGTTCAGGGTGGGATCGAACGAATGCATAGCCGTCGAAAGAATTTCGCCGGATAGCGCTCGATTCTGGTTTTCTCGATCCTCTTGCGCGTAAAACGCATCGCTGCCGATGCCATCCTCCCAGTAGCCGCCTCCGTCGCCTTTGAAACTGTCGAGCTGGTTCCCGTAATGCTGCTCCAGATAATGAAAGAAGTCGGGGAAAGTGGCGTACACAAGCTTCGGGTACGCATACTGCCTGTTCCAGTCGTTTGCGAAAGTCGCCGTCGCCGGAAACAGGTCGGTGTTCTCGACCTGCGTTCCGTAGATCAACGCCACATCCAGCTTGTAACTCGGTTGGGAATACGCCTGTAAGTAGATGGGCAGCGATTCGCGCACAGCATTTAACTGCGGCGGAAGACCGAAGAGCGTCTGAACCTGCATGTAGTGTCGCGAGTACCAGAACAGCACCTTCTGCCCATCCGGCCCGATCCACCAAAACGGCGATTTCTCGTTCCAATGATCGTAAAAAAAGATGGGCGCGCGATCGTTGTTCGAGGCGGCCACCCAATACTTCACTCCGCTGCTTGCAAGAACGGAAGGATAACTGCCGGAATAGGTTGGAACATCAGTTATGTTGGCGTATTCAAAAGGCAAGTGATAGCGGGTCGACAGTTCTTTCGAGGCATACAGCGACCGATAAAGCGTCTCCAGCGAAGCATAGCCCGTTAGTAAGTTGCAATTCTGCGCCGGCATAGCCATCTTGCCGCTCCGAATCAGACCGAGTATCTCGTCCTGCTTTCCCTTGGGGCGAGTAGCGAGTAACTGCTGCAGATTCCACGATCCATCCATGGAGAACCGGAAATCGGGATGTTCGGCAATCAGGGACGCGGCCTGACTTAGTACTCGCGCCTGTGTTTCGGCCACTTTCCCCTGGTAGTCGGTGTAGCCGACATCTAAGTGGGTGTGGGGAACTATATACATGGTCCACTTACGTTGCGCGGTTAGCGGTATCTGTGTGTTATGCCGGGAGCGCGCCGAAAGCGAGAAAGCGCCGGTTGCGGTTCCCGTCCACTCAGGCACTTCAAAGCTCAGGCGAACCTCCCCGAACTCTCCGGCAGCATACTGAGCCTCCGCTCGGTGGCCATTCACGACGAGAGCAGCTGAATCGGCACTCCAGGCGCGCGGGAACCGGACGAAGACGTCTACCAGCTCGACCAGTCCGCCAGCTGCGTTGTGATAGAAGATCGTCGGGCTCGCGGTTATGGATGGTTCGCCGGCCGAGTGCGCGGCTGCAGGTTCCTGAGCAAAACTCAAAGCGTCGTAGCTGATCCCGCCAATCTCTTCTTCGCCACCGGGCGTGACCGGATCGTCCAGACAGGTAATCGCAATCGAGTTAGCGCCCCGCTTCAGAAAGGCTGCGGGCACGTTTATCGTAATGATGCTCTGCGATTCGTGCGGATCGAATGCATAGTCGAAATCACTACGCGAGTAACTCAACTCCGGGTGCAGATAGAACATTCCTGCGTGTCCGTTGACATCGATCTTCAACGCCGGCACGCGCGGGTGATCGATCAGCGCTCCGATTTTCAGCTCGTACGACCCCTGGACTGATTCGAGCTGAAAGGAGATGCGATACGTCTTTCCGCTCGCCTGGCCGGAGGGCCAATCCCGCGCTGCTTCGCTACTGCCCACCACGAAGCTGGCCGTATCCCTCTGACCTTGCGAAAACTCAACCGGTGATTGGTCGAACTTGCCGATTTCCCAAATTGTTCGTGCATTCGCACACGCCGCAACAGCCAGCACAGCCGAGAAAAACCATACCTGCGGTATCTTCATAACTTGTTTCTCAGAGTCAACCTCGATTACGATACCATTGTTTCTTTCTCTTGGGCGAAGAAAAAGTCAGTGTCTAAGGCGCGATTGGCAAACATGACCGAAACAGCGCGGGCGGGCGGGAGCAGCGCAGTTCTGTTCCTTGCCAGCGCAGTAGCGTTCCTGGCCGGATTCTTGTTCGGCTACGACAACATCGTGATCAGCGGAGCCATCGCGCATCTGGCGAGATACTTTAGGCTCGATCCCGCCGCGGTCGGCTGGGCCGCTGGCTGCGCACTAGTCGGCTCGCTGATCGGCTCGGCTCTGGCCGGAGCGATTGCGGATCGATTCGGATTGAAACGAGCACTGTACGGCTGCGCGGCCTGCTTTGCACTTTCCTCGGCAGGAGTATGGGCGGCTGCCAGCTTCCCCCAATACGTCGGCTGGCGAATGATCGGCGGCATCGGCACCGGCGCCGCGTCCATCGTGGCGCCCATGTACATTGCCGAAATCGCACCGGCGAAGATGCGGGGGCGGCTTGTGGTTCTATACCAACTCGGCATCGTCATCGGGATATTGTGTGCCGTTTATGTCAACATGCGCATCGAGATTTCAGGCACAGAAGCCTGGCAGATTGCGCGAGGCTGGCGCTGGATGTTCGCTGTGGCGGCGCTACCGGCTATTGTCTTTGCCGCCATCATCGCCTTTTCGAAAGAGAGTCCGCGCTGGCTCATGAAGACCGGTCGGTTGGCCCAGGCGCACTCGGTTCTGGCGGCCATAAATGGCGAGTCGATCGCCGCGGACGAGGCCGCTTCGATCAGCCGTTCTCTCGCCCAAGAGCATGGCGGGTCCCGGGAACTGCTCGATGGCCCGTACCGGCGCGCGCTGCTGATTGGGTTCGCGCTCGCAGCGCTTTCCCAAACCAGCGGAATCACAGCATTGCTCGCGTTCCTTCCGGTCGTCTTCCAGAGCGCCGGACAAAGCGCATCGAACGCATTTTTTCAATCCGTGCTGGTCGGTATTGTGAATCTCGTTTTCACCATGCTGGCGATCTGGCTGGTGGACAGAGCCGGGCGCAGAACACTGCTTTTGTGGGGCATTGCCGCGCAGACCGCCGCTCTGGTGATTGTCGGTTGCCTGTATCTCTCGCGAGCCGCCAGCAACGGAATACTCGCAGGTGTGATGGCCTTTGTCGCCGGGCACGCAGTAGGAAACGGCGCAGTCTGCTGGGTGATCATCTCCGAGATTTTCCCGACAAAAGTGCGCGGCATCGCGATGTCGATTGCCACCACGGCCATCTGGATCTTCGCCTATTTGGCCGCTCAGTTCTTCCCTTTGATGCAAAGCCATCTTGGCACCCACGGCGCATTCTTCGTTTTCGCGTTTATGGCCGCCATCGATTTTCTCTTTGTACTTCTCTTCGTTCCGGAGACGAAAGGCTACTCGCTCGAGCAGATCAGCCGCATCTGGCTGCCTCGCCCGACGCTGGACAAGACATTATGAAACTCGGTTTTGGGCTTTACCGGCACATGCTGAATCCATCGCACCTTGCCTTCGCACGCCAGGTGGGCGCCACGCATGTGGTCGTACATCTCGTCGACTACTTCAACAAAGGTGGCTCCGCCAATCCTCGCCACGACCAGCCCGTCGGTGAACTCGCCGGCTGGGGCTATGCGGGCGATCCGGATCGGTTGTGGTCCGCGGAAGAAATGCGTGAGATCAAGAAGCAGATCGAAGACGCCGGACTCATCTGGGAAGCGATCGAAAACTTTGATCCGGCTCACTGGTCCGACGTGCTGCTCGATGGCCCGCGCAAGAAGCAGCAACTCGAAGGCTTGAAAGACACCATACGCCGCGTCGGAGACATCGGCATTCCCGTCATTGGATACAACTTCAGCATTGCCGGCGTGGCGGGGCGTGTGTCGGGGCCATTCGCACGAGGCGGCGCCATCAGTGTGGGCATGAATGGTCCGCTTGACGAGCCGATTCCGAACGGGATGGTCTGGAACATGATCTACGATTCACAAGCGCCTGCAGGTTTCGTACCGTCCGCCACGCATGAGCAGCTTTGGCAGCGTGTGGCGGATTTTCTCAATGAGTGCCTGCCGGTTGCAGAGCGCGCCGGTGTACGGCTGGCGGCGCATCCGGATGATCCGCCTTTGCCGTTCTTGCGCGGACAGCCAAGACTCGTTTATCGTCCCGATCTGTATCAGAAACTGATCGACATCAATCGCAGCCCGTCGAACCAGCTCGAGTGCTGTGTAGGTACCATTGCCGAAATGCGCGACGGCGACGTTTACGAAGCAGTCGATCGATACAGCGCGCAGGGTCGGATCGCCTATATCCATCTGCGCAATGTGAAAGGAAAAGTGCCTGAGTACAAGGAGTCGCACATCGACGAGGGAGACGTGGATGTTCTTCGCATCTTCGAAATTCTGAAGCGAAACGATTTCCAGGGCATGATTATTCCGGATCATGCTCCGCAGCTCACCTGCGATGCGCCGTGGCATGCCGGTATGGCGTTTGCCATGGGCTATTTGCGCGCTTGCGCACGAGCGGTGGAGGGGAGCCGCGCCTGATGGAATTCGAAGGTAAAGCAGCCATCGTAACCGGTACGAGCGGAATCGGCAAAGCGATCGCAATGCGCCTCGCACGTGGTGGAGGCAAAGTGCTGGCCTGCGGTGTAGACGAGGCGGCCAATCACCAGTGCGAAGCAGAGGCACGGGAGGCAGGGATTGCGATTCACGTTCAGGAGTGCGACGTTTCCAACCCCAGCGATGTGCGCCAGGCCGTAGGGTGGGCCGTCTCTTCCTTCGGTGGTGTCGACATCCTGGCAAACGCGGCAGCCATTCATCCCTTCGGCGATGTTTTGGAAACCGATCTGGAGACCTGGAACCGCTGCCTCAGCGTGAACGTCACCGGCATCTTTCTGTTTGCAAAGTTCTCGATTCCTGAAATGAAAAAGCGCGGCGGCGGAGCCATCGTGAATCTCGCCTCCGTCCAGGGACATGCCTGCCAGCGCGGCGTGGCTGCCTATGCGACGTCGAAAGGAGCAATCCTGAGCCTTACACGTGCGCTCGCGCTCGACCACGCGGCCGATAACATTCGCGTCAATTCCATCAGCCCCGGTTCGATCGCCACCCCGATGCTCGAGCGCGCCGCGCGCATCTTTTCGCCTGATATTCCGGTTGAGCGTGTCTTCGAGAGATTCGGCCAGGCGCATCCGCTCGGTCGCGTCGGCACGCCAGAGGAAGTAGCCGAACTCGCCGCTTTCCTTCTATCCTCACGAGCGGGATTCTGCACAGGCGGCGATTACCTGATCGATGGCGGTCTTAAAGCAGGAATTGCCGTCAAATGATTACATGCGAGAACAGGGTTTGTGAAATTCTCAAAAGCTGTAGTCCCGATCGTAATGGCGGTTCCGCCTGCAGCAGGCGCGCCATGCCAGGCAAGCCGCAGGTTCACGCGCAACAAGTTTCGCCGTTGCCCATTCGAAATGGAGGCCGCCAGCCAGCAGCGAAATATGTCGCACGTCCGAGCCGCTAATCTTTTGTGAGCTTCAGATTCGAGACCGTCACGTCCGTGTTATGCGCCGAGCGAATGCCATAGACGCCGTCCGTGCTCTTCAACTTGCCGGACGTAACGAGCGCTGACTTGTCGTAACTCGCCACTTCCGTGCCGTTGATCGAGCAGCTCACCTTCCCGCCCTTCACCGACATCGCAATCTCCTGGGTCACAGGCTGGCCCGGCGCGCTCGCTTTATGCACCGCCGCGTTCTCTTCGCCGCGCCGGCCATTCATCTGAAACGGCTCAGGTCCAAAGCCGCGCACAATAAAATTTCCGTTGCCATACGCCGCGCAATACAAGTAGCTCTGCTGCGGCGTGCCCATGTCGTTACCCGCGATCACGATCCCGTAAGGATGCGGATGCGTGTTGCGATCCATATACTTCGGCTCGGTGAAAGTGGCCGAAACCGTGTAATCGCCCGTCGCCTGGTTTGCCGGATTCCAATACGCGATGGCCGGTCCGGTGACGACGTGCAGCGCGCCGCCCTCTTCGCTCAACTTGGCATCGTTCACCGATTTGCCGCTCTGCGTGTCGCGCGGATCGAGGGTGCCTTTCCAGCCCGGAACCGAAATTCCGCCTCCGGTAACAGCGTGCGTTGTTTCTTCCTGAGCCTGTGCCTGAGGGGCCGCGAGCTGAACGGCGATCAGTGCCGCCGCCGCGAAGCAGATCGAGACATTCCGCATTCGAGAGATCCTTTCCGAGAAGAAAATGCCTGCTCGATTATATGCCTGTCTCCTCGGGAATGCGGCTCCTCCGGTGAATCCCGAGCGAACCACGTTCCGAGCGGACGGGCGATGGCAAGAGGGCCAGGTCCAGCCAGTGATGCACAAGCACGCGCACCTGCTCGATATACGACTCGAGCGTCATCGGCTTTTTAAAATACGCATTCGCGCCGAGAGAATACGCCAGGTCGACGTCGTTCTGATGGGTCGAGCTGGTCAGCATGACCACCGGCGTCCGGCAAAGTTCCGGATCCGATTTGATCTGCCGCAGAGCATCGAAACCGTTTTCTCCGCCTAGATGCAAATCGAGCACGACCAGTTGCGCCGGACCCACATCGCGGAAGCGTCCGTTCCGGCGCAGGAATTCCAGACCTTCAGCCGCGGTTGCCACCCAATAAATCTGGGCGCGTGCGGAGGCCTGCTTCAGTGCGGTCTCAAAGATCTGCGCATCGGGTTCGCTGTCCTCAATGAGCAGTATGGGGAAACGGGAGCGATTATCGGGCAAAGTCGTTTTCAATGGGCGAGATCGCCGGCTATGTAGTGTTCGAGATGCTGAATGGCTTCGTGCTGGGAAATGACAATCCAGTTCACAACGTCGCCGATCGAGAGCACCCCTTGCACTCTGCCTTCGTAATCTACCACCGGCAGGTGCCGGATGCGATTCTCGGTCATCAGCCGCATGGCTTCATCCACCGTCGTTTCGCCCTGTATGGTGATGGGCGATGGTGTCATGATCGCGCGAACCGGCGTGTCCTTCGATGAGCGCCCCTGCAAAATGATCTTTCGTGCGTAATCGCGTTCCGAAATAATACCGGACAGGCGTCCGTTATCGATAACGAGCAGCGCACCGACTCGTTTCTCCGCCATCAGCGCGATGGCGGTATACACGGAAGCGTCGGACGGAACCGAGTAAATGTCCCGGCCCTTGTGGTCGAGCAGCATGGAGACGCGATCGGTAACTTTCATGCATCCTCCAATGCAGGCAAGTATACGCCGCTTGGGTGACGTCTTCAAGCTGCGCGCAAATGGGTGAAAAACGCGTGATCAGCCGCCGCCTACGAACTCGACAATCTCCAGGCGCGCGCCTGCCGGAACCGTTACACTGGCCCAGTCGCGTTTGCGAACAATGTTCTTGTTGAGTTCGAGCGCGATACGGTCTGCTGGCAGTTCCAGTGAGGCAAGCAACTCTGCCACGGACCGGTTCGCGGCAATGGTGCGGCTTTCGCCGTTGATCCAGATCTCGATTGTGCCCGAGGACATGGCGAAGCAGGTAGTTACCGTCAGTATAACTGGTGGGAATTGGTTGATTTATAGCACTCGGCTGTTGGTAGTCTGATATATAAGCACGCTATGCCAGAGAGTTACGCGCAGACGTGGTTTCCTGTCCTGGTTCAGATCGTCATCGCGATTGCCGTGGCTGCAGCAATGGTCGGCTTGTCGGCATTGATCGGCCGTCGCGTTCGCGATCCGATCAAAGCCTCCCCGTATGAATCGGGAATGAAGCCGGTCGGCAACGCACGCGAGCGGTTTTCGGTCAAGTTCTATCTCGTCGGGATGGTTTTCATCCTCTTCGATATCGAGGCCGTTTTCCTGTATCCCTGGGCGGTTGTTTACCGCCAGTTCAAATTGTTCGCCTTTTTTGAAATGCTGCTCTTTATCGTGCTCGTGCTCTGCGGATTTTTCTACATCGTCAAGAAGGGTGTGCTCGACTGGTCCGCCGACGAACAGCGCCGCGAAGGTCTGGAGAAGAAGCGTGCTGCCTGAAACACTCGAGAACGATGCTGTCGGCACGGCGCTCACTCACGCCTTTCCCGGCGCGATTGTCGAAGTGAAGCAGGAAGTCGATGGGCCAGTGTTCTACATCGATCCCGCGCAGCTGGTTTCAGTTTGCATCTATCTCAAGGAAGAGCTGAATTTCGAGCAGCTCGCCGGTGTTACGGCTGTTGACTGGTGGCCCGCGGTACCGCGCTTTGAGGTCGTCTACCTGCTCCATTCGTATAGCGACAACCGGCGCGCCAGACTCATGCTTCGCGTTGCAGAAGGCGAAGAAGTTGATTCGCTTTGCGGCGTGTGGCGCGGGGCAAACTGGTACGAGCGCGAAGTCTTCGATCTGTTCGGTATTCCGTTCCGAAATCATCCAAACTTAGAGCGAATCATGATGCCGGCCGACTGGGAAGGGCATCCGTTACGCAAAGATTATCCGGTGCATGGGCACAAATATTCCTATCAGGATGAATAAGCAATGAGGGAAGACGAAGCGCGGGTTGCCTCGCTCGATCCGGAACATGAGCTGGCGGTAGAAGATCCGTCCCGCAGCGAATACATCGGCGCTGCTCCCAGCTCGACCGCGCGCCGCATGACGCTCAACATGGGCCCGCAGCACCCGTCTACTCACGGCGTGTTGCGGGTTGTACTCGAGCTCGACGGCGAAACCATCATCAGCGCGCGCCCGGAAATCGGCTTCCTGCATACCGGGATCGAAAAAGAATTCGAAGTGAAAAAGTACGCGCAGGGCACCACGCTCACTGACCGCGTTGACTATCTTTCGAATCTCAACAACAATCTCTGCTACGCTCTCGCCGTTGAAAGGCTGCTAACGCTCGAAGTTCCGCCGAAGGCGCAGTACATGCGCGTCATGCTCTGCGAATTGCAGCGCGTCTCGAGCCATCTGGTCTGGCTCGGCACGCACGCGCTCGATATCGGCGCCATGAGCGTGTATTTCTACTGCATGCGTGAGCGCGAAGAGATTCTGAAGATCTTCGAAATGTTTTCGGGCCAGCGCATGATGACCAGTTACATCCGCATTGGCGGTCTGGCCCTTGAACCGCCGCGCGGCTGGGAGCGGCGTGTGCGCGCGGTGATCGAGCGTCTCGCCGCCGGCATCGACGAATATTACAACTTGCTGGCCAATAACCCGATTTGGTGCAATCGCACCAAAGGCGTCGGTGGATTGCCGCTCGATCTGATGTTTGATCTCGGCGTAACCGGGCCGTTTCTGCGCGCTGCCGGCATCAAACGCGACGCTCGCAAGGACAATCCATTCTCGAGTTATCACCACTTTGACTTCGAAATTCCCACGCGCACCGGCAACGATGTGTACTCGCGCTTTGAAGTGCGCATGGAAGAGATGCGCCAGAGCGTAAAAATCGTGCGGCAGGCGGCGGACGGGATGCCGGAGGGCGCATGGAAGGCGGACGCACCGCACGTCGTGCTGCCGGATCGCGAAAAGATGAAGACCCAAATGGAGTCGCTCATCTATCACTTCAAAATCGTGACGGAAGGCTTCCGCGTTCCGGCTGGAACCGTCTATCAAACGGTAGAATCGCCTCGCGGCGAGCTCGGCTATTACATCGTGAGCGACGGCACCGCGAAGCCGCATCGCGTCTACATGCGCACCCCAAGCTTCGGCAATCTGCAGGCGCTCGGGGCCATGCTCGAAGGCGTCCTCATCGCCGATTCGATCGCCGCCATGGGCAGTATGGATTTTGTGTTGGGAGATGTGGACCGTTAAGCGATGACTTTCTCCCCGGAATTAGAGGCGCGTTTCGCGAAATTACTCGCCAGTTATCCTCCCGGCCGCCAGCGTTCGGCTGTCGTGCCAATGCTCCTGTATGGGCAGGACGAAGTGGGCGCCGTGACACAGGAGTTAGTCGAAGAAGTAGCACGGCGCTGCGGCGTTACTCCGCTGCAGGTCGATGAAGTCATCGGCTATTACTCGATGCTGCACCGCAAGCCGCTTGGTAAGTACCATGTGCAGGTCTGTACCAACATCGCCTGCCAGGCGCGCGGAGGCGAGGAGTTGATGGACCATGCGGCGCGCACGCTGAAACTCGGCAATAAAGAGGTTTCCACCGACGGCCTGATTTCGCTCGAGGAAGTGGAGTGCATGGGAGCCTGTTCCTGGGCGCCTGCCATCCAGATCAATTACGATTTCCATCATTTCGTGACGCCCGAGCGCTTCGATCAACTGATCGCTGCCCTCCGCGACGGTACCTACAGGAAGGCTTCCTGACAAATGCGCTACAACGATCCCAGTCCGCTTGAAGTTCGCGTGATCTCGCAGCGCTTCGATCTGCCGAACTCTGCATCGATTGACACGTATCTGGCAAATGACGGCTACGTCGCTATCAAAAAAGTGCTCGGACTAACTCCCGAGCAGATCATTGATGAGCTGAAGGCCTCGTCGCTGCGCGGGCGCGGCGGAGCCGGCTTTCCCACCGGGATGAAATGGAGCTTCGTCCCGCGCAACACCGGCAAGCCGACCTACATCATCTGTAACTCGGACGAGAGCGAGCCCGGCACCTGCAAGGATCGGCTGCTGATGGAGAACGATCCGCATCAGCTGATTGAAGGTATGATGATTGCCGGCTGGACCATCAAGTCCAACAAAGGCTACATTTTCATCCGCGGCGAATATCGGTATCTGATCGATATCGTCGATCGCGCCATCGCCGAAGCCTACGAGCGCGGCTATCTCGGCAAGAACATCCTCGGCTCGGGCTGGGATTTCGATCTTTACACGCACACCGGTGCGGGCGCCTACGAATGCGGCGAAGAATCCGCGCTGCTCGAATCGCTCGAAGGCAAGCGCGGTGTGCCTCGATTGAAACCGCCCTTCCCGGCTGTCGTTGGCGCGTTTCAGTCGCCCACCATTCTCAACAACTGCGAGACATTTTCGTCCGTTCCGGTGATCTTCCGCAACGGCGGCGCCTGGTACGCCGAGCTCGGTACACCCAAAAACGGCGGCACACGTCTGGTCTGCGTCTCTGGTCATGTCGAAAAGCCCGGCGTCTACGAATTGCCGATGGGCTTTCCCATCATGCGCATCATCAATGAAGTCTGCGGTGGCGTGCGTAATGGCAAAAAGCTGAAGGCGATCATTCCGGGCGGTTCCTCCTCTCCGTGTCTGCGCGCGGATGAGTGCGACATCCCCTACGATTTCGACTCTCTGGCCAAAGCCAAGACCATGGCGGGTTCGGGCGGCATCGTCGTGCTCGATGAAGACACCGACATCGTCGCGGTCGCGCTGCGCACCATCAAGTTCTATGCGCACGAGAGCTGCGGCTGGTGCATTCCGTGCCGTGAGGGCACGACCTGGCTGAAAAAGATTCTGACGCGCTTCCACGAAGGCGGTGGCATTCCGTCGGATATCGATCTCATTGGCGAGCTTGCATCCAACATGCTCGGCCGCACTTTCTGCGCGCTCGGCGATGCGGCTGCAATGCCGACCGGAGGCTTCATCGCCAAGTTTCGCGACGAGTTTGAAGAGTATCTGAAGAAGCATTCCGCTCAGGCGCCCGAGGCGCCTGAGCTGGTCTCCATCGCATAACGAATAATGGCTGACCCAGTTAAATTTACGATCGACGGACAGGAGCTGACCGCCGCGCCCGGCACGCTGCTGATCAATGCCGCCAAAGAAGCGGGCATTTCGATCCCGGCGTTCTGCTACTACGACAATCTGTCGCTGCAGGCCGCCTGCCGCATGTGTCTGGTCGAAGTTGAGAAGACGCCGAAATTGCAGGTAGCCTGCACGCTCCCGGTGGCCGAAGGCATGGTCGTGCATACCGATTCGCCGCAGGTGCGACAGGCACGCAAAGGCACGCTCGAATTTTTGTTGACCAACCATCCGCTCGATTGTCCGGTCTGCGACAAGGGCGGCGAGTGCGAATTGCAGGACATGGTTTTCCGCTACGGAGCGGGCGAGAGCCGTTACCGCGAAACCAAGATTCACGTCGACGAAAAACAATGGTCGCCGGTCGTGTTTTACGATGCGCCGCGCTGTATTCTTTGCTATCGCTGTGTCCGCATTTGCGGCGAGGGACTCGGCGTAAGCGCGCTCGGTATCGGCAATCGCGGCGCCGCGGCTGAAATCGTGCCCAACGGCGGCGATCATCTCGAGTGCGACGAGTGCGGGGCCTGCATCGACATCTGTCCGGTTGGTGCGCTCACCTCGGGCACCTACCGTTACAAAACGCGTCCCTGGGAGATGGAGCACGTCGGCACCATCTGCACGCATTGCTCAAACGGCTGCAAGACGACGCTCGGCGTGCGCAACGGCGAGATCATTCGTGCCAACAATCGCGACCGCTCAGGCGTAAACGGCGAGTTCCTGTGCATCAAAGGCCGCTACGCCTTCGATTTCAATGAGCATCCCGATCGCCTGACTGCGCCGCTCGTGCGTACTAATGGTGAACTGAAGCCGGTCTCCTGGGCCATCGCGCTGGCCACGGTTGCCAAAAAATTCAATGAGCTCCGCGCCCGCCATGCGAAATTTGGCGTGATCGGCTCGAACCACACCACCAACGAAGAGAATTACCTGCTGCAGGAATTCGCGCGTCAGGTGCTCGGCACATCGAACATCGATCATCACCGCACGGGCGACGTCGCAACCCTCATGGACGCGCTGCAGGGCCGCTCCAACGCGCTCGCCACCATCGGCGATCTGCTCACTGCAAAGGCCGCGCTCGTGATCGACAGCGATCTTGCTCAGGAGCAGCCGCTCATCGCCTTCCAGCTGCGCTCGAATGCGCGTCTGAACAAAGGTCATATCTACGCCATCAGCCCGGGTCCGGTACGTGAAGACAACTACGCCACCACGACTCGCGCCGCACTCGGCCAGGAATTTGAAGCTCTCGAGAAATGGCGCGAGCAGCTCGCTAAGGAACCCGAGCTCGTCATACTGTTCGGCGCGGCCATCAAGGACAACGCGATCCGCCAGCTGGTCGCATTCGGCGACTCGCTCGGCATCCCCGTGAAGTACGTCTGCCTGGTTGATTACTCGAACTCACGTGGCGCTTCCGACATGGGTCTGCTGCCCGACCTGCTGCCTGGCTACCAACCGGTCTCAAACGCCGGACTCGAGCCCGGTCTCAATGTCGACCAGATGCTGGCCGATCCGAATCTCGAAGCCCTCTGGGTGGTCGGCTCCAATCCGTTTCTGCGCGGCAATCTGGCCGGCCGCAGCGCGTTTCTCGTCGTGCAGGATCTGTTCCTTACCGAAACCGCGCGCCACGCCGACGTTGTTCTACCCGCCGCCTCCGCTTATGAAAAAATCGGCACGGTTACCAACGTCTGCGGCGAAGTGCAGAAGCTGCAGCGCGGCCCGAAAACCATGGGCGCCAAATCCGATTTTGAAATCATCGCACTGCTCGCTCGCGAAATGCACGCCGATCTCGGCAGACTTACACCAGAAGCTGTCTTCAATGAAATTCGCCAGAACGTGCATGGCTACAACGTTCCCTTGCTGGTTGTCGAAACCGGCGGCGCGGCCCCCACGGCACCGGTCAATGGCCGCGTCTCGTTCCAGTCGCATCCCGAGCTGATTCGTTCGGCGCAAAACACGCTTTACACTTCGGGCACGCTCGGCCGCTATTCACAAATGCTCAACTCTGTTCTCGAAGCGCCGGGCGCGCTCTATCGCGATCCCGGCATCGAGCCGCTGGTTAAACCTGGCAGCGTACAAGTTGAAACCATCGTGAGCCACGACTGATGAACTTCTATCTCGTCAGCCTGATCAAAATCGTCATCGTCTTCGCGGTTTTCATGACGACGCTCGCCTACCTGCAATGGATCGAGCGCAAAGTTCTCGGGCACATTCAATCGCGCACCGGGCCGCTGCGAGTCGGACCACACGGTCTGCTGCAGCCGCTCGCCGACGTGTTCAAACTGCTCACCAAAGAAGATCTGCTGCCGCCCTATGTGAACCGCTTCTTCTATCTCCTCGCGCCTTTTATCGCGGTGTCGCTGGCGCTGATTTCGATCGCGATCATTCCCTTCGGCCCGGAAGTGAATATCGCCGGAACGCATACCAATCTCGAGATCAGCAACCTCAATGTCGGCATTCTCTTCATCCTCGCCATCAGCTCGGTGAGTGTCTACGGCATTGCGCTGGCCGGTTGGTCGTCGAACAATAAGTACGCGCTGCTCGGCGGGCTTCGCAGCAGTGCGCAGATGATCAGCTACGAACTGCCGCTCACGCTCGCGATTGCGGCTCCGCTCCTGCTCGCGAATCATCTGAACTTTCGCGCGATTTCAGAAGGCCAGGCCGGCTACTATCTCGGCTTCATTCCGCGCTGGAATATTTTTCAGATGCCGTTCCCGCAGATCATCGGCTTCATCGTCTTCATGATCGCGGGCTTTGCGGAAACCAACCGCGTCCCCTTCGATCTGCCCGAAGCTGAGAACGAGCTCGTCGCCGGTTTTCATACCGAGTACAGCAGCATGAAGTTCGCCTGCTTCTTCATGTCGGAGTACGCCAACATGGTCACGATTGCCTGCGTGGCCACCGTACTCTTCCTCGGCGGCTGGCATCCGCTGTTTCCGGCGCCCTACTCCAACTGGGTTCCGACTATCGTTTTTCTGCTTGCTGCCTTCACATTCCTCTTCCAGTCTCTCCAGCCCGCGCGTCGAGTCGACCGGTACACGATGCCGCTGTTTGCCGTGGGAGCGCTGGTGCTCGCAATCATATTCGCGATTCCAATTCTGCAACCGGTGCTGGTTCCGATCTTCTGGTTTTGCGCCAAAGCCGGCTTCATCCTGTTTGCCTACATCTGGGTGCGCGGCACTCTGCCGCGCTTCCGTTACGACCAGCTGATGCATTTCGCCTGGACATTCCTGTTCCCGCTGGCCTTGTTAAACCTGCTCGTCACGGCCCTGCTGGTCGCGATCTTTTAGCCGGAGCCAAGTCGATGGATACTGTTCTTTTCATCATCTTCGCCACCATCGCTGTCGTGAGCGCGGTAAGTCTCGTTCTGCAGAAGCATCCGATCGCGAGCGCCCTGTCGCTGATCGGCGTCATGGGTTCGCTCGCCGTGTTGTATCTGCTGCTCGGCGCGGAATTCATCGCCATGGCGCAGATGTTCGTCTACGCTGGCGCCGTCATGGTGCTCTTTATCTTCGTCATCATGCTGCTCAACGCCGGCAGCGAAAAGTCGAGTGGCAAATCCTGGTTTGCGCAGATTGCCGGCCTGCCGTTGCTGATCGTTTTCGCGGTCGTCATGGGCTTCGTGATCAAACGAGGATTCACCGACCTGCGTGTCGTCGAATTCGGCTCCTGGGTAGGCGGCACCGCCGAGCATATCGGGCAGCTCCTGTTCACGCGCTATCTGCTGCCTTTCGAGGTTGTTTCCATCCTGATCCTGATCGCCATTCTGGGCGCCGTGGTTCTGGCGCGAAAGGAGATCGACTGATTTTATGCCGCACGTTCCGCTCTCCTGGTATCTCATTCTGAGCGCCATTCTGTTTGCTCTTGGCGCGGCCGGCTTCGTCTACCGCAAGAGCGTCATTACCGTCTTCATGTCCATCGAGCTGATGTTGAACGCCGTCAATCTGAGCTTTGTGGCGTTCTCCTACCAGCTGCACCGCATCGACGGACATATCTATTCGTTTTTCGTGATGGTGGTGGCGGCGGCTGAAGCGGCCGTAGGTTTGGCCATCATTCTCACCATCTTTAAAAATCGCGGCACGCTGCAGATCGACGAAGTCGATTCGATGAAACTCTAAACGCGAATGAATCTCTGGCTTATTTTTCTCTTTCCGCTCGCCGGCTTCCTGATTAACGGGATCTGGGGCCGCCGGCTTGCGCGCCCGCTCATTAATACCGTCGCGATCGGCTCCGTCGCGCTGTCGTTTTTGTATGTGCTGTTTGTGCTCTCGCGGCTGTGGCCCATCGACACGGCGGTTGGCGAGCACTGCTTCACCTGGATTCAGAGCGGCTTTCTGAATGTCGGCTTCGATCTGGTCGTCGACCGGCTTACTGCCGTCATGCTCCTGATCGTGACCGGCGTGGGTCTCATCATCCACATTTACTCGACCGGCTACATGGCGCACGAAGAAGGCTACTGGCGCTTCTTCAGCTATCTGAACCTGTTCATGTTTTTCATGCTGGTGCTGGTGCTGGGCTCGAACCTGCTGGTCGCGTTTGTGGGTTGGGAAGGTGTCGGCCTCTGTAGCTATCTGCTCATCGCGTTTTACTTCAAGGAGACCTGGGCGAGCAACGCCGGCAATAAGGCGTTCATTGTGAACCGAATCGGCGATTTCGGCTTTATGCTCGGCATCCTGCTCACCGTTGCGACATTCCATACGCTCGATTTCGGCAAACTCGCTGCGCAGATGACGAATCTCCCCGCGCAGGCCACCACCGGCGTGATCACCGCGATTGCGCTGCTGCTCTTTGTCGGCGCAACCGGCAAGTCGGCACAGATTCCGTTATATGTCTGGTTGCCGGATGCCATGGCTGGCCCGACTCCGGTATCAGCGCTGATCCACGCCGCGACGATGGTGACGGCGGGCGTCTACATGACCGCGCGTGTCGCCTTCTTCTACAATCATGCGCCGAGCGCGATGACCGTCGTGGCTGTTATTGGTCTGGCAACCGCGGTCGTAGCTGCGACAATCGGCATCACGCAAACCGATATCAAGCGGGTCTACGCCTACTCCACGGTTTCGCAGCTCGGCTACATGTTTCTGGGCGCGGGAGTGGGCGCTTATTCAGCCAGCATCTTTCATGTAATGACACATGCGTTCTTCAAAGCGCTTCTGTTTCTTGGCGCTGGCAGTGTAATCCACGGTTTGAGCGGCGAACAGGATCTGCGGCATATGGGCGGCCTACGCAAATACATGCCGATCACGTGCGTTACCCTGCTCGTCGCCAGCCTTGCGATTTCCGGCGTGCCCGGCTTTTCCGGATTCTTCAGTAAGGATGCGATCCTCTCGGCCGCCTATGCGCATTCGCCCTGGATGTTCTGGGTCGGTGCGATCACGGCTGGTATTACGGCCTTTTACGTCTTCCGTGCTTTCTTTCTGACCTTCATGGGTGATTATCGCGGCCATCATCATCCGCATGAATCGCCGGCTTCGATGACGATCCCTCTGATCGTGCTGGCGATTCTGTCAGCCGGAGGCGGCTTCATCAATATTCCGGGATTTCTGTCGCAAGCCTATCCGCTGGCCGAGCATGAGAACTCGACCGCAATGATTATCTCGGCATCCTTCGGCATTCTCGGCATTGTCATCGCGGCCTTGATGTACTGGATTCGTCCCTCGCTCGCTGAAAGCGCAAGACGTGCGGCCGGACCGCTCTACACGCTCGTTTCCAACAAGTATTACGTCGATGAGATGTATCAAACCGCGGTCGTGAAGCCGCTGGTCGGAACATCGCGAATCCTGCTCTGGCGCGGCGTCGACGAAGGCATCATCGACACCGGTATCGTGAACGGGCTCGCCCGCATCGTGCGCGGCTGGGGCGTGCTCTTCCGGCGTCTGCAATCCGGCAGCATTCGCAATTACGCAACCTGGGTACTGGCCGGCTCGCTCATTGTCATATTCGTGATCGGGCTGTTTGGAGGCGGGCGATGAACCTGCTGTCAATCGTGCTCTTCCTGCCATTGATCGGCTTCTTCGTTGTTCTGTTTACGCCGCGTCAATCGAAAGCACCCTTTTATACCGCGCTGCTCGCAACCGTTGCCACTTTCCTCCTCTCACTCGGCCTGCTCGCTCCAGCCACCGCCAATGGCGCGCAATTCAGTTCCGTGATCAACGCGCTCTGGACCGATGTTCCGGGCCTGCAGATTCATTTGCATCTCGGCGTCGACGGCATCAGCGTCTGGCTCGTCCTTCTCACCACGTTGCTGCTCCCGATCGGCGTCTGGATTTCCGACAGCATGATCCGCGAGCGCCACAAGACGTTCTTCGCGCTGCTGCTGCTGTTTGAATTCGGCCTCCTCGGCGTCTTTACCGCACTCGATCTCTTCGTCTTTTACGTCTTCTGGGAAATCGCGCTGGTGCCGATGTACATCATGGTCGGAAGCTGGGGACGCGGCATGCGCGGGCCGGTTGCCGTCAAGTTCTTCGTCTATACAATGCTGGGCTCGGTGCTGATGCTCGGCTCCATTCTGTACCTGCACAGCATTACGGGCACGTTTGATTACGTCGACATCATGAGTGGGCTGAACAGCGGCTCCTTCACTCTGCGCCCAGCGCAACAAATGGTTCTGTTCCTCGGATTCTTTGCGGCGTTCGCGGTGAAGGTGCCGATTTTCCCGCTTCACACCTGGCTGCCAAACACGTATACGCAAGCTCCGGCTCCCGCTACTTTCCTGCTAGCCGCCGTGATGTCGAAGATGGGCGTTTACGGCCTGCTGCGCTTTTCCTTAACACTCACCGCCGCGGGTGCTCACAGTGCCGCGCGTTGGGTGAGCGTCCTGGCCATCATCGGCATCATCTACGGCGCTCTGCTAGCGCTGGTGCAAACCAACATCAAACGGTTGATCGCGTACTCTTCCATCAGCCATCTCGGCTTTATCGTGCTCGGTATCTTCAGTTTCCGCCAGCAAGGCGCGGACGGGGCCGTCTATCAAATGCTTGCGCACGGAATCTCGACAGGCGCTCTCTTCGTCCTGGCCGGATACCTGGAGCAGCGCCGCGGCTCGCTCGAGATCTCCGATTTTGGCGGCGTGGCGAACGTGGCCCCCGGTCTTTCCACCGCCTTCATGATCGCGCTGCTGGCGAGCGTCGGCTTGCCGGCGCTCTGCAATTTCGTCGGCGAGTTTCTGTTGCTGCAGGGCGCGGCACTCGCAAAGTTTTCCTGGGCTGCCTGGGCGGCGATTGGCGTGATCCTGTCGGCTGCTTACATGCTCTGGATGTATCAGCGTACGTTCTTAGGAAAGCTGAACACACAGATCGGTGAGTTCGCCGATCTTCGCGCGCGCGACTGGGCGCCGCTCCTGCCGCTGATCGCCCTCATGGTGTGGCTCGGAATCTACACGCAATCGTTCCTGCCCGCTATTTCGAGCGCGACGTCGCACCTGCTCGAACAGACCAACATGAACAACCAATACCAGGTACTTGCGAACCCGGTGCGCCCGGAGGTGGCCGATGTCCGGTAACTACCTGCCGCAGGCGATCGACTATCTGCGTTTTCTGCCGGAGATCGTCCTGTCGGTATTCGGCATTGTGATCATGCTGCTCGAGGCGCTGATGCGAGCCAGCGCCAGGCGCGCTTCGCTCGGAGGCGTTGCGCTCTTCGGGCTGGCGGTCGCGTTTCTGGCAAATCTCTGGGCCGCGAGCAATCCGGGCGCGGCCTTCAGCGGCATGATCGTTGTCGACGGCTACGGGACATTCTTCCGCGGGCTGGTCCTCGTGGTTGGCGCGTTGTGCGTGCTCAATTCCCTCAGCTATCTCGATCGCGAAAAGTCGCAGACCGGCGAGTTCTATGCCTTGCTGCTCTTTTCTGTGGTCGGGCAATGCGTGCTGGCTACAGCGGCCGATCTGATCATGGTTTTCATCGGCCTCGAAATTTCCTCGATTGCCAGCTACATTCTGGCCGGCTATCTCCGCGACGATCGCCGCAACAATGAGTCGGCCCTTAAGTACTTCCTGCTCGGATCCTTCGCCACGGCATTCCTGCTGTACGGCATCGCCTGGATCTACGGTCTGACGGGATCGACCAACCTGGCACAGATCCGCACCGTGCTCGACCAGGGCGCGAGTTCCACGCTCGTCGCGGGCCTTGCTGCAGCGCTGCTGTTTGTCGGATTTGCGTTCAAAGTCTCCGTCGTGCCGTTCCAGATCTGGGCCCCCGACGTCTACCAGGGCGCTGCTTCGCCGGTGAGCGCGTTTTTGTCGGCGGGTCCCAAAGCAGCGGCTTTCGCGATTCTGTTCCGGGTGTTCATGGTTTCGTTCCGGCCCCTCAATGCGCGCTGGATCTGGCTGGTCTGGGGCTGCGCGCTGCTCACCATGATTGTTGGAAATTTCGCCGCGCTGCTGCAGACAAATGTCAAGCGCATGCTTGGCTATAGTTCGATTGCTCATGCCGGTTATGTGCTGGTTGCACTGGCGGCCAGCTCCCAGATCGGCATCGCGGCTGCCATGTTTTATCTCGCTTCGTATGCACTGATGAACATCGGCGCTTTCGCGGTGATCAGCTACATCGCAGCTCGCAACGAGCGTTTTGTCAAGATTGACGATCTGGCCGGTCTGGGGCGGCGAGAACCTGTAACCGCCGCGCTGCTTGCTATCTTTGTTTTCTCGCTGATTGGCGTTCCCCTAACCGGCGGATTCTTCGGCAAGTTCTACGTTTTTCAGGCTGCCCTCAATTCCCATCTGGTCTGGCTCACCGTGATCGGGCTGATTAACAGCGCCATTGCGGCCTATTATTATCTGAAGATCATTGTGGCGATCTACATGAAGGAGCCCGGAGAATCGATGGAGCACTTGGCGCCGCCCGCCCTGAGCCTTCGCATAGCCATCTGGGCTAGCGCTCTAGGGGTACTCATTCTGGGCATCTTCCCAGGCACGCTGCTTTCGATGGCTACATCGTCCGCGGCACTGTTCCGCTAGGTTCGTGCACGCTAGAAAAGTCCGTGCAGGTCGCGGATTGTTTCGACCGTGGTGAGCCTCGGGTGATTATCGGGTAACTCGGTTTTCTCCAGAGACCAGGTCCGCTCATGTGGAACGAACACTGCGCCCAAACCGGCCGAAAGCGCGGGCAGAATGTCGGACTTGGGGGAATTGCCGATCATCCAGGTGGTCTCAAGCCGGAAGTCGCGCTCGACCGCAAGCGCACGATACGCCGCTTCGCTTTTCTCCCTGACAATCGCGCAATGCTGGAAATAGCGCGCTAGTCCGGAGCGATCGATTTTGAGGCGCTGCTCCTCGGGATCGCCCTTGGTGAAGAGTGTCAGCGAATGACGCCCTGCCAGATCGGCAACTGTCTCCGCAACGCCGTCGATCAATTCCATGGGGCGTTCCAGAATCGCATGAGCGAAATCCATCACGGTAGCGAGATCCCGCTCCGAAATGTGGCGCTCGGCGAGCCGGCGATAGCATTCGGCGAGGTTGTGCGCAAAGTTCCGGGAGCCATAGCCGTGCAGCTTCGTGTTGGTGAGCTCAATTTCATCCAGCACGGCGCGAATCTCAGGCGGGCTCATCGAGGAATGTGCCAGATAATCGCAGAACTGCTCAAATGCCGCTTCGAAATAGATATTGTTTTCCCAGAGCGTGTCGTCGGCGTCGAAGATGAGGAATTGCCGGTCGCGTCTCACAGCCCTTTAGCGTGTCCATTCTGCGGGGCGACGCGCTTGGCGAGCAACGTGCGCTGCTGGCGCGCGATATATTCGGGCAGAGTTTTGAGGATAAAATCGAGCCGCTCGCTTTCCGAGCGAAGAGCAAGCAGTGCCTGACGCTTGTCGAGGTCGCGAATGAGCTGCCCGATCTGAAAACTCAGGCGGGCGCTGCGTGTCTCGGGCGGCTCGACTTCCTCCAGCTGCAGAAGCTCGCGGTAAGCGGCCTGGGCGCGCGCCGCCAAGTCGGAAGCCGGGTCGGCGACGTTTTCGTCATCAAAGAATTCGACCGCCGCCTGTAGGTACGATTTGCTCTGGTCGAGTGAGTCGATCTGAAAGCGCCGGGCGCCAATGGCGATCAGATCGAGACGGCCGTCCTCATATCGATTCACGACATGCTCCACGCGCGCGGAGCAACCGATGTTCACGATTCCTTCGTCCTTCGCAAGCACCACGCCGAACTCGTCGGACGGCTCGCGTAGATCGCCAAACATCTCTTTATAACGGGGCTCAAAAATATGGAGCGGAAGCGGCATGGCGGGCAGCAGAACGACAGAAAACGGGAAAAGCGGCAGAAGCTGCGCAGCCATGTACTCCTATTATGATTTGGGAACTCGAAGACATGTAGGCGGCGGTATACTAAATCCTTGTTTTCGCGCGAACAATGACGCTTAAGCTGAAACGTACACCGGCCTTATATTTGGTGGGCTTCATGTGCAGCGGCAAGACTTCGGTGGGGCGTGAGCTGGCTGAAGAGCTGGGCTGGTGCTTCATTGACCTCGATGCGGAAATTGAGGCGGGCGAAGGCGAGCCGGTGCGCGAGATTTTCCGGCGGCGCGGAGAGGCGGCTTTTCGCGAGATCGAGACCAACACGCTGCGCAAACACGTCAACCGGATTGAGGCGGGGCAGCCGTGCGTCCTGGCTCTCGGCGGCGGAACGTTCGTGCAGCCGCAGAATTGGGAGATCATCGAGAATAACGGAGTTACCGTGTGGCTCGATTGCACTCTCGACACCGTACTCGCGCGTCTGGGAGACGATGCCACCCGGCCGCTCGCAGAGGATCGAAACGGACTGGCGCAATTGTATGGCGATCGACGGCCGCTCTACAGCCGGGCCGACTTTCGAGTCGAAGTCGATACCGACCAGGTATCGGCCATTGTGCAAAGAATTCTGAAGCTTCCGATTTTTTGAATGTCTCTGCGCGGTGACGCATCGCAAATTTTCGCTGCCGCGCTTGAGGCTGTTGATGCCGGGAATGCGGTGCGGCGCCATCTTGCCGTCTCCGGCTCGCGGCTGCGCGCCGGCGAATGCGAAGCGGAGCTTGGAAATTTCGAGCGAGTCCGTCTGCTTGCCGTTGGTAAGGCAGCTCTGCCCATGGCGCGCGCCGTGTGCGATGTGCTCGGCGAGCGACTCGCGCAGGCGCTGGCGGTCACCAAGCATGGGCATACCGCCGGGAACTCCGATTTCAGCTGTATTGAGGCAGGGCATCCGGTACCGGATCGGGAAGGCCTGCATGCTGCTCTGGCCGTCCGGGATTTTGTATCCGAATGCGGCGAGCGGGATCTACTGATCACGGCGATTTCTGGCGGCGCCTCGGCCTTGCTGCCTGCTCCGGCGCCGCCGGTCACGCTCGCTGATAAACAGAAGACTACCTCGCTGCTGCTCGAAGCGGGCGCGGATATCAACGAACTGAATGCGGTACGGAAACACCTGTCGTTCTTGAAAGGCGGCCGCCTGGCCGCGCTTGCCTCTCCGGCTACGGTGATCAGCCTGCTCTTGTCGGATGTCGTGGGCGACAAGCTCGATGTCATCGGTAGCGGTCTGACGGCGCCCGATCCGACAACGTATCAGCATGCCCTCAACGTGCTGGATCGATACGGGTTGAGAGATGCAGTGCCACGCGCCGTGCGTGAGCGTCTCGAACGAGCTGACGACGAGACACCGAAGCTTGGCGATCCGATTTTTGCGCACGTGTGCAACGTCGTGGTCGGCAGCAATGGCTTAGCGCTCCAGGCCGCCGCTGCCAAAGCGCAGGAGCTCGGTTACCGCGTGCGCATCGTATCGAGCGAGATCCAGGGTGAAGCACGGGCGGTCGCGAAAGAGCTCGTCGGGGTGCTCCGTGAGGAAAGTCGCCCGGTTTGTCTGCTGGCGGGAGGGGAAACCACGGTTACGGTGCGCGGCGCTGGCAAAGGCGGACGAAACCAGGAATTTGCGCTCGCGGCTGCTATCGCCATCGAGGACGCCGAGAATGTAGCGGTGCTCAGCGCCGGAACGGACGGCACCGACGGACCGACCGATGCTGCCGGCGCGATTGCGACAGGCGAAACGCTCGCGCGTGCACGCCGCATTGGGTTGAGCGCGGAAGAGTATCTCGCGCACAACGACTCATACTGTTTTTTCGATGCGCTCAACGATCTGATTCGCACGGGCCCCACTGGCACGAATGTGATGGATATCCACATCCTGCTCGCTAGATAAAAAAGACTCAGGCACGCTCGAAAAAGCTCAACGAGTTATCACCCTGCTTCAGTACCCTGGTCCTCTTCAATGCTCCGTACGACTCGGCCAGACTGAGCCGCGAAGCGTGTTGCGCAACCACCAGAGAGCAGTTGGATTGAGCCAGCGCCTCGAGCGATGCCGCGTATTCGTCGGCAGCGTCGTAAGGCGGATCTAAAAAAACGATCTCGGCATCCTCCTTCGCCAAAAACGTGCCCGCTCGCCCGCGGAGCACGCGGGCTTCGTCCCTAATCCCGAGCGAGGCGAGGTTCTCGCGAAGTATCGCGAGCGCCGCGCTGTTCTGCTCAATGAAGGTCACGTGAGCGGCACCCCGGCTCAGCGCCTCAATCCCGACTGAGCCGCTGCCGGCATACGCATCGAGGAAAGTCGCACCCTCTAGTCGCGGAGCAAGGATGCTGAAAAGCGATTCGCGCAATCGGTCCGGAGTGGGGCGAACCGCGAGCCCCGGAAGGCTTTTTATCCTGCGGCTGCGAAAACGGCCGGCAATTACGCGCATGCTTGCCTATCCGACAAGAACGAGCCCATAACGGCGCTGCCAGTGCTCCTGGATATAGCGGTTTACGGCCCGGATTTTCTCGGGATCGCCGCTCGAGACGAGGCGCTCGGCTTCGCTCCGGGCAAGTTCGAGGATCTCCGAGTCGCGGCGCAGATCGGCCATCCGCAAACCGGGAATGCCGGACTGGCGCGTGCCGAAGAACTCGCCCGGACCGCGTAACTTCATGTCCATTTCCGCTATGTAGAATCCGTCATTGGATTCCACCAGCGTGCGGATACGCTCGCGAGCAACATCGTTGAGCTTGCCCGTGACCAGGATGCAGTAGCTTTGATGCGCGCCGCGGCCCACGCGCCCGCGCAGCTGATGCAGCTGAGCCAGACCGAACCGCTCGGCATCTTCAATCACCATTACGGTAGCGTTCGGCACATCGACGCCGACTTCCACCACCGTTGTCGCAACCAGAATGTTCGTTTCGCCGGACTGGAATTTGTGCATCGCGGCGTCTTTCTCATCCGAGCTCATCTTGCCGTGTAGCAGGCCGACGCGCAGCTTGGGAAAAACCGTGCGGGCGAGATGGTCGTACATCTTTTCGGCAGCCTTGCGGTCGTCGGCGGTTTCGGTCTCTTCCACCAGTGGATAAATGATGTAAGCCTGGCGCCCGGCGGCGACCTGCTGCGCAAGAAAACTGTAAACGCCCTCGACGGCATTACTCGAGACGTGGCGCGTAGTGACCGGTTTGCGGCCCGGCGGAAGCTCATCGATCGAGGACGAGTCGAGATCGCCGTAAAGCGTGAGCGCGAGCGTGCGCGGGATGGGAGTGGCGGTCATCACGAGCACATCGGGGCTGGTGCCTTTGCGAAGCAGTTCCAGACGCTGGCGCACACCGAACCGATGCTGCTCGTCGATGATGGCGAGCCCAAGTTTGGCAAACGAGACGTCTTCCTGAATAAGTGCGTGCGTGCCGACAACCACGTGTATGTAGTTTTCAGCAATCAGTCGCTTGATCTGCTGCTTCTCTCGCGCCGTTTGCGAACCGGTGAGAGAGGCAACCGTGTAACCGAGCTTCTGCATGAGGCGGCTGAGATAGCCGAAGTGCTGTTTCGCGAGAATTTCCGTAGGCGCGAGAACAGCAACCTGATAGCCGTTCTCGATCGCGATCACCGCCGCCTGTGCCGCCACGATAGTCTTACCGCTGCCCACGTCCCCCTGCAGCAGACGGTTCATAGGCTGCGGGCTTTTCATGTCCTCGGCAATCTCCTGCATCACCCGGCGTTGAGCGTGGGTAGGCTTGAACGGCAGAAGTTTCTTGATCTGCTCGCGGATCCGATCGTTGATCGCGAAGCTGATACCAGTGACCTGGCGCGACCGGCACTTCTTCAAGGTAAGTCCGCATTCTAGCCAGAAGAATTCGTCGAAAATAAGGCGCGTCTGCGCAGGCGTGCGAAAAGCGTTGAGCAGATCGAGATTCGAATCGGGTGGCGGCGCGTGGACATCGCGCAGAGCATGGGCGAGTGACGGTAATTCGAGCCGCTCTCGAACACTTTCGGGCAGTGGGTCTTCGGGAAGCGAGACAGATTTCAGAATGCGATCGAGAAGCGTGCGGAACACGCGTGTGGAAATCTTGCCCGCTGCTTCGTAAACTGCCACGATGCGGCCGCTGTGGAGTGTTTCTTCGTGACTGTCTTCGCTGGTCAGAATTTCGATTTCGGGCTGGACCATCAGTCGCCGGCCCCGGGCGCGATCGAGTTCCACTTTGCCGAAAAGAGCCGCGCGCGTGCCGGGCGTGAGGCTGTCGCGATAGCGCTCTCCGTGAAACCAGCGCGCGAGCAGGGCAGCGCCGCTGGCGTCTTCAAATTCGGCTTCGAACAGACCAAGCGAGCGCCGGCGGAAAGCCGTGTTATGGACGCTTGCGACCCAGCCCGTAATCGCGGCCTTCTCGCCGGGTGCAAGCTGGGCAATGCTCTTGGAGTTGCTGCGATCTTCGTAGCGAAACGGTGCGTAGTAGAGAAGGTCCGTTACGGTTTCAAGACCCTTGGCCGCCAGCATCTCGGCGCGTGCCGGTCCGATGCCTTTGACGAACTGAAGCGGCGTGTCGAGATCCAAGTTTCAGCCTACATGGCCGATTGAGATATGTTTCCTCATGCCGTGGGAAGGCATCGCGACGATGCGCAAGAGCCGCTGAAGGGCCGAGCGTAGCACCTGCTCCGTCTACAATGAAAATTCACCAGGAGAGCTATGGCAGGCAAAAAAATCGGTATCCTTACCGGCGGCGGCGATGTGCCCGGACTCAACGCTGTCATCAAAAATGTTGTCTACCGCGCGACCACGGATGGCCATGAAGTGACCGGCATCCGGCTCGGCTGGAAAGGGCTCACGGATCTGAATTTCGACGATCCGGCCAGCGTGCAGCGCTTTATTCTGCCGTTGACACGCGAAAACACGCGGCGCATCGATCGGACTGGCGGCACGTTTCTGCATACCAGCCGCACCAATCCGTCGAAAATGAAGAGGCTGCCCGATTTCCTGAATCCGAGCGATTATCCTTCGGCGCCTGGAAAGGACGGCGCGACGACCTACGACATCACCAAGCGCGTGCTGTCGAACCTGGAACGGCTCGAAATTGACAATCTCGTCGCAATCGGCGGCGACGACACGCTGAGCTACGCCGCGGTGCTCGATAAGGCCGGCTTCAACGTGATCGGCATTCCGAAGACGATGGACAACGACGTCCGCAATACCGAATACTGCATAGGGTTCTCGACGGCAGTCTCGCGCGCGATGGATGCGATTCAGCGGCAGCGTACGACAGTGGGCTCGCACGAGCGTGTCGGTATCTTTCGCGTCTTTGGCCGCGATGCCGGCTACACAGCGCTCTATACGGCCTACGTCACTTCCATTCGCTGCGGCATTCCGGAATACAAGTTCAATGTCGAGCACATGATCGATCTGCTGATGACCGATAAGAAGAACAACCCGAGCAACTATGCGCTCGTGATTCTTTCCGAAGGCGCGCAGTGGGAAGGCTACCAGATCAAAGAGTACGGCGAGCCGGATGCATTCGGGCATCGCAAGAAATTCAGCGTGGCGGAGGCGTTCAGCGACGAGCTGATCAAATCCACCGGTGCCGAAACCGTCGTCAGCGATCTGACCTACGATCTGCGCAGCGGCGCGCCGGATTTTCTCGACACGATGGTGGCGACCACGTTTGGAACGATGGCCTACGATGCGATCACGCAGCACAAGCACGGGCTGATGGCCTCGATTTCGGAAGGCAAATTCGCGATGGTCGGAATTCCCGATCCGAAGCTGGGGCCGCGCAAGCTCGACGTCGAGCACATGTATAACAAAGAGCGGTACCGGCCGTCGTACACGAGCAAAGAGGGCTGGCCCATGCTGCTCTCTCATCCCTAAGCTCGCATGGCGGCGACACCGTTCTGCGAAGTCGTCGAGGCGCAGGGCCATCTCGTCGATTCGCACATCATGGAGCAGATCTTCGACACGGTCGTCGAGTTTGGCGGCCGTTTCGAAGTAGAAGAATTCGCGATCGGGCGAACCAATAGCGATCCGTCCCGGCTGCGGCTGCGCGTAGAGGCGTCCTCCGACGAGCAGCTCGAAAAGATGCTCTCGCAGTTGCTGGGCCTCGGCTGCTCGCTGGCGGAATCCGGTGAAGCGGAGCTGAAGACGGCCGAGCGCGATCAGTGCGCGCCGGAAGATTTCTATTCCACGACCAACCAGCGCACGCAGGTACGCCATGGCGGCCACTGGATCGAAGTCGGTAATCAGCGCATGGATGCGATGGTTGTCGTGCGAGACGGCGCAGCGGTCTGCAAACGCCTGCGCGACATCAAAGCGGGCGATCCGATCGTCGTGGGCATGAAAGGCATCCGCGTCATACCGGAGCCGAAGGAGCGCGACCGGCAGGGCTTCGCGTTCATGAGCAACGAGATCTCTTCCGAGCGGCAGGTGGAGACCGCCGTTGCGCAGACAGCGGCGCTGATCCGGCACGCGCGCACCGAAGGGAAAAAGATCGTGGCGGTGGCCGGTCCGGTAGTCGTGCATACCGGCGGCGCCGCCGCGTTTGGAAAATTGATCCGCGACGGCTGGATCGATGCCGTGCTGGCCGGCAACGCGCTGGCTGTCCACGATATCGAAGCCGCGCTGTTTGGCACGTCGCTCGGTGTGCGGACCACGGATGGTCGGCAGGAAGAGCACGGGCATCGCAACCACATGCGCGCCATTAATGCCATCAACAACGCCGGCGGAATTGCCGAGGCAGTGAAGTCGGGTCGGCTCACGCGCGGCGTCATGTACGAGTGCGTGAAAGCCGGTATCCCGTTTGTGCTGGCCGGAAGTCTGCGCGATGATGGGCCGCTGCCGGAAGTCATCACCGACATGAATGCGGCGCAGGACGCCTACGCCGAGCAACTGCGCGGAGCGGGCGTCGTCTTGTGTCTGAGTTCCATGCTGCATTCGATCGCCGCGGGCAACATGCTTCCCGCGTGGGTGAAAGTCGTGTGCGTCGATATCAACCCGGCCGTGCCGACGAAGGTGGCCGATCGCGGCACAGGCCACGCACTCGGAGTCGTCACCGACGTCGGTCTCTTTCTGGATCTGCTGTCGCGAAAACTGGCACCCGCCCTGCAGTAACGAGACATGAAGTGAAATGAAGAAAAAAAGCGCTTATACAGATGAGCATGCCGAAGCCGGCGTGCATGCCGAACTACCGGAAATCGAGACCTGGCCAAATCAGTATCAGGGCTACGAAATTGAAATCGAAATGCCGGAGTTTACGTCGGTTTGTCCGAAGACCGGGCTGCCCGATCACGGTACGCTGCGGCTGGTCTATACGCCGGCCGAGCGCTGCCTGGAATTGAAGTCGCTGAAGATGTACACTTTGGCTTATAGGAACCTCGGTATCTTTCAGGAGAATGTGGTCAACCGCGTGCTGGCGGATGTGGTGAAAGCGGCGAATCCGGTAGAAGCTACGGTGACGGGCGATTTTGCCGCGCGTGGCGGGATAACCACGCGCGTAACGGCAAGCTACCGCAGAAAGAAACGATGAGTTCGCGCGCCCGGAGCTGACCAGATGATTCGCACAGCCGCCTTAGCGCTCCTGTTCGGCAGCTCGCTGCTGGCGGCGGAGTTTCGCACGGGGCAGGCGGCGCGCGCCGTGCTGGGACAGGCCTCATTCAATGCGCACGAAGCGGGCGTGAGCGCGATCGCGCTGGTCGTGGCGGGCGACCGGCTCTATGCGGCCGATACCGCGCAACACACCTTCACCTTCGATCTTTCGGCTTTGGGCGCAGCGAGCGACGATCGCGCCAGCGAACAGGGTAATGGCTGCGCAGCGTGCATCGCCACACCCATTGCACAAAGTGCGCACGCGGTGATGCCCGGTGTGGCGGCCGTGAGCACGTGGGGTAAAACGGTTGCCGTCGCCGATGCGCAACACCATCGCGTGCTGATTTGGCGGGATGCAACGGCGCCCCGGCTCGATCGTGGGCCGGACGTGATTCTCGGAAGCAACGCTGAAGCCACCACGGGGGCGAATACGCTGCTCGATCCGGTCTCGGTTGCGCTCGACGGCCGGCACTTGTTCGTCGGCGATTCCGCCCTCCACCGCATACTCGTCTGGAACACGCTGCCGGCAAGCGACGATCAGCCCGCCGATGAAGTGCTCGGGCAGCAGGATTTTGTTTCAGCTGCAGCAGCCGAAACTCCAGCCGCCGATACTGTCGGCATTCCGGCTGCTATGGCTTCCAACGGAACCGATCTTTTCGTGGCGGATGCGGCGGCTAACCGGGTGCTGGTGTTTTCCCCCGGCGACGCACCGCTTGCGCGCGAGCAGGTTGCAAATGCTGCGAGCCTGCGGCCTGGACCGCTTGCGCCCGGAACACTGCTTTCGATCAGCGCCAAAGGATTGAGCAACGAATCGGCAGCGGTCGACGGCGAATCGGATGAAGCGTTACCGCGCGAGCTCAAGGGCGTGGAAGTCATTCTGGACGGCGTCGCCCTGCCGGTGGTTTCTGTTTCTCCCGAAGAGATCGAAGCGCTGGTGCCTCCGGAACTGACCGCCCGGTCAGCAGCCAGCCTGTATCTCCGTATCGAGCAGGATGGCACAGTACGAACCACTGCGGCGCTTGCCTTGAAGATGGTTCCGGCCAATCCGGCCGTGTTTGCCTCGGGCGGAAGCGAGCCGCGTCCGGGCCTGCTGCTGCACGGCGCCCAAAGCGCGCCGGTCACGAGCGAGTATCCGGCACATCCGGGCGAGGTGCTCACCGTTTGGGCCACCGGCCTCGGTGCGGTGCTCGAGGGCGGGCTGGTTGCCGCTCCTCTGACCGCCCAGATCGATGGCGAGAATGTCTCGGTCTTGTCAGCTAGGCAGGCAGAACACGCCGCGGGCGTGTATGAAGTGCGCATCATTTTGCCCGCCGGCATGCGATCGAGAAACGAACCGCGCCTCGCGATCGCTCAGAACGGGCTCATAAGCAACACGGTGACCTTCCCGGTCACTTCGCGTTAGCAATTTCGTACGGTTTGTATCGATTTTCGAGCAGCACCTGACGGGCGCGGCTGAGGTCCCCGGGATTTACATAGAAGAAAGCGCCGGTCAGCTCGCGCCGGATGAGCCAGCCGGAGTTGTAGGTTCCGGTCTCGACCAGATAATCGATGCCGGCCGCGGTGAGCAGATCTTCCAGTTTCAGGGCGGAGCGCAGCGTCCGCGCCATGTAGAGCAGGTCGAGCTCGTCGGATTTGAAGAAATCGGGGTCGCGGCGCATGAGTGCGTAATCCTGAGCTGATTCTATTGTCTGCGCCACCGGCGCGCTGCGCGTGAGCTCTCGGATGTCACCCGAAACGAACGGCGGCGCGCTGATCGAACTTCGCGCGGGATTTCTCGATCTTCTTGAGGTTCTTTTCGGCCCACAGCCAGACGCCGCAGAACGCTTCGCCCAGCGAACGGCCGATTTCGGTGAGTTCGTATTCCACGTGTGGCGGAACAACAGGATAGACGGTGCGTTTGACCAGCCCGTCGCGCTCCATCTGGCGCAGCGTCTGGGTCAGCATCTTCTGACTAATGCCGGGAATGGCTTCGCTGATGCGAGTGAAGCGCAATTTGCCCTGTACATCAAGGACTTCGAGAACGAGCATGGTCCATTTATCTGCCACCCGTTCGATGACCTCATTGACCAGAGCCTCTATCTGCGGATCGAGCTCTTCATACGAAGGAGACGAGCGCTTCTGTGGTGCGGCAGGCATTTAGGAAAACTTCACCGTTGTTTGCAAACACTCTCTGCGAGGTAACTATAGCACTTTCAGGTGCCTACTATCCAAAAGAGAGTAACCTGGCTACAATTCGTATTGTGGCCGGCTGAGGACGGAGCCTGAGAGCATCCCGCGCTGGCGGAAAGAGACAGAATCATGAAACTCAAAGGGAACACGATTTTCATCACCGGCGGCGGTTCCGGCATCGGCCGCGGACTGGCGGAAGCGCTGCATCGTTCGGGTAATCAGGTCATCATCTCCGGCAGGCGGCAGGCTGCACTGGCGGCTGTGACCGCGGCCAATCCGGGCATGAAAGCACTGGAACTCGACATCACGGATCCAAAGAGCATCGAGCAGGCGGCGAAGAAACTCATAGCCGAGTTTCCGGCGCTGAATGTGCTCATAAACAACGCCGGAATCATGAGCCCGGACCACGTGCAGAAAACCGTCGACGACGCACAGGTCTCGTCCATTGTCACCACGAATCTACTGGGTCCGATTCGGATGACATCGGCGCTCATCGAACATCTGAAGCAGCAGCCGGATGCAAGCGTCATCAACGTGACCTCGGGGCTCGCATTCGTGCCCCTGGCAATTACCGCAACCTATTGCGCAACCAAAGCGGCGCTGCACTCGTACACACTCTCACTGCGGTATTTGTTGCGCGATACCCGCGTGCGCGTGCTCGAGATCGCGCCGCCCTATGTGCAGACGGAACTGATGGGACCCGAGCAGGCCAAAGACCCGCGCGCAATGCCGCTGAAGGATTTCATCGAGGAAACGATGCGTGTGCTTGGAACCGATGCCGATGAAGTGCTGACCCAGCCGGTCGCCTTTCTGCGCAACGGCGCAGGTCCCAGGGATGCCGAGTTCACCGCGCAGTTTAACGACCGCATGGCCGGCGAGCACTGAGCGCCTCGCTGGTCGTCGGACTTGCTATCGTCCAAGTAGGCGAATGCGCGGTATTCGGAAGATGCACCGGCGCTGGCGCGAGGCACGCATGTTTGCGCGCGCGATGGCCTCTCCGCATCATCCGATCCTGGCGCAGATCATCCCCATCCGGCGCTGCAATCTTTCCTGTACTTACTGCAACGAGTACGACCGGCACTCGGCTCCGGTTCCGGCTGAAGAGATGCTTCGCCGCATCGATAAGCTCGGCGCGCTGGGCACCAGCATCATCACCTTCAGCGGCGGCGAACCGACACTGCATCCCGATTTGGATTTGTTGATACAGCGCGTGCGCGAACGCGGTGCCATCGCTACCTTGATCACCAACGGCTATTTTCTCGTGCCGGAGCGCATCAAGCGGCTGAATAGAGCCGGGCTCGATTACCTGCAGATCAGCATCGATAACGTTCAGCCTGACGACGTCTCGAAAAAGAGCCTGAAGGTGCTCGACCGCAAGCTTGAGTGGCTCGCTCAATACGCCGAATTCGATGTGACCATCAACTCGGTGCTGGGCAGCGCGATTGCACAACCGGAAGACGCGTACACCATTGCCGCCCGCGCGCGCGAACTCGGCTTCAACAGCACGGTCGGCATTCTGCACGACGGCGAAGGACAGCTCGCGGCCCTGAATCGACGGCAGCGCAGCGCCTACGACCGGATTCTGGGCCTCGGTACCGGACTGTTTTCCTTCGCGCACCTGGACGCCTTCCAGCAGAACACGATTCGCGGCTTGCCGAATCCCTGGCACTGTCCCGCCGGCGGAAGATTTCTCTACATCTGCGAAGAGGGGCTGGTGCATTACTGCTCCCAGCAGCGCGGAACACCGGGAATCCCGCTCGCACAATACACGCCCGACGATCTGCGCCGTGAGGGTGCAAAAACAAAAGGCTGCGCGCCGTTCTGCACGATTTCCTGCGTGCACCAGACAGCGATGCTCGATGAATTCCGGACGCGCCCGCGCGAAACACTGAGCGGGATCGTTGCGCGGCGCAAGCAGCGAGATCCGGAATGGCAGACGCCTTCGTCGATAAAGCTGCTCGAGGCCATGTTCTTACGTGATTCGCGGATGCGTGATTTCTTTGGAGCAATTGCGCTGCGGCTGTTCGGCATCCGGCAAGGGGCGAAACGCTAGCGGGCGGGATATTACGATATCTCAAGATGAAGAAACTATCGGTAATCGGATCCCTGCTGCTGGCAATCTCTTGCGGAACGCCCGCGCCGAAGAACACGGTGCCTCCACTCGATCCGCAGCAGGCGGGCCAGCTGTTGCAGTTCAGCACGCGGGCGCAGAACTGGCTCAAAGTCGTAAGAAAGCAGAACCCGGCCTGCGATTACCAGCTCCAGCTACCCGACCAGAGCGCCCACCCGACCTCGATCGATCTGACGCATATCATCCAGTGCGGCGGACAGCCCGCGCCCAGAGAATTCGATGCCAGCGTATCGTTTGAATGGGATCCCGGCCAGGGTCACTGGGTCATTTCGCGTTTCACGAGCTAAGTCTGTTTCGCATCGGAGAGCCCCGCATTGCGAGCCGCGGCCAGGGCGATGCTCGACCAGTCCAGATCCTGCTGTCCGTGTGCCAGCGCGTTCAGAAGCTGATCGCGCAGCACTCCGGCAAAGGGCATCGGTGTGCTCGTCTCCGCCGCAGCTTCGAGCGCCAGACGCACATCCTTGTATCCAAGCTTCAGCGCGAATCCGGCGGGATCAAAGCGGCGCTCCACAATCGTGGAACCGTAATTCTTATACACCGGCGAGCCGAAGAGCTCGCTCATCACATCCAGAAACTGCTGCTCGGCAATATTCGAGCGGCGCATCAACGCGAAAGCCTCACTGAAAGCCTCGAGCATGCTCGCGATCATGAAATTGCCGCCAAGTTTGAGCGCATTCGCCTGCCATGGCTCGAATCCGGCAACGAAGGTCTGCCGCCCGATCGCATCGGCCAGCGGCCGGCAACGCTCAATCGCAGAAGGATCGCCCGCGAGCACCACCAGCAATTTCTTCGCTGCAGCCGCTTCGGGCCGGCCAAAGACCGGAGCCGCGACAAAAGTCCGTCCACGCGCGCCGTGTTCCTCGGCGAGCCGTCGGGAAAGCGCGGTGCTGATCGTGCTCGAAGATAGGTGAATCGCGTTTCTGGGCAGTGCCTCAATCAGACCGTCCGCGAACGTGACTTCAGCCACTGCGTGGTCATCGGCGAGCATGGTAAAAACGGCGTCGGCTTCGCGGGCAGCCTCGGCCGGAGAGCTCACCACGCGCGCGGCAGGTGAGGCAAGGGCTTCGGCTTTCTCGCGCGTGCGGTTGTACAGAAAGAGCGTGTGGCCCGCGGCCAGCAGGTTCTTTGCCATGCCCGTTCCCATGCGGCCCAGGCCGATAAAGCCGATCTTCATAACCCCTATCATAGGTATATGAAGTTCCGGCACGGCCTTGCGCTGATGATGCTCTTGAGCGCGGGTTTAGTGTGCGCGCAGGACTGGAAAACCGCCACATCCCTTCCCGGCGTCGACTTCAGCCACCTGACAGCCGCGCAGCGCGCCACGGCTCTCAAAGTCTTGCGAGCCCAGAACTGCTCCTGTGGCTGCGGCAGGAAGCTGGCCCAATGCCGCGTGGAGGATCCGCAATGCTCCTACAGCACCGGCATGGCCAAAGCCGTAGTCGATGCAGTCTCACAGGGCAAGAACGCCGACGAAGCACAGCAGGCCGCGATCACCTCGCGCTGGGGTACCGAACGCAAGCTGCTCGATGACCCGATCGATATTCCGGTAGGCGGATCGCCTTCGCTCGGTCCGGCGAACGCGCCCATCACCGTCGTCGAGTTTTCCGATTTCCAGTGTCCCTATTGCGCGGCGGCGATTCCCGAAATCCACGCGCTCTTGAAGGCCTATCCGGCGCAGGTCAAGCTAATCTTCAAGCAGTATCCGCTCGAGTTTCATCCCCAGGCCGCGCTGGCTGCCGCGGCTGCACTGGCTGCTCAGAAACAGGGCAAGTTCTGGCAGATGCACGACGCGCTGTTCGCTGCGCACGACCAGTTGTCGCGCGACAAGATCTTCGAGCTCGCTCGTCAGAACGGCCTCGATATGAAGCGCTTCGAAACGGATCTGGGCTCGACCGACGTCCGCGAGGAAATCATGCGCGATGTGCAGGACGGCGATAAAGCGGGCGTGGAAGGAACGCCCACGCTGTTCATCAATGGCCAGCGCTATAACGGCCCCATCCTGCTGAGTTCGCTGAAGCCGGTTTTCGATGCCGAGCTGAAGCCGGGCGCAAAGTTAGCGCGCCGATAACTCTTCGACGAGCGCCACCACAATATCGCCAACCACCTGCAAACTGTGCGCGCTCAGTTTGTCCATGGTGTCCTCGGCAGTGTGCCAGTAGGAGCCGTTCGGGCCGTAATCCAGGTCGATGATATCGATGACATTTACACCCGCATCCGCAAACGGCTTGTGATCGTCGTCGATCGCGCCCTCGTCGCTGCGAAAATACTTCGAATCGCCAAGACGCGCGGCAATCTTCGCAACCTCGGCCCGCAGGCTTTCCGAAGAATTTGCGTCATTGGAAAGATCGAGCGCTTTGTCGCCGATCATGTCCACATTGATCAGCGCCTTGATCTTGGAAAGCGTACCGTCGGCCAGCCATTTTTCCGCCAGGTGACGGCTTCCGTAGCGGCTGTCGGTATCGGTCCATTGCCCGACCGCTTCTTCCCCATCGAAGAACACGATCACGATGTCGTCGGCGTGCTTCATCTGCGCGGCCACGCGGGCAAATTCGATCAGAAACCCGGTCGAGGAGCCCGCGTCATTTGCACCGATGAAATGTACCAGTGGAATGCGCTTGGTGTCGTAGTGCCCGCTGACGACGATGCGCTTGCCGGATGAGCCGGGGAACGTCAGCAGGATGTTAGCCATCGCCACCGGACCCGCCGGTGTCTGTCCGGTAAACGAGTCGAGCTGCAGCTGCCCGCCCAGCGGTTTCAACTCGCCAACGATCCAGTCGCGAGTGTGTTTGAGAGCGTCGGAACCGGACGGTCGCTCGCCAAACGAAACCGCGCGGCGGGTGTACGCGAGTGCGGCCGTACCCTGAAAACCGGTTTTAGAAGGTGCAGCGCCCAAAAGCAGGGCACACACAGTCAGGATCCCGACAAACCGAAAGTAATGCATGAAGAAATTTGCGGCCCGGGTGCGAATCACACAGCTTATTCCGCACCTATAAGATACGGGCGGGGGACTGTTGTATTATAGCCGTACACAGCAAAGCCGCTGCCCAGGTACCATATGCAGTCCGTCGGACAGAAACTCCGTGCTGCGCGGCTCGCGCAGGGTTGCACGCTCGAACAGGTTCATTCGAGCACGCGCATCAGTCTAAAGACTCTGGAGGCGATTGAAGCCGATGATGTCAGCCGCATCAGTTCGGCGTTTCTCTATAGAAGTTTCGTGCGCCAGGTCGCCGAATATCTGAATCTCGATTTTCGCGAGCTGAGCGAATCGATCGATACCAGCGAAATTCCGCAGCCGCGCATGCCGGGCGAAGAGCCGCGCGCGACTTTCACGGCCAGCGTGCCGGCGCTCCGTATTGGACACAACCGTAAGCGATCGCGCTGGCTGAAGCCGGTGGCCTCGTTCGCCGTGGCGATGGTGGCGTGCTCGGGTCTCTATGCCCTCTGGCAACAGCAGAAGCTCCATCTGCCCGCGCTCCTGGGTGATTCAGCCCCCTCGGTGCGCACCCAGCCTCCCGCCCCGGCGCCTGCCTCGACACCGACAGCCGCTGTCAACGGAACCGCGCCCGCTCCAGCCCAGCAACCCTCTGCCAATCCGGAGGGCTTTACGCTCCAGCTCTCAGCCACCGAGCCGGCCTGGTTGTCCATCGTAACGGATGGCAGAGTATCGTTCCGCGGCATCCTGGAGCGCGCCGAAACCAAGGTGCTCGAAGGACACCAGACAGCTCGCATTCGTACCGGTAACGCCGGTGCGCTCGAGGCGGTCTTCAATGGCAAACCGATCGGCACGCTCGGTTCGCGCGGCCAGGTGCGCACCGTGGTCTTCACGCGCGACGATTACGAAGTGCTCGACAGTTCCCCGCGCATTTCGCTGCTGCGCTTCGACCAGACGGTCTCGTTTCAACGCAACATATCGCTGGAGCCCGAAACCGGAGCGGCTTTTTAGGAGCCGAGCCTACCCGGCACGCTCTGCTACCTCCTTGATCAGCCGGTTCCGTCTCTCGAGCAGAGCGGTCATGTACCGCTTCAGAAAGACGCGGTCCGCTATCCGGCCCAGAAATCCGAGCGGCGCTTCGTAATCGAAAACATCGCCCATGAGCGTCGCTCCGTCTCTCTCTTCGAAAAAGTGATCATGATCGAAACGCCGAAAGGCGCCGTGAACCTGCGAGTCCCGGAAGTGAAAGGGCCGCCGGTACGCGGTGATGCGGCTCGTCAGTCTCTGTCGTACGCCGAAGTGCCTTGCTTCCCAGGTCACTTGTTCTCCCGGCCCGATCAGACCCGTCGTCACACCGCCCACCGCAACCTCGCCGGTATGCGCGGTCGACTGCATGTGCAGATCGATATCGCGTGCCAGATCAAAGCAGCGCTCCACCGGCGCTGCAATCCGAGTCTCGAGAGTGATAATGGGCAAGCGCTTATTCTTGCAAATGCGGCGCAACGCAGCCGCCTGCGCGATTCCAGTACGCTCTGGCGGTCTCGCGCGCAGACGAGCTGTTCGGAGCATGCAGATCGATGCCCCCGGCTTTGAGCACGCCACGAGTGGCAGCCAGTTGAACCGCGGCAAACGCCCGATCCGAGCGCAACAGATCGTCGAACCAGTAGATCGGCGCGCCGCCGGCGAGCAGTTTGCGCTGGAGTTGTTCCAGCAGACACGGCGTGCGATCGATCTCGGCCGGAGTAGCATCGCTCTCGACTGCGAAGAGAGCGGCTGTCCCGGCTGCTTCGCCGATCGCCCATTCCACCGGATGAAGCCGGTACGCGCCGTTCGTGATATGCGTAGTGCCGATGTTCTTCGAGGCCGCCAGCAGGTTATCCACATCGCGCGGAATGAGCGCACCCAGCGGAATCTGAAACGGCTTCGTTTCCGCCACAATGTTCGTGCGCGTGCAGGTGTGAACGTCGATCGGGTAAAGCCCGATCCCCACCGAGTCTGCAAACCGGGCAGCGCGCGAACCCTTCTGATCCGCAGCCGAGATCTGTTGTTCCCGAATCGTGGTGAGGGCGTGAATGCGGCGCGATTCGCGAATATACGGAAATTGCGACAGCCCGTCCATCGAACCGAGTGCATCGCGAGCGAGCGCAAACCCCGAGTAGCCGCTCTCATGCTGCAGCCACCACGCAAATCCGAGCGATACGCGTTTGGCTGACTGGAGCGCCTCCGCCTGCGCCAGCGGATCACTCGAGAGCAGTCCGGCAGCGCAATAGTCATTGGCCGGCCAGTTCACCATAGAGAACTCGGGCGGACTTCCGCCTGGCTGGAAGTTGAAGCTTGCCGTCAACCGGCGATACTCCCAAAAAGAGCCGGGCGTCCCCGGTGCTTTTTCAAATAATGAATAAGTAAGCCGCTTCCCGTGCCCGTAATCGATCACGAGCGAGTAAGGCTGAGTGGCTTTGAAATGCTCGTAGCCGGCGGGTTTGGAGATCGGCGCTGCGTTCCCCCCGCGCTTCAGCACGAACGGATACGTGATCCGCTGAATATCTGCCCTATTGGCTTCCAAAGGCGCGTCCGGCTCCCCGGTCTGGGCGCGCGATTCGGCTCCCTGCGTGAAATCGAGGTCGAGCAGCGGCAACAATTCGCCGAGATCGGTCGCGTCCAGAACATAGCGCGCTTCGAATTGCCGGAACTGCCGCGTTTCAAAGTTGTAAGTCAGTACGGAATCCACGTGCCGTCCCGTGCGTTTTGCCGCAACCGCCTTCGTGCGCAGATACACGTGAAGCGTGCCGGCTCTTTCCAACGGCTCCAGCATCTGTTCCAGCGCCTGCAGACCGGCGTTTGCTTCAAAGCAGAGCGCGCTCACCCAGCACGCGCCGGGGTTCAGATGCTTCTCGGCCCGAGCCTGAGCACTCAGCTGGTAATGCGCTCGATAATAATCGCGCACCCGCTGCCGGAATCCCGCGTACAAAGCAGTCGCGCCGGTCGTTTCGATATACCGGTTCTCATCGAGCGCCGAAACTCCCTGCGCTGTGAATTGGCCGCCAACCCAGTTAGTTTCCTCTGTCAGGCAGACGGACCGAGAGCCGCGAGCAGCGGCGAGCGCGGCTGCAACCCCGCCGGTGCTGCCGCCAATGATAAGAATGTCGCAGCGAATCCGAGGCGGATCTGCCGGCACCGTGAGTGTCACGACAGCCGATCCAGCCGGTCTTTCAGCCGAAACGCCAAGCGGATCAACCACCCGAACCGTTGCCGCGTGCAGCAGCGGAACAAAGAGCAGGGCGACCACGCGCCGGTTCACCACCCGCACGCAGGATCGCATCCTGCCGCGCATCCCTAGCGCTTCTTGCGAACCAGGCGCCGCGCTTTACGGACCACCACCGGCGCAATCGCGAAGGCTTCGTTGATAAGCGTGGCCTGCTGATCGGCGTGCACTTTATGCGAACCCGGAGCCGGGCTGGCAGCCGTCGGACGTCCCACATACCGCAATTGCCGTCCGCGTCCGCCCGCTTCGATTACCGGCTGCATCTGCTCTTCGACGAAGTACCACGCCCCCATGTTCTCCGGCTCTTCCTGTACCCAGAAAAGCTCGGCACTCTCCGGATAGCGCTGCAAGATGTCGGTCAGCCGCTGCAGCGGGAATGGATAAAGCTGCTCGATTCGGATGATCGCGACATCGCGCCGGCCGAGTTCTTCCCGCTTGTTGACCAGATCGTAGTAAACCTTGCCCGAGCACAGCAGAACGCGCCGGATTTCGTTGCCCACGTATTGCGAATCGCCGATCACTTCCTGGAACGCTCCGCTAGTGAGCTCTTCCAGCCGCGAAGCCGCTTTCGAATAGCGCAGCAGACTCTTCGGCGTGAAGATGATCAGCGGCTTGCGGCGGCCGCGCCGGTCCGGCCCGGTGTACATCTGGCGTCGCAGCAAGTGAAAATACTGCGCCGGAGTCGTGCAGTTGGCAATCTGGATGTTATCCTCCGCGCAAAGCTGCAGGAAGCGCTCAATGCGCGCGCTTGAATGCTCGGGGCCCTGACCTTCCAGGCCATGCGGAAGCAGCAGCACCAGCCCGCTTGGCTGATTCCATTTCGCCTCCGCCGACACCACAAACTGATCGATAATGATCTGCGCGCCGTTCACAAAATCGCCGAACTGCGCTTCCCACAGCACCAGCGTAAGCGGATCGGCCACACTATAGCCGAACTCGAACCCCATCACCGCGTATTCGCTCAGCAGACTATCGACGGCTTCGAATTTAGCCTGATTCGGTGCCAGATGTTTCAGCGGGCAGTAGCCTTCGCCGGTTTCGTAATCGCTGAATTCCAGGTGGCGCTGCGTGAAGGTGCCGCGCGAAACGTCTTCGCCGCTCAGCCGCACCGGTGTGCCCTCAAGCACCAGACTGCCGAATGCCAGCGTCTCGGCAAATCCCCAGTCGATCGGCGCGCCGCGCAGTACTTCGCGGCGGCGATCCAGCAGCGTCTTGAGCTTGGGATGCAGATGGAAATCGCCGGGAAGGGAAGTGCACTTCTCAATCACCGTGGCGAGCGTGTTGTAGTCGGCCGCCGTCGAAGGGCTCGGTTTGCTGATCTGCTCTGCCGGCACTTCGGCGAATTCTTCGATCGTGAACTGCTCGCGATTCTTTTTGGCTTCGTCGTAAGTATCGTTCAGCCGCGTGCGCGACTGATTGCGCAGACTGTCGGCCAGTTCCGCCTCAATGAACTTCTCGCGCACCAGCCGCTCGGTGTATTGCGTCGCCACGCTCGGCGTGTTCTTGATCTTGCGATACATCACCGGCTGCGTGTAGCTCGGGTCGTCGGCTTCGTTGTGGCCCTGGCGCCGGTAACCGATCAGATCGATCACCACGTCGCGTTTAAAACGCTGCCGGAAATCCCAGGCAAGCTGCGCCGCCCGCAGACAGGCCTCCGGATCGTCCGCATTCACGTGGAAAATCGGCGCCTGTACAGCAAGCGCAATATCGGTGCAGTAGATGCTGCTGCGGCCGTCGATGGGATTCGTAGTGAAGCCGATCTGATTGTTGGTGACGACGTGAATCGTGCCGCCCGTGGTAAAGCCTTCGAGCAGCGACATCTGCAGCGTTTCGGCCACTACGCCCTGCCCAATGAGCGCCGCATCGCCGTGGATGAGTATCGGGATCACGCGCTCGCGCTTTTCATCGCCGATGCGGTCCTGCTTGGGCCGGACCAGGCCTTCCACCACCGGATCCACCGCTTCCAGATGGCTCGGATTGAAGGCCACGGAAACAAGAATTTCTTTGCCGAGTGTCGAGCGATGAATGCCGCTCGCGCCCAGATGATACTTCACATCGCCCGAGCCCTGCACGCTCTCCGGATCCGGCTCGCCTTCAAATTCGGAGAAGACCTGCGCCATGGACTTGCCAACGATATTCGCCAGAACGTTCAGCCGTCCGCGATGCGCCATGCCGATCACAACTTCGTGCGCACTCTCGTTGGCCGCGCGCTCCAGCACTTCATCCAGCGCCACAATCGTGCTCTCGAGACCTTCCAGCCCGTAGCGCTTCTGGCCCACGAAACGCGTCTGCAGAAAATGCTCGAACTCTTCAGCCTGAATTAACCGGTGCAGGATGCGGCGGCGAACGCCATCCTCGAGCTTCCAGTTGTTCATCGTGCTTTCCATGCGGTCCTGCAGCCACTGCTTCTGCTGCGGATTCTGGATGTGCATGTACTCCACGCCGATCGAGCCGCAATACGTGGTGCGCAGCCTCTCCAGAATCTCGCGCAACGTTTCAAACGGCTGCATGTAGGAGCCGATCGCGCCGCTCGGAGCTTTCACCGCGCCCGACAGAAACGCACGATCCAGATCCCAGATCGAAAGACCGTAGCTCGCCGGATCGAGATCCGGGTGATAGGCAGGATCATTGCCGAGCGGGTTGGTGTTGGCCAGCAGATGGCCGCGCGTGCGATAGGCGCTGATGAGCTGAATCACCGCGGCTTCTTTCGCCACGTCGTTGTTCATCGCCGCTGCGCTGAAGCGGCCCGGCGTGATCTGCTGATCCGGCTGCCAGCGCACCGGCATGTAGGGAATCTTCAGGTCGCGGAAAACGGCTTCGTAGAATGCGTCTTCCCCAAGCAGCAGCTGATGAAGCTTCGCGAGAAAAGCTCCCGACTCCGCGCCCTGAATGATGCGGTGATCATAGGTGCAGGTGACGGTGAGCACTTTGCTCAGCCCGAGCATCGCGCGCATTTCTTCGCTCGCCGCTGCGAACTCAGCCGGGTAATCGATCGCGCCCGTCGCGATGATCGCGCCCTGGCCCGGCATCAGCCGCGGAATCGAACCCAGCGTGCCCACCGTGCCCGGGTTGGTCAGCGAAATGGTTGTCCCTTCGAAATCCGCGATCTGCAGCTTGTTGGTGCGCGCGCGGGCCACGATATCGTCGTACGCCGCAAGGAACTGCGCGAAGCTCATCCCATCGGCATTCTTGATATTCGGCACTTTGAGCGAGCGCGAGCCATCCTTGCCCGCTACATCTACCGCCAGCCCGATGTTCACCTGGTTGTTGACGACGCGAAATGCCTCGCCTTCCTTTTCGGCGAAGGCGTGGTTGAGCGCCGGATTCGATTTCAGCGCTTTCACAATCGCCCAGGCGATCAGATGCGTGTAGCTCAGCTTGCTGCGGCCGTAAAGAGCGCGCTGCTTGTTGATGATGTTCCGGTTCTCTTCAATCACCCGCACCGGAATCTGCCGCTGCGAAGTCGCCACCGGAATCGACAGGCTGGCCGACATGTTCTCGGCAATGCGAGCCGCCACACCGCGTAGCGGAACCAGTTGCGCTTGCGCGCCCACCGCCTTGCTTTCCGTCTTTGCGGGAGCCGTCGGAGCTTTTGCGAGAGCAGCGGAAGGAGTTGCGGAAGGACTAACGGGCGGGGCGGTTTCCTGAGGTTGAGGAGCAGGAGCGGGCGGTTCTTCCTTCGGCGGCTCCGGCTGCTCGGGCTCCGGCTCCTTCACCGGCGGCGGAGGCTGCGGCGGTTCGGCAACCGCAGTCGCTGTAGCAGCCGCGGCGGGCTCATGCGCAGCATCTCCGTTGCTCGTCACATCGCCATTCTGCGCTCCGCCTCCGTTGTGCGCGGGCTCTGCGAAGCGATCCGTCCAGCTTGCGTCAACGCTCCGCCGGTCGAATTGATATTGATGGTAAAGCTCGTCTTCCAACCAGCTGTTTATACCCAGTTCGGGTTGATTTCCTTGCGGCATGTCAATGGTTTGCTACGGATTGGTTTTGCTACGGATTTGTGGTGGCCAATCATGCGTGCGCGCCAACTCCCGTTCGCACGCATTTCGTTATGTTTCCGTACCCTTCATTGTAACGAAGCGAGCCCTCCCGGACCGTTTGCCCGCGCTCAGGGCAGCAGCACTTTGGGCCCGCCCGGATGTTCCACAAACGCCTCGGCCAGCTTGGCGTAGCATTGGAGCCCGCGAAAGCGAGCCACTTCGGTCTGAAGCGCGTAATACCGATCCGGCGTCTGCGAGGCATGCGCGTAACAGGCCGCCCGCTTGCGCTCGTCAACGCCAGTAATATCGACAAATCGATCCGGCGCGAACAGAAACGTGTCCTCGCCGTCCGAAACTTCGTAGAGAAACAGTGCGAACCGGCGCTGACTCCGATTCCAGGCATCGTAGCTGAGATTGAACACGGCGCGATGATCGCGATGATGATCCACCGGCCATTGCGTGAAAAGAATATCGGGCGCCAATTGTTCGATCAGCCGCGCGAAATCGTCATAATGCGCGTTGTCCACGATCGCGTGCCCATCGCACTGACCGGCGAAAACCGCGCGTGCTTTCAAAATGCCGCAGGCCTTCTCCGCTTCCGCCGTGCGCGTCGTTGCGCCGGGATCATCCGGCTGGGCGGGGCAGCTCTTCTGCCCCCGATTCAGATACAGCAGCGTGACCTCGTGCCCGAGATCCGCCAGCCGCGCCGCCGTTCCGCCGCAGCCGTACTCCGGATCGCCCGGATGGCCGCCCGCAATCACCACCCGCATCTTCGAACCGCCGCCCTGAGCCGCAAGCGGCAGGCTCGCTGTCGCCCCAAGAAATAACCGTCGCGAGATCATGATCCCCCGCAGTTTATCCGAGCGCCACCCTGCTCGGGACAGCCAAAATCGGCGCTTGCATCCAAACGGCGGCTTCTGCATCAAACTAGTGTCCCCGCCCATTCGCAAAAAGGAAGCTCAGCATGTCGCTGCGTCCTGTAAAAGACATCATTCAGACCAAAGCAACCCTGGAAGGCGCCGGAGTCCGGCTCGAACGCGCCTTTGGTTTCGGCAAGACAAAAGAGTTCGATCCGTTCCTCCTGTTCGACGATTTCCGCAACGACAATCCCAAAGACTACCTCGCTGGATTCCCCTGGCATCCCCATCGCGGCATCGAGACCATCACCTACGTGCTCGCCGGCAGCGTCGAGCACGGCGATAGCCTCGGCAATCGCGGCGTGATGACCGCGGGCGATGTGCAATGGATGACGGCCGGCACCGGAATCCTGCACCAGGAGATGCCCAAAGGCGATCCGCAGGGCCGCATGCACGGCTTTCAGCTCTGGGCCAATCTGCCATCAAGTCTGAAGATGACCGCGCCCCGCTACCAGGACATTCCCTCGAGCGCCATCCCCGAGGTCACCGACGACGACGGCACCCGCGTCCGCATCATCTGCGGCGAGTTCTGGGGCAAAAACGGCCCGGTTGAAGGAGTTGCCGCCGATCCACACTATCTGGACATCTCGGTTCCGCCCAACAAGCGCAAACGGCTCAAAGTAGAAACCACCCGTAATGCGTTCGCGTATGTCTTCGCGGGAGCGGGCACGTTTCGCGATGCCTCCGACCCGCACGCTGTCTTAACAGAATCGGCTGTAAACCCGGACGCAGCTCCCGTTTACGACGTAAAAAATCACTCGCTCGTCTTGTTCGACCGCGGCGATGAGATCAGCGTCGAAGCCGGTCCCGAGGGCATTCGTTTCCTGCTGGTTTCCGGCAAGCCAATCGAAGAGCCCGTCGCCTGGTACGGGCCGATCGTGATGAATACCAACCAGCAGCTGCGCGAAGCAATGGCCGAGCTGCAATCCGGTACATTCATCAAGTAAACCGGCCGCGCGCACCGCTTGCGATCAGCCTTGAAATGAACCCTATTTAACGTCTGAAACCCGCCTGCGACCGCTATTCCGGTGTTACGATCAGGTCGTAGGCGGCCCACGCCGAAGTGATTTTCAACCGCCCGGCCGTGGCTTAACGTTCGATGGACACTCCTCTCATCTCCACGCCCGTTCTGCCCGCCTCACAGCGCCTCGAACTGCCCTTCGAGCCTCTCCCGCAATTCCGTCAGAACGCCCTCGAAGAAACCCCCGAGCGCGCCGATAATCGCGGCAAACGCATCGGCATCTTCATCGTCGCCTACAACGCGCTCACCACTCTGAGCAAGGTTCTCAAGCGCATCACGCCTGAGGTCTGGCGCAATGTCGAGCAGGTGGTCGTCTTCGACGATGCCAGCCCCGACGAAACCTACGAGCTCGCCGTCGGCATCCAGGCCATGACCAACCTGCCCAAGCTGCGCGTCATCAAGCACGCCAAAAATCTGGGCTACGGCGGCAACCAGAAAGCCGGTTACCGCTACTTCATCGAGCAGGGCTTCGATATCGTGGTGCTTCTCCACGGCGACGGCCAGTACGCCCCCGAGCTTCTCTCCCATATGTACGCGCCGCTCGTGCGCGGTGAGGCCGATGCCGTCTTCGGCTCGCGCATGATGAAGGATTTCGGCGGCCCGCTCAAAGGCGGCATGCCGCTCTACAAGTACGCCGGCAATCGTATCTTGAGCTGGTTTGAGAATCGCGCGCTCGGCCTCAATCTCACCGAGTTCCACAGCGGCTATCGCGCCTACGACGTACACGCGCTTTCGCAGATCCGCCTCGACAAGCTCACCGACGATTTCCACTTCGATACCGAAATCATCATCAAGCTGCACCATCAGGGCTTCCGCATCCTGGAAGTCCCGATCCCGACCTTCTACGGCGACGAAATCTGCCGCGTCAACGGTCTCAAGTATGCCCGGGCCATCGTGCGCGCCGTTCGCCGCTATACCGAAACCGCGCGCTCGGTGCGCTCCCATCCCGAGTATGAAGAATACTTCTTACCCTATGCCGTCAAACGCAGCCGCTACTCGGCCCACGATTACGCCTCGCGCCTGATCGCCCCCGGCGAGCGCGTTCTCGACGTCGGTTCCGACCCATTACCCCGCGGCCAGCAGTTCGATCGCATTCTTCTCCTCGACCGCCTTGAACATCTCCGCGAACCCGGACCCCTGCTCGAAGATTGCCGCCGCCTGCTCGCCCCGCGCGGACGCCTGATCGTCTCCGTCCCCAACGCTGTCAACATCACCGTCCGCCTGATGATCCTCTTCGGCAGCTTCCGCTACGCCGACCGCGGCATCCTCGATTGGTCGCACCTCCGCTTCTTCACCCGCAAAACCATCCGCGCCCTCCTTGAGCGCTCCGGCTTCCGCATCGCTTCCGTTCATTACTCCGTCATGCCGCTCGAGCGCATCATCCCCCTCAAATCTTCCAGCCGCCTGCTGCGCTTTGCCAACGAGTTGCTCCACATCGCCACTCGTCTCCTTCCCAATCTCCTCGCCTACGAAATCATCGTTGTCGCCGAACGCTGATCGCCGTTCACAGCCGCAGCATAAAAATCGACCGAGCGTTTTCAGCCACTTACTCCCGCTTTCGCCAGGTGTTCGCTTTTCGCCATGCTACTTCTGTGCGCGGAGGCAGTTCATGTCCACGC
>Ga0070738_10000413_pt1 | contig 123241 bp, 111 predicted proteins | sample Coa_R2_2_FD_66446 | JGI IMG/M metagenome (GOLD analysis project Ga0070738, IMG submission 66446) | Surface soil microbial communities from Centralia Pennsylvania, which are recovering from an underground coalmine fire - Coalmine... | ecosystem: Environmental > Terrestrial > Soil >... | reverse complement strand
GCCCGCGTCGAGGAAGGCGGCGCCGATGCGGCGGTCGTAGCCCATGCCCTGCGCCACCTGGCGCACGTCGGCGCCCAGCCGCTCGCAGATCGCCGCGATCTCGTTGATGAACGAGATCTTCGCTGCCAGGAAGGCGTTGGATGCGTACTTGATCATCTCCGCCGTGCGGATGTCCGTCACCATCACCGCGCACTTGAGCGGCGCGCGGTACAGCGCGGCCACGCGCTCGGCGGCGGCGCGGTCGTTCGAGCCGAGGACGACGCGGTCGGGCTGCATGAAGTCGGCTACCGCCGAGCCCTCGCGCAAGAACTCGGGGTTCGAGACGACCGCGAACGTAACGCCCGGCCGCACGCGCTTGTCGAGGATGTTCGCCACCCAATCGCCCGCGCCGATGGGCATGGTGCTCTTGTTGACGATGATCGCCGGGCCAGTCAGGTGGTCGGCGATGGCGGTGGCGGCGGCCTGGGCCTGGCCCATGTCCGCCTCGCCCTCGGGGCCAGACGGCGTGTTCACGGCAATGAACACGAACTCGGCGCCCTCCAGGCCCACGGCATAGTCCGTAGTGAACGACAGGCGGCCGGCGTCCAGGTTGCGGCGCACGACCTCTTCGAGCTGCGGCTCGTAGATCGGTAGCCCGCCCTGCTGGAGCAATGCCACTTTTGCCGCGTCGATGTCGATGCAGGCCACCTGGTTGCCCAGGTCCGCGAAACAGGCGCCCGTCACCAGGCCCACGTAGCCCGTGCCCACCACGCTGATTCGTGCCACTGCTCCTGCCTCCAGGGGCGCGCCGTTGGGCGCCCGCCGCTACGTGAACGCTGCTCCATTCGACGGCCGGCTTGGTGTCCCGGGCGCCCGGCCCGCCGCTGTGCGCCGTGAATCGGCTGCGGACACCACGGCCCAACGACATGCGCGGCCCTTGTCCGGCCCTCAGCCGGCAACTATACCAGGCCGAGCGGCCGAGACCCAACGCGCTGCGTTGGCCAGGGTGTGTCCCCGCCTGGTCCCCACCGCGCGCGTGGCCCCGCTGGCCATGCTTCCCCTCCGGCCGGCCGCCGCCCCCCCGGACGACCGCCCCCCGCCAATGCCTTCTCTTGTAGACACGATGGCGCGGGCGAGCGCCATCGTGTCTGGTGGCGGACCGTACGCACCGCGAGACGTGCAGTCCGCCATATCAGGGCGCTGCTTGCTGCGCCCTGTCGGATCGACACCCGGCCCGGTGTCCTAGCGACTCCGGTCAGGGGAAGTCCTTCCCCCTCGCCCCCTGGGAGAGGGCCGGGGTGAGGGCGGCCCCTCGTCCCTCCCCCTCTCCCCCTGGGAGAGGGTCGGGGTGAGGGCGTCCCTCTCCGGCTGGCTCGCCAGGTCGGCCCGGTCGCAGGCCGCGAGGCGCGCCGGAGAGCGCCTGCTAGCTCGCGCGACGTGGTCGCCGTCCCTGCCCGTACACGCCTCCCAGCCCGCCCGCCACCCACGCCCGGCCCGGGGCCTCCCCCCGCCGGCCCGGCCCGCGGCGGAGCGCCCGGGGGAGTATCGTAGGGGCAAACGATGTGACCTTCCGCGCCCGAGGAGCACGCGCAGACCCGCGCCCGGCCTAGCAGTTAACCACCCGGTAAAGGAGCATCGTTTGACCGTTCCTCGGATAAATCGCTGCACCCGCGCACCGGCCCGCTGGGCCGACGGAGTGCGCGGCGACGCTGCGCCCCAACGACCCGTCGGGCGCTGCCTTGTGCGGGCCGGCTGCGCCGCCGATAATGCGACGCGCGGGCGATGCGCGGGCGATGCGTGGGAGGAGACGGCATGGCGACGGCAGTACAGACGGGAGCGCCGCGCGACCTTCGGGCGCACCTCGCGGGGTTAGAAGCCCAAGGCTTGCTCCAGCGCGTGCGGGCCGAGGTCGACCCGGCCTGGGAGATCACCAGCGTGGCGCGGCAGGTGTTCTTGCAGGCGCGGCCGGAGCGGCGCTACGCGCTGCTCTTCGAGCGCGTGCGCGGCCACGTGTACCCCGTCGTGGTCGGCGCGCTGGCGGCGTCGCGGGCCGTGTACGCGGCCGGGCTGGGCGTGGCGCCGGCGGACATCGCCCAGCGCTGGGCCAGCGCCCTGCGCGCGCCAATCGAGCCGCGGCTGCTCGACGGCGGCCTGACCGACGAGGTCGTGTACGAGGGCGACGCCGTGGATCTCGGCGCGCTGCCGATCGTCACCTGGACGCCGACGCAAGACGCCGCGCCCTACGTTGCGGGGCCCTACTGCATCACGCGCGATCCCGAGAGCGGCGTCTACAACGTGGCGATGCGCCGCATGATGTTCAAGGACCGCCGCCGCCTAGCCTACAACGTCGTGCCGCGCCCGCGCTCGGAAGTCAACCAGCAGCACACGTCCTGGGAGTACGCGAAGTACGAGGCGCGCGGCGAGCCGATGCCCGTGGCCGTGGCGATCGGCGCCGAGCCGGTGGTCGGCTTCGTCTCGGCGGCGAAGGTGCCCTATGCCTATAGCGGCGAGTGGTCCGACTTCGCGCTGGCCGGCGGACTGGCCGGGCGTCCGGTGGACCTGATTCCCTGCCGCACCGTGCCGCTCTACGTCCCGGCCAGCGCCGAGGTCGTGCTCGAGGGCTGGGTGGCGCCGCACCACCGCGAGCCCGAGGGGCCGTTCGGCGAGTTCTTCGGCTACATGAACCGCGGGGCGCCCCGGCCGGTGCTGGAGGTGAACTGCGTGCGGCTGCGCCGCGACCCGCTCGTCCAGTACGTCCACAGCCAGCGGCCGCCAAGCGAGAGCATGGTGGCGCAGGCCACGGGCAACGCGGGCATCCTGTACAAGCGGCTCGTGTATGACCTGGGCTTCGCCGAGGTGGTGGATGTCCACATCCCCGACCACCTGCCGCTCACGCAGATCGTCGTCCAGACGCGGCCCGTCTCGCGCGGCTACGCCAACCAGATCCTGCACGCGGCCTGGACGGCGCTGCACTCGTACTCGGGCAAGGTCGTCGTGCTCGTGGACGAGGACGTGGACATCCGCGACCCGCGCCAGGTGCAGTGGGCGGTCCACACGCGCACGCAGCCGCACCGCGACTTGACGATCGTGCGCAACGCCCGCCCGCTGGGCATCGACCCGTCGGTGGCGCCGCGCTGGGACGAGGAAGCGGAGGCGTCGAAGCTGCTCATCGACGCCACGCGCCATTGGGACTACCCGCCGCCCTCGCTGCCGCCTGCCGACCTGCTCGCCCGCGTTCGTGCCAACTGGGCGGCCTACGGCCTCCCCCCGCTCGACTGATGCCAAGTCCGGCTGCAGAGTGCCCTCGCTCCCTCTCCCCCTGCGAGAGGGCCGGTCCCTCCCCCTCTCCCCCTGGGAGAGGGCCGGGGTGAGGGCGCGCCCAGTTAGGCGAACCGCTGTCCCGGATCGGGTCTGACTCGCGGTACACTGGCGGAGACGCCGGCTGCGGGCGCGGCGCCGAGGAGGTGAGAGCGATGCCGCGTGTGCGCCTGCTCGCGCTGGCGCTGTGTCTGTGGCCGGTGCTGGCGTGCCAGCCGGCGGCGGCGCCGGGCGCGGGGGCTGCCGCCCCGGTGGCCGGCGCGCCGGCTGCGGCTGCACCGACGAGCGGGCCGACCGTCGTGGCGCCGAGCGCTGCCAGCGGCGCCGCTCCAGCCGGCGCGCCGGCCGCCGGGCAGGCGAGCGCGACACCCGCGCCGGTCGCGCTGCGCTTTGGGCTGAATACGACCACGGCCGAGGTGACACCCGCCTGGGTGGCCAAAGACATGGGCATCTTCACGAGGTATGGGCTCGACGTCGAGCTGGCAACGTTGTCGGCTGACCTGATCGTGCCGGCGCTGATCGCCGGCGAGCTAGCCGCCTCGCACCTCGGCAGCACGCCGCTCGTGAACTCGGTTCTCGGCGGCTCAGACCTCGTGTACATCAGCAGCTACGGCAACTACCTGCGCTTCTGGCTTTACGCGCGGCCCGACGTGGCGAGCTTGCAAGACCTGCGCGGGAAGCAGGTGGCGATCACGAGCCGCGGCGGCATCATCAAGACGGCCACCGAGCTGACACTCCAGCGCGCCGGCATGGACCCCGACCGGGACGTGACGCTGATCGCCACGGGCAACCTCACCAACTCGGTGACCTCGCTCGTCTCGGGCGGCGTGGCGGCGGCGATGCTCGGCCCGCCAGCCACGTTCCGCGCCGAGGACGAGGGCATGCACCTCCTGCTAAACACGGCCGACTACAAGCTGCCGATGATGATGTCCGGCGTGGCGACCACGCACCACTGGGTGGCGGCCAACGAGAGCGCCGCGCGGCGCCTGATCCAGGCGATCGCCGAGGGCGTCGCGTTCGCTCACAAGGAGAAGGAGCGCACCAAGGCGATCATCGCCCAGCACATCCAGGCCGACGACCCGGCACTGCTGGAGCGCACGTACGACGCCCTCCTGCCGGGCTGGGAGATCGACCAGCACGCGCTGCCCGACGCGGTGCGCTACGACGTCGAGGCGGCTGCCAAGGAGAACCCGGCCGCGCGCAACCTGCGGCCCGAGCAGCTCGTGGACAACCACCTCGTGGACGAGCTGGACCGCGCCGGCTTTTTCCGCCAGGTGTTTCAGTAGGCGGGCGCGTTGTCGGGTGGCTGGCGGAAGTGCGGCCGCCGGGCGCGTCCGACACTAGGAGGGGGCGAGCGTCGGACGCGCCCGGCGGCCGGATGTGGACGTTGGGTGCGCGGCTGCTGTGTCGACGCACGGCCGGTCAGCGATAGGCGTGGCTAGGTGCCGCTGCCGCCGCCGCTGCCGCCCGAGCCGCCGCTGCCGTTGATCGTGGCGGTGCCCGTGACGCCGCCGGTGATGCCCAGCGTGCCGCTGCCGCCACCCATCCCGCCGCTGCCCATCATCTGCGCGCCCGCCCCGGCTGCGCGTCGCGGCTCTAGCTCCTCGATGTCGAACGCGAGATCCTGCGCGCGCGCGTCGTCCATGGGGTGCCTCCCGTCCTACCTATTCGGTCGCCTGGCGGTGCTCTTTGCGGCCACCGTGCCGCGCTCGTCCGCTGCAATAGAGCACCACGTCTCTAAAGCAAGTACCCCGCGCGGGTACAGCGACCGCGCAGCGGCTGGGACGAGTCGGCGCGCGGGCCCCGCCCGCCGGCTGACTGGGGTGAGCGCGCCTGGCCGGCCCGCGGTGGTAGGCTATGGGTAAAGAATGAGATCGTGCATCCGCAAGGAGGAGGCGACGATGGCCGAGAAGGTCCAAAAGACCGATGCGGAGTGGCGGCAGACGCTGACGCCCGAGCAGTACCACGTCCTGCGGGAGAAGGGCACGGAGCGCGCTTTCACGGGTGAGTACTACCGCACCAAGGACGCGGGCACGTACCGCTGCGCGGGCTGCGGCGCGCCGCTGTTCCGCTCTGAGGAGAAGTACGAGTCGGGCACCGGCTGGCCCAGCTTCTGGACCTGCGTGCCGGACAGCGTCGAGACCGAGACGGACACCAGCTACGGCATGGTGCGCACGGAAGTCATGTGCAGCAGCTGCGGCGGCCACCTGGGGCACCTGTTCCCCGATGGGCCGGCGCCGACAGGGATGCGCTACTGCATCAATTCCGCCAGCCTGAAGCTCGACAAGGAGAGCTAGCCGCATGGAGACGCGCGAGCAGCTGCCCGCTCATCCCGTGCCGCCGGCAATCCAGGCGCGCGCGGCGCCGGCGTTGCAGATCGACGGCCTGGTGGCCACGCCGCGCGCGCTGGCAGCGGCCGACCTGGTCGCGCTGCCCCGCGTGGACCTGGCTGAGCCGTTCGTCTGTGAGGAGGGCTGGGAGGTGCCTGGCCTGCGCTGGCGTGGCGTGCGGCTGGGCGATCTGTTGGCGCTCGCCGCGCCGCGGACGGAGGCCCGCTACGTGCGGGCCTACGCGGGCGAGTACGCAGTGCCGCTAGCGCTCGACGTGGCGGGCGACGCGCTGCTGGCGGAGTCGCTGAACGGTGAGCCGCTGACGATTGAGCACGGTGCGCCTTGGCGCCTAGTAGTGCCAGGCGGCGCGTGCTTCACGAGCGTGAAGTGGGTCGAGCGGCTGGAGCTGACCGCGGAGCCCGGTCCTGACGACGGTCAGCGCATCGCCCGCGCACGGCTCGGACGCGGCGCGGCCAAGCCAGCGCCCGGCCCTGGTCGGTAGATGTCGCTGCCGCTGGCGGACCGGGTCGCGGTCGTGACGGGTGCGAGCCGCGGTGTCGGCAAGGGCATTGCGCTCGGGCTGGGCGAGGCAGGCGCGACCGTCTACGTCACGGGGCGGACGATCGAGGAGGGCACAGCGCCCTGGCCGGGCACGATCGGTGCGACGGCCGAGGCCGTCAGCGCGCTGGGCGGGCGTGGTGTAGCCGTGCGCTGCGATCACCATGACGACGCGGCGATCGCCGCGCTGTTCACGCAGGTGCAGGCCGAGCACGGCCGCCTCGACGTGCTGGTCAACAACGTCTACTCGATTCCCGGCCTGGAGACGCCGGGCGACGTGCCGTTCTGGGAGCTACCGTTTGAGGTGTGGGACCACATCCACACCGTCGGCCTGCGGGCGCACTTCGTGGCGAGCCGCGCGGCCGCGCCGCTGATGATCGCGCAAGGCCGCGGGCTGATTGTGAACGTCTCGTCGGTCGGCGGCGCGCGCTACCTGTTCAACGTCGCCTATGGGGCGGCGAAGGCGGCATTGGAGCGACTGGCGGCGGACATGGCGCACGAGCTGCGGCCGTACGGCGTCGCGGCGCTGAGCATCCGGCCGAGCATGGTGGCGACTGAGCGGACCCGCGCCACGGCGCACTTGTGGACGAACCGGCCGACGCCCGAGCCGGCGCAGTCGCCGCGCTTCGCCGGGCGGGCGGTGGCGGCCCTGACGGCCGACCCGGCCGTGATGGCGAAGACGGGCCAGGCGCTAGAGGTTGCCGATCTAGCCGCCGAGTACGGCTTCGTTGATCCGGGCGACTGAGCCGGCCCGCGCCGGCGCAGTAGACGTGGGCGGCTGAGCCCGCGCGGGAGCAGGCCGATGGCACGCTGGGACGCGGTGAGGCGGCTGCTCTACCAGGCGCACGCGGCGCTGTATCGGCTGAGCGGCGGGCGGCTGGGGAGCCACCGCCAGACCCCCGTGCTGTTGCTCACGACTGTCGGCCGCAAGACCGGCCGGCGCCGCACGTGGCCGCTCGGCTACCTGCGTGACGGCGGGAATCTGGTGATCGTCGGCTCGAACGGCGGCAAGGACGTGCAGCCCGGCTGGTACTGGAACCTGGAAGCGCGCCCGGAGGCGGAGGTGCAGGTGGGTCGGCGCCGCTTCCGCGTGCGGGCGGAGCAGGCCGGCCCGGCGGACGAGCAGCGCCTGTGGCCGCGGCTGGTCGCCCAGACGCCAGTCTGGGGCGCCTACCGCGCGAAGACTACGCGCCACATCCCGATCGTCATCCTGCACCCGCTCGCGGGCAGTCGCTAGTGCACGCCACTAGGCGGCCGGCCTGGGTCGTGGTTTCACAACCGGCATCAAGAATCTCCTACAGTACACCGGCGGCCTTGTGATGGTCCGCTAGGGGCTTACGTCGAGGGGGTGCGAGGTCCAGGTTGTGCCGCCATCGGCCGTGGCGTAGAGGTTCGTGCTGCCGGGCGCGACGAGCCAGCCGTGCTCGGCCGTGGGGAACGACGCCGCGAAGGGCGCACTGACGATCGCCGCGCCAAAAGTATCGGGCAGCGGCGGCAGATCCTGCCAGCTCTGGCCCGCGTCGCGACTCACGCCCAGCGACACGGTGCCCGATCCCGCCGCGCCGGGCGGGCTGCAAGGCACGCAGGTGCCGACAACGTAGGCGGTGCCGGCGTCTACCGCCGCTAGGCGCACGCGGTTCCAGCCGCCGGTCCCCCGGGCCGCGTCCGTAGCCGGGAAGAACTGACCCGACTGCGCGACTGGCGTCCAGGTGGCGCCCGCGTCGCCGCTGCGGTACAGCGCCCAGCCGGTCTGCATCATAGCGCCCGGCGCCGTGAACAGCACCCAGGCCGTGTCGCCGTCGACGCACTGCACGTCGGCCGTGAACCCCTCGCGTAGGGGCTGTGCGTCGCCGGATGACTCGGCCGGCGCGACCAGCACGCTTGTCCAGGTCACACCGCCGTCGCCGGTGCGCCAGACACCGGCGTGGCTGGCGGCCCAGCCCTGGTCGGAGTCCGCCAGGCAGACCGACTGCATCGGCGCGGGCTGCGCGGCCGTGGGAGCCCACGTTTCGCCGCCATCGCTCGTCGCCGCGATCGCTCCCGGGGCGGGCTGAGGCGCCGCGGCCGGCTGGCCGCGCGGCGGCGCCATGCCCGCCAGTCCCCAGCCGACGGCGCGTGTGGCGAAGGAGACCGCAGCAAGGTCCGGCGTGGTCTCGTCCCGCCGCTGCCAGGTCTGGCCACCGTCCGTTGTGCCGACAAAAGAATGGCGGCCCACCGCCCAGCCGGTGCTGGGGTCCACGAACGCGAAGCTGGCGATCGGGTCGGTAGTGGAGATCTGGGGTGCCCACGTCTGACCGCCATCCGCGGTCGCTAGAATCCAGCCGAGCCCCGCCACCCAGCCGTGCCGGGCATCGACGAAGTGGACAGCCGTGAGGCTCGACGTGTCCTGATCGCTGACCTGCTCCGGCAGGCCAACCGGCTGACGGGGGTGGATGGCAAATGGGCTCAGGGGGCGCTGGGAGACGAGGGTCGGGGATGGCGCGAGGCGCGCGGCCGACGACGGTGCGAGCGCGAGGCCGGCGGCCAGTAGGATCGGGGCACCGAGTACGACGAGCCAGCGATTCACGGCTGCTCTCCTCTCTCCCTGGGATCCGGGCGCCGGGAGGGCGGCAGCGCATCCAGCGCTTGCAGGCTCGCGCGGAGGCGCGCGAGCTCGGCGGCGGATGTCGCCGTGCCGCCGTACCGCGCCCGCTCGTAGGCTGCGGTCAGGACCGCGTAATGCGCGGCGGCGGCGGGCTCGTAGGCGACGAGCCGGCGCTGCAGCTCGGCGGGCGTCTCGGCGGGCGCGCGGGCGACGCCGCGGGCGCTGGCCCAGCGCAGCAGCACCCGGTAGGCAGCGCGCGCGTCGCGCACCTGGCTGTCGGAACGCCGGGTGGCCGCGCGGGCGCCGCCGGCCAGCCGCAGCAGCCAGCTGCGCACGCCGCCAATCGCGTCGCGCGCATCCTGCCACGGCGTGCCGTCAGCCTCCATGGCCACTGGCCCGCGCACGCCAGGCCGAAACTCGACCCGCTGCAAGAGGGCGAGCAGGAGCCAGATGAGCGCGGCGGCGACCACCAGGATGCCGAGCACGGCGAGGACCGAGACGAGAACGCCAATCAGCTGCAACAGCCACTCGGGCGGCAGTGGGCGCTCGGCCAACTCGGGGGGCGGCTGGACCGGCCGCATCGTGGGCAGGTCGGTCGCCAACGGCAGCCGCAGGTTCAGCCGCGACAGCAGCCAGGCGAGCGGCAGGGTCACCAGCCAGAAGAGGGCACCAACAGCCTGACCGAGCAGTCCCAGGATAATGCCCGCTAGCTCAGGACTGAGCAGCGCGACAAGACCCACGCTGGCGACAAGGAGCGCCAGCGTCGTGGCCGCGACGACGCCAGTGGACGCGGCGGTCGGCGCGAGGCCGGCCTGCTCTTGACGCGCCAGGCCGACGGCGACGAGTCCCGCGCCCAGGTAGGCGATCACCGCCGCAGCGCTTGTCAGTGCGTCAATGCCGGCCGCGTCGCGGAACAGCACGAGCACGCCGAGCAGCGCGGCGCCGACGATCAGGAACTCGTCCCGCACACCGTCGGCGGTCAGCTCGGCGTCGGCCAGCGCGCCGCCGCGCCACCAGAGGCCGAACCCGACGAGCGCTGGCAGCACGGCGCTGAGCAGCCACTCCAGCGGCCCGAGCAGCGGCCCCTCCTGTATCGCCGCCGGCGACGGTGGCGCGGTAAGCAGGCGCAGGGTGAAAGCGAGGCCAATGCCCACGTCGGCGCGAGCGACGGGCACGCCGCGGATGGGGCTGTGGCGGGTGGCAAGGTAGCCGAGCGGCAGCATGACGAGCGCGGCGAGCGGCCCGAGCGGCGCACGGCCGTCCGGCCCCGTGAGCCAGTGGGCGACGAGCGGGTAGACGAGCGCCGCCTCCATCGCCATCATCGGCCAAGGCAGGATCGAGCGCCGCGTGCCGAGTGCTGGGTGCAGCGTAGGACGGGGTGGGGGGAGCCTCATCCGAACTCCCCTTGCAGCGTCGGCGCGCCCTCCAGCACGGCGACGAGATCGCTGTTCGGCGTGAGCGGGACCACCCGCTCGCGTGGCAGCGGCGGCGCGCGGTGGCCCGACCCGGCGAGCAGGACGACGACCGCGCGCCCGCCTTCCGCGAGCTGCGCGAGCGTCGCCGGCAAGTCGGCTGCTAGCTCGGATACGGCCAGCACAACGGCGCTGCCGCGCGGGATGGAGGATGGGGAGTAGGGGATGGGGGAGGGCGCCTCTTCGCCCTCTCCCAGTCCCCACCCCCTATCCCGTGGCCCCTGGCCTCTGGTTGGTCCCACTTCAATCCGGGCGAGCCATTCCAGCAGCGTTTCGAGCTGCGCTGGGCTGGCGCTCGGCGGCACGGTGACCGGCGGGCGGGCGTCTGTGTACAGCCCGACGGGATGGCCGGCCGCATGGAGGTAGACGGCGATGGACGCGAGGGCCGACACGGCTAGCTCGAACAGCGTCTCGCGGTAGAGCGCTAGTACGACGTCGAACGACGCGGCGTCGAGCACCAAGCTGACCTGCAGTGTTGTCGTCGGCTCGGGCACGCGCACCTGGAGGGAGCCCTGGTGCGCGGTGGCAGGCCAGTGCACCAGGCGCGGCGGGTCGCCAGGCTGGTAGGCGCGCAGCCAGGCGGTCCGCGTGGGGTCGGTGACCAGGCCGCGGCGGCTGGCTGCGTCGAGCGTGGGGTGGCGCAGCGGCAGGGTAAGCCGCCGCAAGGGTACCACACGCGGGTAGACGATCGCTTGCAGGTGGGCGGGCAGCAGTATCTCCCGCTCGCCCAAGCCAAACGGATCGCCCGCGCGCACGCGGACCGGCCCGAGAGAAAACGTGCCGCGGTGCCGGCAGGCCAGGCGGTGCCGCCAGCGCGCTCGCTGGTACGGCCAGAGCGAGGCGCCCTGGCACAGCCAGCCCTGCCCGCGCGCCTCGACCGACTCGATCAGCTCCTCGCCGGGATCGAGCGCCAGCGGCAGCCGCTCCCACACCTCGACCCAGGGCAGCGGCAGCAGCTTGCGGTTGCTCAGACGGGTGTCGAGGACGAGCGTGTCGCCGCAGAAGGCCCGCACGACGGGGGAATAGGGGATAGGCGGTAAGGGATGGGGGAGGATAGCGGCGGCTTGCTCACCGTCCCGCATATCTCCTGGCCCCACCCCTATCCCCTGCCGTGTGTAGACGAGGCCCACCAGCGCGTAGCGCGCCCAGAGGCGGGCGAGCAGTCCGACGAGCAGGAGGCTGCCGGCCAGCAGCGCGACCCACGGCGCACCCAGCCGGGCGGCGACGAGCGTGGCCCCAAGCAGAAGCGCTAGCCCCGGAGGGCCGAACAACCCCGGCGGCGCGTGGGGCGGGCGCGTCTCCGGGGTAATCATCGTCCGCACCGGGGGGCAGCCGGCCGCGCCGTAATGGGCTGACGAGCGAGCAGGGCCGCCATGCCGGCTACTCCACGGGCACGGGGAGCGTCTCGATCAGCGAGGCGAGCACGTCGGCGGCGGACCGGCCGCGCAGCCGGGCGTCCACGCCCAAGACAAGGCGGTGCGCGAGCACGGGCGCCGCCAGTCGCTTCACGTCGTCTGGCGTGACGAACTCACGACCCTGCATGGCCGCCCACGCCTGGGCGGCGTGGTACAGGTCGAGGGTGGCGCGCGGGCTGGCGCCCAGCCGCACGTCGGCATGCTCGCGGGTAGCGCGGGCCACCGCCACCAGGTACTCCTCGACGGCCGGCTCGACGTGTACCTGGCGGCAGGCGGCGTGGAGCGCCAGCGCCTCCTCGGGCGTGACGACCGCCGGGACGGAGAGCTGAGTGCTGGGAGATGAAGGCTGCGCCGTGGCGCCGACCGTGCCGTCCACTGCCGGCGCGGCCTCCTCGCGGGCGCGGCGGAGCATTAGGCGCTCGTCTTCGGCGGCGGGGTAGCCGAGGCTCAGGCGCAGGAGGAAGCGGTCGAGCTGCGCCTCGGGCAGCGGAAAGGTGCCCTCTAGCTCGACGGGGTTCTGGGTGGCGATGACGGTGAAAGGCCGGGGCAGCGGATGCGTCACGCCGTCCACGCTCACCTGCCGCTCCTGCATCGCCTCCAGCACGGCCGACTGGGTACGGGGGGTGGCGCGGTTGATCTCGTCGGCCATGAGCACGTTGGCGAACACGGGGCCGGGGCGGAAGTCGAAGGCGCTTGTGCGCTGGTCGAACACGGCGACGCCGGTCACGTCCGAGGGGAGCAGGTCGGGCGTACACTGGAGCCGCCGAAACGTGCCCCCCAGCGACTGCGCCAGGGCACGCGCGAGCGTCGTCTTGCCCGTGCCCGGCACGTCCTCGATCAGCACGTGGCCCTCGCACAGCAGGGCGACCACGGCTAGCTCGACCGCGCCGCGCTTGCCGACGAGCACGCGCTCGACGTTGTCGCACAGCCGGCGCGCGGCGTCCTGTACCCGCTCCACGCTCGCTCTCCCTGTCGCGGCCCTATCTTAGCATCGCACGGCACGGCGTCAGCGGGGCCAGAACAGCGCGAGGGGCCGCGGCCGGGGCGGGGCAGCGCCCTCGGGCGGGCTCTCGCTCTCGTCGTCGGGGACGGGCTGCGGCGTGACGGTGGGCACCGCCAGGACGGGCGTGATCTGGCCGGGCGCCGCCGTGGGCCGCGCCGTGGGCACCTGAATCGGCGTCGGCGACGGCGTGGACGGCGTTGGGGTGGCCGCCTCGGTCGGCGGCGCCACGCCCGGCGCCTCGGGCGGGAACGGGACGCCCGGCGGCCAGCCGGGCGGGGGAGGCGCCGCGTACCCCGGTGGCGGCGGGGCGCCGGCGTAACCCGGCGGCGGGGGGGCGCCGGCGTAACCCGGCGGAGGGGGCGCGGCCGGATAGCCGGGTGGCGGCGGCGCCGCGTAGCCCGGCGGCGGGGGGACGCCCGGTGGCAGTGCCGCGCCCGGCGGGTAGGCGCCCGCGGGGGCGGCCGGATAGCCCGGCGGCGCGGGATAGCCGGGGGGCGGCGGCGCGCCGGCGTAGCCGGGGGGCGGCAATCCGGGTGTCAGCGCCGCGCCCTCCGGCGGCTGGTCCGGCGGGAGCGCTCCACCGGGTGCCTGGGGGGCGGGCGGCGGATAGCCAGGCGGGGGCTGGCCCGCGGGCGGCGCCGGCACCTGCCCCGGCGGCGCGCCGGCCTCGCCCGGCACCGCGGCCGGTGGCCCTTGTGGCGAGCCCTGGGGCGGCCCGGTGGGCGCGTCCTGGCATTGCACCGGTCCCTGGGCGACCACCTGCGGCGGCGCGCCGGGCGGGCCCTGGAGGCTGAGCGTGACCGCGGCGCCGGGCACTGGTAGGCCGCGCACCGTGCCGCGGAGGGGAATGGGCGCCCCGGCGGCGGCGCCGACGGGCGGGCCGCTGATCTGCTCGGCGCCCACGGTCGTGGCGACGACGAGCAGCGGCGCCTGGCCGGGCTGCAAATTGATGATCACGGCATCCACCTCGGTGCCCGCGGGCGCCGGGGTGGTGTTGACGTTGGCCGCGATGCCGGTGTCGCCGGACGGGACGAGGGCCGCGCTGCCCAGGCCGGAACAGGGCGCCTGGTCCAGCACGCCCTCGGGATCGGTCGCGCCGCCGGGCGCGGCCACGCCGCGCGCGAGGGCGGCCGGGGACGTGGCGGGGCGAGCACCCGCAGCCAGCCACGCGAGGGGGCTGGCTGCCACCAGCAGGTTCAGCGCTACTGCCAGCCCCGCCGGCGAGCCAAGCCGTCGCATGCTGTCGCCCCCACTTGCTCTGGTATCGCGTCCCGGGTGCTCCGCCAGGGGCTGGGAACGCCCGCGCCTGGCGCTGAACCGTCGACCGCCTGCCAAGGGTGCCCGCGCGAGCCGCCCGAGGCGGCTCGCTCTATCTTACGGCGCGCGGCGGCGGGGCTCGTAGGTTTCACGGCCGTGCGTCATGATGATGCGGCGCAGTAATTCATCCGAGGAACGGTCAAACGATGCTCCTTTACCGGGTGGTTAACTGGTAGGCCGGGCGCGGGTCTGCGCGTGCTCCTCGGGCGCGGAAGGTCGCATCGTTTACCCCGTACGATACTCCCCCGGTAGCTCGTCGCGGGCCGGGCCGGCGGGGCGGGGTGCCCCGGGCCGGGCGCGGGCGGCGGGCGCGAGGAAGGTGTGTACGGGCAGGGACGGCGACCACGTCGCGCCGAGGGCGGGCGCTCTCCGGCGCGCCTCGCGGCCTCTCTGTATAGAAGGCATTGGCGCGAGGCGGTTGTCCGGGGGAGGAGAGACGGGTCAGCTGTGCTATAGTCGCGCGGAGGGGAGGGCTTATGCTCGACGGGACTCGCGTCATCGACGTTCACCACCACTTCCTGCCGCGCGCGGTGTACGACGCGCTGAAGGCCGAGGCCGGCGGCGGCGTGCGGCTGGTCAACGACCGCATCAGCATCACGCTGCGGGATGAGCTGTGCAGCGTCGAGGCGCACCTGCGCACGATGGACGAGGGCCACGTCGACGCCGCCATCCTCACGTACTCGGGCGTCAGCATCCTGGGCATGCCGACCTGCCGCACGCTGAACGAGGGCTTCGCCGAGATCCAACGGCAGAACCCGGGGCGGCTGTACGGCTCGATCCACCTGGCGCTCGAGGAGCCGGAGGCGGGGCCGGCGGAGCTGGAGCGCGGCGTGCGGGAGCTGGGGCTGAACGCCGTGGCGCTGCCGACCTCGGCGGGATCGGTGGTGCTCGACGACCGCGCGCTCGGCCCGATCTGGCGCAAGATCCAGGAGCTGGACGTGCCAGTGATCCTGCACCCGGCCCTCCTGCCGCAAGGGTTCACCACCGACTACGGGCTGGAGCGCTCCTGCGGGCGGCCGTTCGACACGACGCTGGCGGCGGTGCGCATCATGAACAGCGTGTTCCCGGAGTTCCCGAACCTGAAATTCGTGCTGCCGCACCTGGGCGGCACGTCGGTCTTCCTGCGGGGGCGCATCTCCATGATCTCGTTCGAGCCGCCGGAGGTCCCGTTGCCGCCGGAGAAGCGGCAGGTCGGCAAGACGCAGCGCGAGCAGCGGGCGCTGGGGCTCGACAAGGTGTTCGAGGAGCGGTGGTCGAAGTTCTACTTCGACACGGCCGGGACGGGGGGCTGGGCGCCCGCCGTCGAGATGACGGCGGCCGTGGTGACGCCGCAGCGGATGGTGTTCGGCTCGGACTATCCGCTGGAGTCGAGCTCGGGCGCCACGGTGAGCGAGCTGGTCGAGATGATCGGCAACCTGCGCCTGCCGACGGACGATCGGCGCGCCATCGCCGGCGAGACCGCGGCCAGCCTCTTCCGTCTGTAGCGCTCAGTGCTGAGTGCTGAGTCCCGGGCCTCACAGCGCTCCGACCCTGGCCGGAGCGCCAACCCAGGCGTGCTGGAGGCCCAGTTCTCGGTCTTGTTCCTCGCGGGCGAGTATCCGCCGCGGCCCGGCGGGGTGGGAGACTATACGGCACTGCTGGCGGCGCACCTGGCGCAGCAGGGCGTACGCGTCACCGTGCTCGCGGGCACGGCGCCTCCAGAGCCCACGCAGCGGTCAGCGGTCAGCGGTCAGCGGTCAGCAGTCAGCGGTCAGCGGTCAGCAGTCAGCGGTCAGCAGTCAGCGGTCAGCGGTCAGCGGTCAGCACTCAGCACTCGGCACTCAGCACTCGGCACTCAGCACTCCGTAACCGTGTGGCGGGCGGTCGAGTGCTGGGACTGGCGGTGCGCTCGGAGCGCGCTGCGGGCGGTGCGAGCGGCGCGGCCGGACGTGGTACACGTCCAGTACCAGCCGGCGGCGTTTGGCATGGCGGCGGCGGTACACTGGCTGCCGGGCTGGCTGCGGCGGCGCTGCCCGGGGCTGAGGACGCTGACGACCTTCCACGATCTGCGCGTGCCCTATCTCTTTCCGAAGGCTGGCGAGCTGCGGGACGCCGTGCGGGACCGGCTGTTGCGCGGCAGCGACGCCGTGATCTTCACCGAGCGGGCGGACTGGGCGGCGGCCGGCCGCCGGCGCCCGGCGGGGCGCTACTGGGTGCCCATCGGCAGCAACCTTGCGCCCGCGCCGCCGGCCGACTACGACCGCGAGCGGTGGCGCCGGGCCGTCGGCGCGGACGCCGCGACGTTCCTGATCGCGCATCTGGGCATACTCAACCGCTCGAAGGGCCTGGAGACGCTGTTCGCGGCGCTGCGCCGCCTGCACGCGCGCGGGCGGCGGGTGCGGCTGCTGCTCATTGGCGCCGAGGCCGGGGCCAGCGACCCGAGCAATCGCGCCTACGCGGCCGAGATCGAGCGGCGGCTGGCCGATCCGGCGCTGGGCGCGCTCGTACATCGCTTGCCGCTGCTGCCCGCGGAGGAAGCGTCGGGCTACCTGCTGGCCGCCGACGCGGCGGCCTTCCCGTTCGCGGACGGCGCCTCGCTGCGGCGGGGCAGCCTGCTGGCGGCACTGGCGCATGGGCTCCCGACGGTTTCCACGGGGAATGGGGGATGGGGGCTAGGGGGTAGGGAAACGTCGTCCGCCTCGCGTCCCCCAACCCCTAGCCCCCATCCCCTGTCCCCCGCGTGGCCGCGGCTGCACGACGGCGAGACCCTGCTGCTCGTGCCGCCGGGCGACGCCGAGGCCCTGGCGGTGGCGCTGGACCGAGTGGCCGACGACGCGGCGCTGCGGGCGCGGCTGGCGGCCGGCGGGCGGGCGCTGGTGGACGGGCTGGGCTGGCCGCGCATCGCGGCGGCGCATCGCGCCATCTACGCGCGGGTGCTGGGCCGTGCCTGAGCGGCGGGAGGCGACTGCCGACCCGGGCCGGGGGCTGGGCTGGCAGCCGACGACGACCTTTGCGATAATACCCCCCGCGTCCGCCTCGCACAGCATTGCAGGGACGGGGCCGAACGTCGCCGGACGCGGGCGCGCACAAATGGTTCCGGCGTTCGGCCGGCATGCAGAGGAAGGGTCCATGTTCTATCGCTCCACGTTGGCGCTTGGGATCGTGCTCGCCTTGCTCACCGCCTGCGGACCGGCAGCCGTGAGCAGCGTACCGGTGGAATCATCGGGGCTCGCCGCGGCAACGCTCGGGAATGCCGCCGGCGCCGTATCGGCGCAGGCCAGCCCCACCCCCCAGTTCCAGTTCCCGCCGCCGGCGCCCAACCAGACGCCTGGCCCGAACGTCGTGGCGCCGTCGCCGACCGACGACCAGACGCCGCCGCCGCCGATCCAGATGGCGCCCTCCCCCGGGGCGCCGCCGCTGACGGGGGGCGACCACATCGTGCGGACGGTCGATCCCACGATCGCGGGCAGCGCCCAGGGGCTGCTAGCCTACGTCGTCAACCGCAGCTCGAACAACGTGACCGTCGTCGATCTGGCGGGCAGCCAGGTGCGCGGCACGATCCCGGTGGGGCAGAACCCGCAGGAAGTGACCGCGGCGCCGGACGGCAGCCGGGTCTTCGTGGCGAACCAGGACGACAACAGCGTGTCGGCCATCGACGTGGCCTCGGGGCAGGTCGCCGCGACCTGGCAGGGGGCGCAGGCGCCGCTCGACGTGGCGGTGGCGCCGGGCGGCAACGCGCTGTGGGTGAGCAGCCCGGCTTCCGGCGACATCGTGATCTACAGCCTGCCGGATGGGGCCCAGACCGGCCGCATCAGCGTGGGGCCGGGGGTGGCGCTGCTCGATTTCAGCCGCGACGGGCAACGGGCCTACGCGACGAACCGCGACGCGGGCGCGCTGGTGGTCATCGATCCGGCGGCGCGCGCGGTGATCGCCACCGTGCCCACGGACGCGGGCGCGGAGGGGCTCGCGGTGAGCCCGGACGGCCACTGGGTCTACGTGGCCAACCGCAACGCCAGCAACGTGTCGATCGTGGACGCGACCACGAACCAGGTGGCGGCGACGATCGCGACGGCGCCGCAGCCGCGGCGGGTGGTGTTCAGCGCCGATGGCGCGTACGCCTACGTGTCGCACAACGAGGATAGCCGCATCAGCGTCATCGACACGAACCGCCAGGCCATCGCGGGCACGCTGTTTCTCGACCACCCGGCTCTGGGCCTGGCGCTGAGCCCGGACGGCACGCGGCTGTACGCGGCGCAGGTGTCGGCGAACGCCATTCAGGCGCTCGACGCGGCGACCAGCTTCGACCTCGGCACGGTGCAGGTGGGCAATTCGCCGGACTCGCTGGTCGTACTGCACCGGTAGGGAGTGATACCCGATCCGGCCCGGCGGTGCGCCCGCCGGGGCGCGCCCTCACCCCTGCCCTCTCCCAGGGGGAGAGGGAGATAGGGAAGGCCATCGCCGGATGCGGTATGACCTGACCCTCCCTGCCCCCCTTCCCTTCGAAGGAAGGGGGTGGATGCCGGGGAGCGGGACCGCAAGCCCCCGGCCCCTGTGGAGCGATTGAGGCCTGGAGGAATCTGCGTCGCGGGGTGGAGGTGAACGGCACGCGGTGCTAGCGGCGGTCGAGGAGGCGGCGGGCCTTCAGCTCGAAGGTGGGCAGGGTGCCGGGGGCGACGAGGGACACGTCGAAGCGCAGCCCCTCGTGCGCCTCGGCCAGCTCCCGCGCGACGCGCTGCCTCAGCTGCTCGGCCAGGTCGGCGGCCACGGTCGGCTGGGCCTCTAGCTCCACGGCGATGTTGTCGACGTAGTCGACGCGCGTGAGCACGATGCGGAACTCGCGCAGCTCGGCGTAGCGGCGTACGACGCCCTCCACGGCCGACGGGTGGACGTTCACGCCACGGATGATCTGCATGTCGTCGGCGCGGCCAATGATGCCGCCGAGGTACAGCTCGAACGTGCGGCCGCAGGAGCAGTGCGACGCCGGGACGCGGCGCACCAGGTCGCCGGTGCGATAGCGGATGATGGGGATGAGCCCGATGCCGAAGGCGGTACAGACGCGCTCGCCCACCTCGCCCAGCGGCAGCGGCTCGTCGCCTCGCGGGTCGAGGAACTCCTCTAGGAAGTAGTCCTCGTTGATGTGGAGGGCGCCCGACTGCTCGCTGCACTCGAAGGCGGTAATGCCGGCCGTCTCGGTCATGCCCATGAAGTCGCCCGCCCGCGCCCCCCACATGTCTTGGATGAGCGCCTTGGTGGCGGGGATGTTCGCGCCCGGCTCGCCGGCGAGCAGCAGCAGCTCGACGCGCGTGTCGCGGGCCAGGTCGATGCCCATCTCGGCCGCCACCTGGGCCAGCCGGATGGCGTAGCTGGGCGTGGCCGCCACCGCCGTGGCGCCGGTATCGACGATGTGGCGCAGGCGCGCCTCACTGCTCTGGCTGCCGCCGGCGACGGTCGTCGCGCCGATCTTCTGGATGGCGTAGTGGGCGCCCCAGAAGCCGATGAACGAGCCGTAGCCGAACGCCACGTAGACGACGTCGCGCGGGCGCAGGCCGAAGCCGTAGAGCGAGCGCGCCCAGGCCTGGGCGCCCCAGTCCCAGTCGCGCGGGCTCTCCAGCGCGCGCAGCGGCGTGCGGCCCGAGGTGCCGCTGGTGGTGTGGTAGGCGACGGCGACGTCGGGCGGCGCGGTGAGCATGTCGCCGTACGGTGGGCGCTCGGCCTGGTTCTCCAGCAGCTCGGCCTTGGTGATAAAGGGCAGGCGTCGCAGGTCGTCCAGGCTCCGAATCTGCTCCGGCGCGACGCGCGCGGCGTCGAGGCGACGCTGCCAGAAGGGGCTGCGCGCGTAGGCCCAGCCGACGAGGGTCTGGAGCCGGCGGAGCTGGAGGGCGCGCAACTGCTCGCGCGGCAGGCGCTCGACGTAGGGGCTCCAGTAGTCGCGCGGGCGAGGCGGCGGCAGCTTGGACACCGGGCGTCCTCCGAGGCGTGGTGGCGGCAGGGCCGCGTGCGCTTCTCAGTGTAGCCCCGGGCGCGGCCCCCGGCCAGCCGCGAGCGCCGATGGCGTCGCGGCGGTACCATGCAGGCGGTGGAGGCGCGCGGAGGAGGCGACGGATGGCCGACGAGCTGGTGCTGTACGACGTCGCGGAGCGCGTGGCGACGATCACGCTGAACCGGCCGGAGAAGCGCAACGCGCTGAACCGCCAGCTATGGACCGCGCTGGAGGCCGCGCTGGGGGCCGCCGACGCCGACCGCGCGGTGCGGGCCGTGGTGCTGGCGGCGCGCGGCCCCACCTTCTGCGCGGGCGCCGACCTGGCGCAAGGGATGAGCGGCGCCCCGGTCGCGCGGCGGACGGCGCTGGACACTTACGAGTCGCAGCAGGAGGGGGTGCGCCGCCACCGGCTGTTCCGCGACCTGGCGAAGCCGATCGTGGCGGCGGTGCAGGGCCAGGCGATCGCCTGGGGGCTGGAGCTAGCCTGCCTGTGCGACTTCGTGTTCGCCTCGGAGCAGGCGCGGTTCGGGGCGCCGGCGATTCGCCACGGCGTGTTCATCGGCTCGCTCCTGCCGTGGCTGGTCGGCATCCAGAACGCGCGGTACCTCTGGTACACCGGCGACCTGATCGACGCCCGGGAGGCGTATCGCATCGGATTGGCCTTCCGAGTGGTGCCGCACGAGCAGCTGGGCGCCGAGGCGCACCGCTTCGCGCGGCGGCTGGTGCTGATCCCGCCGGCGGCGCTGCGCCTGAACAAGCGGCAGCTCGACGGCGCGCTGGAGATGGCGGGCATGTACCGCGCGCTGGAGTACGGAGCGCTGGCGGCGGCGCTGGTTCATGCCGTCGAGAGCGGCGACGAGGCCGCCAGCGGGCGGAGCCTGCGCGAGGTCCGCGCCCGCGAGGGGCTGGGCGCCTTCCTGACGGCGCGCGACACGCCGTTCGACGGGTGAGCGCGCGGCGGGGCGCCGCAGCCGCCGGCCTTCCGGTGGGGCTTACTGGCCGAGCTGCTGGTTGACGCGCCGCGCGATGGTGAAGTCGGCGATCTGGGCGGGGGTGGCGTCGCTGGCGCGGCCGCTCGCGTCGCGCGCGGTGTCGATGAGCAACTGAAGGCCGCTGTCCGCGATCAATCCGTCGGGCGCGAAGGAGCCGATGCCCAGATCGTAGGTCGTCTCGGCCACGTCGGGGCTCAGGCCCAGGTGGTCGGCCATCAGCGCCACGGTGTCGGCGCGATCGTCGCGCAGGAAGCGCAGGCCGCGCAGCGACGCGCGCACCATCGCCTCGAGCTGCGGCTGCTGATCGCGCAGCTTCGTCTCCGTCACGCCGAGCCCCGAGATCGGCAGGTCGGGCAGCTCGGCGGGGCGCAGGAGGATGCGGGCGCCGCGGCGCTCGGCCTCGACGGCCTGCGCGAGGTCGAGGATGACCGCGCTCACCTGGCCGCTCTGCATCGCCGCCAGGCGGTTCGGACTCTCGCCGAGCGGCTGCAGCGCCACGTCCACCTGCGGCTCCAGGCCGCTGGCCCGCAGCGCGTAGCGCGCCAGGTTGGCCGAGGTGTCGGTGAGCGTACTGGTGGCTACCGCGCGCCCGCGCAGGTCGGCGACGCTCTGGACGGCCGGGTCGTTCGTCATGAGGACGTGCAGCGCCCGCACGGCCATGCCCAGCACGAGCTTGAGCGGCGCGTCGGAGCCGACGATGGCGGTGACGGTGGAGCCGGCCGCGAGCGTGTAGTCCCCTTCGCCGGCGAGCACGGCGGCCACGCTGACGGACGGCGCCATCTGGACGCGGGTTACGTCGAGCCCCTCCTCGGCGTAGAAGCCCCGGCGCAGGGCGGCGACGAACGCCATCTCGAACAGCCCCGTGCTCGGCGACGTGACGACGACGCGCTGCGGCTGGGGCGCCGCGCTGGCGGCCGCGCGCCGGGGCGCGCGGCCCAGGCCGGCCACGCCGATCGTTAGCGCGACGAGTGCCGTTAGCAATACCGCGGGCCACCTGCTCGGCCGGCATCGCACCATACGAGATCTCCGTTCGCGTCCCGAGTGGTTCAAGATGGCGGTTGGCTAGCCGCGCGGAGCGGACGCGGCTCGCCGCAATTGTAGCAGTGCCGAGAGCGGAAGTGCCCAGGCGGGCCCTGCCGACATCACAGCGCTGCGGCTGGGGCTGCCGCGTATAAGATGAATTCGCCGAGCGACGAGACAGCGGGGCGGCATGGACGAAGAGCTGCGCCAACGCATCAGGCTCTCGCCTAGCGTCATGGCCGGCAAGGCTGTCATCCGGGGCACGCGAGTGCCTGTCGATCTGATCGTCCGCATGCTTGCACACGGCGCAACGGAAGCCGAGATTCTTCAGGAGTACCCGCGTCTGGAGCTATAGGATATACGGGCCGCGCTGGCATACGCCGCCGACGTCGTGGGCCACGAAGACGTGTTCCCGTTGGTCACTCCCGGCTAGCCGGCCGCCCACGTGCGATTGATCGTGGACGAGTCAGCCGGTACCCTGGAGCAGTGGGCCGATTGGCTTGCTGGTCGCTGTACGGTGGCCACCGAAGGCGAAGTCCGGTTCTTGCCACCGGTGGGCTAGACGACGTCGCCGGCGGCGAGGGCGGCGTAGAACTCCCAGGCGCGGATCGGCTCGTGCGGCATGTCCATCGCCGCCGCGCGCCGCGCCTCCTCGGGCGTCAAGTATTGGGGCTCGAGTCCGGCCGAGAGCGCAGCGAGCTGGATGGCTGCCGACTCCTCCAGCCAGATCGCGCGCGTGACCGCCTCCACCAGCGTGGGCGCCGTGACCAGCGTGCCGTTGCCGTGGAGCAGCAGCGCCTGCCGGTCGCCGAGGACGGCCGCCACCCGGTCGCCTAGCTCGCGTGCGCCGACGAGCGTGAAGTCGCTGAACACGGGCACCTCGGCGCCGAGGTGGCTGCCGAAACGGTGCACCGCGCGCACGGGGCGGTTGGCGACGGCGAACACGGCGCAGGCGCGCGAGTGCGTGCGGGCGATCGCCTGCACGTCGGGCCGGTGGCGGTAGATCGCCAGATGCATGGCCGACTCGACGGCGGGGCGCCCCTCGCCGGCCAGGACGTTGCCCTCCAGGTCGAGCGTCAGTAGCTCGGCTTCCTCGACGAGCGCGAGCGCCTTGCGCGGCGTCATCAGGACGCGGTCGCCGGGCAGGCGGGCGCTCAGGTGGCCGAAGCCCTCGACCAGCCCCTGCTCGCTGAGGATCGCGCAGCCGGTGACCATCTGCGCGGCGAGATCGGTGCCCTCAGACGTCATGGTGGATTCGTCCTCCCACGTGCGCGCGCGATTCGGGGTAGTCGAGCGTGCTGGGCGCGAACAGCTCTGCAGGCGCGAACTGGCGGCTCACCATGCCTTGCTCGTAGGAGTAGGCGCACATCGCCGCGACCGCCCGCTCGTTGTCCGGCCAGTTGTAGGGATACGGATCGGGGCCGAGGACCGCGCGCTCTTCCTCCTGGTAGACAGGAAACCACGCGAGGCTGGACACGCGCGGGAATTGGGCGTAGGCGTAGCCTTGGCGCTTCGCCTCGCGGAAGGCGTCGACCAGGCTCACCGCGAGCCAGGGATGCTGCTCGAGCAGCGCCCGCCGCACCACGACCGTGTGCATGATCGGGAACAGGCCGGTCCGCCGAAAGTAGTCCTGCTCGACGGACCGGTAGTCGGGGAACAGGCGGTGAACCTCGTCGCGGCCGACGAACGCGGGCGGGACGCCCTCGACGCCGATGTAGGCGTCCAGCTCGCCGGCGAGCAGCAGCCCCTCCAGGCTGGCGCCCGGCGGCGCCACCTCGATGCGCGCGCGCACGTCCCCGCGCAGGGGCACCAGCTCCGGCATCTCGGTGACCCAGGTGAGATCCTCAGGCCGCACGCCGTAGTCGTGCTGGAGGAAGCCGCGCACCCACATGGCCGTGGTGACCTGGTACATGCCGACGCCGATCCGCTTGCCGCGCAGGTCGCCGGGCGCGCGGACGCCCGCCCGCGCGGCGCACCAGACGTAGCCGTGGCGGAACATGCGGTAGGGAAACACCGGCAGGCCGACGAAGCGGTCGGAGTGGTCGCGGTCGAGCAGGAACGACGACGTGCTCAGCTCGCAGGCGTCGAACTCCTCGTGCAGGAGCATGCGCTGGTGGCGCGCCCAGGCGTTCGAGAGCGGGAGCACGTGCAGCGCGACGCCTGCGGCCTGCACGCGGCCGTCGAGGAGGGCGCGAGTGCGGTCGTAATCGCCGCAGGCGAGCGAGAGCGCAAGGTCAGGCATGGGGGATTCGACTCCTCGCAAGGCTGCTTCTACGGTAGCACGCGGGACCTGGCCGGGCAACGGCGCCGGCGCGCCGGCGCGCTGCATCGGGGCAAAGAATGGTGGGCAGGTGTGGCGCAGCGAACCGGTCACACGATCCTTGGAAACCACTTAGCTGGCGTCCGGCGCGGGGGCGCGGAGGTAGGCGGCGGGCCAGTCGGGAAGCGTCGAGGCGACTAGCTCGATCACGTTGCCGTCGGGGTCTTCGAGGTAGAGGTAACGGTCGTTGTCTTCCTTGTGGGTGAGGGGGCCTTTCAGCAGCTTCACGCCGGCCGCCCGCAGCACGTCGGCGGCGGCGTCGACCTCAGCGGGCGTGCGGAGGCGGAGGGCGAGATGGTTCATGCCGGCGCGCTGGCGGTAGTCGTCGGGCAAGGCGTGAGGCACCTGGTAGAGCGCCAGGTCGTGGAAGCCACGCCCCATGCCCTGCACGTCGTCGCGGTACTGGCCCACGTTCAGCCAGGCGACCGCGCCCTCGTACTGGAACGCGAGGTGGAAGCCGAGCAGCTCCGTGTAGAAGCGCAGCGAGCGGGCGAGGTCGGTCACGTTCAGGTTGACGTGCGCGACGCCGAGCGGCCGAATCATATGCTCTCCGTATGGCGGCCTGGGGGCCGGGTGGGCTGGGGACGTGTCCGCGGCCCTATCTTCGACTGTAACCGTGGAGTGGGCGCGAGTGGAGGGCGGCGAGCGGCGCTGGACGTGACGAGCGGCGCCACTACCTGGCGAGGCCGTCGAGGAAGCCGCTCTGGCGCAGGCGCTCCGCGAAGCGCGCGTCGATGACCTCCTCGGGGCGCAGGTCGCGCGCGCCCGGGGCGTCCTCGACGTCGATCACCGTCTGTACGCCGGCCGGGTCGGGGTAGGGGTCGGTCACCCAGAGCGGCCGGTTATGGTCCACGGTCGCACCGAGCAGGTCGCGGTCGTCGCTCTGGTTGTACTTGCTGAGCACGTCGATCGCCGCCTCGCGGTCGGTCTTCAGGCGGCTCACGCCCTGGGCCAGCGCCCGCAGGAAGGGCTCGAAGATCTCGGGCCGCGCGGCGATGGTCTTCTTGGTCGCGCCGACGGCCGACGTGGTGAACGGGATCGGCATGTCGGCAAGCGACAGCAGCTCGCGGTAGCCCTGGCGTTGCGCCTCGAACACCATGGGGACGTTCAGCGCGGCGCCGTCGATGGTGCCGGTCTCAAGCGCGGCCAGCGACTCGGGCAGGCCGCCGGTCACGCCGACGTAGAAATCCTTGTCGGGCTGCAAGCCCACGCGCTCGAAGGCCAGCCGCGTCGCGATGTCGGTGATCGACTTGGGGCGGCCGGCGCCGATCGTTTTGCCGCGCACGTCGTCGACTGTCTGCAGGTCGGGCCGCACGAAGATGCTGATGTCGAGGCCGTTGGACGTGGAGCCGACGATCATCGTCTCCAGGCCCTGCAAGTAGCCGAGCACGAGCGACGGGCCGCCCGAGAAGACGACCTCCAGGTCGCCGTTCTGCAGGGCGGCGAGCAGCGTAGCGCCCGCGGCGACCTGCACGAGATCGACGGCGAGGCCCTGCTCGCGGAAGTAGCCGCCCTCCTGAGCCATCCACCAGGGCGCTGCGGAGGCGGAGAAGGAAGTGAAGGCGGCGCGCACGGGCAGCAAGGTGGCGGGCGGGCTCGCGGGCGGCGCGGCGGCGGGCGCGGCGGGCGCCGGGCCGGCGGCCGCCGCGGGCGGCGTGGGCGCGGGCGCGCGGCTGCACGCGGCCACGAGCAGGCCGAGCGCCAGGCCGAGCGCCAGGCGGCGATACGGAGTCCCGGGCGATTGCTCGACCATGCTGCTCACCTCCCCGTGCGGCGCGGCGGGTGCGCGGCTCGTGGTCGGAGCGTAAGCCCGGGCGCGGGCGCTGTCAAGTAGCGTCTTTCCGCCCGGGAGGTAGGGCCGTGGGCGAGGCCCTGGCCTACCTCCCGGGCGCTGGAATGGAGGGGCCAGCTAATCGGCCGGGCGGCAGGGGACGAGCCCCTGCCCTACCTCGGCACACGCACTGAAGATTTAGGTTGCGGGGTCAGGCTTTCGGGTAGATCTCGCCGCCGGCCTGGCGGAACTCCTGGGCTTTCTCCGCGAGGCCGACTTTGAGGGCCGTGTCGGCGTCGAGGCCCTTCTGGCGGGCGTACTCGCGCACGTCCTGCGTGATGCGCATGCTGCAGAAGTGGGGGCCGCACATCGAGCAGAAGTGGGCGGCCTTCGCCGGCTCGGCCGGCAGCGTCTCGTCGTGGTAGGCGACGGCCGTGTCGGGATCGAGCGACAGGTTGAACTGGTCGGTCCAGCGGAACTCGAAGCGGGCTTTGGAGAGGGCGTCGTCGCGCTCCTGGGCGCCGGGGTGGCCCTTCGCCAGGTCGGCGGCGTGGGCGGCGATCTTGTAGGCGATCACGCCGTCCTTCACGTCCTGCTTGTTCGGCAGGCCGAGGTGCTCCTTCGGCGTGACGTAGCAGAGCATGGCGGTGCCGTACCAGCCGATCATCGCGGCGCCGATGGCCGAGGTGATGTGGTCGTAGCCGGGGGCGACGTCGGTGGTCAGCGGGCCGAGCGTGTAGAACGGCGCCTCGTGGCAGACGGTTAGCTCGCGGTCCATGTTCTCCTTGATCTTGTGCATCGGCACGTGGCCGGGGCCCTCGATCATCACCTGCACGTCGTGGCGCCAGGCGAGCTGGGTCAGCTCGCCCAGCGTGTCCAGCTCGGCGAACTGCGCCTCGTCGTTGGCGTCAGCGATGGAGCCGGGGCGCAGGCCGTCGCCCAGCGAGAAGGCCACGTCGTAGGCGGCCAGGATCTCGCAGATATCCTCGAAGTGGGTGTAAAGGAAGTTCTCCCGGTGGTGAGCCAGGCACCAGGCGGCCATGATCGAGCCGCCGCGCGACACGATGCCGGTGACGCGCCGCGCCGTGAGCGGCACGTAGGCGAGCCGCACGCCGGCGTGGACCGTGAAGTAGTCCACGCCCTGCTCGGCTTGCTCGATCAGCGTGTCGCGGTAGACCTCCCAGGTCAGCTCCTCGGCCTTGCCGCCGACCTTCTCCAGCGCCTGGTAGATCGGCACGGTGCCGATCGGCACCGGCGCGTTGCGGATGATCCACTCGCGCGTGGTGTGGATGTTCTTGCCGGTCGAGAGGTCCATGACCGTGTCGGCGCCCCAGCGCGTCGCCCAGGTCATCTTCTCGACCTCCTCCTCGATCGACGAGGCGACGGCCGAGTTGCCGATGTTGGCGTTGATCTTCACCAAGAAGTTGCGGCCGATGATCATCGGCTCGCTCTCGGGATGGTTGACGTTGGAGGGGATGATGGCGCGGCCGCGGGCCACCTCGGCGCGCACGTGCTCGGGGTCGCACTGCTCGCGGATGGCGACGAACTCCATCTCGGGCGTGACGACGCCGCGGCGCGCGTAGCGGAGCTGCGTCACCGTCTGGCCCGGCCGGGCGCGCAGCGGGCGGCGGCGCAGGCCGGGGAACACGGCCAGGTTGGCGCGCGGGTCGCCCGCCCGCAGGCCGTTGTCGCGCGGCTCGACGGCGCGGCCGGCGTACTCCTCCACGTCGCCGCGCTCGAGAATCCAGGCGCGGCGCAGCGGCGGAAGGCCCTGCCGAATGTCGGTGAGGGCGCCGGGGTCGGTGTAGGGGCCGCTCGTGTCGTAGACGCGAACGGGCGCGTTGGGCTCGGGGCCGGAGCGGCCCGTCGTGGGCGTCAGCGTGATCTCCCGCATGGGAACCTGCACGTCGGGGCGGCGGCCGCTGACGTACACTTTCTGGCTCGCCGGGAACGCCTGCACGCGCGGATCGAGGGTCTGGGCCATCGTGCGCCTCCTGCGCTGCTGCCCCGTGGGGCGCGGGCGAGCCGGGGCCGCTGGGGGGATGGCAGGCAGGCTAGCCGCGGCCCGGGACGGTGGCGCGCGAGCGCGTCGGCGCCCCGGGCCGGGGCAGCAGGCGCGCGTGGTCCCCGGGCATACAAAAAGGACCAGCGCGCCCGAGGGCGGGGCACACGTGGTCCCGTCGTCGGCCGCATTCCCTACGCTCGTCTTCCGCTCCGGGGCCCTGGTGCTGCCCCGCGCGGCTTGCCGAGATCAGGTTCGAGGGGTTGGTGGGCTTGATCCCGCCTCTCAGCTACTCGCTCCCCCTGCGGACCGGTCGCCGTATGCGGTTGTCAGGGCTAGTGTAGCACCAAGCGGCGCCGCGGTCCCTGAAAGTTGGCTGAACGTTGGGCGCTCGGCGGGATCGCCGGCGGCCGGCGCGGTCCGGCCGGAACCACTATACTGGGGGGCGTTGGCCCGGGTGAGCGCGGGGCGGGCGCAGCAAGCAGCGGGCCGACACCGGGCCGGATGGCGACCGGACAGGGCGCGGCAAGCCGCGTGCCTGCACGAGGGGGAAGCGAGACAGCGGCCGCGGCCGGCGAGGGAGGAGCGACAGGATGATTATCAACTGGCACGCGCACATCATGCCGCCGAGCGAGCAGAACAGCCCGACGTGGCAGGGCAAGTGTCCGGCGACGCTCGAAAAGCTGCTGCAGATCAACGAGCAGGCCGGCGTGGACATGTCGGTCGTCAGCAACCCCGTTCACTACATCAAGGGCAAGCCGCACGACGAGGCGTTGCGGGCGATCCAGGAGGTGGACGACTTCATCGCGGAGAGCGTGGCGAAGGCGCCCGACCGCCTGGTGGGCTTCGCGTCGTCGGTGCCGGGCGGCGGGCCGGGCTTCCTGCAGGAGCTGGAGCGGGCGATCAAGGAGCTGGGCCTGCGGGGCGTCATCATCAACTCCAGCCACAACGGCCACTACCCGGACGAGGACGAGGCGCGCGGCTTCTTCGAGCTGGTCACGGCGCTGGACATCCCGGTGTTCGTGCACGCGCCCGCCTACAGCTTCGGCGAGGAGTGCATGCGCATGTACCGCCTCGTCTCCAGCGTGGGCCGCGCGTCCGACGAGTGCCTGGCCCTGGCGCGGATGATCGTGCGCGGCATCTGGGAGCAGTACCCGAGCCTGAAGCTGGTGGGCGCGCACCTGGGCGGCGGCATCTGCGAGGTGATCGGCCGCATGAACTACGCCTACGAGCTGCAGGAGGAGGCGTACTTCCTCGGCCCGTACGAGCCGATGCTGATCCAGCACGAGCCGCTGCACTATCTGAAGATGATGTACCTGGACACGGTGAGCTACCATGAGCCGGCGCTGATGTGCGCGCTGAGCACGGTGGGCGCGCACCACATGGTGCTGGGCGCCGACGCGCCGCCGCTGAACCCGCTGCTGCCGCGCGCCGTAAAGCTGGTACAGAGCCTGCCGATCGACGACGAGGCGAAGGAAGGCGTGCTCTGGCGCAACGCCGCGACGCTGCTGAAGCTGCCGATCGCCGCGCGGGCGACGGCGTAGCGGGTGGCAGGCGGGCACGGCGACTGCGCCGCGCGCGGACGGACAGGGCGTAGCAAGCGGTGCTCCTGCACTGGCCGCGGCGGCGACCGGGCAGCGCGCGGCGAGCAGCCTTTTACGCCGACGGCGGCGGCGACCGGGCGGGGCGCAGCAAGCAGCGCCCCTACATAGGGGCCGTGGAGGCGTGCTGGTTGCCGCGCCCTGCTTGATGGGAATGGGAGGGCGAGAACGATGCTGCACGGGTACCGAGTCTACGACGCCGACGCGCACGTAGTCGTGAGCCAGCGCTGCTGGGAGGACCTGCCGGCGGGCTACTGGGCCCGCCGGCCGCGGCCGGTGGAGATTGGCGACCCCGAGGGGCTGGGCGGCTACCGCATCTCGTGGTACGTCGAGGGGCGGGTGATGCCGCACACGTTCGGGCCGGCGAGCCAGCCGGGCAACACGCCGCGCGGCTCGCTCGACCCCGAGACGTTCCCGGGCTTCGCGCGCGTCACCGACCCGCGCGTGACGGCGATGCCGTTCGCCGGGCAGGACCTCTCCGACCCCGAGCCGCGCCTCGCCACGCTCGACCAGATGGGCATCGACGTGTCGGTGGCGTTTCCATCCACGATCTACGCGACGTTCACGGACGATCCCGGCTTCGAGGCGGCGCTGTACCGCGCCTACAACCGCTACGTGGGGCGGGCGTGCCAGGCCAGCCCTGGGCGGCTGCGCTGGGGCGGCCTGCTGCCGCTGCGCGCGCCCGACGAGGCCTGCCGGGCGATCGCCGAGATGAAAGAGCTGGGCGCCTGCTCGGCGGTGGTGTTCGGCACGGCGGGCGACCGCCTGCTCTCCGACCGGGCCTTCGATCCCGTGTACGACGAGCTAACGCGCGCCGGGCTGCCAATGGCCATCCACTTCGGCGCCAGCTTCGCGCCGCTCGGGACGCTCTGCCGCACGATGTACGCGGGGAACATCCTGGGCATGTCGACGCCGGTGCTCATGGCGTTCTTCGCGGTGACGGCCGGGGGGCTGCTGGACCGCTTCCCGACGCTGAAGGTGGCCTTCCTGGAGTACGGCGCGGAGTGGATCCTGTACGCGGTGCCGCGGATGGACAACTACCTGCGCCAGGCGCGGACGAACGGGCTGCCCTACGCAACCGACATCCCCGAGCGCGCGATCCGCGACTACGCGCGCTCGGGCAACATCTTCGTCGCCTGTGAGTCGGACGACGCGCTGATCCAGGAGGAGATGAAGCTCCTGGGCGAGGGGCAGATCCTGTTCGCCTCGGACATCCCCCACGGGGAGCTGCGCGAGAACGCCGCCCAGGAGCTACTGGACCGCGACGACCTGACGGACACGCAGAAGCGGAAGATCCTCTGGGACAACGCCGTGCGCCTCTACGGCGAGCCGTGACCTACAGCGGTGTGCAGTAAGGCTGAGCGGCCAGCCGTCGGCAGGCGGCGGCAGTGGCGCTGGCAGTATTCCGCGCCCCAAGCCCCCGCGGCGCCGGCCCTCCCGGTGGCTCCGGCTCCGGCACGGGGGCAGTGGCGCTGGCAGTATTCCGCGCCACACGCCGCGGGCGGCCACGAGAGCCGCCCCTACGACACGCGGGCCGCTCACCGGGCGCGCAAGCCCCTCTAGGGACGGAGCGCGGACGGTTATTCGTCGCCCTGGACCATGCTGGTGGCCCACTCCTCGCCGGCGTCGTAGCCGCTCTGCCAGTTGATGCGCCAGGCCTCGACGTCGTCGGCCGAGTCGGCCATGTCGTCGGCCGGGGGGTGGCCGAACTGCTTCTCGTAAGCGCGCTCCCATAGCTCTGCCATCGTGATCTCCTTATGTCGAAATGACTCGGCGAGGTGGCGCGGACCGACGCCGGCACTTGCCTGGCGGACGTCCTGCTGTCCAAGGATATAAGCAAGCGACGGGCCACGGTGCGAGCGCCCGGGTTGTGGCATAGAGACTGCGCGGTTTGGGGCAGGGCATCGACGGTAACACGAGAGGAGTGGGCGAGATGGCCGAGCAGACCTGTCCTGCCTGCGGGATGCCGCAAAGTCAGTGGCGAGGCAACGATGGCCGCGGCGTCACGCTGGCCGGCGAGACGTACTGCTGCAACGGGTGCGCCAGCGGCAACGGCTGCACCTGCGTCTGACGGGGCGAGCGCCGCGCCACCAAGGGCGGCAGCGAGGCGGAGGTCCGATCGTGGAGAAGACCCAGATCAACCCGTGGACCTGGCAGGACGCTCGCGGCTTCTCGCAGGCGTGGAAGGTCGAGAACTGCCAGACCGTCGTCTTCCTGTCCGGCCAGACGAGCATCTCGGAGGACGGGCGGGTGATGCACGAGGGCGATTTTGGCGCGCAGGTGCGCCTGGCGTTCGAGAACCTGCGGACCGTACTCGAAGCCGCCGGCGCCTCGCTGGACAACGTGGTCAAGCTCGGGGTGTTCCTGGTGGACATGGGCCGGCTGGCGGAGTACAGCGCGATCAAGGCGGAGTTCTTCAAGGGCAAGCAGCCGGCTTCGACCGCCGTGGGTGTGACCTCACTGGCGGCGCCGGGCCTGCTGGTCGAGATCGAGGCGATAGCCGTCCTTTAGCGCTCGCACCTGAACGGTCAGCACTGGCCGGCATGGTTTCTGCTTCGCTCAGCACGGAGACGCCGTACCGTGGGACAGGGAGGTGCACGATGCTCGCCCGTGTGGCCTGGGGGAAGGTGAAGCCCGGGACTTGGGAGGAGTACGAACGGGTCTACCGCGAACAGATCGTGCCGGCGAGTCGCGGAGTGAAGGGCCTCCGCTTCCGCGAGCTGCTGCGCGGCAGCGACGATCCGAACGAAGGGATCTCGCTCACCCTCTGGGACAGCCGCGAAGACCTGGAAGCCTACGAGCGCGGGGAGACGTATCAGCAGTTCCTGTCGCGCGTCCAGGCCTTCTACGTCGGCGAGTACTGGATCAAGCACTTCGACGTGCGCCTCGGCGAGGAGCTGCGTCGGTAACCAGGAACCGAAGCCGCTGCACGTCGGGTGCGCAGTTGCGCTAAGACCCGCAGCGGCAAGCCGACGCGCGGCGCCCGCGGTCGGCGGTTGTGCTGGCCGCGGGCGCTGGCTCGGGACGAGCGCTGGCTAGTGGGCGCCGTTGCGGGTGAGGTCCCAGAAGACGACGCCCGCGCCGCACACCCAGTCGGCCACGTCCTCGTAGCCCATCAGCTCGCCGGGGCGGCAGCCGGCGGCGGCCATGACGGTGATCCAGTTGCGGATCTCCTCGCCCCCGTTGCCGCCGTCGCGCTCGACGTCGGCGGGCGTGAGCTTCAGGATGCTGTCCATGTTGCCCTGGCACACCTGGTCGAGGAACCAGCGGTCCCACTGGGCGTTGATCTCCCCCATGCGCTTGATGCCGATCCAGTGGGAGATGCCGCCCACGCCGATGACGGCGAAGCGGTCGGGGCGCGGCCAGGCGGCAATGGCCTTGGCGAGGAACTGGCCGAACTCGTTGAAGCGGCTGAGCGGCGCGAGCGGCGGCTGCACGCAGTTCTGCAGCACGATGGTCACGGGCAGGTCCATCTCGGGGCGCAGATGGTGCAGCGGCAGCATGATACCGTGGTCGGGCTCGAGCTCCTGGGACGAGGCCGGGTCGAAGCGATTGTTCAATGCCTCGGCGAGCAGGAACTCGCCGAACTCGGGGTAGCCGCGGACGGTCGCTCGCGGGATGGGCATCCAGCGCTCGATGGGACCTTCCATCTCCTCCGGGTAGGCGATGCAGAGCGAGGGCCAGTTGTTGAAAAAGAAGTTCTGGATGTGCTCATCGCTGATGACGATGAGCGCGGTAGGATGGGTGGCGGCGAGCCGCGCCCGCGTGGCGCGGTAGAACGCGTAGACGCGCTCCTTCTGGCCCGCCGGGTCGGGCTCGGGGCGCGTGCCCATGCCTGGCGCGTGGCCGCAGGCGATAGCAGCGACGATCTCGGCCATGTTCTCTTCTCCTGTCACGGGCGGCGCCCGTGCGGCCCGGGCCTCAGGCCCGCTCGAGCTGCTCGATCAAGTCGGCGTTGCTGACCCCCTGGGCCACGGTAAAGAAGCGCAGCAGGTAGGGCTGCACGCCCATCCGCGAGAGCGCGGTAGCATCCACCTCGCGGATGGCCCGGGCCTCCTCGGGCGTCAGGCGGTAGCGGTCGGCGAGCGCGGCGAAGTTGGTCTTGAACTCTTCCTGCACCGTCGGCTGCATCTGCAGGTCGAACAGCAGCTTGTTGACGCGGTAAACGCTCATGCGGCCTCCCCGCGCGTGGGCCGGCACGCGCTCTAGCATTATCATGGGCAATTCGTCCCCGCCGCGCAAGCGAGTCCCGAGCGCCCGCGATGCGGTAATCTTTCCCGCTCCATAACTTGCCACTCATGCGTGGGGTAGAGGATACTCAAGGTTAACGATGTGCGTATTGGCCTGTCAACGACGGCGATTTCAGATAAAACACGGACAGTATGATGCCATGCGTGATGCGATTGCCTCCGCCATTGTGATCTCCCTGAGAGGCATGCTCGAGTCCCGTCGCTGGCCGGGTGGCTTCGCGGGGCGCGGACGCGCGCGAGCCGGCGCGGGGCCGCGCGGCCGCGTAGCGCCGGGCACCTGGGGGCGAGGCGCGCTGGTGCTGGTGCTAGCCCTACTGGTCGCGGGGATGGGGCCGGGCGGCGCCGCGGCGCAGGTCGCCTTCCCGCCGCAGGGCCAGTTGCCGGAGCTGGCGCAGCTGCTGGACCGCGAGGGCACGTACGTTGCGCCGCGGGTGCGGCAGCAGGTGCCCATCGCCGCCGAGGAGCAGCTTCAGGACGCGATCACGCGCGCCGACGAGCGCGGCGTAACGCTGCGCATCGCCGTGCTGGATCAGACGCCGGGCGGCTACGCCGACCTGGGCGCCTTCGCCGACGCGCTGCTGGCGCAGATGAGCCTGCGCGACGGGCTGCTGGTCGTGGCCACGCCGCAGACGCTGGACGCCCGCAGCGACCGCCTGCCGCCCGATCGGCTAGCGCCGTTCGCGGCGGCCGGGCAGGCGGTGCTGACGGGGCAGGGCATCGTCGCGGGCGTCGCGACGACGGCCGACGGCGCGCTCGACAGCCTGGCCGCGCTCGTCACGCCGGAGCCGCGCCTGCCGCCGGACCAGATCACCGTCAACGTGCCGATGCCGGCGGCCACCCCCGCGAGCCGCGCGGCGGGGCCGCCGTGGCCCGCGCTCGTGGGCATGCTAGCACTGGTAGCCGGCCTCGGCGTGTACTGGTGGACGACGACGCGCCGCTGGCGTGAGGTGCTGGGCGCGCTCGAAGGGGCGCAGGCCGCGGCCGAGCGGCTGGCCGCCGACCGCCACGTGGCGCCGGCCACGGCGGAGACGGCGCAGCGGCGGCTGGCGATCGGCGAGCGGGCGCTGGCGACGCTGCGCACGCTGCCGTGGTGGCACGTCTGGGTGTGGCCCTGGGCGCCGCCGCCGCAGCTGGCGCTGGCGGAGCGGGCCTTCTCGGAGACCCTGCGCCTGCTGGGTGGCCCAGGGGCGGTCACGCTCGCGCCGGCCGGGGCGGTGGCCAGCGGCGGGGCAGCGCGGGCCGTGGCGCCCGTCGAGCCGGTGCCGGCGCTTGCGCCGCCGGCGGAGCCTGTGCCGCCGGACCCGCTCGCGCGGGCGAGCATCGCGCCCGGAGAGGTGACGCCGCGGGATGCCGCGCAGCCGGTGCCCGCCGCCCCGCCGGTGCCCGGGGAGTCCCCGGCCGGCATCCCGCTCGTGGCGGGGCTGGCGCCGACACCGACAGCCGCGCCGCCGCCCGCTAACCTGCCGCCCGCGACGGAGGCCTCAGTGGCGCCGCCGGCCGGCAGCGCGCCGGCGACAATCGGGCCGGGCGCGTCACTCACGGCGGCCGCCGGCGTGGTGCCGGGCGCCGCGCCTGGTCGCCCGCCGGTGGCCGCGTCAGCGGCGCCAGCGGCCCCGGGGCGGGGGCGCTGGTGGCAGCGCCGGCCGCGGGCCGCCGGCGAGCCGCTGGCGTCGCTTTCGCCCGAGCACGTCCTGGCGGGGCTGACGGCCCAGGAGCCGATGGCCTGCTTCTTCTGCGGCCTGCCCCTGCGGCCTGAGCAGGCCGAGGTCGGCGCGGTCGCTCTGGGCGGCCTGCCGCTGCGGCCGCTGGCCTGCCATCGCCACGCCGCGCTGCTGGCGGCCGGCGAGCGGCCGAGGGTGCGCGCGCGGCTGATCGGCGGCTACGCCGTACCGTGGTTCCAGGACGCGACGTTCCAGCCGGCCTGGGACTTCGACCCCGGCGCGGAGGCGCCCAGCGTCGCCTGGGACGAGCTGCCCCCGCCGGACCGGCTGTTCGAGCCGCCGCCGCGGGTCGTCGTCCACGCCGACGACCCGCGCTGGGCCGCCCTCGAGCCGCACGCCCAGGCGACGGGGAACGGGGTCTAGGAGACTGCCGCGGCGGTGGCGGCCCAGGCCGCGGTGACCTCTTCCTCGCGCGCCACCACGCCGAAGTGCTGGGCCATGTTGTAGAGCGTGGCCTCGTGCTCCTCGCGGCTGTAGGCGGCGCTGCAATCGGCCAGGAACACGATCTCGTAGTCATGCATGTAGGCTTCGCGGGCGCTCGTCTCGACGCAGACGTTGGTCGCCACGCCGCAGATCAGCACCGTGCGGATGCCGCGTGCCCGCAGGATCAGGTCGAGGTCGGTGCCGCGGAAGGCGCTGTAGCGGTGCTTGATGACGACGCGCTCGCCGGGCTGCGGCGCCACGGCGTAGAAGTCGCAGCCCCAGGTGCCCTCCTCGCAGGTGGGGACGCGCTGCTCGGCGTCGGTCTTGTTGCGGCCCAGCCAGCTCTCGGAGTTCGTCCAGGGGCCGTGCTCGGTGCGGATGAAGATGATCGGCAGGCCGACGCGGCGGGCCTCGCCCAGCAGGTGCGTGAGGTGCTCGGCCATGCCCGCGATCTGGCTGAGGTCGCGGCCGCGCTTGCCGGCGGCGCCGTCGGGATGGCAGAAGTCGTTCTGGACGTCGACCACGACGAGCGCGGCCTGGCGCGGGTCCACCTTCTCGGCGAGCGTGCGTGCCATCGTAGCCCCCTCTCGGTGCGCGCGGGTGGCGCCCGGCCCTGCGCCGGCGGCGGCCCCGCGGCTGTCGAGCCGAGTATAGCAGCCCAAGTCCGTGGATTCGCGTTTGCAAGATTCACCCTTCGGGTGAATCTTGCAAACGCAGACTCACGGAATGGGGAGCAGCGCGGCCGCTTGTCAGGTTACACGGAACCGTGTAGGATAGGGGCATGGCAGAGCGGCGACGAGCGCGGTGGGACGCGGGACGGGTGCGGGCGCTGCGGCAGCACCTGGGGCTGACGCAGGCCGCGCTGTCGGAGGAGCTGGGCGTGCGGCAGCAGACGGTCAGCGACTGGGAGACGGGCGCCTACGCGCCGCGCGGCGCCTCGGCGCGCCTGCTGACGCTGGTGGCCGAGCGCGCCGCCTTCCCCTACGAGGCGGAGCCGTCCGCCGATCCGGCCGCGTCGGCCGCAGCGGCCGCGCGCTCGTGAGCGGCCACGAGCGCGCCGACGCGCAGCTGCTCCGCGAGATCGCGCGCACGGCCATGCTCGAGCGCGGCTTCGAGCCCGACTTCGGCCCGGCCGCGGAGCGGCAAGCGGCTGCCCTGCCCGGCCCCGCCCGGCCCGCCGGCGTGGACGTGCGCGACCTGCGCGATCGGCCCTGGGCGTCGATCGACAACGACGATTCGCGTGACCTCGACCAGCTGACCGTCGCCGAGCCGCTCGCGGACGGCGCCGCGCGCATCTTCATCGCCGTCGCCGACGTGGACGCGCTCGTGCCCCGCGACTCGCCGATCGACCGCCACGCCGCCCACAACACGACCTCGGTGTACACGCCCGCCGTCATCTTCACGATGCTGCCCGAGCGCCTGTGCTACGACCTGACCTCGCTGAACCAGGACGAGGACCGGCTGGCCGTGGTCCTGGAGCTGACCGTGGCGGCCGACGGTGCGGTGGTGGACGACGCGGTGTACCGCGCCTGGGTGCGGAACCGCGCGAAGCTCACGTACGCGGGCGTGGCGGACTGGCTGGAGGGCGAGGGGGAGATGCCGCCCGCGATGGCACGGGTGGCCCCGGTCGCCGAGCAGATCCGGCTGCAGGACCGCGTAGCGCAGGCGCTGCGCCAGCGGCGCCACGAGCGCGGCGCGCTGGAGCTGGAGACGATCCAGGCGCGGGCGGTCGTGCGCGACGACCAGGTGGTGGCCCTGGAGGAGGAGCGCAAGAGCCGCTCGCGCGAGCTGATCGAGGACTTCATGATCGCCGCGAACGGGGCCAGCGCGCGCTTCCTGGCCGCGGCGGGCTTTCCGGTGGTGCGGCGGGTGGTGCGCGCGCCCGAGCGCTGGGACCGGATCGTGGCGGTGGCCGCCGACTACGGCGAGACGCTGCCCGACGCGCCCGACGCGGCGGCGCTGGAGGCGTTTCTGGTGCGGCGGCGCGCGGCCGACCCGCTGCGCTTCCCCGACCTGTCGCTGGCGATCATCAAGCTGATCGGCTCGGGCGAGTATGTCGTCGAGTGGCCAGGCCAGCCGGCGGCGGGTCACTTCGGCCTGGCGGTGCGCGACTACACGCACTCCACGGCGCCGAACCGCCGCTTCCCCGACCTCATCACGAAGCGGCTGCTGAAGGCGGCGCTCGCGGGCGCCCCGGTGCCCTACGGGCGGGACGAGCTGGAAGCGCTGGCCCGGCGGTGCACCGACAAGGAAGACGACGCTCAGAAGGTCGAGCGCCAGGTGCGCAAGGCGGCAGCCGCCAGCCTGCTAGCGGGGGACGTGGGCGACGAGTACGATGCGATCGTGACGGGCGCCTCGGACAAGGGCGTCTGGGTGCGCACGCTGCACCCGCCGGTCGAGGGCAAGGTGGTGGAGGGCGCGGCGGGCCTCGACGTGGGCGAGCGGGTCCGCGTGCGACTGGTCCACACGGACGTGCGGCGCGGCTTCATCGACTTCGCCCGCGTGCGGCGCTAGCCGCGCCCGCGCGCCGATCATGAGCGACGCGGCCCCGCGCATCGACGAGGCGCTGGTGGCGCGGCTGTGGCGCGCGCAGCGCTTGCGGCGCGACGCCCTGCGGACGACCGAGGGCGTGCCGGTCCAGGTGGTCTATCCGGGCCGGCGGCGCGGCCCGCCGGGGCCCGACTTCCAGGACGCGCTGGTCGCCTTTGGCGGCGCCGCGCTGGAGCGCGGGGGTGTCGAGGTCCACCTGCGCTCGGCCGACTGGGCACGCCACGGCCATGACCGCGACCCCGCCTACGACGTGACGCTGCTGCACGTCGTCCTCTGGCACGACGCGCGCGCGGTGATCTACCGCCACGACGGCACGCCCGTCCCGACGCTGGCGCTGGCCGACTACCTGGACGCGCCGCTGGCGATGCTGGCGGCGGCGCTGCCGGCCGAGCCGGTCGAGTGGCCGCTGGCCCAGCGTGGCGCTTGCGGCCCCGACGCGGCGGGCGTAATCGCGCGGCTGGAGGCGGCGGGGTTGGCGCGGTTCGGGGCGCGGCAGGCGCAGTACGCTCGCTTGCTGGACGAGCAGGGCGCGTCCGACCTGCTCTGCGCCGGGCTGATCGAGGCGACGGGCTACGGGGCGAACCGCGCGCCGGCCCGCGCGCTCGCCGCGCGCCTGCCTGGAGCGGCTCTGCGCGCGGCGGCCGGCGCCGGCCCGCTGGCGCTGGAGGCGCTGCTACAGGGCGCGGCGGGGCTGCTACCGTCGCAGCGGGGGCGCGGGGCCGAGGGGCCGGCCGTCGCGGCGCTGGAGGCGGCGTGGCCGCGCTGGGCGGCCGGCGTCGGCCCGCCGCTCGCGGCCGCCGACTGGCGCTTCTTCGGGGTGCGGCCGGTCGCCGCGCCGCCGCGCCGCCTGGCTGGAGTCGCGCGGCTGCTGGCGCGCACCGCGCCTGACCGCCTGCTGGGCGAGGCGGCGCGGGCGCTGCGGACGCTGGCGCCGCGCCCGGCCGCCCGCGCGCTCGGCGCGGCGCTCGTGGTGGAGGCCGACGCCGACTGCTACTGGCGCAACCACTGGGATTTCGGCCGCCCGAGCGCCCGGCCGCTGCCGGCGCTGCTCGGCGCCGAGCGCGCGGCCGAGATCGTCGTGAACGTGCTGCTGCCGCTGCTCGCGGCGTGGGGCGAGGCGCTGGACGACGACGCGCTGACGGCGGCCGCCCGCGCCTGTTATGTCCAGCACCCGCCCGCCGGCGACAACGAGCGGCTGCGCCACATGCGCCGCCAGGTGCTCGGCGGCACCGACCGCGCCACCACCGGCACGGCCTGCCGCCAGCAAGGCCTCCTCCACGTCTACGCCACGACGTGCGGCTGGCGGCGCTGCGGCGCCTGCGCCGTCGGCCCGTCTGATGTCAGCCGGGCCAACGCAGAACAGCGGGAGCACGATGAATGACCGTTTGGCCGCCGCGCGGCCGCCCGACTACACTCGAAGCCAAGAGGCGAACAAGTATGTCAGGTCGGAAGCCAGCGGCGCTGAAACGGCGCAGACTTCCCGCCCGCGAGGGCGTAGACGCGCCGTTGGGACGGAGGCTAGAGACATGGCAAGCGCGGTCACGCGGCATCGCTTCACCGTGGACGAGTACTTCCGCATGGCCGAGACGGGCATCCTGCGCCCCGGTCAGCGCGTCGAGCTCATTGACGGAGAGATCGTTGACATGACGCCCATCGGCCGGCGCCACATGGCCTGCGTCGACCGCCTCACCCGCGAGTTCGTCTCCGGGCTGGGCGACCGGGCCATCGTTCGGGTGCAGGGCTCCCTGCGGCTGCACGATTATTCACAGCCGGAGCCCGATCTCGTAATCCTGCGGCCGCGGGACGACTTCTACGCTGGGGAGGACGCTGGTCCGGACGACGCGCTGCTGGTGATCGAGGTCGCGGACACGTCGGAGCACTACGACCGGCAGGTGAAGGTGCCGCTGTACGCGCGGGCCGGCATTCCCGAGGTCTGGCTGGTGGACCTGGCGGCGGCGACCGTCACCCGCTACCGTGAGCCCGGGCCCGACGGCTACGCCCAAGCCCTCGTCGCCAGCGGCGAGGACGAGCTGCGCCCTCTCGCCTTCCCCGATTTCGTCCTCAGCGCGGCCCGTATCCTGGGCTGAGCCCGCTTCTCGAAGGCGTGCCCGGTCGGCTCGGCCGGCAAGCCGGCGCGCGCACGTCGCGGCCGCTACGCGCTCGAGCCGCGCAGGTATGTTACTATCCGTGGCTAGCGGCCCGCCGGGCACCCCGCCCGGCCTCGCGGCCAGCCGGCCAGCCACGGAGCAGCCTGCCGTATGAGCGTCTACCAGGAGGCCGGCCTGCCCGCCGCGGGCGAGCCGACTTTCCCTGCCGGGGTGCACGTCCGCCGGCCCGCTCGGCCGCGGCAGCTGAGCCTGCGCGTGGCGCTCCTCACGCTGCTGGTGGGCTTGCTCGTCGCCACCGTCGGCTCCATCGGCCTGGTCCAGTGGGTCACCTCCGTGCGGGCTATCCGCGAGCTGGAAAACAAGTCGTTCCAGATGCTCGTGCTCACGCTGAGCAGCCAGGTCCAGAACTTCCTGGAGCCCGGGATGCTGGCGTTGCAGGAGGCGCAGACGCTGGCGGCATACGGGCGCCTGTCCGTAGACGACACCGACGCGCTGGCGGTGTACCTCGTCGATCGGCTGCGCTACCAGCGCACGCTCTCCTGGCTCAGTTACAGCGACGCCGCAACCGGGCGCTTCGTCGGCGCCTGGCGCGACGGCGACGGCCAGGTGGTGCTCAACGTCTCGGCGCCCGACGTGGACGGCGGCCGGCCGGCGGAGGCGGTCGTCCAGGTGGACGGCTCGCGCACGGCGTACACGCGAGCGCTGCCGGGCGGCTACGATCCCCGCGCGACCGGCTGGTACGCGCAGGCGGTCGCGGCGGAAGGCGTGAGCTGGACGGAGCCATTCGAGTTCAACGAGGGGCGGCGGGGCGTGACCGCCGCGCTGGCGCTTCACGACCCCGCGACGCATCAGTTGCGGGGCGTGTTCACCGCCGACATCTTTCTCGACGACCTGTCGCGCTACCTGGCGACCGTGCTGGCGGGGTACGAGGGCAAGGCGACCGTGCTGTCGCGTCACGGCGCGGTCGTCGCGCGCTCGTACCGGCCGGACGAGTCGCCCGGGGCGGGACTGCTCGCCGCGGGGCTGGCGGCGATGCCGGTCAGTCTGGCCGACATGCCGTCCGACCGGCCGCTCAGCTTTACGTTCGACTACGATGACGTCCGCTACGTGGTCGCCGGGCAGATGCTACGGATCCCCGGCGGGCCGGACTGGGCCACCGCCTACTGGATGCCCGAGGCGCAATTCCTGGATGCGCTGTACCGCGAGCAGCGCCTGGCGGTCGCGCTCGGCGTGCTCTTCCTGGTCGTCGCCGTGACCTCGGGCATCCTGCTGGCCAGCCGCATCGCCGCGCCGCTGCACGCCATCGCGCGGGACCTGGAGCAAGTCGCCCGCTTCAACCTGCTGCACGCGCCGCGGGGGCCGTCCTTCGTGGCGGAGGTGGCTGTCGTGCGCGACTCGACGGAGCGCGTGAAGGCGAGTCTGGAGTCGTTCGGTCGCTACGTCCCCAGGGACATCGTGCGTGAGCTGCTGGCGCGCGGCGAGGAAGCCCGGCTGGGCGGCGAGACGCGCTGCCTGACGATCCACTTCTCCGACGTGGTGAACTTCACGCAGCTGAGCGAGGGCTTGCCGCCAGCGGAAGTCGTGGAGCATCTGGCCGCGTACCTGCAAGTCATGACGCAGGCGCTGGCTGAGCACGGCGGCACGATCGACAAGTTCATGGGCGACGGCATCCTGGCCTTCTTCAACGCCCCGCACGAGCTGCCCCAGCACGCGGCGCTGGCGTGTCGCGCCGCGCTGGCCGCCCAGGGGCGGCTGGCGGCGCGGCAGGACCGCTGGCGGGCCGACGGGCGCCCGGTGTTCCAGGCGCGCATCGGGCTGCACATCGGCGACGTGCTGGTGGGCAACATCGGCACGGCCGAGCGCTTCGCCTACACGGTGATCGGCGATACCGTGAACCTGGCTAGCCGCCTGGAGATCCTGAACAAGGTTTACGGCACGCGCATTCTCGCGAGCCAGGAGGTGCGCGACGCGGCGGGCCCGGGCTTCGAGTGGCGCCGCGTGGACCGGGTGGCGGTGGTAGGGCGCACGGCCGACACGGTGGTGAACGAGCTGCTCGGGCTGCGCGGGCAGGTGGCGCCTGCCGTGCTGGCGGCGCGCGAGCAGTACGAGCAGGCGCTGGCAGCGTACTTCGCGCGTCGGTTCGCGGAGGCCGAGGCGGGCTTTCGTGCGGCGGCCGGGCTGACAGGCAATCGCGCCGCTGAGCTGATGCGTCGGCGCGCCGAGGCGTTCAGCGGCTACCCGCCACCCGACGACTGGGACGGCGTGTACATGCTCAGCTCGAAGGGCTGAGCCGAGGCGTTCTACTTGCGGGGGGCCAGCCTACGACTGCAGCGGCGACCCCCACGACGGCGGCGTTGAAGTCGGCGGCGAGTCGAGAGAGAACGAGCGCAGCAGGCGCTCTAGCGCGCGCTCCTGGTCTGCCAGGCTGACCGTCTCGGCGGTGGGCAGGTGAACGAAGCCGACCGCGCCCGCGTGGCGGGCCGCCGCCCAGTCGAGGGTGCGGTAGAAGACGGCGTTGCAGACGTAAGTGCCCGCGGAGTCCGACAGGGCGGCCGGCACGCCGCCGTCCTGCAAGGCGCGGAGGGCAGTATCGGCGTCGAGCGCGGCGGCCAGGCGCCTCGGCCCGTCCTCGCGCAGCGGCTCGCCGCGCGGCTGCGCGCCGGCCGTGTCGGGAATCACGAAGTCCGCGACGTTGTGCGCCCACCGCTCGACGGTGAGGTTTGGGCGCCCCGCCGCCAGCCCGAGGTGCAATACGGCGCTCGGCCGCAGGTCGCGCAGCGCCGCTGCCACCGTGGCGTTGGCCGCGACGTGGGCCACGGGGAGCACCAGCCCCGCCACGCGGAGGTCGCCCGCGCGCCAGCCGTCTAGCCGCTCAGCTAACCACGCCGCGGGGTTCTGGGCGTGGTCTGCCCACGGCGCAAAGCCGGTTAGCAGAAGCCGTTGTTCCGCGGCCATCATCGCCCCCACTGGTGGTCTGTTGGGAGTATAGCGAGCGTGCCCCCCCCTGGCACCCCATGGTTGGGGGAGAGGAGAGCCGGTTGGCCGCCCCACGCCCCCGGCAGGGGACTCCCCTACACTCCCGAGGACCGGCCGCCAATCCTCGGGGGAGGGGAGATGTAGCGGAGCTTCAGCCGCCGAGGTAGAGCTGGCGCACGCGCGGGTCGGCGAGCAGCGCGGGGCCTGGACCCTCGAAGCGGTTGCGGCCCAGCTCCAGCACGTAGCCACGGTCGCTCAGCTCCAGGGCGCGCGCGGCGTTCTGCTCCACCATGAGCAGCGTCATGCCGGCGGCGCGTAGCTCGGCGATCTTGTCGAAGACGAGGTCCACGAACAGCGGCGACAGGCCCAGCGACGGCTCGTCGAGCAGCAGCGCGCGCGGCTCGATCATCAGCCCCCGCGCGATGGCGAGCATCTGCTGCTCGCCGCCCGACATCGTGCCCGCGCGCTGGGCGCGGCGCTCGGCCAGGCGCGGAAAGAGCGTGTACATCCGCTCCAGCGTGGCGCGGGCGCGGGCGCCGTCGGCGACGGCGAAGGCGCCCATCTCCAGGTTCTCCTGCACGGTCATCTGCTGGAAGACGATGCGGCCCTGCGGCACGTAGGCCAGGCCGCGGCGCACCACGCGGTCGGGGCGCCAGCCCGTCACGTCCTGGCCGTCGAAGACCACGCGGCCGGCGCGCGGGCGCAGGAAGCCCATGATCGTCTTCAGCACCGTGGACTTGCCGGCACCATTCGGACCGATCAGGCTGACCAGCTCGCCGCGCCGCACCTCGACGCTCACCTGTTGCAGCACGTCGATCTCGCCGTAGCCTGCCCGCAGGCCGGTGGCGACGACGACTGCGTCAGCCCCGGGCGCGCCCGGCGCCGGGCCGGACTGGGGCGCCAGTGCATCGGCCATCGTCTACCCCTCGCCGCCGGCGTCGGACGGACGGGAGCCGCCCTCACCCCCGCCCTCTTCCAGGGGGAGCGGGGGAGGGACGCCCTCCCCCGGCGACGCGGAATACCGCGCGGGTCGCTCCTCGCCTCGGAGAGGGGCGGATGGCTCATCTCGCTCGCGCGACTCGCTCCCTCTCCCTGTGGGAGATGGTTGGGGTGAGGGCGGCTCGCCGCGGCGGCGGCCGAAGTAGGCCTCGATCACGCGCTCGTCGGCCCGGATCGCGGCGGGCGGGCCCTCGGCGATCAGGTGGCCGTAGTCGAGCACCAGCACCCGCTCGCAGAGGCTCATGATGAGCCGCATCTCGTGGTCGGTGATGAGGAACGTCTTGCCCTGGGCCAGCAGCGCATGGATCAGCTCGACTAGCTTGTTCTCCATGACGGGGTTCACGCCCGCGAACGGCTCGTCGAGCAGGATCAGTTCGGGCTCGGTCATGAGGACGCGCATGAACTCGATCAGCTTTTGCTGGCCGTAGGATAGGTTGCCCGCGTACTCGTCGCGCAGGGCGCGGAGGCCCACGAACTCGATCAGCTCGTCAGCGCGCGCCGCGACCCGCGCGGGGTCGGCCGCGCGGGCGGCCACGCGCATGTTCTCCAAGACGGTCATGCCCTCGAACAGGCGGGTGATCTGGAACGTGCGGCCCAGGCCCCGGGCGGTGATGCGGTGGCTCGGCCAGCCGGCGACGTTGTGGCCCTTGAAGACGATCTGTCCCGCGTCGGGGGCCAGCACGCCCGAGAGCAGGTTGAAGAGGGTCGTCTTGCCGGAGCCGTTGGGACCAATCAGGCCCCAGATGCGGTGCGGCGTGAGCGCGAACGAGCAGTCGTCCACGGCGATCACGCCGCCGAAGCGGCGCGTCAGGCCACGGACCGCGAGGATGGGCGCGTCGGCAGTCCCCACGGGGCCACGTCTCTCCTTGCTGCGCGCCGCCGTCCCCCAACGCCCGGGGGCTCGCGCGCGCGGGTGCCGCCGCCCCTACAGGCGGCGCGAGCGAGGCAGGATGCCGCGCTGCTGGAGCAGGGCCATGATGCCGCCGGGCATCACGAGCAGGATCACGATGATCAGGCCCCCGAACAGCACCGGGTGGAAGAACGGGAAGCGGACCCAGAGCACCTCGGCAAGCACGTTAAGCAAGAGTGCGCCGATGACCGGCCCGAACACCGTGCCGGCGCCACCGAACATCGCCGAGGCGATCGTGCGCACGGAGAGCGAGACGGCGAACACGGCGCCCGGATCGATGTAGCTGACGTGCCAAGCGTATAGCCCGCCCGCGACGCCCGGGAAGATGGCGCTCAGCGTGAAGGCCAGCAGCTTGTAGCGTGTGGTTGGCACGCCCACCACCTCGGCGGCCGTCTCGTCCTCGCGGATCGCCAGGAGCCGCAGCCCGATCTTCGAGTTGGCGATGCCGTAGACGAGCCCGACGGCGGCGAGGGCGAGCGCCAGCATGGCGTAGTAGTCGGGCAGTAGCTCGGCATCGGGCGGCAGCGAGATGCCCAGCCCGCCGCGGGTGAGCGGCTCCCAGACGACCGCCACGATGCGGCCGACTTCGCTGAGGCCGAGGAGCGCGATCGCGAAGTAGGGGCCGCGCAAGCGCAGGGCCGGGCCGCCGATGAGCACGCCGAGCGCCGCGCAGAGCACGCCGCCCGCGAGGCACGCGAGCCACCACTCCCACTGCGCGCGCCAGATGAGAATCGCGGCGGTATAGGCACCGACGCCGAAGAAGCCCGCGTGGCCGAACGAGACGTAGCCGGTGTAGCCGGAGAGCAGGTTCCAGCTCGACGCCATGACGACCCACATGAGCAGCAAGAACAGGAGCGAGATGACGTAGGCGCTGGCGACGAACGGCAGGGCGAGGCAGACCAGCAGCAGTCCTGCCAGGAGGAGTGCTGAGTGCCGCGTGCTGAGTGCTAAGCGCGGCTTCTGCAGCTTGACCACGCTCATCCGTGCCTTCTCGCCTGCTTGCAGAGAGTTCGCCCAACAGGCTCGTCTTTACGCCGCAGGCAGCGGGTCGCCGCCCGCGGCATCCCTACAGCGCTCGTCATTCGCGGATGCCAAACAGGCCGGAGGGGCGCGCGAGCAGGACGACGATGAGCAGCAAGTAGGCCACGCCCTCGGCGATCTGGGCCGTCCAGGCGTACGCGGCCAGCGCCTCGGCGACGCCGAGCGCCAGCGCGCCCAGGAAGGCGCCGCCGAAGCTGCCCAGCCCCCCGAGCACGATGATGGCAAACGCCTTGAGCAGGAAGGTGCGCCCCATCTCCGGGTAGACCGTATAGATCACCGCGAGCAGCGAGCCGGCGGCCGCGGCGAGCGCCGTGCCGAGGCCGAACGTCAGCAGGCGGATGCGCGCCACGTCGATGCCGCACACCAGCGCGACGTCCGCGTTCTGGCTCGTGGCACGGATCGCCTTGCCGAGGCGGGCGTATTTGAGGAAGAGGTAGACCAGGACTGTGATGGCGAGCGCCACGCCGAAGGCGATGACGCGCGGGACGGAGAACGCCAGCCCGGCGACCACCAGCGAGCCGGTGTAGGCTGGAACCGAGCGGTAGTTGGCCGTCCACAGGTTCAGCGCGGAGCCTGTGAGGAAGCTGGAGAGGCCGAACGTGAGCAGCAGCGAGACGAGCAGCGGCTGGCCCACCACACGCTCGACGACGACTCGCTGCAGCAGCGCGCCCAGCGCGAACATCAGCGCCATCGCCACGACGAGCGAGACGAGCGGGCTCACGCCCCAGAGCGTGAACAGCCAGAACGTCGTGTACGCGCCGAGCATCATCAGGTCGCCGTGGGCAACGTTGATGACACGCATTACGCCGAAGATCAGGTTCAGCCCAATCGCCAGGAGCGCGTAGACCGCGCCGAGCAGGACGCCGCTGATGACGACCTGCGCTAGAACAGTTAGAGTTCCCTCGGCAGCCATTGACGCATCCTACGCGCGCTGGGCGTGCTCGCCGGGCGGCGGCCCGCCGGAAGCGTGCTCACGATAGTAGCACGACTGTGCTAAGGTGTCCCTACCGGTCGGCCCCTAAGCGCGCGGCACGGAGCCCAGGAGCAGGCACATGGCCCTTACCGATACACGGCCCGCACCCCTCACCTACGCGCAGCTCCTGCGCCTGCGAGAGAAGCTCGATGACCACAACCGCTACGAGATCATCGACGGCGATCTCCAAGTGACCCCTGCGCCAGCGCCGGAACACCAGTGGGTCAGCGGTCATTTCTACCGGCTGGTGTCAACTCACGTATGGGATCACGGCCTCGGCATGCTCTTCGCCGCGCCGCTGGACGTGATTTTCACGAACTTCAGCGTGGTCGAGCCGGACATCGTCTACATCACCGCGGAGCAGATCGAGCGCATCGGGCGGCGCGGCATCGAGGAGCCCCCCACCCTGGTGATCGAGGTGCTGTCGCCGAGCACGACCGCCCGCGACCGCGGCATCAAGCGCGAACTGTACGAGCGGCAGGGCGTCCCCCACTACTGGCTGGCCCACCCCACGCGCCGCTCGCTGGAGGTCCGCGAGCGGCGTGGCGGCCAATATGAGCTAGTGGCCACGCTGACCGGGAACGCCGAGTTCCGGCCCCTGCTATTCCCGGGCCTAGTCATCCCGCTCCGCGAGATCTGGCCGCCCCGGTCCTGGCGCGCGCGGCAGTAAGTACCCCGCCTCAGGCGCGCTGCGACCAGGGCGGCGTCGGCAGCTTGTAGCTCCCCGTGGCGTACTTGGCCGGCCAGACGAGCACCTTGTCGGCGCCCTGCCATTGGATGGTCACCGCCTCGTGCCCGACCATCATGCCGTTGGCATCCACCTTGAACTTGCCGGGCAGCACGGTCTCGACCTCGGCGGCCGCGATCCAGTCGCGGAGCTTCTGATTGTCCAGCGCGCCGACCGCCTTCACGGCGGCTTCGAGCACCTGGCAGGCGCTGTAGCCCGCCGCCGAGTGGTAGTCTGGCTCGCGGTTGAACATCTCCTTGTAGGCGCGCACGAAGTCCTGGTTGCCGGGCGTCTGCAGCTCCGGCTCCCACATCGAGGGGCCGAACACGTAGTCGGCGTCCTTGCCCAGCGCCTCGCCGTAGTCCGGCATGGCGGCACCCACGGAGTAGGCCATCAGCTTCGGGTTGTAGCTCAGCTCCTTCGACTGGCGGGTCAGGAGCAGCGCGTCGGGCAGGTACGAGCCGCCGACGAGCACCTCGGCGTTGGCCGCCTTGGCCTTCTGGATGATCGACGAGACGTCGGTCACCTTCTCGGGGTACTGCTCCTCGAGGACCACCTGCAGGCCCTTGTCCTTCGCCAGCTTCACGGTGCCCTGCGCGGTCGACTTGGGGAACAGCGTGGACTCGTTGGCGACCGCAAGGGTGCGGTAGCCTTCCTTCTGCGCGATCTCCAGGACGCCGGTGAAGTAGCTCTCGGCGATCGAGTAGACGCCGAAGAGGTACTTCTTGTTGCCCTGAGTCCACAGGTCGGAGGCCGACGCGCCGGCCGCGAGCATCGGGTAACGGTACTTCTCGGCGACGTTCGCGGCCGCCTGGGTGACCTGGCTGCTGTAGGGACCGAGGATCAGATCGACCTTGTCGTCGGTGATAAGCTGCTCGTAGAGCTTCTGGCCGGTGCTAGCGTCGCTCTGGTCGTCGCGGATGATCATCTGTACGGGGCGGCCGAGCAGGCCGCCGCGCGCGTTCACCTGCTTCTCCCAGAGCTGGTAAGCCTCCTGCTGGTAGAGGCCCGTGCGCCCGTAACTACCCGTCGCGGCGATCGAGGCGCCGATCTTGATCGGGCCGCTGGTACTGCCCGACGCGGCGCCGGCCGCGCCGCTCGCCGCGGGCTGCCCGCCGCCCGCGCGGCCCGTCTGGGCGGCCGAGGGGCCACAGGCCGCCAGCGCGGCCGCCCCGCCCGCGCCCGCCGCGATCCGCAGGAAGTCCCGCCGCGAGAGCCCAGAACGTCGAGTCATGGCTGTCTCCCCTTCGGGCGGCCGCGTCAGCGCGCGCGGCCGCGCTGCTTATCCCTAATCTACTGCATCGTCCGGCCGGCGGCTACGGGTAGGTGCCACCACTCGCCGAATAGTCGAATGACGGTTGGGCGACGGCAGGGTGGCGCGATGGGCTAGCCCGGGGCGCCGAAACGAGGAACGTTCGGCAAAGGGGGCGCCGCAGGCGCGGGCGGCGGGCCGGCCGGCGCGGACGGCGGAGGAGCCGCCGTCGCGGGCGGTCGGGCGGTGCGTGGCGAGGCGGTGGCCGGCGGCGCCGGGCGTGGTGGGACCGCGGCCGGCGGCGCCGGCCGCGGCACGACGGGAACGGCACGGGTAGGCGCGGGCGTCGGGGTGGGCGTGGGCGTCGGCGCACGCGCGGCCGCGATCGCGCCGAGGCAGGCGGTCGCTTCGCTCAGGTCCGCCGCCAGCTCGCTGGCTCGCGCGCAGTGGTTCTGGGCCTCGTCCAGATCGCGGTCGCCCAGGAGCGCCTGGCCCCAGGCGGCCTCGGCCTCGGCGAGGCGGCGGAGCGGCGCGCGCTCGGGTAGCCAGGCGAGGTAGAGCGGATCGGCGTCGTGGACCGCCTGGAACTTACCGACCGCGTCGTCCCAGCGCCCCGCCGCGAGCGCGATCTCGCCGGCTCGGTAGGCCAGCGCGAGGGTGTACTCGCCCGCCACCTCGGCGAGGTCCGGCCGCAGGTCGTGGGCGCGGTCGAACCAGCGCAGGGCGCCGAGCACGTCGCCCGGGCTGAGGGCGGCGCGTCCCTTGGCGAGGTAGACGGTCACGAGCCGGTCCGACAGGCCGGGCGTGTCGGGGGCGTCGGCGGCCACGCGCTCGCAGGCCTGCAGCGCGCCGTCCCAGTCGCCGGCCGCCGCCGTGCGCTCGCACTCGGCGGTCACCTCGGCCACGGTGGTGTCGGGGGCCACGTCGCGCGCGTTGGCGACGGGCGGGCCGGCGGGCGTCCGGGCGCTGAGATCCACGCAGCCGACGAGGCTCACGGCCGCGAGCGCTGCCAGCAGCCAGGCGCCCAGCCAGTCCCGCACCGTCTGCTCTCCGCCCCATCCGCTGCCGCGTGCCGTCCGTCCGCCAACGTCGCACGCCGCGCGCAGCCCAGTATAGCCCGGCGGCGGCCCGGTGGCGGTAGATATTCCGTGAGGATGCGCGGGCTCGAAATGGTGATACGGGACCGCCGTTCGAGCCGCCTTTGACAGCCGCGCGCGGCCGCGCTACAGTCGGCGCGAACACGCGGCAGAGGTGACTATGACTGGACTTCGTGGGGTGGCTCTTCTCGTCCCGTGGGTGGCGGCCGCGTGGCTGCTGACCGCCTGCGCGCCCGCCGCGCCGGCCGCCGCGCCCGCCGGCCCCGTCCCCCCGGCGGCCGGTCCGGCGCCGGCATCCGGCGGGGCCGCGCCATCGGCGGCGCCGACGGCGGCGACCGCCGCGGACCCGCCCGCGGCCGAGCCGGTGCGCTTCGGCGTGCTGTCTGCCGCGACCGACGCCGGCATCTTCATCGCGCAGGAGCTTGGCTACTTCCGCGAGCAGGGCGTGGACCTGGACCTGGTGCCGTTCGACTCGGCGGCGCGGATGGTGGCGCCGCTCGGCGCCGGCCAGCTCGACGCGGGCGGCGGCTCGCACAGCGCGGGCCTGTTCAACGCCGTGGCGCGGGGGATCGACCTCAAGCTGGTGGCCGACAAGGGCGTCTCGTCGCCCGGCCACGGCTTTCAGGCGCTGGTGTTCCGCAAGGACCTGGCCGACAGCGGGCGGCTACGGAGCACGGCCGACCTGCGCGGCCTGCGCGTGGCGCTGCCGGCGCGGGGCATCACGGCCGAGGCCTCGCTGGAGCGCTGGCTGCGCGCGGGCGGCCTGGGGACCGACGACGTGGAGCTGACCGAGCTGAACTTCGCCGAGCACGGCGCCGCGCTGAGCGGACAATCGGTCGAGGCGGCGATCTCGATCGAGCCGTTCCTGACGTTCATCGTCGAGCGCGGCATCGGCGTGGTCCACCAGCGCAGCGACGAGTTCACGCCCGGCTACCAGCTGGCCGAGATCATCTACAGCGGCCAGTTCGCCCGCGACCGTGCCGAGGCCGGGCGCCGCTTCATGATCGCGTACCTCAAGGGCGTCCGCTACTACGACGACGCCTTTGACGGCGGCGACGCGGCCAAGCGGCAGGAAGCCGTCGCCATCCTGACCCGCAGCACGGCCGTCAAGGACCCCGCCCTGTACGACCGCATGGTGATGCCCGGACTAGACCCGAATGGCCGCCTGAACGTGGCGAGCATCGCGGAGGACCAGGACCTATGGCTCGCCTCGGGCTTGCAGCAGGCGCGGGTGAACCTCGACGAAGTCGTGGACCCGAGCTTCACCGACGCCGCCGTGGCCGCGCTGGGGCCGTACCGCTAACGTCGCCGGCGTGGCGCTGTTCGCGGACCGCCCGCCTGTGCCCCGATTGGCGAGCGGCGCCATTGAGGTGGCGCCGCCCGCCGTGTAGAGTATCCATAAATCACGTATGGGGGTGGGCCCATGGTGGCCATGCGCGGTGTGGCGGTCGGCGCCGTCCTAACCTGTGGACTCCTCCTCGTCGGGGCCTGCAAGCCGGCGGCGCCGGCGGCCGAGCCTGCCCCGGCGCCGGCCGCATCCGCGCCCGCGGCCTCCACGGCGGCGCCGGCGGCCGGCCAGCCGGCGACGCCCGCGCATGCGGAAACGCTGCACATCGGCGTCCTGGCGAGCACGACGGATGCCGGCATCTTCATCGCCAACGATCTCGGCTACCTGCGCGAACAGGGCATCGAGCTGGACATGACGACCTTCGACTCGGCGGCGCGCATGGTGGCGCCGCTGGGCGCGGGCCAGCTCGACGTCGGGGCCGGCGCGCACAGCGCCGGCCTGAACAACGCCATCAGCCGCGGCGTGGACATCAAGCTCGTCGCCGACAAGGGATCGGCCACGCCGGGCCACGGCTTCCAGGCGCTGGTGTTCCGCAAGGAGCTGGCCGACAGCGGACAACTCCGCACGCCGGCCGACCTGCGCGGTCGGCGCGTCGGCGTCTCGGCGCGCGGCATCACCGTGGAGGTCGCGCTGGCGACGTGGCTGCGCCGCGCCGGGCTGTCGATGGACGACGTCGACCCGGTCGAGATGGGCTTCCCGGACCAGGTGAACGCGATGGGCAACGGCTCGCTCGACGCGACGATCAGCATCGAGCCGTTCCTGACGCGCATCCTCGACCTGGGCGTGGGCACGATCTACCAGCGCACCGACGAGCTGATCCCCGGCTACCAGATCGCCGAGGTGTTCTACGGCGGCCAGTTCATGCAGGCGCAGCCGGACGCCGCGCGCCGCTTCATGATCGCGTACCTGAAGGGCGTCCGCTACTACAACGACGCCTTCGACAAGGGCGACACGGCGAAGCGCCAGGAGACGGTCGACATCCTGACGCGCAACACCACCGTCAAAGACCCGGGGCTGTACGACCGCATGGTGATGCCTGGCCTCGCCCCCGACGGCCATCTGAATGTGGCGAGCATCGCCGAGGACCAGGACTACTTTCTGGCCGCGGGCCTGCAGCAGCAGCGGATCGACATCAACACGCTCGTCGATCACTCCTTCGCCGACGCCGCGGTGCAGGTCCTCGGGCCGTACCAGTAGCCCGGGTCGCTCGCAAGGGCGAATCTCGGACGAGGACGCGGCGGGCGGCTCGCTGAAAAGCGTGACATCCCAGCGACTAGCGCGCGGGCCACGAACGCACGCTCATCGGGTGGAGGCGCTGGAGCGCTTCGTGCGCCGCGAGCCGCTGCACCGCACCCACGAGTGCGTCTTCGGCGTTCTCGCGCTCGAAAGCGAGCCCGTCGACCCGCGGCTGTAAGCCCGGGCCCGTTCGCGCTGGCCATTACGGCATGACGCCCTCTAGTGCTCTGTGCGCCATCATTAGCTATACTGTGTATACGGTAGCAGGAGAGTGCGATGATTCAGCAAAGGCTCCGCAAGGTCGGCAACAGCTACGTGGTCACCATCCCAAAGAGCGAAGTGCAGCGGCGGGGACTACGCGAAGGACAGCTCCTCGCTATCGAAGTACAGCCGTTGGACGTTCGGCCGACGATGCCCCCCGACCTGCGGGAAGCATTCGAGGCGAGCTGGCGTGAGAATGAAGAGATCTACCGTGCCCTCGGCGAGAGTTAGGCTGGCTGAGGGATGGCGGGTTCCGGGATTCGCTATCTCTCGCTGGCTGAAGTGCTCGCGCTGTACAGCGAGCTGATGGAACGCACTGGCTTCGTAGTCGCGCCGCTGAGAAACGAGGGCATATTGGAATCGGCGGTCATGCGCCCGCAGATGGCCGCCCACTATGGCGGGGCTGACATCTTGCGTCAGGCAGCACTCCTTGCCGCAGGCATCTCGCAGGGCCAAGCATTCTTGGATGGGAACAAGCGGACGGCATTCGGCACGATGGATACTTTTCTTCGGCTGAACGGACTGCGGTTTAACGGCCGACTAAAGGAAACCGTCGATCAGTTCGCGGCGTTGGCGACACGAGCTGATGGCCTCGAAGCCGCCACCGCGCGGTTCGAGCAATGGCTCCGCGCCCGTGTGCAGCCGCTGTAGGACTGTAGGCTGGGCCGCGTGCAGCGGTCTCAACGACTGGTTCTAGCGAGCATTAATTACACAATGCGAGTAGGCGATCACCGTCCGCGCCGCCGCCGCGCCGGCTTGCCGCGCGCTGGCCGGCTCGCCCCGCTGCCGCGGCGGCCGTTCTTCGCGCCGGCGCCCGCGCTCTGCCCCGGGCGCTCGCGGCCACTACTGCTGCTGGCTTTGCCGCCGGCGGCCGGGCGCTGCCAGGTGAGCGTGTGGCGGCCGCCGGTGCGCTTGTCGGAGGTGGCGGCCGGGGCGTCGGGGCCGCTCGGGCCTTTGGCGGCGCGGCGGGCCGGGTTGCCGCGGCCGCGGCCGGGGCGCGCGCGGACCCTGCCGTCGGGATACGGGCCGCGGCCCCGGCGGCGCTCGGGCTGCTCCTCGTCCAGCGGCGGCGGGACCCAGTCGGCGTCGGCCAGATCTTCGGCGTCGGGCGGGCCCTCGATCGCCCAGCGGTAGGAGGCGGCGACCACGCCGCGCCGGAGCAGCTCGTCCGCCTCGCTCAGCCGCTGCACGAGCAGCTCGGTCTGGACCTCGGCCGCGCCGCCGCGGGCCGCCGCCCGCCGGGTGCCGCGTGCTGGGCCGACGGCCGGCGCCGCCTGCGCGTGCCGCGCGGCGTTGCGGAGCTGGCCGAGCAGGTCCAGCGTCTTCTGGAAGTGGCCCACCAGGTCGCCCTCGGCGATGCGCGTGCGCACGGCGATCTCCTTCAGCGTCCAGCCCTGCGCCCAGGCGAGCGCCACCCCGTGGAACTCCTCGTACAGTGGCTGGGATACCTCCACGCCCTGGCGCAGCTCCTCGGCCAGCACGCTGCCGTGGAGGGTGCGCAGCTCCGAGCGCAGGCGATAGAGCCGCGTCGGGATCGGCAGGCCGCGCATGGGGGTGTCGCGGTCCCAGGAGAACCACGACGCCACCTCGGCGACCTCGGCGGCATCTAGCGGCTCCAGGTAGCGCCCCGCGAGCAGCTCGGCCAGGGTGAGCGCGTTGTCGCCGAACAGGCGGCGCAGGTACGCGGCCTTCCAGGTAGGGCGGCCCTGGTTCAGGTAGCCGAAGCGCTCCAGCACCCGCGCCAGCCCCTCCACCATTGCCCGCGCCTCGCGGCCGGCCAGCGCGTGGGCGCGGTTCAGCGCGTGCTCGGCGCGCGACAGGTTGCGCGCCGCCGTCCAGACCGCGGGGTCGCGGGGGTCGCCCTCCTGCAGCGCCTCGAACTGCTCGTGCAGTGACTCCTTGACCTCGGCCAGGTGGTGCAGGCGCTGGTCCTGCTGGAAGCGACGCAGGCTGCGGGCGTACAGGTCGGCCAGCCGCTCCTCGTCCGCGGGGCCGCGCCAGAGGTTGATCGTCGTGCTGTAGCTCGGCCGAAAGGCGCTGCGGAGCGGCAGCAGCTCACCGTTCGCGATCTCCATCGAGCGCTCGAAGGTCACCCAGGGCGAGTACAGCACCAGGGCCACGCCGCGAGCGTCCAGGCCGCGCCGCCCCGCGCGGCCCGCCATCTGACGGAACTCGTTGGGGGTCAGGAGGCGCCGCTGCTGGCCGTCCCACTTCGTCATCTCGCCCACGACCACCGTGCGGGCGGGCATGTTGATGCCGAGCGCCAGCGTGTCGGTGGCGAAGACGGCGCGCAGCCGGCCGGCGGCGAACAGCTCCTCGACGAGGAGCTTGATCGGCGGCAGCAGCCCCGCGTGGTGAACGGCGACGCCGCGCGGCAGCAGCCGGAACAGGAGCGCCACCTGCCGCAGGTTGCGGTCCTCCGGCGGCAGCACCGCCAGCCGCAGGCGCGCCTCCTGCACCAGCTCCTCGGCATGGGGCACGGGCTTCAGGCCGAGACAGCTCTCGGCCGCCTGCTCGCAGGCACGGCGGCCGAAGAGGAAGTAGATGGCGGGGGTTAGCTCCTGCGTCTCCAGATAGCGCACGACCTGCCACGGCGGCGGCAGCGAGTGCGGCTCGCGCTCGCCGTCGCCCCCGCCGTGGTCGCCGTAGCGGATGCGGGCGGCAAGCTCGCCGCCCGCGTCCGGGAACCAGGCGTGGCGCCGCCCCGCGGCGTCGAGCACGAGGTGGCCGCGGCCGTCGAGGAAGTACTGGACCTCCAGCGGCACGGCGCGCTCGTCATGGAAGACACAGGTCAGCTCGCCGTGGACGTCGCGCAGCCAGGAGGCGATCTCCTCGGTGTTGGGCACCGTCGCCGACAGGCAGATCAGGGGGACGTGGTGCGGCGCGAGCAGGATCGACTCCTCCCACGCGGTGCCGCGCTCGGGGTCGCCCATGTAGTGCACCTCGTCGAAGACGATGGCGCCCACGTCGTCGAGCGCGTCGGCGCCCTGGACTAGCCGGTTGCGCAACACCTCGGTGGTCATCACCTGCACGGCGGCGTCTGGCTCCACCACGAGGTCGCCGGTGAGCAGGCCAACCGCGTCGCCGTAGCGCGCGTGGAAGTCGCGGTACTTCTGGTTGGAGAGCGCCTTGATGGGGGTAGTGTAGAGGGCGCGCTGGCCCCGGGCCCGGGCCAGGTGGACGCCGAACTCTGCCACCACGGTCTTCCCCGTCCCGGTCGGCGCCGCGACCAGGACCGAGTGCCCTGCCGCGAGCGCCAGCATCGCCTCGCGTTGAAACGGGTCGAGCGCAAACGGCAGCGTGGCCTCGAAGGCGGCGACCAGCGCCTCGGCGTCCTCCATGTCGGCTCCCTTGGTCCTCACTCGCGCCAGCTACCGCACGCCGCATGCCACTCGCGCAGCTGGCAAGCGCGTACAATGCCATTGTAGGCGGTAGACGACGGAGCGCGGGAGGGCGATTATGAGCTGCCCGGCCGCCTTGACCGTCTGCCGGCAATCGGCTAAGAGGAGCACATGGACGTCGATGTCGCCGCTCCAGCACTCCGCCCCTGGGAGCAGCCGGCCCCGCCGCGGGACTGGGCGCCCGAGCGCCCGCCGGGGGAGCGCGGCGGGCTCCATCTCGCCAATGGCCAGGCGGCGGCCGCGTCGCGGCCGGTGGCCGTCGACGTGTGCGTGTTTACCGTCGCGCCGCACCCCGAGGCCGAGCGCGACGCGCTGCAGGTCGTGCTGACGCGCCGGGTGGAGGCGCCGCTGCGTGGCTGGTGGGCGCTGCCGGGGGGGCGGCTGGGGCGCGACGAGTCGCTGGGCGAGGCGGCGGCGCGGGTGCTGGCCGAGCAGACTGGCGTCGCGGGCGCGCACTTGGAGCAGCTCGCCAGCTTCGGCGAGCCGGGCCGCGATCCGAGCGGCACCGTCTCGGTCGTCTACCTGGCCCTCGTGGCGGCGTCGCGGGTGCGGCTGCCCGGACCGGGCGACGCGCGGGCTGCCGCCTGGGTGCCCGTCGACCGTCTGGCGCGGGTGCCGCTGGCGTTCGATCACGCCGCCGTGCTCGACGTGGCGGTCACACGCCTGCGCTCGAAGCTGAAGTACTCGAACATCGCCTTCGAGCTGGTGCCCGCGCGGTTCACCCTGCGCCAGTTGTACCGCGCCTACCTGGCGATCCTGGACCGCACGGAGCGGCAGCTGCCGTTCAGCAACTTCCTGCGCGTCTTCGGTCGCCTGGCAGAGGGGCCCGCGGACGACGGCTTCGGCCGGCCGCCGCTGCGCGTAGTAGGCGAGGCGCGCCCGGAGGGGCCGGGCCGGCCCGCGCGCCTGTACGAGTTCGTCGGGCGCCCGGGCGACGAGCGCCGCGAGTTCTACCGCTGGTGAGACGTACGGGGCCGTGGTGGCGCCGCTGCCGTGCCGCGCCGGAGGGGCGTTGGGTCAAGTGACGATACGGGGAAGGGCTACAGGGGGCGAGATGGGCAAGGACGCGCGGTGGGCCGTGACTGTCGAGGAGTACGTGGAGCGGCGCGTGGAGAGCGCCGCGGGCCGCCGCGTGGAGCGGTATTACCGGCGGGCGCAGTGGGCGCCGTCCGCCGAGCCGTCGGGCGCGACGCAGGCGCTACAGACTGCCGCGCCGCTGCTGCGCGCGCTGGCGATCGCCGCCGCGCCCGTGGTGGGGCGCGTAGCCTTGCGGGCGCTGGCGCCCCGCGTGCGCGCCGCGCTGCCCGCCGCGTCCCGCCCGCGCCTGCGGGTCCTCTCTCCGCTGGCCCTACCCTCGCCGCTGGCGCTGCGTCGCCCGGTCGACGAGTAGTCCGAGTGGCGGCTCTCTGCCGGTAACTCGCGGCCCCGGCGCAGGAGGCTTGGAGGCGCTGGTCTGTCGTCCGCCGCAGTGGAGGGCGGGAGCGGTGGCTCCTCTAGCGGCCGCTGACGGCGGCCGCGAAGTTGCCCTGGAAGGTGCGGAGGAACTCCCGCATGGCCGCCACGTCGGCCTCGCTGATCGGCGCGTCGCTGGGGGCCGTGTCGGCCGCCGGCGGCGCGGCCTGGCCGGCGTCGGCCGGCGCGGGGGCCGTGGGCTGGGGCTCCTCGTCACGGACGAGGGCGGCGATCAGGCCCTGGGTACGGCAGTCAGGGCAGGTGACCGTGAGGAACCACAACTCGTCCTGGTGGCCCAGCACGCTGACGTTCTCGTACGCGTAAGTGCCGCTGCAGACGGAGCAGCGCACCGTGTCCATGAGATGGCGGATCAGGCCCTCGTGGCGCTCCATAACGTCCCTCGCCCGCGGCAACGCCCCCGTTGCCGCGGCGAGTGTCCGTCCGCGGGGGGCGTCACTTCTTCGGTTCTTTGCTCTCGGTACTGCCGCCACCCTTGCCCAGGTCATCGATGTCGAGCGTCTCGATGAACTGCTTGAACACCGAGAGCTTTTCCTCGTCGATCGGAGTGGCCTCGTGTTTGGTCGTGCCGGTCTCGCCTTCACTTTCCTCTGTTTCAAATACCATGCCAGCCTGGTCCAGCACGGCCTCTTCTACAAAGATCGGCACTTTGGCGCGAATGGCCAGCGCGATGGCGTCGCTGGGGCGCGAGTCGACTTCCAGGTGCTGGCCGTTCTGGTCGAGGATGAGGCGCGCGTAGAAGGTCTCGTCGGCGAGATCGTTGATGACGATCTGGGTGAGCTTGGCGCCGAGCTGCTGGACCACGCGGCCGAGGAGGTCGTGGGTGAGGGGCCGGCTGACCGGCACGTTCTGCATCGGTATGGCGATGGCGTCGGCCTCGAACTGGCCGATCCAGATAGGCAAGAAGCGCGACCCGGTCTTCTCTTTCAGCATGACCACGCGCTTGTAGTTCGCCATATTGACGCGGATGCTCTCGACGTAGACCTCGATCACCTTTGGATCTCCTTTGCCGGGCCAGCCGCGGAGGCATACGCGCCGGCCGCCAGGCGCGGACACGGCGACATCAAGCGGAGCACGCCTGGGCCGCGACCGGATCGGATGGGCCCCGCGTCTTTCGGGTATTCTACACCCCCCTCCCAAACGCCAGCAAAGCGAAGGGGCGTCGGCGCGAGCCTCGGGCTGCCGCCCTCGGCGGCATCGGCGGGGCGGGTCCGTCGGCGGCCCGGCGGGCGCGAGGCGCCTACCCGGACTGGCCATCTGACGCGGAGCGCGGGAATAGCCGACCGTCGGAGTGGGGCGGGAGATCCCGTGGCGGCCGGCGCGCCGGCCGCCACGGCTCAGGGCCGGGCGAGGCGGGCCCAGGCGCGCAGCACGGGCGCCTGGACGGCGGCGGAGGCGCCGTCGGCGGCCGGGCGGCTCGCGGATGGCGCGTCGGCGGTGCCCGAGTGGCCCGCGGCTACCGTCGCCGGCAGCCAGAAGGCGATGGTCGTGCCGCGGCCGCCCGGGGCGCCATCGGTGGGCGGGACGCTGGGGCTTTGGGCCCAGATCACGCCCCCGTGGGCCTCGACGTAGCGGCGCGCGATAGCCAGCCCCAGGCCGGAGCCGCCGCTGCGCCGCGCGCGCGACGGGTCGGCGCGGTAGAAGCGCTCGAAGATGTGGGGCAGATCGTCGGGGCCGATGCCCGAGCCGTTGTCGGCGACCCAGAAACGCACGCCCCGTCCCGCCGCCGCCCGCGGGGCAGCGCGATGGTGGTCCTGGTCGGCGAGATCGTCGGCGGGGGGGGCGCCCGGCGGCCGCTCCGGCGCATGCGGTGCCGCGTGCCGCCAGCGCGCGAGCACGCCGTCGGCATCGTCGGCGCGCTCCACTGCGGCGACGCGCGTCTCGGCGGCCGCGCCCACGATTACCTGGCCACCAGCGGGCGTATAGCGGAGCGCGTTGTCGAGGAGGATGCCGAAGACTTGCGTCACGCGCGCGGCGTCGGCGCTGACGAGCGGCAGATCGTCGGCCACATCGGCGACGAGGTTGACGTGGCGGGCCTCGGCGCGGGCGCCGGCCGCGGCCACCGCTCGCCGCACGAGCGCCGCGGGCTCCAGCGGCTCGGGCTCCAGCCGCAGTCCGCCGGCCTCCGCCAGCGACAGCTCGCGCAGGTCCGCGACCAGCTTCGTCAAGAGGGCGACCTCCTCGCGGATCGAGCCCAGGCGCTCGGCATCGGCGGGGTAGACGCCGTCGACCATCGCCTCGACCGTGCCCTCGATGACCGTCAGCGGCGTGCGCAGCTCGTGGGCGACGTCCGCGATGAGGGCGCGGCGGGCTTGCTCGGCTCGCTCGAGGCTGGCGGCCATGTCGTTGAAGGCGACGGCCACCGCGCCGACCTCGTCGGCGCCGCGCACCGCGACGCGGTGCGTCAGGTCGCCGGCCGCGACGCGCCGCGCGCCGGCCGCCAGCTCGCGGAGCGGATGGGCGAGCTGCCGCGCGAGCAGCAGGCTGAGCAGCCCGGCGAGCGCGGCTGCCGCGCCGGCCGAGTAAAGGATCGCCCGATCGACGCGCTCCAGGAACCCGGCTTCGAGCGAGGTCGGCGAGGTGGGCGACGGCGCCGGCGGGAAGAGGCCGCCCGCTGTGCGCGGCGGCCCCTCCGCCTCGCGCTCGCGCGGGCTGCCGCGCGGCGCGGCGGCGTCCGCGCTGCCGGGCGGGCGCGAGCGGAGCCGGTCCGCCTCGTTCTGGTCGAGCGCAATCGCCTGCGGCGGGTGGTGGAACGCGGCGCCACTGACGGTCGCGTAGAGGGTGCCGGCCTGTTGATTGTCCACGACGAGGGCCGTGCCCGGCCCCAGTCCGGCGTCGGCGGCCGACTCGCCCACGGCGCGGCCGGCCGTGTCGGCCACCACGATGCCGTTCGCATCGGCGACGGCCAGGCGGTCGAGCGGCCCGCGGAGCCAGCCTTCCAGCAGCGGCTCCACGCCGCTCCAGGTGCCGCGGGCGCGGTAGTAGCCGGCCAGCCCATTGCCCACGCGCTCCAGGTACACGACGCGGCCACGCTCGACGTAGGTCTGGAACTCGTTGGCCGTCTCGCGGCCGGCGAGCACGGCCACCCCGCCGACGCTGACGACGATGACGGCCAGGAAGGCCAGTGCCAAGCGGACGCCCAGGCTACGCATCGTCCGCCTCCTCGGCGGCCCCGGGCGCCGCGCCGACCGGCTCCTCGGCGTCGCCCAGCTTATAGCCCACGCCGTACACGGTCTGCACGTAGCGGGGCTGGCGCGGGTTAGGCTCGAGCTTCTGGCGGAGGTTCTTGACGTGGCTGTCGACCGCTCGCTCGTAGCCCTCGAAGGCCACGCCCTGCAAGCGGTCGAGCAGCTGCAGGCGGGTCCAGACGCGCCCCGGACGCTCGGCGAGGGCCTGCAACAGCGCGAACTCGCTCGGCGTCAGGTTTACCGGCTGGCCGCCGCGGCGCACGACATGCCGCTCGCGGTCGATCTCCAGGTCGCCGTGCCGCAGGATGCCGCTGCCGGCCCCGGGGGAGGCGGCGCGCCGCAGGACCGCGTGGACGCGCGCCACCAGCTCCTTGGGGTCGAACGGCTTGGCCAGGTAGTCGTCGGCGCCCAGCTCCAGCCCGACAATCTTGTCGGTGGTGTCGTCACGGGCGGTGAGCATGAGGATCGGCACCGCCGACTCGGCGCGCAGCGTGCGGCACACGTCCCAGCCCGAGACCTCGGGCAGCATCAAATCGAGCACGATGAGGTCGGGCCGCTCGCGGCGCGCGAGCGCCAGCGCTTCGCGGCCGTCGTAGGCCACCAGCACGCGATAGTCTTCGCGCGCCAGATAGGCACGCACAATGTCGACGATTTTCGGCTCGTCGTCTACTACGAGGACCGTCCCGCGTGCCACGCTAATCTCCCTGGCGCTCGCGTCCGCCGCGAATGCTGAGCCGGCGGGGCCGCCGGCGGGTTCGGCCCCGGGGCGCGATCAATCGATCACAATACTACTCGGTGACGCCGCTAGTTGGCGACGCCGGCTGCGCCGGCCGGCGTCGCCGGGCACGTCTGTCATTATCGTACCGCCGAGCGCGCGTGCCGGATAGGGGCCAGCGGTGTTGCACGCGAGCGCGAGCGCCGCGCCAACCCCGGCGCCCGGGGGGCGCGCGCCGGGGCAGGCGGGGCGCTTGCGCTCGTCAGGCGCCCGCGCCTACTGCGCGGGGCCCTGCGGGCCTGGGGCGCCGCCGCGCGGGGCCTGTGGGCCGCCGTTGGGGCGAGCGCCGTTCGGTTGCGGGCCGCGCTGCGCGCCCGTCACGTCAGTGCGCGTGACCAGCTGGGGCACGGCCTGCTGGGCCCGCTGGTACAGCGCGTCGGCGCGGTCCTGCGACAGCCGCCCCGCCGCGACGGCAGCATCCAGGCGGCTCTTCAGCGCGCTGGTGATCGTCTGCACGAGGGTCGTCTGGTCGACGCCCTTCGCGGCGGCGATCTGCGCCAGGCTCTGGCCCTGGCGCCGCGCCTGGATGATCTCGCGCGGCGTCATGCCGAGCAGGTCCGCGACGGGGCGCAGCATCGCGCCGCGATCGCGGCCCCAGTGCCCGCGCGGCCCGGGCCCGCGGCCCTGGCGCGGGCCACGCCCGGGCGCGAAGCCGAAGGGGCCGCCCGCCGGGCCGGTGCGGGTCACGATCTGCGGGCCGAACTGCTGCACCACGTTGAGCAGCGCGTCGGCCTGGCCACGCGTGAGCCGGCCGTTGGCGACGGCCTGGTCAAGCTGGGTGCGCGCCGCGTTCGTGATAGTCTGCAGCAGCGTCGCCTGGTCCATGCCGTGCGCCGCCGCCACGTCGGCCAGGCTCCGGCCGTTGCGGAGGGCCTGTCGCAGATCGGCCGGGGACATCCCCAGGCTGTTGGCCACCGCCTCCATCGCCGCGCGCAGGCCCATGCCGACCGGCCCGCCGGGTCCCTGGCGCGGGCCGCCGGGGCTCTGGTTCGGGCCGCTGGGGCCCTGGCTGGGACCGGGCGTGCCCTGGCCCGGGCCGCCCTGCGCCTGGGCGAGCGCGGTCGCCGCGCCCCCGGCGCCCCGGATCGGCCCTGCCAGGCCGACCACGCCCAGCGCGACGACCGCCGCGGCCACCACGCCTATTGCAATCCGACGTCTCACCTGCCACCTCCTTGTGTTGGGGAGCCGCGTCATTGCTCCCTGCAGAATGGAGTATCGAGGGCTTCCGTTAAGCAGACCCGCAGGGGCTGTGGAGGGATTGTGGAGACGGCTTGAGAGGACGGCGCTACTCGCCGAGCAGCCGCTTGAGGGTGCTGGCCAGTGCCTCCGGCTCGAAGTCGCTCCGCAGCAGCGTGCGCTCGCGCCCCTGCCGGTCAATAACGAACAGGGCGTCGGTGTGGGTCGCCGTGCGGGCGGCGTAGTTGGCCGCGGCGCGCTCGGCCGGGTCGTCGCTAGGCGACGGCGCGACGTACATGTAGTACGCCGACCAGACGGGCTGCAGCTCGGCCTGCGTGCCGACGAGGTAGCGGAGGCGACCTGTCAGGCGGTGCTGCGCGACGAAGGCCTGCGCGGCCGCGGCGTCGTCGTGGGGAGGATCGACGCTGACGGCCACGAAGGCGACCTGGTCGGCGGCCGACCCGAGGAGATCGGCCGTACGGCGCAGCTTGTCGGCGGTGAGCGGACAGACGTCGGGGCACTGCGTGTACAGGAACGTCAGCGCGATCGGCCGGCCGCGCAGCGCGCTCAGTTGGAGAGCGTCGCCGTTTTGGTCGGTCAGCGTGAAGTCCGGGGCCGGGGTCTGGCCCAGGTCCGTGCCGGCCAGCGGCGGCGGGCTGCCGCAGGCCGCGGCGAGCGCCGCGAGCGCGAGGAGCAGCGCCAGCCCGCGTCGCGGGCGGCGCGTGGGGGCGGCGATGGCGCCCGGCCGGTCTTTCGCCCCTGTCCTTACCTGTGCCAACGTCCTGCTCCCGCCACCACGGCTTCTCCTTCCAGGCTACCGCATCTCGTCGGCCGGCTCCCACTAATAGGGGCCTCGTTCGGGCGAGCGGGCGCCGCGCCGAGCGTTCGCGCCGCGGCGCGGGCGGACTGCGCGCATCGTCGAGTCGTATCCGGCGGCTGCGTCTTCGCCACCTACCAGGGCTGGGGCTGCACGCTGCTACAATGTCCCCGCGCCGGTGGCCGCCGGCGCGGGGGAGAAGACGGCTTGCGACAATTGGTCCCATGGATTGCGGCGACCGCGCTGGCGGCGGGGGTGGCGCTCGGCGCCACCGCCGGCCAGGCCCAGGAGCCCGCCGAGACCATCGTCGTCCGCGAGGCGCTCAACCTGCGCGCGGCGCCGAGCGCCGACGCGCCGGTCCTGACCGTGTTGCCTGCCGGCGCGCGCGTTGCGCTCGCCGGGGCCGCGAGCGGCGACTGGGCGCGCGTGCGCTACGGCGACCAGACCGGCTACGCGGCCCGGGCCTATCTCGACGCCGCGGCCGCGAGCCAGGCCTTTAGCCTCGACCTGCCGGTGCCGTTCCACCGCCAGCTTACCGACGTGTGGTGCGACCCGGCGATCATTCAAAGCTGGACGGAGTACGTGACGGGCCGCGCGGCGCCGGATAGCCGCGCCTTCCAAGCGGACACCTGGGACTGGGAGACGGACCACAACCTGGGCTTCACGCTCGACCAGTGGGACGCCTCGCCCTATGCGGTGGCCTCGGCGCTGCACCACCACATGCCCGACCGCGGCTTCAGCCATTGGAAGAGCGACGATCCGCTGGAGGCGACGAAGGTGCTGGCCTGGTTCCTGGCCAACCCCGCCTACCGCCAGCCGGGCATCGCCCTCATCTGGCGTGGGGAGCACTACGTGCTCGTGCGCGGCGTCGAGGCCGAGGGCGACCCCTACCGCGACTACCCGCGCGCGACCATCCTCGGCGTGTACGTCATGGACCCCAACCAGGGCGCGCGCTCCTGGCTGGGGACCGACCGCTACATCCCGATCGACGAGTGGACGAGTCAGTACCTGACGCCGGTCAGCTACCAGACGCCGCACACCGGCGTGCCCGGCGACCAGTGGCAGGGCAAGCGCGTGACTATCCTCGGTGACTGGCGCGTGGGGCCGCCCCTCGAGGATGGCCGCACCCCCGCCGACCTGGCGGCCTATCTGGCCGCGGGCGGGGGGTAGGCCCTTCCCCCGACCGCCTCCCCCGTAGGGGGCGGGGGCTTCCGGTGGAGCCTGCGCTGGCGCCCTCCCCCTTTCCCCTGTGGGGCAGAGGGGGCTGGGGGGAGCGGGGTCACCCGCCGAGCGGCGCCACGTCCAGCGTGTAGCGGGCGGGCACGAGCGTCTGGGGCGCGAGGCCCGAGACGGCCACGACGACCGCCGTCAGGTCGCCGCCGATCCCCGGTAGGTCGACGTCGGCCTGTCCGCTCGCGTCGACCGGCACCTGGCGCACCGTGGCCTGGTCGCCGCGGTACTCCACGAGCTGCAGCGCGAAGGACTGGGGAATCGCGTTCTCGGCCCAGACGAAGCCCTCCGGCGTCCAGCCGCTGCCGTCGTCCTGCCAGCCTAGCTCCGGCACGGCCACGCGCGCCACCGCGATACCCTGGGCGTTGTACGAGTCGTCGGTGACGTACTCGAAGCGGAGGAGCACCTGCTGCCCGGCGTACGGCGAGAGGTCGACGCTCTCGGCGACCCACTGGGCGTTGTTGCCGGTCTTGCCGTTGTAGCCCACGCCCAGGTTGTGCCCGGTCGGGTTCGCGCTGGTCGTGTACTGCCCGGCGAGGGGCTCCCAGCGCGTGCCGCCGTCCGTCGAGACCATCACGTAGCCGTAGTCGTAGTCCTGCTCGGTGTCCACCCGCAGATCGTAGGTAAGCGTCGCCGTGCTCAGCCCGCGGAGGTCGAGCGGGCGCGTGAGGCGCGTGTCCATCATGTCGCCGCGGTTGCTCCACCAGAACGGGCCGCCGGCGGGCGGGTCGTCGCTGATCAGGCCGACGGTCGTGGCGCCCTGGAAGCGGAGGTGCGCGGGGCTGCCGATGCGGTAATAGTCTGTGCCGTACTGGGGAACGCGGCCGTCCTGCAACCCGGGGCCGCGCACGTCGACCACGCGAGGGCGGCCGTCTGGCGGCTGCTGGTAGCCGTATTGGCCCTGGGCGATGGAGGGATCTTGCACGAGATTGGCGATGACCCAGTCCCGGAACACGTCGTCGAAGCGCTCGGGCCGGCCGGTGGCGGCCAGGTAGGCGTCGAACGTGTCGGCGCCGCGGCCGCCGTCCGCCAGCAGCGGCGCCAGCACCTCCGGGCCGCCGTAGCGCTGCATGAAATACTCTAGGAAGAGCTCGGCGGCCTGATAGTGGTAGGCGTGCTCGGGCGAGGGCGGCGACGGCGGCCAGCCTGTGAGCTGCGTGCTGGGCCGGCTGAGGAAGGCGCTGACGCCGTAGCGAAACGCCGGATCGACCAGCTCCTGGGCTAGCTCGCCCATGCCCTCCTTCACCCAGGTGTCCTCCTGCGGGCCGACGTAGAAGTGGAACAGGTGCGTCAGCTCGTGCGAGACGGTGTGCGTGTAGCCGGCCGTGCCGGGGCGGATGGCGTTGAAGTTCAGGTAGAGCATGGGCCGCTCGTTGGACTCCGGGTGGACCCAGCGGGGAAACAGGTCGGCGGAGTTGAAGTAGCCGGCCACGCCCGGCACGTCGGCGTGCAGCAGCGTGATCGCGCCCAGCTCGCGGCCGCCGCCGATCAGCCGCTGCACGGTCGGATAGATCGCGTTCTCGAACGTGTCGGCGCTGCGCGCCAGCGCGTCGTCGTCGACCGTGCGGCCGCGCTCGACGTACCAGTAGCCATGCGGCGTCACGCGGCGCAGCTCCGCGTCGATCGTCTTCAGTACGTTGGGGGTCTGGGTCTGGTCGAGCAGGCGGAACTGCTCGACGCGCCCGACGTCCGCGGCGGTGCGCTCGGGTGGGGTGATCTCTAGCGGTCCGGGCGGGGTGCCGTGGAGCCGCGTGACCAACGCGCGAGCGTCGAACAGCGGGCGCACGGCGGCGGCCATCCGCGCCGCCGTGTCTTCGGGCGTGGCGGCGGGCTGAGCGGCGCCGGCGCGGGCGGTGGTGCTGGGTGGAGCCGCGAGCGCCGCGCCGGTGGCGGGCGCGCAGCCGACCGCGGCGAGCGTGAGGATGGCCAGCCAGGCGCTCAGGACGCGGCGCATGGCCGGGCGGCGACGGACAGGCGGTAACACGTTCATCAGACCGTCATCCCTCGGGGCGCCGGCAGGCCCGCTGCTCGGCGCGGTACGCACCGTCTACTGTCGCACGAAACGAGGCGTGGCGGCCAACCTATTTTCGGCGGCGGCGCTACGGCCGGCGGAGCAGCAAGCCAGCGGCGATCCAGCCATCCCACCCGTCCCAGGCGACGTGCCGCCAGGCGCCATCGGGCGTTTCCTCGCCGAGATCGTCGAGGGTAGCGTCGTTGGGCACCTGGACCAGCACCTCGGCGGTGCGGTCGGGCGCGGCGCGGAGCGGCTGCGGGGGGCCGCCGCTCGCCAGGTAGAGGCCGCCGCTCGGGACGTCGGCCGCGCTCGCATCCTCCTCGGCGGGGCCGAGGGCGACCTGGCGGGCCGCCAGCACCGCGGGGGCGTCGGCGGGCGGCTCGTCGTCCTCGGCGGGCCCCGCCCGCTGGATCGCGCCCGCCGGCGGGTCCAAGGCCACCGGCCGGGCGATGGGCGCGGCGGTCAGCAAGGCCCCGACCAGGAGCGCGCAGGCCGCGAGCCAGACAGCGAGCAAGAGGGTGCGGCGGCCTTCCCGTCCGCGCTCGGCGCGCGCCGCGGCGGCGTGGACGGCGAGCGCCAGGCGGGCGCGACTGCGGGACCCAAGCGGCGCGGTTGGCTGCGGCGCCCCGGTCGGTTTGGCCTTTCGCATGGGTGATCCCTTGGGAAACCTGGCGCCGCGGGGAGCGGCTGCCGGCCCAGCGTGGGCGGCGGCCCGCCGGCCGCGCCGCCCGCGGTCATGATACTACGGCGAGCGGCCGGGCGCTCAAGGGCTCACCGCGGCCGGCGGCTCGCGGGCTTCGCGCGGCGTTTGGCTCGCCGCGCCCGGCGGCCGGCCGGCGCCTGCCGCCCGGGGACGTATCTCAATCCCGTGACGTCGCCGTGGCCGGCGGGCGGCCTGGGCGCGGCGTGTTGCCGCGGGCGGGGCCGGTGAATTCTACGCGGATCAACAAATTGGGCGCTCCGGAGTGTAACGGATGGGCGCCGTAATCGTTTAGTAGGCTGAACGCCGGTGTGTATGCCGGAAGGGTCGCCGTGCCCCCCTGGCGTCCGCCTCGCGCGGCCGGCAAGGCGTCCTGTGTGATTGAAGGGAGGCGTAGGCAGCCGATGATCAAGCACGATGCACTCCGGCGCGCGCTTGGGGCAGCCTGGGTCGCTATATTCCTGACCACGCTTCTGCTTCCGGTTGGTGCAGCTCTTGGCGCGGCGCGCCCGGTCCTGGCGGACGACGACGGGGGGAGCCCGGCGCCGTTCGTGGACGCGCAAGGGGCGCTGGCGCCGTCGGTCGCGACGCAGCCCGACGACGCCGATGCGTCGAACGTCGCCCCGGCCGAGCCACCGCCCGCGCCCGCGGCGCAGCCCCCGGCCGCGCCGCCGAGCGCGCCGAGCGACCAGGTGACGGCCGCGTCGGCCACGCTGGAAGTCCGGCAGCCCAGCGTCGAAGTGCGCGCGCCCGGCAGCGACAACTGGACGGCCGCGCAGTCGGGCCAGAGCCTGACCGCGGGCTGGAGCGTTCGCACCAACGCGAGCGGCTCGGCGCGGGTCGTCTATCTGGATGGCTCCAATACGACGATCAGCCCGGACTCCGGCCTGCTGATCCAGGAGCTGCAGCAGACGAGCGGCGGGAACCCGGTCCTGCACCTAGTCCAGTCGGCCGGCACCACGCTCCACCGGGTGATGAGCCTGGTGGACGCCGGGGCGCGCTACGAGGTGGAGACGCCCGCCGCCACGGCGTTCGTGCGCGGCACGGACTGGATCGTGGCGTTCCAGCCGCCGACGCCTAGCGGGGCGACGCGGGTGCTGTTCCAGAACGTCAGCCCCACGGGCGGCGGCAACATCGAAGTGTCGAACGCCGGGGTGACCCGCGTCCTGGGGCCCGGGCAGGAGACGCTGGCCACGGAGGGCGAGGCGCCCGGCCGCGTGACGGCCAACGGCAACAACGCGCAGCAGGCCCAGGTGCAGACGTCGCAGGCGGCCGGCGCGGCGGCGAATAGCCAGGCGCAGGCGCAGGCCGCGGCGTCCGCTCAGCTCGCGCAGCAGGGGGCGCAGCAGGCGTTCCAGATCCAGCAGCAGCAGCTCCAGCAGCAGTTGCTGGTGCCCCCGCCGCCGCCTCCGCCGCCGCCCCCGCCGCCGCCACCCCCGCCGCCTCCGCCGCTGTTCCCGAGCAACGTGTCCGTGAGCCCGTTCTGCGTGCCCGGCACGCCGGTCGTGGTGAACCCGATCGTCACGGCCGCGGTGCAGACGGCCACGGCGGCCGCGCTCACGGCGACCTCGCTCGCCAACGCGCCGGCGACGCAGACCGCGACCGCTCTGACGGCCACCGCCGTGGCCGGCACGGCGACGGCGCTGGCGCCGACGATGACCGCGACGCCGACGACGACGGCCGTCGCCACGGGGACGGCGACGCCGACGCGCACGGCGACGCCGATCGGCATCGCCAACCCGGTCATCGTGCCTGGCTCGCCGTTCCAGTGCGTGCCGCCATCCAACGGCAGCGTGGTGTCGGCGGTGTTCACGGCCGCTCGCCTCAGCCCGCCCTCGTCGGGCACGTTCGCGGTGACGGTCCAGACCAACTCGCCCGCGGTGCTGCCGACGGGCACGGCGACCATCACCCTGTCCACGACGCTCAGCACGCAGACCTTCAACTGCACCCCGAACCCCGTGGGCACGGGCTTCCAGTCGCCAGGTGGCCTGACGTTCGTGGTCACGTGCTCGGGCACGGTCACCGGGGCGAACAACGCCGTGATCCCCGGCTCGGTGTTCACGGTGACCTTCCCAACGGTCGCCGGGGCGCCCGGGGTCATCGTCCAAGGGCAGGTGCCAGTGGTGCTGTCCCAGGTGTCGCCGGGTGACGGCGCGGACGGCCTGGCGGCGCGGCCCGCCGAGCGCGCCGCGCTGTCGGACCTGGCGGTCCTGGCCGCACCGCCGTCGGCGAGCCCGCTCGCGGCGTCCCTGGTCCTGGCGGGCTTCGATGGCCTGCGCCGGGCCGTGGACGGGGCGGCGCCCGCCGTCGCCAGCGTGGCCGCGCCCGTGCCGCTCGGCTATCGCGCGAGCTTGCTCGGCGACGTGCCCGCCGCGGCCCGCGTCGATCCCGGGCCGGCGGCGGACCGGCTGGGCGCCTTACGCCCCTTCGCCGCGGCCCACGAGCGCGATGGCCCCATTGTGGGCTACCTGCGGCGCGATGGGCTAGCCCCGTTCCGCTTATAGGCCCTGAGGGGCGCCTCGCGCGCGCCCCCGCAGATTTGCGATCACACACCGGGCGTGCCAGGCACGCCCGGTGTGCTGTTTCCGCCCGTCTCCGTACTGCGCTGAAGTGGGTGGCCCGCGGCGCGGGAATGGGCGCACGGCGCGTCGGGTGTCGCACGGGGCGGCTACCGTGTCGGCGCCCGCGCGCCTGGTATCATGCCGGCGATTACCGCGTCGAGGAGACGGTCCGATGGCACAGTTCGTGGCGGTCGGCAAGCCCGTTGGTCGCGTCGAGGGCGAGGCGAAGGTCACCGGCACCGCGCGCTACGCGGCGGACGTGGTGCTGCCCGGCATGCTCTGGGCCCGGTGCTTGCGCAGTCCGCTTCCCCATGCGCGCATCGTGCGCATCGACACCAGCCGGGCCGCGGCCCTGCCCGGGGTTCGCGCCGTCTTGACCGCCGCCGATCTGCCCGACCGGCTCTGGGGGCGGTGGCTGAAGGACATGCCGGTCCTCGCGCGCGACGTCGTGCGCTTCGTCGGGGAGAAGGTCGCGGCGGTGGCGGCTGACGATCTCGACACGGCCGAGGAGGCCCTGAACCTGATCGACGTCGAGTACGAGGAGCTGCCGGCGGTGTTCGATCCGCTGCTGGCGATCCGCGACGACGCGCCGATCCTACACCCGAACATGGCCGCGTACGAGGGCCTGCCCGAGCCGATCAGCGAGGTCCCCAACTGCCACTCGCACCGTGTCTGGACGAAGGGCGACGTGGACGAGGGCTTCCGCCAGGCCGTGCGCACGTTCGAGCACGTGTTCACCACGCCCACGAGCCACCACGGCTACATCGAGCCGTTCGCGTCCATCCTCCGCGCCACCGACGGCGGGCTCGAAGCGTGGATGAGCAACAAGATGCCGTTCCGCTCGCGCCAGCTGCTCGCGCAGGCGCTGGACCTGGCCGAGAGCGAGATCACGGTGCAGCAGGCGCACATCGGCGGCGACTTCGGCGGCAAGGGCAGTATCGGCGACCTCCTGATCGAATACCCGCTAGCCCGCCGCACGGGGCAGCCCGTCAAGATGGTGATGAGCTACACCGAGGAGCTGATGGCCGCCAACCCGCGCCACGCCTCGGTGATCCGCCTGCGCACGGGCCTGACGGCCGACAACCGCATCTGCGCCCGCCACGCGGAGATCTACTTCAACAGCGGCGCCTACGGCGGCTTCAAGCCGACGGCGATCGTGAATCTGTGGGGCGCCTGCGAGGCGGGCGGTGTCTACAAGATCCCGCACGTCCGCATCGATGCGTACTCGGTCTATACGAATCAGGTGCCGTGCGGGCACATGCGCTCGCCTGGCGACCCGCAGGTGGCCTTCGCGGTCGAGTCGGACATGGACATGATCGCCCACGCGCTCGGGCTGGACCCCTACGAGTTCCGCATGCTGAACGCGATGGAGGAGGGCGACCTGTCGCCGGTCGGCCACGAGTGGCACGACATCAAGCTGAAGGACGTGCTGCGCCGCTGTGCCGAGACGGTCGAGTGGACCAAGCCGCGGCCGCGCAACGTCGGGCGCGGCATGGCGTGCGCGCAGCGGACCGTCGGCGGGGGCGCGTCGGAGGCTATCGTGCGGGTGGACCCGGGCGGTGCGGTGACGCTGATCACCGCCGTGCCCGACGTGGGGACGGGCGCCCACACCGCCATGCGCCAGATCGTGGCCGAAACGCTGACGGTGCCGCTCGAGGCGGTGCAGCTGGCGGTGGGCGGCACCAGCCAGGCGCCGGCCGACGCCGGCTCCGGCGGCAGCCGCGTGACGCACGTCGCCGGCCAGGCCGCGTACCAGGCGAGCCTCCAGGCCCGCGACGAGCTGCGCGGCCGCGCGGCGCAGGCGCTCGGCGTGCCCGCGGGCGACGTGCGGCTGGAGAACGGGCGCTTCGTAGTCGTCAACGACGGCGGCCGCGGCCTGCCCTGGGACGAGGTGGCGGCGAGCGGGCCGGTCGAGGGGCGGGCGCGCTACAGCGCCGACCACGTCGACGTGACGTGCTTCACGGCGCAGGCGGCCGAGGTCGAGGTCGATCCCGAAACGGGGCAGGTGCGCGTCCGCCGCATCGTCACCACCCACGACGTGGGCACGATCATCAACCCGCTCAGCCACCAAGGGCAGATCGAGGGCGGGACCATCATGGGGTTCGGCTTCGCCACGATGGAGGAGCTGAGCATCGACGAGGGCCGCGTCGTTACGGCAAACCTCGGGGAGTTCAAGATCCCCACGGTCAAGGACATCCCGGAGCTGACGACGGTGCTGGTGGAGTCCGACGAGGGCCCGGCGCCGTACCGCGGCAAGGCGATCGGCGAGAGCGGCAACGTGCCCACGGCCGGCGCCATCGCCAACGCCGTCTACGACGCGGTGGGCGTGCGGATCACCGACCTGCCGATCACCGCCGAGAAGGTCCTGCGGGCACTGCGCGCGAAGTGACCTGGCGGGTTCGGTCTCTCAGTCGGCCATCCGGCTCAAGGTATAGGTCAGCATAACGGCCTGCATGCCGCCGAGGTTGGTGACCGACGACTGCGATTGGCCGATCACCCGCCAGCCGGCGCGCAGCCACGCTTCCAGCGGCTCGGCCTCCTTGCCCAGGACGGACCACTTGCCGCGCTCGTCGGGGGACCCGATCAGGTACTCGAAGAACAACAGCGCGATGTTCTGGTCGAGGGGCATCGTCTCCGGGCCCAGCCGACGCGAGCCAAACATGCGGCCTCCTTTGGCGGTGGCCCGACGCTGGCGGCGTCGGGCGTGAGAAACTGTAGCCCAGGGCGCGCGAGGCGTCAATCGTCGGGTGCCCGGCCGGGGCGCGGCGGCAGGCCATTGCTCCGCGGCCGGGCCACCCGCTATGCTGGGGGCAATCAAGGCGGCTGCTGGTGATCGGCGTCGGGCTAGGACGGGCGCGCGACGGGCGCTGCGCCACGAGGAGAGAGCGAGCGATGAACGGCCGAAGCGCGAGATGCCGGGTGCCGGGGCCGGGAGCGCGGCTGGCGCTGCTGGCCGTATGCCTGCTCGGTATGAGCGTTACGGCGCGGCGCGCGTGGGCACAGGAGCCGGTCGCCACGGGCCCGATCACCATCGAGGGCGTGACGCTCCGCCAGGTGCTGGACTCCGACGTGCCGCTCTACGTTGCCCCCAGCGTATCCGACGCGAAGCTGCGCTGGATGCGCGATGCCGTGGCAATCGCCCTGGAGGCGGTGCCGCGCATCACCGGCCTGCCGCTGCCGCAGGCGCGGCTCGAGTTCTATCTGTTCAACGATCCGCGCGAGCTGTCGTCGTTGAGCGGCCAGCTCTTGCGCACGCCGGGGCCTGACGTCTCGCCGGAGTGCTTCGCGGTGGCCCAGAACGCCACGCCGCGGCGCGGCATCTACTGCCAGGCGGACGGCTGGGGCTCGGCGGACGAGGCGCTGGACTACGTCTCCCACGAGCTGACCCATCAGGTCGAGCAGGGCGACACGACGCAGCGCCGCGGCATTGCCCAGTGGTTTAACGAGGGCCTGGCCGAGTACATCCAGGGCCGCGTGCTGGCCGAGCACAGCCCCAGCTACGCCGCGCGCGACCGCTGGCTGCGCGAGGCGCGCGTGGCGAGCGCGCTGCACACCGACCGGCTGGTGCCGCTGCACGACCTGAACACCAACCAGCGCTGGCAGCAGGCGGCGGGGTCGGGGTGGGCGGGGCAGATCTACTCCCACAGCTCGCTGGTCATCGACTGGCTGGCCAACAGCTACGGCCTACCGGCGGTCATCGACGTCGTGCGCCAGACGGGCGCGCCCTACTCCTTCGAGGCGGCCTTCGAGCAGGCGCTGGGCACGACGACGGTCGACGCCGAGCGCGATGCGCGGAGCGCGCTGGCGGCCGACTTGCTGCCTCGCTACCCGGCGGGCCTGACGGTGTTCCGCGGCGACCAGGCGCCGTCCGACGTGCTCAACGTCGCCGTGGTCGGCTTCCGGCCACGTGAGTGGCTGGCGAAGGAGTACCACTACGCCAACGGCGCGGAAGCCGCGGGCCGTGCCGCCGAGGGCGCCCGGCCGGAGCCCGAGCGGACTGATGCCTCGGGCTTCGCCTCCTGGACCTGGACGACGACCGCTAGCCCGCCGCCCGGCGTGCCCCCCACCGTCGAGCTGATCGTCCACGGCAGCAGCGGCAGCGAGGCCAGCGAGTCGGCGCCCCTCCCCACGCCACCCTGACAGGCAGCGGGCGGTCTTATCGGCGTCTTATGTGCGCGTGCTAGACTCTCCGGGTCCAGCGCACGTGCAGGGAGAGGCTCCGTGGACCGCGACCCGCCCGCGCCAGTCGAGACGCTCGGCGACGCGCCGGAAAGGCCCGCCGCCGCCGCGCCGAGCAGCGCGCCGGCACCCAGCGCCGATGGACCGCAGCGGCGCTGGCCCTTCGTCCTCAAATGGCCGCGCCTAGCGTACGGGGCGAGCGGGCGGCGGGATCTCCGGCTGGACTTCCTGCGCGGCTTCTGCGCGGTGGCGATGATCGTCGACCACATCGGCGGCCCCTCGTGGCTGTATGCGGTGACGGGCGGCAACCGCTTCTTCACCTCGGCGGCGGAAGGCTTCATCTTCATCTCCGGCCTGGTCGTCGGCATCGCATACCGGGGGCTCATCGCGCGCGATGGTCTCGGCGCGGCGCTGCGCCGGGTGCTGGAGCGCGCCGCGCAGCTCTACCTGCTGGCGGTGGGGCTGACGCTCGTCTTCCTGCCCGTGTCCGAGGCGCTGGGTCTTCGCTGGGCCCAGAGCGTCGACCTCGGCGACCCGGCGGCGTTCGTCGTCAGCGTGCTTACCCTCCACCGCACCTACTACGTGGTCGACATTCCGTTGCTCTACGCGCTGCTGCTGGCGGTCACGCCGCTGGTGCTGATTCTCCTGTCGCAGGGCTATACCCCCGTCGTGCTCGCGCTCTCCTGGGCGCTGTGGGCCGCGTACCAGTTCTTCCCCGAGCAGGCGGACGTGCCCTGGCAGATCGCCGGGAACTACGCGTTCCACTTCTCGGCCTGGCAGGCGCTGTTCGTGACGGCCATCGTGATGGGCTACCACCGCGAGCGCCTCGCGGCGGCGCTCCGCTGGGTGCCCCGCTGGCCGGCGCTGATCGTCTCGGGGCTGGGGGTGGCGGGCCTCATCGCCATCTACCGCGCCGGCGACGCGTTCTGGCGGATGCTGCCGGTGGACGACCCGGCGAGCCTCGACGTGACCGATCTCGTCGTCGCCCTGTTCGGGAAGGGCGACCTGCGGCCGGGCCGCCTGCTGGCGTTCGCGCTCGTGTTCGTGTTCGCCTACCTCCTCGTGGATCGTCTATGGCGGCCGTGGAATCGGCTGCTTGGCTGGCTGCTCTTGCCGCTGGGCCAGAATGCCCTGTATGCCTACGCGGTGCACGTCGTTTTCGTCTTGCTGGTCGGCGTGCTCCTGCCACCGCTGCCCCTCAGCGCGCGCCGGCTGCAGACGGCCTACACCGCCCTCCAGTTGGCGCTCGTCGGCCTCACCTGGCTGATGATCCGCTGGCGGCTGTTCTTGCCGCGCGCTCGGCACTGGCGTGCGTGGATCGCGATGCCCACCGCGGCGGCGATCGCCTGCTTGCTCGTCCTACCGCTCGAACCGTTGCCGAGCCTGCCGGGCGCGGCGCGGAGCCCCGCGCCGCCGGCCGCCGATCCGCGGATGGCGCGCGCCTTCGGCACACCGGTGCCGCGCGGCGGCAAGATTCCCGACTTTCCGGCGCGCGAGCCGATTGTGCGGCGCCCCGGCAGCGCCGCGGGGCCGACCGGCACCGCGGCCAGCGTTAGTCCTTACGTTGGCCCGGTCCAGGGGACGCTCCGTCAGCAGTTCTTCTACAGCCCGGCGCTTGACGCCGAGATGCCGTACTTCGTCTATCTGCCGCCCGACTACGACACCGCGGGTCGGCGCTACCCGGTGCTATTCATGCTGCACGGCATCGCCGCGTCCTACGAAGAGTGGCTGGCCTACGGGTTCGTGGACGCAGTGGACCGGCTCATCACCTCCTCTGAAGTGGAGCCGATGATCGTGGTGTTCCCGCAGGGCGACTACGCGTACTGGGTGAACCACGTGGACGACGGGCCGCGCTGGGGCGATTACGTCGCGGAGGACCTCGTGCGCCACGTGGACGCCACCTACCGGACGCTACCCGAAAGCGCGCGGCGCGGGATCGGCGGCGTCTCGATGGGCGCCCACGGCGCGCTCCAGCTAGGCTTCAACCACCCCTCAGTCTTCGGCGTGATCGGCGCGCACAGCCCGTCGCTGCGCGAGGACGACGGCGAGATCCCATTCCTGGGCACCGGCGAGGAATGGGAGATGCGCGACCCTGTGAGCCTCGCGGCCACCGCACCGGACATCGAGGGCCTGAAGATCTGGATCGACCTCGGCGACGAAGACGTCTACTACGACCGAGCCGAGCAGCTCAAGGACGCTCTCGAAGCGCGCGGCATCGAGCCGGCGTGGCACGTCCAGACCGGCCGCGGCCACGGCTGGTGGGACTACTACGTCGAGGACTACATCCGCTACTATGGCGCGGCGCTCAACGCGCCCTGAGCGCGGCGCCGGCTCCACTCCCCGCCGCGCGAGCTGACTCCCCCGGGGGGGCGCACTCCGCCCCGTCGCGCCGGGCGCGATGGCCGCAGAACCCTCACAGATCCCGGGCCGACCGCTCCTTTGCCGTTTCCGACCGTTGCCTGGTCGTTCCCGACCGTGCCTGCCGCAGTCGTGGGTGGGTGCCGGCCGGTTATAATGGCATGGGTTAAGAAACAGCTTATATAATGGAGATGGTGGGCGGCAGCGCCGCGATGGTATAGGGAGCCGGGGGCACGGATGCGCCAGCGGACGCGGGGAGCCACTATCCTGGGGATTATCGTTGCGCTGAGCGCCCTCTTGGTGCTGGTCGCGCTATACCTCGGGCTCTCGGGCAGCGCGGCGTCCCGCGCCGCCGCCGCGCCCGTGTCGCACGACGGCGCCTCGGCCGCTGTCATCTCGCGGCCCAACCTCGACCCCCCGGCGGACACCCCGCCGGTCGCCATCGTCGTGCCCGCGCCCGACGCCGCGAGCCCGGCCGCACCGCCGGCCCCGGCGCCCTCGCCCGCGCAGGACCTGGTGTTCGACGACTACTACGTTCACGTTCCGCCCGGGGTGAAGGACCCCGCGCCGGTGCTTGTCGCCCTTCACGGCATGGGTGGCGACGGGCGGGGCATGTGTGACAGCGTGCGGGCGTGGAGCGACCGCGAGGGCTGGGTGCTGGTCGGACCGACGTTCGATTACGGCGACTGGACCAACCCGGCTACCGTGGCGAGCGAAGGGCCGCGCTTCCTGCCGCGGCTGGCGCAGATTCTCGACGAGCTGCCGGCGAAGACGGGCCACTTGCTGCAGCCGCGCGTCGCTCTCTACGGCTTCTCGCGCGGCGCGCAGCTTGCCGACCGCTTCGCGCTGCTGTACCCCGACCGCGTCCGCGGCGTCGTGCTGATGTCCGCCGGCACGTACACGCTACCGTTCCGGACCACCACCGTGTCGGGCAGCGTGCAGCCGCTGGCGTACCCGTTCGGCGTTGCCGACGTGAAGCAGCGGTTTGGCCGCGATGCGAACCTTGACGCGCTCCCCGGCATTCCGTTCTGGATTGGCGTGGGGGCGGAGGACAATGACCCATCGGCCGTGCCGGCTCAGTGGAGCCCTTACCTCGGGAACACGCGAGTCGAACGCGCGCGTCGTTTCGCCGCGGCTCTCCAGAGCCTAAACGTCTCGGTGCAGGAAACCGAGTTCCCCGGCCTGGGCCACGACATCAGCGCCGCCGAGCACGACCAGGCGCTCGCCTGGATTCGCAGCCTGCCGTAGCTCCCCGCTCTAGCTCTGAATTGCTCCCGTTCGCCGCGTTGGCGGACCCGTCATACCCGATCCGGGCCGACGGTTGGGTTATCGGGGCGCGCCCTCACCCCGACCCTCTCCCAGGGGGAGAGGGAGTATAGGGACCGCACCGCCGCATTCAGCGATTGAGGGGCGGGCGGCCGTGTGGCCGGCGCGGCCTTCAGTCTCCCGTTGGCCCTGGCCCACGGCGCGTCCGTTGGGCGGGCGTGGTATCCTGGGACACAGTCTGATGAGCACGGAGTGAAGATGAGGATCAGACACGGCACCCTGTGGTTGAGCATGCTGTGGATCATCATCGGGGGAGCGTGCTTCGGGGTCGGCATTCTGTCCGGCGCCCACGTGCTCACGCTGCTGGGGTTGATTATCCTGCCAGCGGGCATGCTGTACACGCTGCTGGCCGGCTACCCGCGGCCGGAGGCGCCGAACCCCTAGGGCCAGGGCGCGCACTCGCGCCCAGCCGCCCGCCCTGCCAACCGATCTCGCGGCCGCGTACCGCCGCGGGGTTACTGCCGCCCAAGCTGCTCCAGCGCGTAGTCCACGAACCGCATGTCGATGACCGTATTCAGGTCGGGCTTGTCGCCGGTCAGGTAGCCGTGCGCGGCGTACCAGTCGAGGTCGGCGGCCAGGCTCTCGCGGTTCACCTGCCCGTTGCGGTCCACTTGGTGCGGCACCATCGCGGCGTAGAGCGCACGGTCCTGCACCACGGTGTTGCGCGCGAGCACGTCTACTACCTGGTTGCGGTTCACGTCGCGGTAGAACGCATCGGCGAAGTCCCGCAGGCCGCGCAGGTAGGCCACCATGAAGCGGTTGGCCACGTCCGTCTGCGCGGCGAACTGCGGCGAGTAGAGCAGCACGGCGATCTGCTGGTCGGGATAGAAGTCGCCGACGGGATGGAAGACCTCGAAGACGCCACGGGCGAGGCCGAGGGCACGGAACGGCTCGAGCGTGATGCCGGCGTCGAGCGAGCGATTGCTCAGCGCCGCGAGCATGTCGGGGAACGGCACCTCTTGCAGGTCGACATCGGCCAGGGTCAGCCCCCCGCGGGCAAGCGCCCGGTCGAGCTGGATCTCGGTGCCCGTGCCCCGCGCGTTCACGGCGATGCGCAGCCCGCGCAGGTCGGCGTAGTCGCGCAGGGCGCCGCTGGACAGGAGATCGGGACGGGCGACGAGGACGATGTGGCTGTTGCCGGGGGCGACGCGGGCGTTGTCGGCGACGATACGGAGCGGCAGATCGCGCCCGATCGCGTTGAACAGGCTGGCCGCCGGCGTGCCGGCGCCCGCGTCCAGCTGACCCGCGGCGAGCGGCGCCACCATCTGGGCGCCCGTGTCGAACCGCTCCAAGGTGGCGGCGAGGCCCTGTTCGGCAAAGTAGCCCTGATCGGCCGCCAGGTAGACCGGGGCGTCGGCGACGATGCCCAGCGTGCCGACGCGGACCGGCAGCGTGCCGGCCTGGGCGCCGGGCGCCTGGGCGACGGCGGCTGGCGGCAGGGCAGGGGCCGCCCCTGACGGCGCGGGCGCGAGACTGAGCAGCAGCCCACAGACGAGCACCCACAGGCAAAGTCGCGGCAAGCCTCGCGGCATCGTCGTCTCCTCCCGCGCGTTCACGGCGGCTCCACATCCCCGAAGTCCGCGAGGGCTACGGCTTCCAGCCCGTGCGGGTTAGCTCGTCGTTCGCCTGGCGGACGAAGTCCAAGGCGGACCACTGGTCCGGCCCGGCGGTGCTCGGCTCGCCGGAGGCCTCCTCCTTGTAGCGGATGGCCTCACGCAGACCGGCGTCCGTCGGCAGGCCGTCCTCGGTGAACCACGGCGCGCTCAGCTCGACCACCTTCTCGCCCCAGTGGCGGTTGCCGTCGAGCTGCTGGGTGACGTACTCGACGGCCTTCGCGTTGTCATGCTTGAAGATCTTCAATCCCTTGAGCGTGCCCGTGACGAACGCGCGGACGAGATCGGCCTTGTTCGTCATCGTCGGGTTGTTCGCCCAGAGCGTGTAGTCGTAGGTGTTGATCGCGTGCATGTCGCCCAGCAGGCTGAAGCCGTCGTCGGTCGCCACGACGGCGCCCGTGCTGGCGAACACCCCGGCGTCGATCGACCCGGCCCGCAGCGCCGCCACCTTCTGCTCGTCGCCCGGCCCGCCCGGCACGACGTAGTTCACGCCGTCGGCCTGGGCATTCACGCCGTGCAAGGCCAACACGCGGCTCGTGTCGAGCACCTGCGTGCCGGTGGTCGAGGACACGCCGATCGTCTTGCCCTTCAGGTCGGTCCAGGTTTTCAGGTCCTTCTTGCCGATGATCCAGTACGGCGAGGGCTCGGCGATCACGAAGATCATCTTCAGCGGCGCCCCCTTGAGCGCGGCCGCGATGCCCGGACTGGCCGCGTGGGCGAGATCGAACTGGCCGGCGATGAGTGCCTGCGTCGCCACCGGCGGGTTCGCCTCCTTCACGTCGAGGGTCAGCCCCTGCTCCTGGAAGTAGCCCTCTTTGTCGGCGATGTAGATCACCGAGTAGGTGTTGGTGTCCATGCCCGCGACTGCCAGGCGCAGCGTGCCCCTGGCGGCCGGCGCAGCCTGGCCGGGCGCCGCGCCGGTGGGCGCGCTCGCCGGACTGGCGGGCGCGCAGGCGCCCAGCAGCGCCAGCGCGGCGGCCAGGAGCGCGCCTCCGGCCCGCACGCCAAGATCTCGGCGCCGATGCTCACTCTGGTTGCTCATCGCGTCTCGCCTCTCCGGTCTACCGATCGCGCGCGCATTGGGAAGCCGCGCCCTCACCCCAGCCCTCTCCCAGGGGGCGAGGGGGAGGGACGAGGGGAACGCCCTCACCCTAACGCTCTTCGAGGGGGAGGTGGGACAGATCGTCGGCTGGCGCATTGTGGCGTATCGCAAGTAGCAGGCTCGTGGGTGTTCCCCTTCCGCTACGGCGCCGCGCCGACGGCGGCCTCAGGCGCGGCGGGCCTTTGCCAGTAGGTGCGCCAGTCGATGCCCCGCGCCAGCGCTTCCGCCTTCACGACGAGGTGGCTGAGGTCGCTGGCGGCGGGGTCGCGGCTGACGTGCGGCGGCTCGCGGCCCTGCTGCACGTCCTGCACGCCGCGCAGCAGCATCTGGCGGGCCAGAATGATCGCGCGGTCCGTCGTGCCCAGGTGCTCGACGGTGCGGTCCTGGATGGGGCCCTGGGTCTCCGTGGCGAAGGCGTCCTGAGCCTGGAAGTCGTTGTAGCCGATGCCCGAGAAGCTCCGCGTGCGCTGCTCCTCGCGGTCCTGCCCGTAGCGGTTGCTCAGGTGGCGGCGCAGCCGGTAGTCCGGGCCGAGGCTCATGGTCGTCATGCGGCGCACCCACTCCTTGTCCAGCGGCCGCGAGCGCTGGAGATTGATGAGGTACTTCCAGTGGCGCGTGTCGTCGATCGGGACGTGCCAGTGGGCCTGGAAGCCGTCGCCGCCCGTGATGCCGGGGAAGGTGCTGATGTTCGGCATGACGAAGTTGGAGATCCGGACGTAGTTGTGGTCCGCGTCCATCTTGCGGACGGAGTAGATGCGCACGCCGAAGTCGGTCTCCTCCACCTCGATGGTCGGCGCCACGTCGCGGCTCTGGGCAGTGTTCGAGGTCACCGCGGCGCCCGGTACCCGCTCGGAGGAGCCGTCGGTTTCGGCAAGCTGGCGGTGCAGGAACGAGAGGTGCTGCGGGTCGATGTTGCCCTCGTTACCCTGCAGGTAGTTGCACTCGTTCAGGATCTTCGTCGCCCAGACGTGATCGGCGGGCGCCTGCAAGAACTCATAGGCCGGCACGAGCGGCGGCGCGCCGGGGCCCATGTAGGTCAGGATGAGGTCGTTGATCTCCATACAGGGGTAGGCGGTGTGGCGCACGCGCTGGTAGAAGGTGCTGCCCGCCGGCTCGCCCGGCTGCTCCCGGCACTGGCCGGTGCGGTCGAACAGCCAGCCGTGGTACAGGCAGCGCAGCCCGCCGTCCTCCAGGCGGCCGTAGCTGAGGTCCGCCCCGCGGTGCGGGCAGTGCAGGCCCAGGAGGCCCGGGCGGCCGGCCTCGTCGCGGAACAGCACCAGGTCTTCGCCCAGGATACGCACCGGGATTGGCGCCCCGCCCGGCGGCAGCTCCGCGCGGAGGGCGACCGGCTGCCAGTAGCGGCGCAGCAGGTCGCCGCCCGGCGTGCCGGGCCCGGTGCGCGTGATGAGCGCGTTCTGCTCTGCGGTCAGCATGGGCGTGCTCCTGCGGCTTCCAGCCGCCGTGTGTTTGCTCGTCGTGCGCCGGGGCGCCGGGCGCTAGCGCGTCTCCTCCTCGCGGATGGACAGCCAGGGCACCAGGCGATGCTCCAGGCGCTTCATGCCCTCGGAGATGAGCACGCCGGCGAGCGTCATCACCAGCACGCCGACGAACAGCTTCGGCGTGTCGAACAGCGCGCCGGCCCGCACGATCATGTAGCCGATGCCCTCGGTGGCCGAGAACAGCTCGGCCACGAACACCATGATGAGCGCGCGCCCGAGGCCCAGCCGCATGCCGGCGATGATGAACGGCACCGACGCGGGGAGGATCACCTTGCGGAAGATCGTCAGCTCGGAGGCGGTGAACGAGCGGGCCATCTCGATCATGCGGCGGTCGGTGTTGATGACGCCGGCCTGCGTGTTGATCAGGATCGAGAAGACGGCGCCGAAGAACACCAGCGCCACCTTCGACCAGAGGCCGATGCCCAGCGCGATGATCAGCAGCGGGAAGAAGGCGACCTGCGGCGTCGAGTACAGCGCCATCACGTAGGGCTCGAAAAGCGCGCGGAACAGGCGGCTGCGGCCGAGCACCAGCCCGAGCGGCACCCCGACCACGACCGCCAGGCCGAAGCCGAGCAGCCCTTCTTGAAAGCTCACCCAAAGGTGGGGGTAGATCTCCCGCGTCTGCACGAACACCTTCAGGGCAGCGGCCGCGATGGCGGTCGGCGCCGGCAGGATCAGCGGGTCGATCAACCCGAGCCGCGTGACCGTCTCCCAGACGGCGAGGATGAGCACCAGCAGGGCGGCGCCCAGCAGGCGGTAATTGTCGGCAAGGCCGCGCAGCCGCGGCGCCGCCTTGGTGCGTCGTAGCTCCAGCGATACGGATTGCGCCATCGCGCCAGGCCCTCCCCCCCGTAGGCTAGTGCCTCGTCAAGAGTCAATTGCTAGCTGTTGGGCAATCCCAACAGCTAGCAATTGACTCTTGCAGCCCCTTACTCTGTCGGCTGGCGGGACTCGTGCAGCAGCGCGTTGATGCGCCGCCGGTACTCGGCAAAGCGCGGGTCGCCGCGCAGATCCTCCTCACGCCAGCGCGGCCGCGGCAGCTCGATCGGGATCACCTCGCGGATCGTGCCCGGACGCGCCGTCATGACCACCACGACGTCCGACAGCAGCACGGCCTCGTCGATGCTGTGGGTGATGAACACCACCGTCTTCTGGTCCTGCTCCCACAGGCGCAGCAGCTCTTCCTGCATCGCCTCACGCGTCTGGGCGTCGAGCGCACCGAACGGCTCGTCCATGAGCAGGAGCCGCGGGTCGGTGCTGAGCGCGCGGGCGAGGCCGACGCGCTGGCGCATGCCGCCGGAGAGCTGGCCGGGGTAGTGCTGCTCGAAGCCCTCCAGGCCGACGCGGGCGATGGCTTCGCGCGCCTTGGCCTCGCAGCGCGCGCGGGGGGCGCCGTGGACCTCCAAGCCGAACATGACGTTCGCCAGCGTGGTGCGCCAGGGCAGCAGGTCGGCGTCCTGAAAGACCATTGCGCGGTCGCGGGCCGGCCCGGTCACGGGCGCGCCGTCGATCCAGACGGTGCCGGCGGTCGGGATCACGAGGCCGTCCACGATGCGCAGCAGCGTCGTCTTGCCGCAGCCGCTTGGGCCGACGATGGAGACGAACGTCTGGGGCGGCACGTCGACGGAGACGTCAGCCAGGGCGCGGATGGGCAGGGCATTACGCTGGCGCGAGCCGGGGAACTCGTGGCTCACGTTGTCGATGCGCACGGCCGCCGGGCGCGCGCCGTCGGGCGCGGGCTGGGAGAGCGCCGATCCCACCTGGGCCACCATGCCGCCTCCCCGCCGGCCGTACCGGGCGCACGTCGTCCGCGCCGTCGGCGGTGGCGTCATGCTACCGGGCGCCACGCGGGCCTGTCAACCGGCCGGGCCGGACACACCATACAATGGGAGGGATGCTGTTGGTGCGAGAAGGAGTGCTGCCGCATGAATACTGCCGCGCGGGTGGCGCAACTGACGGTGCGGGTGGTTGGGCTGCTCGCCTTGATCCTGGGGCTGCTGTTCTGGGGCGGCGACGCCCGGCAGCTGATCCCCGTCCACATGCTGCTCGGGCTGATCGTCGTCATCGCGCTGGTCGTCCTCGCCGTGGCGGGGATCATGGCGGGGCGCGCGGGGCTGGGCGTTGGCGGCATCGTGGTGGCAGTGCTGCTCTTGGTGGTCGGGATGGGACAGCAGCAGATGCTGCCCGGCCCGAATCACTGGCTCGTGCAGGTGCTGCACATCCTGCTCGGCATGGGCGCCATCGGCTACGGCGAGGTGCTGGGCAAGCGGCTGGGACTGACCGGCGCCGCCCGCGCGCGTGTGCGCTGACACCCTGGCCGGTGCGCGACGTAGGCCCAGCAACGTCCCCGAAAAGGCGCATCGCACCGCACGCGCCTCGCGATCGCCGCCAGTCGACACCTAGCGGCGGCCTCGGTTAGCATCCATCTGGCGGTTGGTGGAGTGCCGAGGACGACTTCTGGAGGGACGGGATGAGCGCGCACTTGCTCCCGCGGGCCGTGATGCTTGCCTCCGTTGTAACGCTCGTCGGCTGCGCAGGCAACGCGGCCGCGCCAGCGCCGCGAGCGCCGGCCGCGGCGGCCGCTCCGAGCGCCCCCGCCGTTGTCCTCACCGTCGCGCCGACCGCCGCGACGGCCGCGCCGCGTGCCGAAACCGTGAAGGCGACATTCCCGCCGTCTATGGGGCAGGCCCCCATCTTCGTCGCCATGGAGCGCGGCTACTTCGCCGAAGAGGGCATCACGTTCGACGATCCCGGGCTCGATACCGCTAGCTCGGCCAACTTCTTTCCCGCGCTCGCCACCAACCAGCTCGACGTGGCCGGCGGCGGGATCACGTCGGCGTTGTTCAACGCCATCAACCAGGGAGTCATCGTGCGTGTCGCCCTGGGCATGACCACGGCGCCGCCCGGCGACAAGTCGAGCGGCCTGCTCGTCCGCAAGGAGCTGATCGAGAGCGGTCGCGTGCGCGACCTGGGCGATCTGCGCGGGTTGCGGGCCGCGTTCACGAGCAAGGGCCACAGCACCGAGATGTTCCTGGACAAAGCGCTCAGCCAGGGCGGCCTCACCCTGGACGACGTGCAAACGACGCCGCTTGCTTACCAGGACATGGCGATCGCCCTGGGCAACAACAACCTCGACGTGGCGGTGATTATCGAGCCGTATGCGGCCTTGGCGGTCCAGAATGGCTCGGCTGTGCGGCTGAGAAGCTGGGCCGACGTCATCCCGAACGACGAGATATCCGTGCTCTACTTCGCGCCAGTTTTCGCGGACGACCGCACCGACGTGGCTCAGCGGTTCGCCAAAGCCTACGTCCGGGGGATTCGTGACTACCTGGATGCGCGTGACAAGGGCGCCAACCGCGACGACATGATCGCGATCCTCCAGAAAGATACTGCGCTGAAGGATCGCGATCTTTACGACATCATGCCGTGGGGCGCCTACGATCCTGACGGCCGCATAAACGTCGAGGCCATCGCCGCGGCTCAGGACTGGTTCGCGGGTCACGGCTATGTGGCCCACCCGATCGATCTGGCGAGCGTGATCGACGACCGCTTTTCGGCGTACGCGGTCGGGCAGCTCGGCCCCTACCGGCGCTAGTGATCCGTCGACCGTCAAGCGCTCGCCTCACGGCCTGCTCGACGGGATGCGGGGCCGCGCCAGCAGCGAGCCGGTAGCGGTCGGCGACCCTGGGTGCCTGAGGGACGGCAAACGCGCGTTCTCCCGCGCGCCCCGTCGTCCTCGCGGGCCACGGGACCGCGCGGGACTCGACGGGCCGGGTGGAACGCGCGGCCCAAAAAGGCGTATTACCAGGGTAACGAGGAGCCGCCACGCGCGACGCTCCAACGTGACGAGAAGGGAAGGGAGTCGTATGGCTAACGGCACGCAGTGGCACGAGCCTACCGGGGAGCAGCCGGCCGGGCTGCTGACCTATCGCCCGCCGAAGAGCCCTTACGAGCGCTTCATGGAGGAAGAGGGCATCCCGATCGTCACGGGGATCGGCGTCTACGACACGCGCGAGCTGAACCTCGGGCCGTGGAAGCGGCTCGGCGGCAAGGGCGCGTTCCTGAACCTCGACGGGCTTGAAGGCGTGAAGGGCATGTTCGTCGTCGAGGTGCCGCCGGGCGGGGCGCTGAACCCCGAGCGCCACATGTACGACGAGTTCTTCCTGGTCGTGGAGGGGCGCGGCAGCACCGAGGTCTGGCGCGAGGGCGACAAGAAGCGCCAGGTGTTCGAGTGGCAGCCGGGCACGCTGTTCATGGCGCCGATCAACGCCTGGCACCAGCTCGTGAACGCGACGAACAGCCCGGCGCTGCTGATCGCCTCGAACAACGCGCCGCCGATCATGAACATCTACCAGAGCCGGAGCTTCATCTTCGACAACCCCTACGACTTCCGCGACCGCTACGACATGGGCGAGGACTTCTTCAAGCCCAAGACCGACCTGGAAGCCGACGAGGTGCGCGGCCGCGCGGCGATGCGCAGCAACGTGTTCCCCGACATCAAGAACTGCGCCCTGCCGCTCGACAACCAGCGCGCGCCCGGCTACCGCCGCATTCAGCCCTACTTCAGCGGCTTCCTGCGGGACGCGGCCACCGGCGGCTTCATCGCCGAGTACCCGAGCGGCCGCTACTCGAAGGCTCACTACCACCTGTCGGGCGCCGTGCTGGTGTGCCTGAAGGGGGCGGGCTACACGTTCAACTGGCCGGTGGAGCTAGGCCCGCAGCCCTGGCAGGCGGGCAAGGGCGACCAGGTGAAGATCCAGGAGTACAAGGACGGCGGCCTGGTGGCGGCCGCGCCCGGCGGCGGCAGCTGGTTCCACCAGCACTTCGCGGTGAGCAAGGAGCCGTTCCGCGTGATCAACTATTGGGGCGGCCCGGTGGCGCACTGGGGCGGCATCTTCGACGAGCCCGGCGCGGGCGAGGTGAAGGCCGGCAACCTGTTTGGCATCCACGAGGGCGGCCGCACGATCATGTACTGGGAGGAAGACCCGTACATTCGCGAGTACTACCAGCAGCGGCTGAAGGAGGTGGGCGTCGAGTTCACGATGCCCGAGTCGACGTTCCAGCCGCCTGCCAAGGGCACCGCGCCCGCGGAGATGGCGGTGCCGCACCATCACTAGGTCAGGTGGAGCGATGGGCGCTGGGGTTTGACTGCGTCAAACCCCAGCGCCCATCCTTGTCACAGCGAGGACGGCCGCGGGCCGCTCGGAAAGTCGAGGCTGCCGAAACGGTGAGCGAAGCCTACTTCACTGCTCCCGACCGCCAGATGGGCGAGGAGGACCGCATCCGCCTGACCAGCGTCGGGGTGGACATCGGCTCCTCGACCTCGCACCTCCTCTTCTCGCGGCTCGAGCTGGAGCGCCAGGACAACCGCTACGTGACCGTGAGCCGTACGGTGCTGCACGAGTCGGACATCCTGTTCACCCCCTACGTGGACGAGACGACGATCGACGGCGCCGCACTCGGGCAGTTTATCCACGCTCAGTACGAGGCGGCCGGGCTGCGCCGCGAGGACGTGGACACCGGGGCGCTGATCCTGACGGGCGTGGCGCTGCTGCGCGAGAACGCCCGCGCCATCGCCGACCTATTCGCGGAGGAAGCGGGCAAGTTCGTGGCCGTCTCGGCGGGCGACAACCTGGAAGCGACGATGGCGGCGCACGGCTCGGGCGCGGCCGAGCGCTCGGCCCCGGGCGACCAGACGATCCTGAACGTGGACGTGGGCGGCGGTACGACGAAGCTAGCGGTCTGCCAGGCGGGCCGCGTGGACGAGCTGGCAGCCATCGACGTGGGCGCGCGGCTCGTCGTGGTGGACGAGAGCGGCACGATCACCCGCCTGGAGCCGGCGGGGCGCGAGATCGGCCGCGCGGTCGGGCTGGACCTGCGGCTGGGCGGCCGCGCCGCGCCCGAGGGGCTGCGGGCGATGGCGGCGTACATGGCCGACGCCGTGCTGCAGGCGATCCCCGGCGACGGTCGCGCCGGGCCGCCCGCGAGCTTGCTGCGCACGCCAGCGCTCCGCTACCGCGGCGCGCTCGACGGCATCACCGTCTCGGGCGGCGTGTCGGAGTTCGTGTACGGCCGCCAGGGCAGCGGCTTCGGCGACCTGGGTCACCTGCTGGCGGCGGCGCTGCGCGAGCGCCTCGAGGCCTCGGGCATCCCCCTGCTGGAGCCGGCCGCCGGCATCCGCGCTACCGTGATCGGCGCGTCGCAGTACACGATCCAGGTGAGCGGCAGCACGATCTTCGTGTCGCCACTGGACCTGCTGCCGCTCCGCAACGTGCCGGTCATCGCGCCGGCGCTGCCGCTCGACCAGACGGAGTTCGCGGCCGAGGCCGTGCAGGCGGCGATCGAGGCGGCGCTGCGCCGCTTCGACCTCGCCGACGCCGACTCGCCGGTCGCGCTCGCGTTCCCCTGGCAGGGCTCGGCCACGTACCGTCGGCTGCACGCGTTCTGTGAGGGCGCGGTGGCGGGCATGCAGGCGAGCCTGCGCCGTGGGCACCCGCTGGTGCTGGTGTGCGACGGCGACATCGGCGGCCTGCTGGGCCTGCACTGCCGCGACGACATGGGGCTGGCGCTGCCCGTCGTGTCGATCGACGGCATCGAGCTACGCGAGTTCGACTACATCGATATCGGCAACCTGATCCCCACCTCGGGCGCCGTGCCCGTCGTCATCAAGTCGCTCGTCTTCCCCACCGCCGCGCCGACGTGAGCGCGGGGCGGCGAGCATTCTTAGGCGCATCCAACCGAGCAAAGCCGAGAGGGGGCCAGGCAGACTATGGTCGCGACGCACGTGGGCGCGCTAGATACTCGCTTCCGCACCGCGCTGGAGCGCCTCGACGCGGCGGAGCGGCTGCTGAAGGTGCGCAGCCGCGTGGACCCCGAGCTAGAGGTCGCGGGGCTGGTGAAGCAGCGCGACGGCGACCTGGCCTTCTACTTCGCCGACGTGGCGGGCCACCCGATGCCGGTGGCGGCCAACTTCCTCGCCAGCCCCGCGAACGTCACGACGGTCTTCGGCCTCGACACCGACGGCGTGCGCGCGGTGATGGAGCGGGGCATCCGCGCTCCGTTGCCCTGCGCCACCGCCGCCGATGGGCCCGTCCAGGAGCGCGTCCGGCTCGGCGGCGAGGTCGATCTGGGCGAACAGCTACCGATCCTACGTCACACGGCGCGCGACGCCGGCCGCTACGTCACGGCGGGCTGCGTGATTGCCCGCGACCCGGAAACCGGCGTCCACAACGCGTCGTTCCACCGCCTGCAGCTGCGCGGCCCGCGATCGCTCGCCATCCGGCTGGACCATGGCCGGCACCTGCGCGCGCTGTGGCAGAAGGCGGCGGCGCGGGGCGAGTCGCTGGAGGTCGCCGTCGTCGTCGGCGGGGACGTGGCGCTCACCTACGCGGCGTGCAGCCTGGGCGCCATGCTGCCGCTCGACCGCGACGAGCTGGAGGCCGCGTCGGGCCTGCGCGGCGCGCCGCTGGAGCTAGTGCCCTGTCGCACCGTGGACCTGGCCGCGCCGGCCGACGCCGAGATCGTGCTGGAGGGCGCCATCAGCACGGATGAGTTCGTGGAGGAGGGGCCGTTCGTGGAGTTCCTCGGGCTCTACTCGGAAGTCGGCCCGAGCCCGCTCGTCGAAGTACGCGCGCTCACGCACCGCCACGACGCGATCTACTACGCAATCGTCGGCTGCGAGAGCTACATGCTGCGCAAGTACATCCTGGAGGCGGGCATCCTGTCGCAGCTCAAGCAAGCCGTGCCGATCGTGCGCGACGTGGCGCTGACGCGCGGCGGGCTGTGCCGCTTTCACCTGGTGATCAGCGTCCACAAGCAGGAGCCGGGCGACGAGGGCTTGCAGCGCAACGCCATCTTCGCGGCCGTCGCAGCGCTCAAAGACCTCGATCAGGTGATCGTGGTCGACGACGACATCGACATCCACGACCCCACGGACGTCGAGTACGCCGTGGCGACCCGCGTCGAGGCCAGCAAGGACATCCTGCTGCTCCCCGGCGCGCGCGGCCACGAGTACATTCTCGTTTCCGACCACGGCATTCGCACGAAGGTCGGCATCGACGCGACCGTACCGGTCCAGCGCCGCGACGAGTTCCGCCGCGCCCAGTACGCGGCCGTCGACCTGGCGGCCCACGACACGGCGACGTCGCCGAGCGGGGCGCTGCCCCGGCCCGCCGCACGCCCGTAGCCCTAGACACCCGCCGACGACGCGCAGGAGGCTCGCATGCGCACCGGCCAGCAGTACCGCGAATCGCTGCGCGACGGGCGCACCGTCTACGTCTATGGCGAGCGCGTCCCCGACGTGGCGAGTCACCCGGCCTTCGCCGGCATCGTGGACACCGTGGCGGGGCTCTACGACTTCGCCGCCGACCCCGCCAACGGGATGATCCACCACAACCCCGACGTGGGCACGGACGGCAACAAGACGTTCATGATCCCGCGCGGTCCCGACGACCTGCGCCAGCGCCGCGAGGCGATCGCGGCCTGGGCGCGGCGCACGAACGGCCTGGTGGGGCGCGGCCCTGACCACCTGGGCTCGGTGCTCGCTGGCATTGCGAGCGCGCCGTCGGTGCTGGCGCGCGGGCGCCCGGAGTTTGGGGAGAACATCACCCGCTTCTACCAGCGGCTGGTGGCAGACGACCTGTACGTGACCTACGTCATCATTCCGCCGCAGGTCGATCGCACGCAGAGCGCCGCCGGCCAGGAGGATGCCTTCACGCAGGTGGGCGTGGTGCGCGAGCAGGACGGCGGCATCGTCGTGCGCGGCGCGCAGATGCTCGGCACGGCCGCGCCCATCAGCAACTGGCTGTTCGTGAGCTGTATCGTGCCGCTGCGGCCGGGCGACGAGGACTACGCCAACACCTTCCTCGTCCCCATCGACGCGCCGGGGCTGAAGTTCTACGCACGGCCGCCGTATGCCGTGGGCCGGCCGAGCACTTTCGACTACCCGCTGTCGACGCGCTTCGACGAGACGGACTCGCTGGTCGTCTTCGACGACGTGTTCGTGCCGTGGGAGAACGTGCTGGTCTGCCGCAACCTGGAGCTGCTGCGGGCGCAGTACTTCGAGACGGCCTCGCACGTGCTGGGCAACAACCAGGCGCAGATTCGCCTCGCCGTGAAGCTGCAGTTCATCGCCGGGTTGTCGCGGAAGATCGCCGCCACGACGCGGGTGGACGCCTTTCCGGCCGTGCAGGAGCGGCTCGGCGAGCTGGCCTCGCTGGCGGCGATGGTCGAGGGGATGGCGCTGGCGTCCGAGGCCGCCGCGACCGTCGACAAGTTCGGCGTGCTACGGCCCGATCCGCGGTTCCTGTATGGGGCGATGGGGCTGCAGGCCGAGCTGTACCCGCGGGCGCTGCACCTCCTCCGCGAGCTGGCGGGCGGCGGCGTGATCCAGGTGCCGTCATCGTACAAGGAGCTGCTCGCGCCCGAGACGGCGCCGGACGTGCGGCGCTACGTGCGCTCGCCCGGCGTGCCCGCCGAGGAGCGCATCAAACTCTACAAGCTGGCCTGGGACATGGTGGGGACGGAGTTCGCCGGGCGCCACGAGCAGTACGAGATGTTCTACGCCGGCGCGCCCTACGTGGCGAAGGGCTACGCTTACCGCAACTACCGCTACGAGGAGGCCGTCGCCCTCGTCGACGCCTTCCTCGAGAGCTACGGTCTGGACGATACGGCCGACGGCGCAGCGCCGGGCGCGCCGCGCTGAGCCGTCGGCAGGAGCGGCCCCCGCCGCTCCTGCCGACGACCCGTCACGAGGTCGGGTTGGGCGTCACGCGGATGGCGTCGCCGTCGTTCAGGCTCTCCTGGCCGGCGGTGATCACCTGGTCCCCCGCGGCGATGCCGGAGATCACCTCGGTGTTCTTGCCGTCGGTGATGCCCAGCTGGAGATCGCGCTGCTGCGCCTTGCCGTCCACGTCGACGAACGCCACGCTCTTGCCGCTGCGCTGGACGATCGCCGCGTTCGGGATGAGCACCGCGTTCGGCCGCTCGTCGCCACGGATGCGGACCTGCGCGAACATGCCGTCCCGTAGCTGCCCCTCGGAGTTGGTCGGCACGACGCGGGCCTGGAAGGTGCGGCTCTTCTGATCGGCGGTCGGGGACACCGAATCGACCACCGCCTGGAACTCCTGGCCCGGGAACGCCGAGACGGTCAGCACCGCCGGGCTGCCCTGGTGGACCTGGCCGACGCGCGCCTCCTCGACGTTCACGTCGACCTCGACGGCGTCGGTGACGAGCGTGACGACCGGGGTCGTCGGGCTGGCGAGCGCGCCCTCCGACATCAGCTTCGCGGAGACCACGCCGTCGAACGGCGCCGTGATAACCGCTTCGGCGGCCTGCTCGCGCGCCAGGTCGTAGGCGCCCCGCGCCTGCTCGACGGCGGCCTGCGCCTGCTGGATGTCCTCGGGCCGGTTTGGCTCGGCGCGCAGCGCCAGGTTGGCGCGCGCCTGCGCCACGGCCTCTTGCTGCTGCTGGATCTCCTGCGGCGTATTCGGGTAGCGCCGCAGGGTGAGCGTCTGCTGGGCCTGGTCCACGGCCGAGATGGCGGCCTGCATGTCGGCCGCCTTCGCGCCCGCCAGCGTGTCGGCCAGGCGGGCCTGGGCGCCCGCGAGGTTGGCGGTCGCCGTGTCCACAGCCGCGCGCGCGTTCGCCACGTCGGCCGCCGACGGGTGCCGCAGCGCCTCACGCCGCGCGATCGCCTGGTCGAGGTTGCCCTGCGCGGCCTGCACCGCGGCGTCGGCGGCCTGCTGGTCCTCGGGAGCGCCGCCGTTGAGTAGCAGGTCCAGCTTCTGCTGTGCCGCCCGCAGGTTGGACTGCGCCGTGTCGACGGCGCTCTGCGCGGAGGCGAGCGTGTCCGGCGCGGGGTTGTTCAGCAGCTGCTGCCGGGCGATGGCCGCGTCGAGGTTCGCCTGGGCGGTGTCGACGGCCGTGTGCGCTGCCTGCACCTGGTCGGGCGTCGGGTTGTTCAACTGGTCCACACGCGCCTGCGCGGCCTTCAGGTTGGCGTCGGCCTGCTCCAGCGACGAGCGGGCCGCGGCCAGGTCGGACGGGCTGGCGCCCTGGCTAATGCGACTGAAATTGGCCTGGGCGGTGGCGAGCGCGTTGTTCGCGGCGGTCAGCGCGGCCTGCGCGGTGGTGCAGCCGGCGGTGTTGGAGCCGCAAGCATTCACCGCGATCTGGGCGTTCTGCTGGTTCTGCTGCGCCGTCGCCAATTGCTGGTTGGCGTTGGCCATGTCGTTGGCGTTCGGCGTGTTGCGCAGGAGATCGAAGCGCACGCGCGCCGCCCGCCACGCCGACATCGCCGTGTCCACGGCCGCCTGGGCCGCCTGCCGGTCGGCGGGCGTGCCGCCGTTGACCAGCTGCTCCAGGTTGTCTTGCGCGGCCTGGAGCGCCGAGCGCGCGCTGTCCACGGCGCTCTGCGCGCTCACCTGGTCGGCGATGGAGCCGCCTTGCTGAAGCTGGGTCAGGCGCTCCTGGGAGGCCGCGAGGTTGGACTGCGCGGTCTCGACCCCCGTGCGCGCTTGCGCCACCTGGTCGGCCGGGGGGTTCCGCAGCGCGTCGCGCCGCGCGATCGCCTGGTTCAGGTTGCCCTGAGCGGCCTGGATGGCCGCGTCGGCCGCCTGCTGGTCCGTGAGCGCGCCGCCGTTCATCAGCTCGCTCAGCCGCTCGTTGCTGCTCTGCAGGCTGGCGCGGGCCGATTCTACGGCGGCCTGGGCCGTCTGCACGTCGGCGTCCGTCGGCCCCTCCTCGAGCTGCTCCAGCTTGGCCTGGGCCGCCTCGAGGTTGGACTGCGCCGACGCCACGTCCTCCGGGCGACCACCCTGGAGCATCTCGTCAAGGCGCGACTGGGCCGCGTTCAGGGCCGCCTGCGCGGCCTGCACGTCTTCGGGGCGGGCGCCCGCCTGCAGGAGCGCGAGCCGGGATTGCGCGCTCTGCAGCGCGCCCTCCGCTTGTCGCACCTGGGCATCGAGCTGCGCCCGGTCGAGCGTGGCGATGGTGTCGCCCGCTTTGACCTCGCTCCCGATGTCCACGTTGAGCTGCTCGATGCGCCCGGTGGCCCGCGGCAGGACGTTCACCGTCGCGCGCGACGAGACGTTGCCCGAGTAGGTCAGTACGGCGGCAATAGGGCCGCTCGTCGCGGTCTGCTCGCTGACGGGGATGGCCACCTGGCGCTGGGCGGCTGGCTTGCTCTGCGCCGGTGGCGCTTGGGTCGGCTGCTGGCAGGCCGCCAGCAAGGACGCGCCCAGAACGACGGCCAGCAGCCGCGGGATGCGATTGAGCTGGGGCATGGGTCCTCCTTACCGTGGCCGCGGGCCCGCGCTAACGGGCCCCGATGCTGCGGGCGCGTATTCGGGGTCGGGCTGCCGCGCGTCGGCAGCGGTGGGGGCCGCGTCGTTCCAGGCCGCCCAGCAAAGCACTTCCAAGCCTGCCACGACGGTGCGTAGCTCGTCAGCCGAAAGGTGCTCCAGCAGCCGGCTGACATGGCTGGTCCCCGCCTGCTGGAGCCGCTCCGCCAGCAGTGTACCCTCGGGCGTCAAGTTGCAGAGCACGAGGCGCCGGTCGTGCGGATCCTCCACACGGCGAATCCAGCCATGCTCGACCAGACGATCGACGATGCCGGTCCCGGTGGCGAGGGTCACGTGCAGCGCCTCGGCCAAACGAGTCATCGAGACATGCTGCTCGTCGTGCAGTAAAAACAGCACTTTGAGCTGCGACATGGTCAGCTCGACGTCGAGCCACTCGCTGGTCGGGCGCAGCGAGCGACAGAAGTCGGCGCGCAACTCCAATATCTTCTCAATGAGCTGCGAGCGCTCGTCCGGCATCGTGGACCCCCGCGTGTTGTTACTATACTACCCAACCTTTAAGCAGTGCAAATAATTAGTATCCGACTATTGCTACGGCCCACAATAATTGGCGCCCTTCTCGTGTGGAGATGATGTGGAGACTTCGTTAACGCCGCTACACATCCGTGAGCAGGCCGGCCCCGCGCCGCCGCTCAGCGCGTGGCGTGCGGATCGACAGCGTAGGTCCACCAGTTGGCCAGGTAGCCGGCGTGCGTGCCGGCCGCTCGGGGTAGATGAGCCAGCCACCATCGGTGGTGGGCGCGGATGTCGCCGCCGCCCCATTCGCGACAATCCACCTGGCGGCGCCGGCCGGCGAGCGCGGGGTAGCTCAGCCAGTCGTCGCAGGTGCTCCAGACCGGGGCCGGATTGCCCCAGTCGTAGTCGGCACGGCTATTGGGAGCGAAGTGGACCGTACCGCAGCCCGCCTGGCCGGGAGCGACCAGGTCGTAGGCGGCGAAGCGCTCCCAGGCGTGGCCCGGCGGCGCGGCGCGAAAAGCGCGGCCGACCATCGACTCGACGCGGTGGCCGAAGTTCTCCAGCATCTCGCCCACGCCGCGCTCGTAGCTGAAACCCATGACCACAAAGCGGCGGGCGCAGGCGAGGCCGCCGACGGGCGGTGAGTTGCACCAGTAGGCGCCCGGGCCGGCCATCGTGGACTCGTAGAAGCCGCCGTAGGGCGGTCCGAACAGCCACACCTCGTCGATCTCGCCGTCCGCCACGCGCCGCGGCGCGTCGAGCGCGCGCAGTAACGCCGCGTAATCGGCAAGCTGCGGGTCGTGCCAGCCGCCGCCCCGCTCCCAGCACGCCAGCCACTCTGGCCCGCTGTAGCAGTAGCCGTCGATCAACGGCGGTAGGCTGTCGGTCTCTGACCAGTCGACGATCTCGTATTGAAGATAGCCCCCGCTCGTCTCTGCCAGGTCGGCGACGTACTCGCGCGCGAGCCGCGCCGGGTCGGCGAAGCGGCAGCGCGCGATCAACCGCTCGCCGCGCGCCGGGACCATGACGGGATTGAAGACGACGACCGCGACGCGGGGACGCACAACGGTCCTCGGGTCCGGCAGCGCGCCGGGCGCGTCGGCCGGGCCGGGCGCCGCCGGCCGGGCGGACGCCACGGGGCCCGCCCGCTCGAACCCTCGCCGGAGGCGTTCGATCCAGCGTCGCAACTCGACCCGCCGCTCGCCGGCGCTCAGGCCGGCGCCCCCTGCGCCTCGCGCAGGCTGGCCCGCACGTCGTCAAGGACGGCCTGACTCAACGGCTCCTGCGGCGCGATCGGGTCGCCTACGTCGAACCCCTGCACTTGCAGCCCCGCCTTCACGCACGCGGCGAGCGAATGCTTTTGGAAGGCCTCGTTGATGCGCCACAGGCGGCGTTGCAGCCGCAGCGCCTCGTCCCACTGGCCGGCCTGGCTCAGCTCCCACAGCCGCACGCACTCGCCCGGGATGAGGCACGCCGGCCCGGCCATCCAGCCGACCCCGCCGAGCTGAAACACCACGAGCGGGATGTGCGCCGAGGCGCTGAACATCTCCATCCGGTCGCCCACAAGACTCATCACCGTCAGGATGCGCCCGGTATTGCCCGAGGCCTCCTTGTAGTACCGAATGTTCGGGACATGACTGAGGGCGCCGACCACGGCGGGCGGCAGGTCCACGGTGAGCCCGGGATTCGAGTACAGGCAGATCGGCGCCTCCACGGCCTCGGCCACCGTCTCGAAGTAGCGCTCGATCCCCGCTCGCGTGACTGGAAAGAAAGCCTGGAGCATGAGCACCAGGCCGGCGGCGCCCAGGGCGAGGTAGCGCTCGGCCTGGCGCCGCGCGTCGTCGGTGGCGAACGCGGCGACGCCGGGCACCACTGGCACGCGCCCGGCGGCCGCGTCGACCACGACGCGGACGATCTCCGCGCGCTGCCCCGGGGCGAGATAGGCGAACTCGCCGGTGCTGCCGAGCGGGCTGAGCCCGTGGACGCCGCTGGCGACCAGGTGCTCCACCAGCGCGCGCAGCGCGTGCTCGCGCACGCGGCCCGTGCTCTCGTCCAGCGGGGAGATGAGGTAGGGAAAAATCCCGCGAAACCCGGCGTTCGACATTGTGGTTCCCTCTGGCTCCACTGGCGCCACCCGCGCGCCCGCCTCCGCCAGCGCATCGTCGATCCCGCCGAAAGTATACCGGTGAGGCGCCTCGTCTCGCGCGCGGCGAGGCCCTCCCTCGCCGCGCGCCGCTGGCCAGCGCGCGGCACATCGCTTGCCGTCGCCCGCGAGGGGCGGCCCCGCGTAGCCTAAATGGGTGATCGCGCGGTTACCCAAAAGGCCGATTGCCAATTAGCCGTCCCGTCCGATGCGGGGGCGGCGTACCGGCGCGTACGCTGCGTATGGTGCTGCGGGGCGACGATCCGCCAGTCGGCGACGGCCGCACGTGCGTCGCCCGCCGCGCCGAGTGCCCGTCTTTAGAGGGACGATGCGGATGCGAGTACGGCCGAGAGTGCGGCGTGGCGTGGCGGCGCCGCAGCGCCCCCAACTGCCGGCGGGCGCGGCTCGTTCCCTGGCCGCGAACGTCGAGCGCTATGAGATGGATCGCCGATGACCCTCGCCGAGTGTATCCGCGTGTCGCTACGGGCGCTGGCCGCCAACAAGCTGCGGGCGCTGCTTACCATGCTGGGGATCATCATCGGTGTGGCGGCCGTGATCGCGCTGATGGCGATGGGGCGTGGCGCCCAGGCCGCCATTACCCAGCAGATTCAGAGCCTCGGCGCCAACCTGCTGTTCGTGCGCCCCGGGGCCTCCACGCAGAGCGGCGTCCGGCAGAGCCAGGGAAGTCAGCAGACGCTGACGCTCGACGACGCCGCCGCGCTGGCGCACCAGGTGCCGACCATCGCAGCGGTAGCGCCCGAGGTGAATGGCAGCGTGCAGCTCGTGGCCAACGGTCAGAATGTGAGTACCCGCATCACCGGCACGAGCGCCAGCTACCCCGAGGTGCGGAACTTCCACGCGACGCGGGGGCAGTTCTTCACCCAGGAGCAAGAGAACAGCCGAGCGAGCGTGATTGTCATCGGCAACACCGTCGCCACCAATTTGTTCCCGGGCCAGAACCCCGTGGGCCAGTGGGTGCGCGTCAGCCTGGGGGGCCAGCCGGGAGTGATGTTTCGCGTGGTCGGCGTGATGGAGAGCAAGGGGGGGACGGGATTCGGCAACCAGGACGACCAGGTATTCGTGCCGGCGACCGCGTACACCGCCCGGCTCGCCGCCAACCGGACGGCGCGCGGCGGTTACACCGTCAGCACGATCAACGTGCAGGTCCGGGACCCGGCGTCGATGCGTGACACGGTGCAGCAGATCGGCGCTGTGTTGCGCCAGCGCCATCGCGTGCTTCAGGACGACTTCACGGTCCAGAGCCAGGAGGACTTTTTGCAGACGATCTCGCAAGTCACCGGCACGATGACGCTGTTCCTGGGCGCGATCGCGGGGATCTCGCTGGTAGTGGGCGGGATCGGCATCATGAACACCATGCTCGTGTCGGTGACCGAGCGCACCCGCGAGATCGGTATCCGCAAGGCCGTCGGCGCCAAGCGCCGCGACATCCTCCTGCAGTTCCTCGTCGAGGCCACGGTCGTGAGCCTGCTGGGCGGACTGGTCGGCGTGTCCGTCGGAGTGGGCCTATCCCGAGTGGTGGGCGGCCTGCCCCTGCCCGGGATGTTCGGCAATGCCCTCGTAACGCCCGACGCGGTAATCCTGGCCTTCACCGTGTCGGCGGCCATCGGCCTGTTCTTCGGTAGCTACCCGGCGATGCGGGCCGCGCGCCTCCGGCCGATCGAGGCGCTCCGCTACGAATAAGTAGTCGAGCCGCCGAGCGGAGCAGCGTCCGCCGCGAGGGCGCCTGCTGCCTCCCTTCGCAAACTGCGTGGACGGCGAGGCGTGTTTACCCCTTCGGGTAGGCGCAGCTCGCTCTCGTTTCGAATCCCTTCCTTGTCGATGTGAACAGCGCCGGATGCGCGCAGATCCTCCATCTGCCGTTAACACCATCGGGTCACAATCGATCGTGGGAGACGCAGCGGCGGAGACAGCAGCGCGCACTGCCGAGCACGAAGTCGTCGACCGGGACGGCCCGCAAGCGCGCTGGGCCACCGGGGCGCGACCGATGTGGAGGGCGTTCCCGCGCACGAGCGCGGCGATCTCCCCCCGCAAGCGCGCTGGGCCGCCGGGGCGCGACCAATGGGACGCTGGCCTACCATGCGCCAAGGGAGATGCCCGAATGCTCCGATCTCACCCATTCGTCGCCGGTGGGCCCAGCCTGTCCGTCGTGCTCCCCGCCTACAACGAGGAGGCCGTGATCGAGTCGAGTGTCCGGCACGTGGCGGAGGCGCTGCGGGGGCTGGTGGACGATTACGAGATCATCGTCGTCGACGACGGCTCGCGCGACCGGACGCGAGCCATCCTGGCGGCTCTGCAGGCTCGCGAGCCCGACACGCGGCTGCGGGTCGTGACGCACGAGCGCAACCAGGGATACGGCGCGGCGCTGGCGAGTGGATTCAGCGCCGCCCGCAAGGAGCTGATCTTCTTTACCGACGGCGACGGGCAGTTCGACGTGGCGGAGCTGTCGGGCTTTCTGGCGGCCATGAATGAGGGCACCGACCTGGTGATTGGCTGGCGCGCCCGGCGGGCCGATCCCCCGCTCCGGCGGCTGAACGCTTGGGGCTGGAAGCTGCTGGTGCATGGCCTGTTCGGCTACACCGCGCGGGATGTCGACTGCGCGTTCAAGCTGTTTCGGCGCACGGTCTGGGAGAGCGTGACCGTGCGGGCGCGGGGGGCGACCTTCAGCGCGGAGTTCCTGGTCAAGGCGCGGCGGCTCGGGTTTCACGTCGAGGAGCTGCCGGTGAGCCACTTCCCTCGCGCGGCCGGAAGTGCAACGGGCGCGAGCCTCAGCGTGATCGTCCGCGCCTTCGTGGAGCTAATCGAGCTGCGGCGCACGCTGCCCCGGGAGCCGGGGAGCGGCCAACGGTGTCGGCGGCCCGAGCGGAGGGAAGCGCATGTTGGCTAGTGTACGCGGCCGACAGGCGCTCCGCCGATGCGCCGCCCCGTCGGCACCGCCCCGTCGTGTTGGGGGCCGCGGGCCCGCCTGGGTCGACGCTTTGCAGTCGGCTCGGGGGCGTCCGTTGCGGTTCGCGGCGACTGGTGGTCTGGCCGGGGCGGTGCAGCTCCTGCTCCTGCACGCGGGGACCGCCCTCGGCGGGAACCCGCTGCCCACGAACGTGCTGGCGTTTCTAGTGGCCACGCAGGTGAATTTCTGTCTCAGCCAGCTCTTCACCTGGCGTGACCGGCGCGACGACCGCCCGGCGCGGGCATCGCTGATGCGACGCTGGCTGCGCTTCCACGCGGCGATCAGCGGCACGGCGATGCTGAACATGGTCGTGTTCGCCGTGGGCCGCACCGTCATGCCCGACCTGCTGGCCGCCGCGCTCGGCATCGGGGCGGCCGGGCTGGTCAACTTCGTCCTCGCCGACCGCTTCGTCTTCCGTTCGGCGCGAGCCGCGACCGCGTGACTCGCGCCGTGAGCAGCGCGGTAAAGTCCGATCTGAGCACGCTGCCCGTGGTCCTCACAAGCTCCGGGGCGGCGGGCGCGGCCTGTGGGTCACGCCGCGGTGCTCAGAGGAGGCCCTGCTGCGTGGCGTGGGCCACGGCTTGCGTGCGGTTGTCCGCCCCCAGCTTGTTGAGCAGCGAGGTGAGGTGGTACTTGGCCGTGCTCGCGGAGATCACGAGCCGCTCGGCGATCTCCTTGTTGGTCAGGCCCTCCGTCACGAGCGGCAGCACCTCCTGCTCCCGGGGGCTCAGCAGCCCAACGGTAGCGGGCGTTGCGACGAGGTCGGGGTCATTTCCCAGCCTACGTGCCAGCTCCAGTACCTGTTCCAGGCGGGCTGTCGCGGTGCCGTAGTCGCCCGAAGCGCTGGCCGCAAGCCCTGCTCCCTGGAGCACCTTGAGCCGCAGTCCAGCGCGGCGCCCCGGACGCCGCGCCAGGGCGCCTTCGAGGACGGCCCGTGTCTCATGGAGGTCGCCGCAGGCCCGCCACCTGCGCGCAAGGTCCGCTTGCTCCGCCAGCGCCACGCAGTAGGCGGCGTGCCGGCGCTCGATCTCCGCCCGTTCGCCACTCGCCGCAAGCTGCTCCGCGGCGAACGCCCGCACGGTCGCCAACATGCTGAAGCACGCGCACTCATCCGCGGGCCGGCTCACCTGCACGAGGCTCGCGTCGACCAGCCGGGCGAGGCCGTCTACCGCATCGAGCCCGAGCCCGGTCGCGTGGGTGACTGTCTCCGCCGCCTCCGGCGTCCAGCCGCCCGCGAAGACCGCTAGCCGCCGGAACAGCGCCTGCTCCGCCTCTGGCAGCAGCGCGTAGCTCCATGCGAGCGCCGCGTGCAGCGACGGCTGGCGCGCGGGTAAGTCCGGGGCGTGCCAGCTTAGCGCGGGCAGGCGGTGCTCGAGCCAGCCCAGCAGCTGGGCCGGAGTCAGCACGTTGGCATGGGCCGCCGCCAGCTCGAGCGCCAGCGGCAGGTCGTCGAGGTGCGCGCAGAGCCTGGCGACGGCTGGCGCGTTGTCCGCGGTCAGCGCGAAGGCGGGGGCGCTGGCCTGCGCCCGCTCCACGAACAGCGCCACCGCGGGCACCGACGCGAGGGTCTCCACCGACGGCGACACGTCCGGGGCCAGCACCGGGAAGAGGCGCCAGGGGCAGAGTGTGCTCCCAGCGCAAGCGCAGGCGTGTGCGACTGGTGACTAGCAGCTTGAGGCCGGGGCAGGTGGCGAGCAGCTCCGCCACCTGAGGCGCCGCCGCGAGCACCTGCTCGAAGTTGTCGAGCACGAGGAGGAGCTGTTGCTCGCGCAGGGCGGCCTCCAGCATAGCCAGTAGCGGCCGGCGCTCACGCACCTCCGCCCCGACCGCCTGGGCCAGCGTGGCGAGGACGCGCGCCGGGTCCCAAGCCGGCGCGACGTCGACGAACCGCACACCGTCCGGGAAGCTCGCCTCCACGCCACGCGCCGCTTCCAGGGCCAGGCGGGTCTTGCCCGCGCCGGCCGGGCCGGTGAGCGTAAGCAGGCGCACGGTATCGGACCGCAGCAGCGCCTGGGCGGCAGCCAGCTCGGTCGCGCGGCCGAACAGCGGCGCGGGTGGCAGCGGCAAGGGAACCGACAGCCGGGCCTCGACGGCGCCGGCCATGGCGCGCGGGGTGCGGCCCCGGAACACCGCTGCCTGGAGGGCCGCCCGCTCCCGGCCGGTAAGGCTGAGCGCCGCGGCGATGGCCCGGACCGTCGCCGAGTACGGGGCGCGCCGCTCCCCGTGCTCCAGCGCGCTGATCGCCCGCGCGCTCACGCCGGCGCGCTCCGCGAGTGCCTCCTGGGACAGCCTCGCCGCGAGGCGATAGCGTTTCAGGAGCGCCCCAAACTCGGTGGCCTCCGCGCCCGGCGTGCGGGGCTCGCCGATTCGCGACGGGCCGTCTTGCCGCAGTGGCCGCGTGGCCTCGGCCTGCATCCGCTGTTTGGCCACTTGGCGCCCGTAGACCGGGTCGGGCCCTGGTGCGCGCCGCACCGGCAGCTTATAGGGTGGGACAGGTCCCAGATGCCGGGCTGTTCCCTTCTCAGCGAGAGTTGCCTCAGAGGGCGGGACGGCCTGTCCCGGGACCGCCGCGCCTACCCGGTAGGCGGGCACCGCGCTGGGTGCATGATCGGGTACCGTTGGAGCCACAACGCACCTCCGAGCGCCGGTCGCCACGACGTGCAGCGACCGGCGCCCCGCGTCGCCTGGATATCCTTGTAGCCGGCTTGGGAGCCGCCGCTCCGGGCCGCCACGGGCAGAGGACGTGCCATGATTCCGCCTTTCGTCCTTGGCGCTGGTGCGTCGGTGGCCCGAGGAGCTCGCTCGGTCGCAAGACCTGGGCTGGCACGGACTGTAGCCTGATGTGGCGGGAGCCCTGGATGCCTGTCCGGAGATCGCGCGACCGCGCCATCGCCGAGAAGACCGTCAAGACCTACGTGAGCAGCATCCTGGGGAAGCTCGGCGTCCGGAGCCGCACGCAGGCCGCGCTGGACGCCGGGCGGGTCGGCCTGGTGCCGGTCGATCAGCTCGGCGCCGGCGGCAGCACTCCCCATTAGGGTAGCTCCGGGTCGGGAGCTGCTCTTCATCTGGCGTTTAACTTCGCCCGCCATAATCCTCTCGGGACGGGGTGCGAGACACCTCGACCCGGGAGGATCGCAATGACCTACAAGACGTCATGGCCCAGCGAGGAGCCCGCGCCGTGGTGGCGGGGGCAACCCGTGGATAGGGGAGCGCGCGGCCGGAGCGCGCCCGGAGGGCAGAGCATCGCGGCCTGGCGTCCCGCGTCGCCCGGCCAGCTCGCGCTGATCGGCGCGGGCCTGTGGCTCGCGGGCGCGCTCGTACCGCTGCTACACGCGCTCGCCGCGGTCGGCGTGGTGCTGCTCGTCGTGGCCGGCCTCAGCCTGTTCCTCCGGCCGCGGACTCGGACGATGTACTGGCGCGGGCGCCGCATCGACCTGCAGAATGAGCCGAGCGTCGGCGAGCGCGTGTATCGGCTCATCTACCGCGCGCGGTAGTCATCCGAGGCGCCCGGGGCGCCACGCGCCCGCGAGCCGAAACTGGCGGCACGAACAGGCGCGAGGCTGTCGGGCAGCGACGGCCGGACCATACTCGCAACTGGCCGGTTGGTCAGGGTCAGCCGACGCCCAAGGGTGCCATACTAGGATGGTAGAGTGCGTCGGAGGGGGGCAGCGGCGCGTCGAGGGGGAGAGAAGGAGAGACCAGCCATGTCGCAGCAGACCAGGAAGGCCACGGAGGCGGAGCGCAAGGACTTCATCCAGAAGCTGGGCCGCTTCCGCGCGTCGCTGCCCGACCACGAGAAGGCGATGCTCGACGCGATCATGATCACCGCCGAGGGCGCGCGAGGGGCCGGGGACGTGCAGGGCTACGCGTGGTTCTGGGGCAACGACCCCGTCACGCCCCGCTGGTACACCGGCGTGCAGCCCCCGGGCGCCACGTCACCGTGGTGGGAGAACTACAACACGCCTTGGAGCTGAGATCCGTGGGCCCCGAGTAGCGCCTGCTGCTCGGGGCCTACTGCCGTCCCTCGGCCAGCCGCCCGGCTAGACTTCCCCCGTGCCGGTGTCGCCGTGCGGGTGGTTCTCCGGCGCGCCTCGCCGCAGCAGGCGGCCAATTCCCCGCTGGATATCGTCGAAGACGGTGAACATGGCCGGCACGAAGACGAGCGTGAGCAGGGTGGAAGTGAGCAGGCCGCCGATCAGCACCACCGCCGCGGCCTTGAGCAGCTCCGAGCCCTCCTCGAGGCCGCTGGCGATGGGCAGGAGCGCGGACATCACCGACAGCGTCGTCATCAGGATTGGGCGCAGTCTGGTCGGGCCAGCCTCCAGCAGGGCGTCGGTGCGGTTGTAGCCGCGCTGCTCCAGAATCTCCGTGTAGTCGACGAGCAGGATGGCGTTCTTGCCCACGAGGCCCAGCAGCACGGCGAAGCCGAGCAGCGAGAACAGCGTGAACGGCGTGTCCGTGAGCGCCATGGCGCCGAAAGCGCCGACGGTCGCCAGCGGCAGGGACATCATCACGATCACGGCGAGCGGCAGCGTCACGGAGTTGAAGAGCATCATCATCAGCATGTACATGAGCAAGATCGCCACGGCCAGCGCCTTGAAGATGTCGCCGAAGGCCTGGGCGCCGCGGATGAACTGGCCGGTGACGCTCGACACCATGATGGCGATGGGCACGTAGACCACCACGTCGACCATGGTGATCGTGATCGCCGCCAGGCCGATCTCGCTGCGGCCCTCGATGGCGGCCCGGATGGGGTTCTTGCCCATGCCCAGGTGGCGGGCGATGTTCTCCAGCACCACGATGCTGTCGTCGACCAGGATGCCGATGGCGAGGGTGAGCGCCCGCATCGTCATCAGGTTCAGGTTGTAGCCCAGGAGGCTCATTACGGCGAACGCGGTCAGCACCGACGTGGGAATCGACAGGAGCACGATCGCGGTGCTGCGCCAGGTGTGGATGAATAGCAGCAGGATGAGCCCCGTGGCGATGACGGCCTCGACGAGCGAGCGCTGCACCGTGTTGAACGATTGCTGGGTGTAGACGGAGCGGTCCACCACCACGTCGAGCCGGGTGCCCTGGGAGAGCTGCGGCTGCAGCGTGTCGATCGCGGCCTTCACCGCGTTCACCACATCGATGGTGCTGGCCTGAGGCGTCTTGGCCACACCGATCGCCAGCCCCTCCTGGCCGTTCACGCGCACGATGGCCTGGCGCTGCTGATAGGTGTCTTGAACGGTGGCTACGTCGCGCAGGTAGACGGGGCCGCTGGGCTGCTGCTTGACGACCAGGTTACGGAGGTCCGGGACCTGGTGCGCGAGGGCATCGAAGTACACGTTGTAGCTGCGGTCGCCTTGCCAGATCGTGCCGGCAGGGGTCTGAAACTGGCCGCTCTGCAGCGCGGACACCACGTCGGTGACGGCGAGGCCGCGCGCGCGGAGCGCCCCCTCGTTCACCAGCACGTGGACCTCTCGCGTCAGCCCCGACTGGATCGTCGTCGAGCTGACGCCCGGCACGTTGTTGAACTGCTTCTGCAGCACGTTCTCGGCGAAGTCCTCCATGAGGGCGAGCGGCTGGTCCCCGGTGAACGCGACGGTGACCACGCTAATGGCGTTGGGGTCCAGTTTGATGATCGAGGGGACGATGTTGGGGTTGGGCGGCAACTGGTTGCGTGCGCCGTTCACGACGCGCTCGGCGTCGGTCGAGACGGTGTTCGGATCGGCGGCGGTGTTGAACTGCACCTGGACGACGGACATGCCTTGCAGGGAGGTCGAGGTCAGGCCGTTGACGTCGATATTTTGAAGCGTTGCGAGGGCGCTCTCGATCGGCGTCGTCACGGCGGCCTCGACCGTCTCGGGATCGGCGCCCGGATAGGGGGTGCTGACCGTTACCGACGGGAAGTTGACGTTGGGGACGACGGCGATTGACATGCTGGTGTAGGCCAGGATGCCGAAGATGGCGAGGGAGCTCGTAAAGGCCGCGACGACCAGGGGATGGTGTACCGCGATCTCAGTGACCTTCACGCGCCGGCCTCCGCGTGTTGATACGTCACGGGTGAGTTGACCTGGGCGGTGCGCTTACGCTCCATGTCCACTCACCAGACTGGTACCTCGTCACGGGTGATTTGCTGTGTGTTGGCAACTGCCAACACACAGCAAATCACCCGTTGACAGACCACTAGCCGCTCGGGGGCGCGCCGCTCACGCGCACTGGATCGCCGTCGTTGAGCAACTGCTGGCCCACCACGATGAGCTGGTCGCCGCGCTCCAGGCCGCTGAGCACCTGGGTCTGGTAGCCGTCGTTGATGCCGAGCTGAGGCTGGCGCACTTGGGCTTTGCCGTCCACGACGACGAAGACGATGCTGCTCCCGCCGCGCTGCACGATGGCCTGGTTCGGGATGGCCAGCGCGTCCGGCGCTTCGGCGCCGTGCAGGGTGACCTACGCGTACATCCCGTCCTTGAGCTTGCCTTCCGGGTTTTCGGGCACCACGGTTGCCTGGAAGGTACGCGTGCGCCGGTCGGCCGCCGGCGCGACTACCGTCACGACCGCCGGGAACTGCTCGCCGGGATAGCTGGAGACGGTCAGCACGGCGGGGCTGCCCTCGCGTATTTGCCCCATCAACGCCTGCTCGATGGTGACCAAGATCTGCACGTCGCGATTGACCAGCGTGACCAGCGTCGTGGAGGGGCTGGCGAGCGTGCCCTCCGAGACCAGGCGAGCCGACACGTCGCCGTCATATGGCGCGTAGACCTATGCTTCAGCCGCCTGCGCGCGGGCTAGGTCGTACGCGCCCTGGGCTTGCTGGACGGCAGTCTCGGCCTGCTGGATGTCCTGCGGCCGGTTGGGTTCCGCCGCCAGCGCCAGGTTCGCGCGCGCCTGCGCGACCACCTCCTGCTGCTGCTGGATCTCTTGCGGACGATACGCATACTGCTGCAAGGCCAGGTTCTGCTGGGCCTGGTCCGCCGTCGAGTAGGCGGCCACCAGATCGGCAGCCTTGGGGGCCACGAGCACGTCGGCAAGGTTGCTGACGGCGCTCGCCAGGTTCGCCTGGGCGGTGCTCGCGGCGGTGGTGGCGCTCGCGACGTCCGCGGCCGGCGGGTTGCGCAGGGCGTCGAGGCGAGCCTGCGCCTGCGCGACGGCCGTGTCGGCAGCGCGCTGCGCCTCGGCGGAGCCGCCCGCCAGCAGCACGTCGAGGGAGGTCTGGTCCGAACGCAGCGCCGTGTCCGCGGAATCGAGCGCGCTCTGGGCGGCGGCCAGCGTGTCGGCCGCGGGCTGTCGGAGGAGCTGCTGGTTGGCGAGAGCCGCCTGGAGATTCGCCTGGGCCTGGTCGACCGCCGTGCGCGCGGCCTGCATCTGGTCGGGCGTGGGGTTGTTGAGCTGGTCGAGGCGCGCCTGCGCGGCCACGAGGTTCGCCTGGGCAGTCTCGGCCGCGGTCACCGCGCTCTGGAGATCGCTCGGCGATACCTCGGGCGTCAGGCGATTGGGACCCTGCTGGGCGCTCTGCAGCGCGGCGTTGGCCCGGTCGAGCGCCGCCTGCGCCGCGAGGCAGTAGGGGTTGGTCGCCGCGGGCGACTGGACGGCGGCGGAGTTGAGGGTGGACGACGCGGTGCCGGTGCTGATGACGGCGGAGGCTTGCGAGACCGATTGGGCGGTCGTGCCACACTGGGTCTGCTGCGCCTGCTGGGCCTCGGTGACCTGAGCGTGTAGGTCCGTGAGCTGCAGGGCGCTGTTGGCCGCGGCGCCGGGGTTCGCCTGGCGCAGCAGCTGATCGTAGTACGCGCGGGCGGAGCGAATCTGCGTCTGGGCTTGAGCAAGGGCCGAGAGGGCGGCTTGCCGGTCGGCCGGCGCGCCGCCGTTCGCCAGCTCGGCCAGGCTCTGCTGCGCGGCCTGGAGCGCGGCGGTGGCGCTGTCCACCGCGGCCTGGGCGCTCACCTGGTCGGCGATGGAGCCGCCGGCGAGGAGCACCCCGAGGCGGGACTGCGCCGCCTGGCGGTTGGCCGCCGCCTGGTCGACCGCCGTTTGGGCCGCCTGAACCTGGTCGGGCGCCGGGTGGCGCAGCGCGTCGCGTTGGGCCTGGGCCTGCGCCAGCGTCGCTTCGGCCTGGCGCACGTCCGTCGGGGCGCCACCCGCCAGGAGCTGGCCGAGCGCCGTGCTTGTGCTCTGCACGCTGGCGTAGGCGGACTCGGCCGCGCGCCCGAGCGGTGTCGATCTGCGCCTGGGTGGAGCCCGACAGCACGTTGGCCAGGCGCGACCGTGCCGCCTCCAGGTTCGCCTGCGCGGTGGCCACGCTCTCCGGGCGCCCACCGTCGAGCATGAGCCCGAGCTGCTGCTCGGCCCCCCGCAGCGTTGCGCCTGCTGCCTCGACCGCCTCGGGCCGCGCGCCGGCCCGCAGCAGGTCGAGCCGCGCCTGGGCGGTGCCGAGCGCCCCCGCGGCCTGGGCCACCTGCGCGTCGAGCGGCGCGTGGTCCAGCTCCGCGATCAGGTCGCCGGCCTTCACGCTGCTGCCCACGTCGACGGTCAGGCGGTTGATGCGGCCGGTCGCCTGCGGCAGCACGTTGACGGTCGCCCGCGCCTGGATATTTCCCGCGTAGCTGAGGGTGGTGGTCAGGCTGGTCGGGCCGACGGGCTGGACGCTTACGAGCGGCGCCGCGGTGCCCAGCGTGCCCGCTCCTTCGGCCGGCGGGCTCTGGGCCGTCGGCGTGCGGCCGCCCGCCCCGCAGGCTGCCAGCAAGACGACGAGCGCGGTGGCGCACCCCCGTGTGGACCAACTACGACTCACCATCGGCTCACCTCACGCACGGCTGGCTCAGCTGCCGAGGACCCGGCGGCCACGCGAGCGGCGTGTAACGGGCCACCCGCCTGGTCTGCACCGATCTCAGTCCGCATCGGCAGCGACGATGCGGACCACGAGGTTGTCGCCCGAGGTCGGGGCCACCGCCGCGGCGTAGTGCCAATACCGTAGGTCGGTCTGCGGCGCCGGCAGCTCCAGCCGATATGGCGCCGCGCACTGAAACTGACTGCTGCGATCGGCGCTGCCGCCCAGCGTCGCCTGCGCGTTCACGTAGGTCTCCACGCCGGCCGCGGTGAATGTCGCTCCGGGCGGACCATCCACCTGCAGCGTGTAGCGCTAATGCCAATCCAATGCTGCCTGGAGGGAGGCCACGGGATGCGCGGCGGAGGTCTGGCTCTCGGCGAGCACGGCTGCCGCGAGCGCGGGCCGCGCCGCGACTAGCGCGACGGCCAGCAGGGGCAGTCCAAGAATGAGGCTCGTCGTGCGGATCACGATTCCCTCCTGTTCCTGCCGGCTGGGTGAAGCCGGGCTGGCTAGACTGACTCCATCGCCCGGCTTAGAGCGAGCGCAGCGGGGGGTGGGTCGGCACGGGCACGACGTCGGTGGGCGCGGGCGTTGGCGCGGGGCCGGGTCCCACGGTGGGCTCCCACGGCGGCAACGGCACCAGCGATGGCAACGGCGGCGCCGTCGCCGTCGGCAGGGCGGTGGGCGCCGGGAGAAACGTCGCGGCCGCGTGCGGGATGTCGGTCGGGAAGACCGCCGCGGTTGGCGAGGGCGACGGCGTCGGGGCGGGGACGACGGTCGGCGGCGCGGGCGGCTCTGCCGCCCGGCAGGCCGTCGCGCCGGTTGCCAGGGCGATGAGCAGCCCGGGCGCCCATCCCGCCCCGCGGCGCGTACCCTCGCGCCTCTCGGGCGCCGGCCGCTCCTGGTCCCGGCTCGGCTTCACGGGGCCACCACGCCTTCACAACGGCTCATGGGATCCGGGACGAGCGTCAGCGCCTGCACGTCCGTCGGCACTTCGAACGTCCACAGTTGCCGCAGCGACAGCCCGGGCTCGAGCACCTGCTGTGTGAGCGCGTTGATGCCGTACTGCCGCGCCAGGACGGTGAGGTCCGGGGTAAAGCCGGCGCTCGTTATCTGGAACAGCCGGCCGCGATTGTCCTGCAGCTCGACCGGCAGCGAGACCTGCGCGGCCTGGTCGCCAACGTTGGTGACATTTGCCACCACCACTACGTGGGGCACGCCGTCGGGTCCCTGCAGCGGCTCGGCTTGCTGCACCGCCACGTCGACGGGCACCCCCAGCAGCCCGCACGTGCGGAGGGTTTGGCCCACCAGGCCAGCCACCGCGGCGTCGAAGGAGGCGCTGGTACTGGGGCTCGCGCCGGTCGGGGAGACAACGCCGACCGTGGGCGCCGGGGCTGTGGGTGTCGGTGTCGGGCTCGCCGGGCTCGGGCCCAGGGCCAGGGCAAAGAAGTTGTCCAGGCGCTCCACGAGCACCCCCGCGTCGGGAATGGCGTCGATCTGCGCATCGGTAAGCTCGGCGGGCACAATGCCGTAGCGCAGCCCGTCGCGATACACGAAGAGGGCGCCATCGCTGCGGCGGAGCACTCGCCCCTGCAGGGCGGCGGCGCCGGTCGACTGTGCCAGCACGGCTCCGCCGCCGAGCACTGGCAGCGCGACGGCGCTGCACAGCAACACCAGGCGCCCGAGCCGCTGCCACGTCATGGTCAGCCCTCCGCGGGCGCAGCTCCGCGGTCCGCCGGTGCCGGCTGGCTCCACGCCCGCATGGCTGTCCCCGCGCGAACAACCTCTGATCTACCCCAGTGTCGAACGCCGGCAGCGTTTGAACCTCCGCCAAACCGCCAGTTGTGCTGGGAGGCGGCACGGTGCACCAGGAGCCTAGCCAGTTGGCCAGGTGGTCAGCCTCGTCGTCCAGCGCGACTCACGTGGAAACCGCGCGCGGCTTGATCGAGCTGCCCGCCAGGCACCGGCCGGTCGCCGAGGCGGATCGCGGCAGCGCGGCGGCACCGCCCCGGGCGGATCAGGAGCGGGGCGCTCCTGGGGGGCGGGCGCCGGACGGCGCTGGGAAGACCATCGCCTGCCCCGGAGTCAGGGGCATGGGCGTACTGCCGGCCGCCGTCGACTGCACCGAGACCGGCCCGCTCTGGCCGTTGCTCACGTAAGTCACGTGGGTCGTCCCGTCCGGGTCGATCTGCACCTGGACGGTGGCGCCCTCGGCGCGCGCCACCACCGCCAGCGTCTCGACCTGAAACCCCGCCAGCCCGGCCGAGCTGTCGGCTGGCGCCGCGTGGTGGACGGCGATTCCGTCGAGCTGCAGGAGGCGGCCCACCATGGCGCCCTGCGGATTCGTGTCGGGCTGCTCGATCTGGAGGTCGGACTGCTCCATCATATCGGTGCGGGTGCCGTCGAAATGGATGATGCGCGCCGCCGCGCCCTGGTCCGTGCGCACCTCGTCGCCGGCAGCGAGGGATTGGGAGTCCTCCACGCTCGTCCATCCCGTGTCGTCCGAGGGCGACGGGGCAGCCGCGTTGGCGGTACGCCACTCCACCGTGTCCTGGATCACCTGCAAGACGGCCAGAATGGAGGGCGGCCGGTGCTGGGGCTGCACGGCAGCCGAGGCGCCAGGCGCGAATAGGCCATTTGCCAGCGCCGCGGCGAGCAGCGCTACCGACCCGATCCACCGCAGGGTTCTGTGGCTACCCAACTCTGTCCTCCCTCTCCTAGTCCCGTGGGTTGGTGGTCCGACCGCCACGGGGAAGCCGGTCTCTCGGGTTCCGTCGGCAATCCAGCCCGCCGCCGTTGATCACCCCGGGCGCATGCCTCTGTCCGCCGAGCTCCACATGCCCATTATCGCGCGCCTGGCAGCGCGCTTCTCGCCAAACGGTCAGTTGGGCTGTGGGAGCGTGCAGTCCGCGGGGCGCTGTCCACCCGGCCGGGGGGCGCCTTCGCGAACGACCCGCACACTTAGCAGGCGCAGTACGGGGTGTGCCGACCGCCGTGGCGCCGGTAGCAATCGTGAACGGAGGCTGACGGCGGCTAGCGCCCCGATCCGTTCGGTCGGACGCTGCGCGTGCGGCGGACGGCCACGCCGCAGGCCACAGCGCCCACGCTGACTACCAGGGCGAGCGGCCACGGCGCCGGTGCTCCCGGCCGGGGCGCCGGCACCATCGCGGCGCGCGTCGTGGCGCCACGCACCGCTGCAGTGGTGGGGCGCGGTGTGGCGCGCCCCCCGCCTGGGAGGCTGGCCGGCCCACTGCCGATCGCTCCACCCAGCACGGGCGAGGGCGTCGGTGACGGTAAGACGGTGAGCGGTGGTGGCGCGGTCGGCAACGGGAGAATCGTCACGGGAGCCGCGGAGGGCGACGCCGTGACGGACGGCGCGGCTGTCGGCACCGCCGGCGTTATGGCGCGCACCGTTGGGAGCGCGACCGTGGGCAGCGCCGTGACCGTCGGTGGGGCGGTCGGGGGCGCGAAGGTGGCGAGCGGGGTCGGAGTGGCGCGCGCGGTGGCCGAGGGTAGCGCGGTGACGGGCGGTGTCGCGGTGCGTCGGGCGGTTGGGGACGGCGGCGCGGTCGGCGACGGCGACGCAGTAGCGCGCCGAGTCGGCGTCCGCCGCGCGGTTGGCGACGGCGGCGCGGTGGGCACGGGTGAGCTGGTGGCGATGGCCGTCGTCGTCGGGACGACGGTCACGCTGGGAGTCGTCGTGCCCGCGGCCGGCTGTGCGGTGGTACTCGCGGCCTGCGCCCACGCGCTGTGCTGGCGGGCCGAGAGCGGGCCAAACGACGCGAGCAGCACCGCCGCCCCATAAATGGACAGCCCGGCTCCCAGGCGGAGCACCGCGCCGACTCGTCGCCTACCAGTTCCGGTCCTGCGAGTGGCCGGCCCGTGCGGCGCTGCCCCAGCCTCCGCGGGAGCCTGGTCGCCCTCCCCGCTGCGGAGCGTGTCGTACGGGGACATGGGCCCTCTTCTGCGCGGGGGTACCCCGGATACGCCAACCGTATGCGCCCTCGCAGGCCACGACCAGGCACACTGCCACAGTTAACCGGCACGCTGGCAAGTGTGCGGGTCGCCGATTGAGGTGGGGCCCGGCGCCGTCGTTGCTCAATACTGAATGCCGGGGAAGCGCGCATTCAGGTGGGTCCAGCATGAGTCCGAGGGGTGCTCAGGGGCCCCATTCGGATCGTGGAGCGAGGGGCCATTGGCGAGCGCCGGCCGGAAGATGCCCGAGCTGCCCAGGACCTGGCGCGTCTTCGCGCTGACGCTCGGGATGGCGATTCGGCTGAAGAGGTGGCTGGCCCATGTGGTCGCTTGTCTACGCGGAACCTCAGCGGCCGCCGCTCACCTGCATCGGCATGATCGTTCGCTAGCGCAAAACTCGGCGGCTCGACCGGGAGCACCCCGCGGACCGTCGCCGCCTCGCGCGTGGCGACGATAGCGACCTGGAGCGCCTCCAGTGCCTGCAGGCGCTCGGCAGGCCCAGCGCGGTCCAGCCAATTCGCGACCGCCGCACACGCTCGGGACAGCGCCCTGGCATCCACCTGGCCAGCTATCGGCGCGGCCGATCCGCGCAGGGTACTCAGCCGCTCCTCAAGTAGCGTGCGCTGACGCCGAAGGTTGGCGCCCTCCTCTCGGACCGGCTGCTCATCGACCTCGCCAAAGCTATAGAGGCGTACGAGCCGAGCTTCGCGGTCCTTCAAGGACTTGATCTCGCCCTCGACCCGTTCTACCTCATCGGGATCGAATTCTGGTCTGTCCCGCCGCTCCAACTCGTGCAGCACGGTCGAGGGGTCAGTCAGGACGCGCCGAACCTCTTTCCAGATGCCGGCCTCCAGAGCGTCGCCTCGCACGTAGCGGGCGGAGCACTGCTCGCGAACGTGCTTATTGTAGGCATGCCGACAAGCGTAGTACGTGTATTCGGCGCCTTTGACCTTCATCGTCTGGCCGATCATCGCCGCCCCGCACGTCCCGCACTTGGCCCGACCACGTAGCACGTAGAGCCTCGCGGTACGCCGCTGGCGCGTGCGCTCCGGGTCCGCCAGGATGGCCTGTACCCGGTCCCATAGCGCCTGGTCAATGATCCGGGGCGACGCGCCCTCGATCTCGATCCACTCCTCGACCGGCCGAGGAACGGGCCGCCGGCGGCGCCCGCCCTTAACGCCCTCCCGCCCGGTCACTATCCATCGCGTACGCCGGTAGACGAGCCGCCCGGTATAGGACTCGTTCGTCAAGATTCGACGGATGGTCAGCGGATACCAGCGCCCGCCTGAGAAGGCGCGGACGCCCGAATCGTTCAGCTCGCTGGAGACCTTGGAGTAGCTGCGCGTCTCCAGGTACCGGCGGAAGATCCACCGGACGACCTCCGCCTGCGCAACGTCGATCTCCCGCTGGCCCGTCCGCGGGTTGTAGACGTAGCCGTAGCAGCCCTTGCCCATCGCCTGTGGAATGCGGCCCGAGCGGGCCCGCTCCAGCTTGCCGCGAGTGGTCCGCTCAGCGATCATCTCGCGCTCAACCTCGGCACTGAAGGCGCGGGCGGCCAGAATGAAGCGGCCGATCGCCGTGCTTTCGAATTGCTCGGTGACCAGTTCCAGCCGAGCGCCCGCTTGCTCGACATCGTAGATTAGGACCCCGATGTGGTTCTGATTCCGCGACAGCCGGTCCACGGCGTAGGCTACCACGACGTCGATGGCACCCTGCTTGAGTAGCTGGCGCACGCGGCTGATGCCAGGGCGGTCCAGCGTGTAGCCACTGGCGGTGTCCCGGACGCACTCAACAAGCGCCCAGCCGGACCGCAGCACTCGCTCCACGCCGGCCCGCTCCTGAGTGTCCAGGGAAGTGCCGTCCCGCTCCTGGGCGTCGGTCGATACTCTCGCGTACACTACGGCGCGCATACTTACCTCCCGCGTCTTGATTCATTTTAATACAATCCAATACAATAATGCTATGCGAGACAGTAGCGAGTGGCTTACCACGCCCGAGGCGGCGGCGTACCTGCGGGTCCATCCGGAGACGTTGCGGAGTTGGGCGCGCAAGGGGACCATCCCGGCAGCCAAGCTCGGGAACCGCGGCGGCTTCCGCTTCAAGCGGATGGACCTCGATCGATTTCTGGAGAGCCGAAAGAGCGGCGGAGCCGATTGAGGGGCTGGCGCGGTCGACCTAGCGGCGCCGATACACGTCCTTGCGGTCATCTACGGCGCGCACGACGATACGGCCCGGCTCCAGATCGAAGATGATCCGCCAGTCGCCGACGCACAGGCGCAGGCCCGGCATGTCCTCTAGCCGTCGCACGTTGCCGTAGCCGGTCTCGGCGTAGCGGCGCAGCGCGGCGCGCAAGCGGGCGACCAGCCGCGGGTTACGGCGAGCGAGGCGCGCCAGATCGGCGGCCACCGATGCCGGCCAAATGACGGTACAGGGCCGCCACGGCCGCGCCAGCTCACGCCTCGCGGGCGAGCAGGGCGTCTAGCTCGGCGTCCGTCAGGTAGTCGCCGCGGGCCATATCCGCGGCCGACGCGGCCATCATCGCCGCTTCCTTCGGCGAGAGCGGCACGGGGTCTACGGGCAGCTCCCCGCGACGGACAGCCCGGCGCTCGCGCTGGCGATCGGTCAGCTCGGCCCGGTGGGCGCGGTAGTAGGCGCGCGCCCGGCAGCGCGGCGAGCAGTAGCGCCGCTTGTAGCGCCCCGCCGTCGTGGCCATCACCTCGGCGCCGCATTCCTCACAGCGCACCGGTCCGACCACACGGCGGGCGGCAGCCATCGCGCGGGCAGCATCGCTCAGGGGCGAGCGGTCGCTTACAGCCATTGCACTACCTCCACCGTGAGCATATCACGCAGAGCGGTTTCCGTGAATCTCGCATCTGCCCTATGGACTCACCCAAAACGATTTGGTATAGCAAAGATGCAGGGCGCTGGGCGCCCGAGCACGAAGCGGCCCCCGAGCGTTGCAGCCGCCCGAGGGCCCAGGAATGAAGCGAGCGATGGTCACTTCCCCCCGGCCAATGGTACCACACCGGCCCCCGCGCTGCCCTTCGAGGCGACCTACCGCTACGCGCTCCAGATCGATGAGGCGAGCTTTGCCGCCGCGCTGGCCGCGGACCTACTACTAGAGCGCCTGCACGACTACCTCACCGCCCCGAGCGAGACGAGCCGCTACCTGCTGGCCCAGCAGATCGAGCGGACCTTGCCGAAGGTTCACACGGCCCTCGCCGCGGCGCGCGTCACGCCGCAGAGCACGGGTTTGGGATCGGTTCGAGCTGACCGCCAAGGGTGAGGCCGCGGCGGCAAACGTAGCGTAAGGCTTGCCGGGGCGGGTAGCGCACCCGCCCCGGCGATCCCGCGGGAGGACACGATGCTTACCGCACAGAAGCGCTTGCGGCGCCTGACCGTGCGCGCCCTCGCCACACGGCCGGGGCTCCTACTGACCACAGCGCTCGCCGAGTACGACGATGCCACGCTCGCCGCGCAGCTCGGCTGCCCCGTCGCCGGCGTCATGCGGCTGCGCCTCTGCCAGCCCCCGCGGCCCGCCTACTGGGCTGCCGACGTGCAGGCCATCGCTGCTCGTATCGGCGCCGAGCCGGCCGCGCTCAGCGCCCGCTTGCGGCGCTTCGCGGCTAACAGTGCGGGAGCCGCCACGCCCCCTCGCCCGCCAGGCACCTCGTAGTCGCGCCAGGAGCCGCACTGCGTTGAGTAGGCGCAGCTTTGGTGGCAGTGATTGTTGTCCACATTTTGCGACTCAGCTTTGCCGGGATAATCGTTTGAGTTTGCAGAACGCCCAAACAGGTATCTCCGCCCGTATAATGCGGATACTGGATATTATTCGATGACGTTATGCGGTGCTATGAGGACCTCCGGCATTTTGATCCTGGCAGGCCGCAGCAGTTGTTGGAGCAGCCCGGCCCCGGTACCCCGGTTTCTATAGATGTAGGGACAGCGACAGGCCGGTGGTAGGCGTCGCGCGTGCAGCGGAAAACGTCGTGCCTCGGCGAGTCGAGGCACAAGCACAGTGCTCTCTCCGTGAACCGGCCTGCGCCCTATACGCTGAGGAGTGGCGTGAGGTAGGATGAGAACCGGCCGCAGATGCCGCCTCTGGATCTGCGGACCGGCAGGCTTCGTGGCGGCCCCCGCGAGGGCGCTCGCCTCGACCTTTGGCTCACGGCCGGCAGGAGCTACGCGCTCCGCCAGTCCTTCAGCGCAGTGCCGGTCACAGAGAGCCCTGGCGAATGCGCCGAGTGCCGGGATAGACGACCAACAGGAGGCATTCGGTATCAGTGCCATTGACGAGGGGGGACGGGATGGCAATACGTCGGTTGGGTCGCGGAGCGCTTGGCGCTATCCTTGCGGTTGCGGTGCTTGTAATGCTCAGCACGCAGGGCTGGACCGGGGGACTCGGGGTCGCGGGGGCAGCCGCGAGCGAGGATTCTTCTCGGGCGCATGGTGATATTCCCACGAGTATCCAGGCCCAAGATGCGCAGGAAGAGAATTACCTTCGGCAATTGCTACTCAGGGCTGACGATCTTCCGGATGGGTTCACGGAGGTCGACGAACTGATCCGCTACGTCTACACCGCCGGCACGCTGTCGGTTAGCCGGACCTTCGATGGCCCGGCCTTGCCAGAGGCGCCCAGGCGCGGACCGGTGCGGCTCGTGAGTTCCGTCACCCGCTATCCGGATGCGGAAGCAGCCGGGCAGGCACTCGCCAATCCGCGGGGCTCGCTGAACGTCGCAGGATCCGGGGAAGAAGTTCCAGCGCCCTCGCTAGGCGAGGGCAGCCGCGCCTTCCGCCGGCCGCTTTGGCCGCGGGAGGAGATCGCGCTAGTCGCCAAGACGGGCAACTTGCTATTTGGCGTGTCCCTCCTTATGCCCGACGCGCCGGCGACGGTGGACCTGCTGTTGCCCTATGCGCAGGCGGCGGAAGGGCGGGTCCAGGAAGGTCTGGCGGCCGTACCAGGCCGACGAGGTGACAGCGCTTCGCAAGACGACGAGATTGGGACCACACCAGACCGCGTGCCGGGTTTCGCGACCCTGCCGTTCGGGTCCCCGAGCGGTACCAACGAGTCGGCAGCGGGCGGAACCGGCTTGCTGTCATCGACCGAGGCGCGCCTCGCGGCAGCGAGCCTCACCGAGGCAGACGTGCCGCACGACCTGCGGCTGGTCCCCCGTGGTAGTGGCCCCTGGAGTATCCCGACAGCCCCCGGCTACATTACCACGTTCATGCGAGACGATGCGCGCGACCTCGACCGCGCGCGCCTGCTGCCGGCGGGCACGGTCGTGGCCGTGTTCGCGACGCTCCAAGCGCCAAACACCGATCCGGGTCTGGATGCGGTGGCAGCCGGCGTGCAGAGTCGGATGGAGCGTACCCCATCGCTCACCGCCCTCACGCCGGTCGACACGGCGCCAGTGGGAGATGAGAGCCGAGCCTACACGATGCAGCTGGCCACGGGGACGGTGATCGCCGGTAGACCGGGCTGGCGCGACGGCCGGCTCGCGCTGCTCGATGCGCAGGGCGGCGCCCCGTTAGCCAGCATTGCCTACGTGCTCTTCCGCCGCGGCGGGATGTACGGGTCGCTAACGAGTGTGGCGATGGGATCGGTGCCTCCGCTCGAGGCCACCGTCCAGCTCGCGCAAGTCCTGGACGCGCGACTGATCGGTGCGAGCCCAGAATAGCATCGGGCGCTGACGTACGACGAGCATCGGGGTTACCCTGGGCACGCTGTGGGCGGGCGCTATCGCGTATCCTGGGAGGTCGGCGGCATGACCACGCGCATGCCGGCTCGCAGATACTGTACCGTCTGCGGATCGCTGAAATCCGCCTCCTCATGATAGAGAGCGATCCGGCCATCGCGCGTCTCCAGCCGGTAGGACCCCCTGATCCGATCCGCGCCGCTCGCTTGCACAGCGTCCGCCCGGTCCTCGTAGTGGCCGGTCTCGGCATTACCGGCCACCTGGGCGTCCAGGACCGTGATCCGCGTGCCACTCACCGCATCGGTTTCGAGTACCTGTTGGATCGCCGGTCGGCCAACGGCTCGGGTACCCGGGACGCCTTCGAGCACGGCGTCATCTGTAAATAGGGCGAGCATGGCTGCCACGTCGCCGTGATTTCTGGCCGCGAAGAACTGTTCTCGCACCCCCGCTGGAGTAAGCGCATCCGTGGCACTCACTGCAGGAGCGGACTCGGCTGTACCAGCAGGCGGGCGGTCGCGTATCAGGCGGAGGGCGCCGAGGGCCGTCTGGTGACCTATCGCGTTCCCTTGTGCTTGGTAGAGATCCACAGCGCGCTGCACGTCCTCGGCCGCGGCCGTAGTATCGCCTAAGCGGTTGCGTGCCAATCCTCGGTCGACATAGAGGGCCGCAAACTCGGGTGCCCGCTGTATCGCCCGGCTGAAGTCCTGGATGGCTATGGCGGCGTCCCCCTGGGCCATGTATGCTGCCCCCCGGGCCCGGTAGACCCACGCGGTTGTCGGGCTCAGCTCAACCGCCCCGTCGAGCTCGGGCATGGCGGCGTCGAAGTTCCCCTGCATCACGTACGCCCCTCCCAGGCTGGCGTGGGCCTCGGCGAGGTCCGGGCGTGCCTGCAAGGCGACCTGGAAATCCACTACTGCCTCGGGCAGGGCAAGCAGCGCCATTCGGGCCTCGCCCCGTAAGACGTTTGCCTCAGCCAGGGATGGGGCCAGCTGGAGCGCCTGAGTAAAATCGTCGATGGCGCCATGCAGGTCCATCAACTGAGCTAGGACTATTCCGCGGTAGACATAGGCAGTGGTAAGATCCGGCCTAATGGTCAGCGCCTGGGTAAAGTCTGCCAGCGCGCCGTCATAATCCTCCAGCGCGCGCCGCGCCTCACCACGAGCCAGGTAGGCGTCGGTATAGTCAGGATTGAGACGCAGCGCTTCGGTGAAGTCATCCGCAGCACCACTGTAGTCACTAGCCATAGCGCGCTGCACACCGCGCATGAGAAAGTATTCGGGGGTTGGAGAGGGGCCGCTCTGACCAACAGAACTGGCCATGCTAGAATAGGCTGGGCCGATCGCAATCACGAGCGTGATTATCAAGGCAAGCACGGCGCGGCGTACTGGAACCGGTTGCATATATGCACCTCCACGATGTGGCGGCTTAGTTCGTTCAACGTTATCCATAGCCCTGACATCCGGACACAATTTCTCAAGGCCACGGACCTGGTATTACACTATAGGAAAGTACACGCTCTCCTGTTACGTGCGCCGCTGGGGGTGTGTATATTGGACAGGTCAGCAATCGGCCCGGTACCATCCAAACTGGTTCGTCATTCTCTACGACCTCGCCATGCTGCCGACGAGCGATGACTTGGGCAGGTGCCGTGCTACTCGATGGTCCAAGGCAAAGTGACGTGTGGCTTCCGCTGAACAAGAACACAGGCGAGAGTCAGGATGGCGAGATGGATATCGGCCTGCCGCTCGTAGCCAATACGTAGACAGTAGACCTGCAGTAGCCAGGGTATGGCGTGTTCGCCCTACCTTGCGAACCGAGCGCAGGCTCCTAAATTGATCCAGGCAGTGTAGCACCAGTCGCCTCGGACCTTGAGGTCATAACTCCGAACTCAAAACAGTGAGGTGGACAATACTTATGCGCTCACACCGTCCAGCACGATTCACATTGGCCGGGCTCCTTCTTGCCTGGGTTCTCACATTGAGCGGAATGTTTATTTGGTCGAGCGCAACTGGACATAACCCACCGCACTGGTGGACACTTCCATTCGGCTGCATCGCATTGCTGATGGGTATGCAGTTCATTTACTTCAGAAACGAAGATGCGACGTTTATGCGTGAAGCGCGCGAAAAGATTGGACTGCCAACGCGCGATATAAACAGTGGCGTCTTGTTGTTTGTCGGATTCTACCTGATACTACTGGGCGGCTTCTTTGTATATGCTGCATTCAAGTAAATACGATCTACATGTCACTGGGTGGGCTTTTTTTGCATATTGAGCGTGGGTTGTTGGATATACCCACATGCTACACCGCCCAGCATTATAGCCAGCGGGAAGCTGTCCGCCGTGGTGCCACCCATCAGGTACTCTCTGGGGCGGCCGCAGCATATGATCGAGTCCGCCAAAAACCCTGCGGCCGCAGCTCCGGCGGCCGCGCAATGGCCCACGGGTTAAATCACAATGTTGGGATCGGCCACAGGACCACTCTAGAAATCAGGTATGCTGTCATGGCCCTGTGTCTATGGGTGGCCCTACATAGCCACCCATGAATGATACTCCTCCGGTACCCACATTGGCCCCGATGCAGCTACCCCAGCCACCGAATTGCGACCACCCAAAGCTGAGCGCTCCATTAGCAGGCCCCGGCAGTGCTCCCGTGAAGCCAAAGCTCCAGCCTTGTGACGGATCTCCAGGACACATTAGCGTTGTCAGCCCAGCGCCGGGTGTGCTGAAGCCGCCAAACAGTTGCGGATATACGCCTCCAGCTCCGATTTGCGCACCGCCGCAGACGCCAAGTCCCCACATCCCGCCACCACCGCAGGTAGTGATGTAATCGAACGGATTGCCAAACATTATGGGCGCGATCGCAGCAGGGGCGCCAGCAAAAGTCGGTGAGGGCGGCATATTTCCACTGCCGAAGCTTAGCAGCGACATGCCTGCTCCTCCATAGAATGGCGGATAGCCGAAGCCGCCGAAAAAGCCCGGGTAGCCCATACCGAAGCCGCCGAAAAAGCCCGGGTAGCCCATACCAAAAGATGGGAAGCTGAACCCTCCAGTGAACCCCGGATAGCCCATGGCGTTATAGCCGCCGAAGCCGAACTCGCCGCCGCAGATGAGACACCCAAGCCCGTACAGGCCCTGGTGCCCACTCGGGTCGCTGTTGCTGCTTGGGTTGTTGCCCGCATACGTGAACCGGTTGAAGGAGTCCGGGTGCTTCGGGTCCGGCAGCAGGCTGTCTCGCTCCAGGAACCGTCCGATAGCCGGATCATAGCTCCGCGCGCGTAGGTAGACAAGGCCGTTGTCCGGGTCCTGCGGCTCGCCCGTGAAGCCCAGGCTCTGCTGGGTGGTGCCCGCGGCCGTCTGGACGCCCGACGGATCGTACTGGTAGCTCTGCGCCAGCACCCCGTTCTGGTCCGTGGGCGCGCACCGAGCCACGGCGGTCGGTATGGAAGACGCTCGCGACGCTGCTCGTCAGATCGACGCTGTACGCCAGCCCCATCCCGCGGATGTAGTAGAGCGAGCCGTCTTCGAGGAGCTGCGGCAGCGAGCCACTCACGTCGTCCACGTAGGTGTGGCCGTTGGCGCGGCAGGTCCCGGTGTTGATGTGGCTGATGCGGCGGCCGTCCCCGTCGTAGACGGAGTGCCCCGTGCAGGAGGTGTTCCCGGTGCCGACGGTCACCTGCGTGAGGCGATCCGCCTGGTCGTACTGGTAGGTGAACCCCGGCCGATTCTGCAGGTTGCCGTCGTTGTCGCTGGCGGTCGGCTGGTCGTTGATCGTGAGCAGGCGGTCGGCACCGTCGTAGCTGTAGACGGTCACGACGCCGTTCTGGTTCAGCGTCTGCCGGTTGTTCGCGGTGTCATAGGTGTAGTCGAGCGTGCCGGTCGGGCCGTACGCGGCGTTGAAGTGCTGCAGCCGGTTCAG